>Ga0187888_1001148_pt1 | contig 25854 bp, 26 predicted proteins | sample June2016WEW_7_40_FD_132987 | JGI IMG/M metagenome (GOLD analysis project Ga0187888, IMG submission 132987) | Peatland microbial communities from SPRUCE experiment site at the Marcell Experimental Forest, Minnesota, USA - June2016WEW_7_40 | ecosystem: Environmental > Terrestrial > Soil > Wetlands...
GTCGCAAAAGCTATCTCGATCGCTACTCGCTCTGCCTTTTCAGAGGGAGCTAATTAAAATCAACCAAGCATCAAGTGACTTGACGGGTCACTCCATATCAGGAGTCGGATTTTACTCGACTCAATTTTATCTGCCTCAAGGCGCAGCAGGCCTTCCGCCAGAACGACATTGACATCTGGATAGATCTGCTCCTCCTCCTGCATCAACATCTCGGCCCATCTCAAGTATTCCAAGACCGTCCCGGAGCAACGCATGTAATCGCAGACCCTGTCCGCCAACTCAGGATTAGCTAGTACGTCTCGGAAAGCGCGCCGTCGAAGAAAGCGAAGGCGGGCAATTCCGGCTAGTCTGTAAAGCCGCCGTAACACTTTATCGAACTCCCCTACGCCTTCGTGGGGCTGGGCTCTTGACCATATCTGCCTCAACTGCCTGGATAGATTTAGTCGCTGGCTGCGTGTCTTTGCCACCTTCGCAGCCGCCTCGGCCCTGTCGAGCATGTCATCAAGATCCAGATGAAAATGGCGGCGGGCGTCGCTCAATGTGAGGATTCGAGATTTCTTAGTGTTTGGCGACAGATGCAGCCTTGCGAGAGCCTTCCCCACTTCTGAGAGAACCCGCAGCCCAGACGCTTTGGACGGAACCCCCAGATTTTGATCGTCCATCCAACGGACGTAATTGTCCTCACCAACGAGCCTCACCATCGTGTCGTCGTGACTAAACAGCGTCAAGTGGGCAAGAGTCCGCGAACAGTCGAATTCGTCCACTGGAAGGCTGATCCCATGAGAGCTAGCGTAATCTTCGCGAATCGAAAGCCGTTCGAGCAAAAAAAAGAGCAGGCCAATCATCGGCGATACGACGGGAAGCCCGCGCAGGGCTTCTTCGACGTGTGAGTGCAGCACGCTGTCAAAGAAGTTTGTGATGTCCGTGACGACAAGGTACGGGTGAACCGCTTGAAGAAGCAGGTACTTCCGGTACTGCGCATATCTCAGCCAATTATTGAAGCTACGCTGGCTCGTCATTCGGTATTGCGCAGCCCAGCTCATCTGCTGCACTGCGTGCTGCTGGGCGACATTCTGTGCCTGCTGCAGGCGTTCTCTCTTGAAGTAGACGTGCTTGTGTTCCCTCTTGAGGGCCTTGCGGTAGATCGCATCGACTATCGTGCGATAGAGGACCAGGTCGGGAATGGCAGGCTGGGTCATCGTGCGGCTGAAGCCGTTGGATTTACCGATGGTGAACCGGAACGGCGTTGCGGGCTCGTACCGACCGCTTGAAATCTGGTCAAGAAGCCTCCGAATCCACTTGTCGGGGTCAACGTCGTAGTCGACGAAGTCAATCACATCCCGGATCGAAGCGTTTCTGAGCTCTCCACGGATGATCTTCCATGTGCTCCACAGCGACGTCTTGCTGATGCCCTTGATTGCCGCCATCGTCACGCCAGATTATCTCAAATTTGGCAGAAGTCGAGGCATCCGGGAGAGCGCCCGGGACGGTGGCCCATATCTGCGCCTGCCGTTGGGCGCAGATGTGGGGTGGTTGACTTTGGTGTTGTCTTTCGAGCGTTGAAATTACTTGTCGTCGGAGGTCGAGAAACGGAAACGGGGCCGAACAACCCCACATTTGCCAACGGATGGCAAATATGGGGCACCATCGAATTCAAAGGGCGGGTGGCCCATCCGAAATTGGCTCTCGCCGAAGTCCCTATGGCGCATCCTGAAGCTCGCTATTTTTTCTTGCTTGGTCCGGGCACGAAGTCGCGGCGTTTGCGGGCGCGGCTCTTGATCCAGATGGGCGTGCCGGTGAACTGGAATTCCTTGCGGATCTGGTTCTGCAAAAAGCGCTCGTAGGAGAAGTGCAGCTTCACGTCCTTGTCGGTGAAGAGAATGAAGGTGGGCGGGGCGACGGCCGTCTGGGTCATGTAGTAGACCTTCACCTTGCGCGAAGCCGGGACCGTAGCGCGGTCGAAGTCTATCTTGCGCAGGAAGCGGTTCATTTGGCCGGTGGTGACGCGCTTGCGGCGCTCGCGGCCGACCAGCTCGATCATGGGGAAGATTTTTTCCACGTTGCGGCCGGTGCTGGCCGAGACGAACAGGAAGGGAACGTAGTCGAGAAACTTGAGGACGCTGCGCGCCTGCTGCTCGAAGATGCCAGGGTCGGCCGGCGGGCCTTCGCCGCGCGCGTTGGCATGAGTCACCAGGTCCCACTTGTTGACCACCAGGATGAGCGAGCGGCCCGACTCGTGAGCATAGCCCGCGATGTTGGCGTCGAGCGCCGAAACTCCTTCGGTGGCGTCGATCATCATCAGCACGATGTCGGCGGCTTCCAGAGCCTTGCGCGCCATTACCACGGAAAGCTTTTCTGCCATCAGCTTGGTTTTGCCCTTGCGGCGGATTCCGGCAGTGTCGACGAAGCGATACTTGCATCCGTCGCGCTCGACGAGCTCGTCGATGGAGTCGCGGGTGGTGCCCGCAACCGGCGAGACGATGGCCCGCGAGGTCCCCGTCAACTGGTTCAGCAAAGTCGATTTGCCCACGTTGGGACGGCCAATGATGGCAACCTTGATTTCGTCGGGACGGATTTCGTCGGGACGCGATTCGGAGGCTTCGTCTTCAACCGGAGACTCAAATTCGTCTGCGATCTCGGCCGGCGAATCCGGGGAGGCAGCTTCGTCCTCCCACTCCGGGCGCGGCAAAGACCGATCTCGCCGGGAGCGACGCCTTTTGGCCGGGGCTTCGGCTTCCCCGGGGTGAGCTTCAACCGACGGCTCAGGCTCGTCGGTCACTGTGGGCACTACCTTCACGACCTCTTCGAGCAGCTCGGCAACCCCGTCGCCATGTTCGGCTGAAACCGGCAGCACGTTGCGGATGCCAAGCCGGCGGAACTCGTCGACCTCCGGCTCCTGCTTCGGCGAATCGACTTTGTTCACCGCCAGAAACAGGGGTTTGCCGGTGCGCTGCAGCAGGCGAGCCAGTTCCATGTCGGGCGCGGTTATGGCTGCCCGCCCGTCGACCACCATGACGATGGCTGCCGCTTCTTCCAGGGCAAAGCGCGCCTGGCGAAAGATCTCGGCTGGAATAAACTCCTTGTCTTCCGGCAGGATGCCGCCGGTATCGACCACGCGGAAACGGCGCCCAAGCCAATAGGCGTCGGCGTAAAGGCGGTCGCGAGTGATGCCCGGCTCGTCGCCGACGATGGCCCGGCGCGCGCCGACAATGCGGTTGAACAGCGTGGACTTGCCCACGTTTGGCCGGCCGACGATGGCCAGCAGGCCCGGAGTCGAGTTGGGGTTAACGGTCATTAGCCTCTCGGAATGACTTTACATTACAGGCCGAGGTCCTTACCGCCCGCCCGGCCAGGAAGAGGACGACGAAGAACTGCTCTCTTGGGGCTATTATATGGGTCAGTGTCCGGCCCTCCCCAACAAGCCGCTGGTTCGCCATTCCCCGCCGGTGAAGTGCGCTCGACGCCGGAGGCCGTTTCGCTGCCGGTAACGTTCTCTCTGCACAACTTTTTCGGCCCCGGGGGATTGCTCTCGCGAGCTCACCCGGCCTACGAGTTTCGCCGTGGGCAGCTAAGTATGGCGCAGGCCATCGAGCAGGCCCTGGGAGAGCGGCGTCACCTGATCGTCGAGGCCGGGACGGGCACAGGCAAGACGCTCGCCTACCTTCTCCCCGTGCTTCGCTCCGGCAAGCGAGTCATTATCTCCACGGGAACAAAGACGTTGCAGGAGCAGCTCTTCTATAAAGACGTTCCCTTACTGGAAGAGGCGCTGTTTGCCTCCCCGGGAGGGCAGGCGCGGCAAGGCGGGCAGCGGCTGCGGGTCTGCTACATGAAGGGCCGCAATAATTATCTCTGCCGGAAAAAGCTCTACGATCTTGCCGACGCGCCGATACTGACGGGGCTGGAGGAAATCGAACACTATCGCGCCATCAGCGAATGGGAGAAAACCACTGCGACCGGAGATCGCGCGGAGCTGGCGGCCCTGCCCGAAAGCGGTCAATTGTGGCCGCGGCTGGACGCGCGGGCGGAGAATTGCATTGGCACAAAATGCCCGCAGTGGGAGCGCTGTTTCATCACCGAGATGCGGCGGCGCGGGGCGGAAAGCGATGTGGTGATCGTCAACCATCACTTGTTCTTCGCCGACCTGGCGGTGAAGCAGGCAGCCGAAGGCGCGCCCGATGCCGGCGTTCTGCCAGAAGCTGGCGTGGTGATCTTTGACGAGGCTCACGAACTGGAGGACGTGGCCAGCAGCTACTTCGGCATCAGCGTCAGCGATCTGCGCGTGCAAGACCTGCTGCGCGACACGGAACGGACAGTGCAGCAGCACAAGCTTGCATCGCCGGCGCTGCTGGCGGCGACAACCCGGGTCCACGAGCGCGCGCAACTTTTCTTTTCCGCGCTTCCGCCGGGCGATGGCCGGTTCGAGTTTCAGAACCGCCGTGAGTTTCTGGAGGAAAACGGCGACGAATTTCTTTCGCTCCAGGCCGCGCTTGCGCAGCTCGCGCTGGCGTTGCAGGGCCTTGCCAATAAGCCTGACGAGGTCTTTCGGCTGGGCCGCCGCGCTGAAGAGCTGCGCGTGCAACTCGGCTTCCTGCTGGAGGCGACCGACCCCAACACGGTTTTCTGGATCGAGAGGCGGACGGCCTCGGTGAGTGGAAGGGCTGCTTCCCTGGTCCCTGATGCCCGCGATGCTTCCGGCGCGGGGACAGCGGCGCGAGGACGCACCCATGGCACCCGCGGCAGGCGGCAACAGCATGTCTTTTTGCAGGCCACGCCGATCGACGTATCGCAGATTCTGCGGCAGACGCTCTTCGAGCAGCTCGAGACCGCCGTGCTCACCTCGGCCACGCTGGCGGTTAACGGCACCTTCGACTATATCCGCGAGCGGCTGGGGATCGGGAACGCCCGCGAACTGGTGGTTCCCTCGCACTTCGATTATGAGAGCCAAGCCCTGCTGTACGTTCCGCCGGACCTGCCCGATCCGCGTGAGCCGGGCTTTGCCGAGCGTGCCGCCACCCGCATCCGGCAGGTGCTGGAGATCACGCGCGGCCGCGCTTTCTGCCTTTTTACCAGCCACTCGCAGATGAACCAGGTTCACGACCGCCTGCTCGGAGAGCTCGAGTATGCCGTGCTGCTGCAGGGCACGGCCCCGAAAAACGCGCTGCTGGAGCAGTTCCGCGCCACCCCGAACGCTGTGCTGTTTGCCACCGCCTCGTTCTGGCAGGGAGTCGACGTGCAAGGAGACCAGTTGAGCTGCGTGATCATCGACCGTCTGCCGTTCGCCGTGCCCAACGATCCGGTTACAGCCGCCCGCATTCGCGCCGTCGATGAGGCCGGGGGCAACGCCTTCATGCAATACCAGGTGCCCTCCGCGGTGATCTCCCTGAAGCAAGGCTTCGGCCGCCTGATTCGCTCGCTGCACGACCGTGGTTTGCTCGTGCTGCTCGACAATCGCATCCTGAAGAAGCGGTACGGGCGCGTGTTTCTGAACAGTCTGCCCAGCTACGCACGGACGACGGAGTTGCGCGAGGTTGCCGGGTTCTTCGGCTGCGATTGGAACGGCTAAAGCGGCGGAAAAGACGCTTCCGCACGAGTAGAATATGAGTTGCACCCCGCGCGGCGGATGCTTGCGCACTCTGACGCAGGCTAGACCAGATTCGCGGAAGGTATGCCCCTTTAGCTGAAATTTAGGGGCATACCGGCTACGGAATTGCTCTCGAGGAACCATGTACGAAGTGACTGTTGAAGATACGTTTGCCGCAGGGCATTACCTGCGCAACTACAAGGGAAAATGCGAGAACCCGCATGGCCACAACTATCGCGTTCGCGTAACGCTTGCCGGCCGGGAACTCGACCAGGCCGGACTGCTGCTCGACTTTAAGGATCTGAAACGGGTGATGAAACATGTGATCGACTATCTGGATCACCGGATGATGAATGACCTGGAGCCCTTCACCACCTTGAATCCGTCCGCCGAAAACCTGGCGAAGTATTTCTTCGAGCAGACGAACGAGCGCCTCAAGCAGCACACGAACGGCCGCGTGGCGATCAAGCGGGTGACCATCTGGGAGACGGACACCTCCATCGCAACCTATTACGAGTAGGCGCCGGCAGGTGGACAGATGCAGATCATCGAAATCTACAAGTCGCTGCAGGGCGAGTCGTCGTTTACGGGATTGCCCTGCGTCTTTGTGCGGCTTGCCGGGTGCAATCTGCGCTGCCGCTGGTGCGACAGCGAGTACACCTTCAAGGGCGGAATAAAGATGTCGAACGAGGAGGTCGCCGGGGAGGTGCGGAGATTGACGTCTTTCGGCGGACTGGTCGAGATCACCGGCGGGGAGCCGCTTTTGCAGGAGCGCGAATTGATTCCGCTGATGAAGCACTTGGTCGAGAGCGGTTACACCTTGCTGCTGGAAACGAGCGGCGAGCGGCCCTTACAGCGAGTGCCTCCGGCGGTGTTCAAGATTGTTGATGTGAAGTGCCCGGACTCGGGTGAGGGCGAAAGCTTCCGGCTTGAAAACCTCGGGGCGATTTCGAAGCGGGATGAAGTCAAGTTCGTGATCGCCTCGCGGACGGACTACGAATTCGCGCGCGAGTTCACGATCGGCAATGAGCTTTCGCGGAAGGCCGGCAACGTCATCTTTTCACCCGCTTTCCGCAAACAGGCGAGCGGCTCGCGCGACGCCGCTAATTGCCTGGTCGATCCGCGGGAGCTGGCGGACTGGATACTGCAAGACGGACTACGCGTGCGGCTTGGGTTGCAAATTCACAAATTCATCTGGGACCCATCGTTAAAGGGCGTTTAGGAGGCTGCTGAAAAACTCGTAGCAGTGTCATCCTGAGGTCGCGCCGGTTTTGTGCGACCGAAGGATCTGCTTTTTTCAGCACGCGCAAACAGCAGATCCTTCGCTCCTCCACCCCAGCAACGGCAAAAGCGATCGTTGCCGGGGACCCCGGCTGCGCTCAGGATGACACAACGGAGAAGAGCTTTTCGGCAGCCTGTTAGTTTTAGGAACAACATGGAGCAAAACAAGTCGGTTGTCGTACTGAGCGGCGGCATGGATTCCTGTGTCTGCGCGGCGCTGGCGGTGCGGGACTTCGGCGCGGAGAATGTCGCGGCGCTGCACGTGAGTTACGGCCAGAGGACGGAGGCGCGCGAGCAGCAGGCGTTCCGGGAGATTTGCGACCGGCTGGGGATCAAGCAGCGTCTGCTGGTGCGCACCCAGGCACTGGGCCAGATCGGCGGCTCGGCACTCACCGACTCCAGTTTTGCGGTGCCCGCGGCCGGGGCGGAAATCGGGCAGCAGATTCCAATTACCTATGTGCCGTTTCGTAACGCGCACTTCCTTTCGGTGGCGGTGAGCTGGGCCGAGGTGATTGGAGCGGAAAAGATTTACATCGGCGCGGTGCAGCAGGACAGCTCGGGGTACCCCGATTGTCGTCCCGAATACTACGAAGCGTTCAACAGCGTGATCCGCGCCGGAACCAAGGAAGGCAGGATCAGGATCGTGACGCCGCTGATCGCCATGCGCAAGGCCGAAATCGTTTTGCTCGGCCGACGGCTGGGCGCGCCTTTCGAGCTTACGTGGTCGTGCTACAGCGGCCAGAGCAGGGCATGCGGAGTGTGCGAAAGCTGCGTCCTGCGGCTGCGCGCCTTCGAAGCTGCCGGCATGCAAGATCCCATACCTTATGAGGCAGGCGCATCGCTTGAAGCAGAGCCATCCTAGACCGGAATCGCGGAAGCTATGCCCGGCGGTGATACTCCGGGGGTATACCGACTGTGGAATTGCTCTACGACGTGAGGCGAGATGAAAAATCGAATCGCAATCTTAATCCCATTGGTGCTGGCGATGTTTTTATGCGCCAACGCCGAGGTTCAGAAACCGCAGGATGCCGTCAGCCAGAACGAAAAAATCAAGGCACTCAACCAGATGCTGCAGCAAGCGTCGGCGGCTCGGCAGGCAGGCGATTTCCAGAAGGCGGTCTCGATCATGCAAGAAGCCACGCAGCAGGACCCGAGCCAGGATGTGCTTTGGGTCAGCCTGGGCCTGTCGCATCTCGGCGCCAAGCAGTATCCAGAGGCCATCGAGGCCTTTAAGAAAGCCGTGGGGCTGAACCGGGAAAGTCATGCATATCACAATCTGCTGGGCACGGCCTACCTCCGGCGTCGGCAGATGGACGATGCGGTCGGCGAGTTCAAGACAGCAGCCGAGCTGAACGACAAGAATCCGAGCGATCCCAAGCATAACCCCAACGCCGCCATGTACTGGTACAACGCCGGCGCGGCGCTGACCATTCAGGGTAAGTCGGACGAAGCCATCGCCGCCTTCGATAAGGCGATTGCCGCCGACCCGAAAAAAGCCGAGGCCTACTATCAGAAAGGTATCAACCTGATCGGCAAAGCCAAGGTCGACAAAGACGGCAAGATGACGGCGCCAGAGGGTACCGAGGAGGCCTTTCAGAAGTATCTCGAGCTGAGCCCGAACGGACAGTTCGCAGAGCCGGTGAAGGAGATGCTGGCCATGATTGGAGCCAAGATTGAGACCCAGTACGGAACTGCCAAGAAGGGCAAGAAATAGCGTTCCAGGCGGCAGCCCGGGGCTGGCGATTCGCCGGCCGGCGGACGATCGGGGCGCCGGCAACGTGGCTTGCGTATATTCTATGTACCCGGGCAACCGGGTCCGGGATGGTAACTCTCCAGCATGAAGCTCTCGAGCCATGAGCAGGTGTTATCGTTTTGCCAAGCGCGCCAGGTGGTTGAGAACCAGGCCCGGCGCTTAAAGCCGGCGGCCACGGAAAAGGTTTCGCTGAACCGCTCGCTCGCCCGGTTTCTGGCGTCTCCAATTCGTGCCGACCGCGATTTTCCGCCATTTCCGCGGGCCACGCGCGACGGATTCGCGGTGCGATCGGCCGACTTGGCCGTGATTCCGGCCCGTCTGAAGATCGTTGGCGAAATCAAGGCCGGAGCCGCGCCGGAGTCGATGCCGCGGAGGCTGCTGCCCGGCGAGGCTGTCGCTATTATGACCGGCGCTCCTGTCCCTATGGAGACGGATGCCGTGCTGATGCAGGAGCACACTAGGCCCTGCCATGATGGCCTCATCGAAGCTCTGCAGCAGGTAGCAGCCGGGGAAAACATCGTTCCCAGGGGCGCCGAGGCGGGCGAGAGCCAACTCTTGTTCGATGTGGGTACGCGGTTAACTCCGACCGGCATAGCCGTTGCCGCGTCAGCAGGCTACGCCACGGTCACTGTCTTCCGCCGTCCGCAAGTGGCGGTGCTGGCCACGGGCGACGAGATTGTTCCGGTTCACACTTTCCCCGGTCCCTGCCAGATTCGCGACTCCAACCTGCATTCGCTGGCGGCACAGATCGAGTTGGCCGGCGGAGAAGCTGTCCCGCTGCCGATTGCACCCGATCATCCTCGCGAGTTGCGGGAGTTGATCGCGATGGCCTTGCAGCACGATCTTGCATTGCTCTCCGGTGGGGTCTCGATGGGCAAGTACGACCTGGTGGAGGATGTGCTGAAAGAGTTCAAGGCTGAGTTCTACTTCACCGGGGCGCGGATTCAGCCGGGCAGGCCCATCGTCTTCGGCGAAGCCGAGGCGCCTGTCAAACGGCAGCGTAAGCGTTCGGGGACGGCGCGCGAGCCTGCGGAAGTGCGCCGTGTGCCGTTTTTCGGCCTGCCAGGGAACCCAGTGTCGACGCTCGTCACCTTTGAACTGTTTGTCGCTCCGGTGCTTCGCGCCCTCGCTGGAGGCGAGCCCGCTCCCCTGCTGTTCGCTTCGGCACGGCTGAAAACCGAATTGCGCACACCCACCGGACTCACGCGGTTTCTGCCGGCCAAGTTGAGTGGAGGACCGGGAAGCATCGAGGTGGAGTATCTGAACTCACGCGGTTCCGGCGATCTGGTTTGCGCCTCATGCGCCAACTGCTACCTGGTGGTTCCTGACGATCGTGAACGGATAAACGCCGGAGAAGCGGTTAGCGTTCTGCTTTTCGGCACGGAACTGCGATAAAGCGACAGATTGTCGCTTCGGCCATTCTCTATGAAAGCCACCCCGCCAAGTAGCTGACGCTGGTATGGTTGAACAGGACATCCTCCCATGTCAGGGCGGTCGAAGCGGGGCGAGACTCGAACTTGAAACTTGAAGCTGGAAACTCGAGACTGATTCAATGAAGAACAAGCTCTCACATTACGACTCGCAGGGCCGCGCACGCATGGTCGACGTCTCCGAAAAGTCCGCGACGAAACGAACCGCTGTGGCGACGGCCGTGGTCAGGATGAGCCCCAAGGTGCTGGCGGCGCTGCCGGAGAACCCGAAAGGCGATCCCTTTGAAGTGGCCCGCGTGGCCGGGATCATGGCGGCCAAACGCACGTCGGAACTAGTCCCGATGTGTCATCCTATTCCCCTCGCGCACGTTGATGTGCACCTGGAGCTGTGCGAGAATGGCGTGCGCATTCGCGCCACAGCCAGCACCACCGCCGTGACGGGCGTCGAGATGGAAGCCATGACGGCGGCTTGCATCGCGGCTTTAACCGTATACGATATGTGCAAGGCGCTGGACAAAGGCATAGAGATCCGCGAGGTTGTCCTCGAGAGCAAGAGCGGCGGCAAAAGCGGCCCCTACATGCGCCCGGCAACCTAGGTAACCATGGCAACTGCTATCAGAATCCTGGTGATCGATGACAACCCCATGATCCGCGAGTTGGTTGGCCAGGGTCTCGAGTCATTCGGCAGCGTCCAACTGGCCGCCGATGGCGCCGAGGCGCTTCAGCAGCTCGAGGCGGCCGCGCCCGACCTGGTCATTGTGGATGCCGAACTGGGATCGAGCGGCGATCCATCGCTGCTGCAAGAACTTGGCCGACGGCTCACCGCGCCGCTGATTCTGCTTACGGCCCGGGACAGCAGTGGCGAATCCCACCGGACTTTCGATGATAGTGTCGGCGAGGTCATCGAAAAGCCCTTCTTGATCCGCGACCTGCAAAGCCGTGTGCGGCGCATTGTGGAGCGCATCAACCTGGAGCGCATGATCCGCCCGGTGGGCGGCAACTCCGTTCACGGGACGCTGGCGCAGATGAGCGTCACCGACCTGGTGCAATCGTTGGAGATGGGCCGCAAGAGTTGCTGCCTGGCGCTGACCGGCGAACCGCCAGGCACCAGGAAAGCGGCGTCGAATCTCTCGTCGGGGAATCAACAGCACTGCGAAATTTATTTTGTGGAAGGGCAACTGGTGCATGCCGCAAGCGGCTGGTTGCTCGGCGACGATGCGGTCTACGACGCGCTGCGTTGGCAGGGCGGGGGAACCTTCGAAATCGACTTCAAGGCCGCTACCGATCTGCGCACCACGACGCGATCAACCCAGGCGCTTTTGCTGGAAGGCATGCGCCTGCTCGACGAAGCCACTCGCGATGCCTCCGCCGGAGAGCGCGAAGACGGCCACGACGAACCGAACGGCACGAGGGCGGAGTAAATGGCGGCGGCGGTTGTCATCACCGTGAACACCTCATCCTGGTGCGATGAACGCGCCGGCCGAAGCGGTCCTGCATAAATCGATGCCAGCCTTCCACAAGGTTCTGCTGCTCTACAACCCAGTTGCCGGGAATGCCCACGCCGCGCACACACGGAAATTGCTCTCTGCCGCGCAGGTGTTTCGCGACGCCGGCGTCGAAGTCGAACTGGAAGCAACGCGCGCCCAGGGAGAAGGCGGCCGGCAGGCGAAAGACGCCCTGGCTCGCGGCTTCGACGCGATCTTCGCCTGCGGCGGAGACGGGACGGTTTTCGACGTACTGCAAGGCATGGTGCACGGCCCCGAACAAGTGGCGCTGGGAGTGCTGCCGTTGGGAACGGCGAACGTGCTGGCCACCGATCTCGGGCTTCCAGGCGACATTAAAGCCGCGGCGCGGGTCACGCTTGGCTACGCGCCACGGCGCATAGCCGCCGGGCAACTGCGCTGGAATCGAACGCCGGATCAGGAAGAAGGGCGCACCACGTACTTTTCGGTTGCCGCCGGCTTGGGGGTTCACGCCGAATTGATTTACGGCGCAACCGCGCTGCTCAAGCAACACGGCGGTTTCGCCGCCTACTACATCGCCGGATTATCATTGCTGGTGTCGCACGACTTTACGCCGTTCTCCGCCGAGATCACGCTGCCCGACGGAAGCCGGCGGCGGGAAGAGCTGCTTGAGCTGGTCGGCATGCGGGTGAGTTCGTTCGGCAAATGGCTAAGCCGTTGGCGTCCGGGCGGGGCGCTCGACCATGACTACCTGCAACTGATCACGTTGAAACCGAGCCGCCGCTTGGCCATGATTCGCTACGTAATTTCGGCGATCTTCCGCGGCGCAGGGCCGGATTCGAAAAGCCGTTCAGCCCGCGTCGAGTTCGTCCGCGCCCTGTGCGTCCGGTTCCGCGTGATCGACACCAGTCCGACAGCTCGCCTGCGCGCGCAGGCCGATGGCGAGTTACTGAATGGCATGCCGGTCGAAATGTCCATCGTGCCGCGGGCGCTGACGCTGCTGATGCCACCGTCACGGTGATATGAGGTCGAGGGAAGCGTGGAGCCAGTCACTCATTTTCTGACCGGTGCGTGCTTGGCGCGCCTGGGCTTCAACCGCAAGACGGCGCTAGCCACGCTTACCATGACGCTGGCGGCCGAAGCTCCCGATATCGACCTCATCGCATACGTGAATGGCTCCGTCGCCGGTTTTGCCAACCATCGCGGAGCGACGCACACGCTGTGGGGAATTCCGCTGGTGTCGGCCTTGGTGCTCGCCCTGGTCTTCGCCGGGCACCGCTTGCATCAAAGGTGGCGACGCCGCCGACCGGCGCGCACGACGAAATCACCAGACCCCGACGCGTTGATGCCACGCTGGGGGCTGCTGTACTTGTTTGCCTGCGTGGCCGGCTACAGCCACCTGTTGTTGGACTTCACCAACAATTACGGGGTGCGGCCCCTATGGCCGTGGTGGCCGAAGTGGTATGCGTGGGATATCGTCTTCATTATCGAGCCTCTACTTCTCGCCGTTCTGATCGGCGGGCTCGCCTTGCCGGTCTTGTTCGCACTGGTCAACCAGGAGATTGGGGCGCGTGAAAAAAGTCCGCGCGGCAGAGTGGGAGCGATTGTCGCGCTCGCGCTGATGGTGTTGCTGTGGGGAGTGCGCGACTACGAGCATCGGCGGGCTGTCAATGCGATGGACGCGCTTGAGTATCTGGGCAGAACCCCCGTGCGCCTTTCCGCCTTTCCTTACATGGTGAATCCGTTTCGCTGGTACGGCGTAGTCGATACCGTAGACCGCTACGTCGCCATGGATGTCGATTCGCTCGCTCCGGCGGTCGATCCACAGGGGCGCGCCCGTGTCTATTCGAAACCCGAGTGGGCGCTCGCCAGCAATGCCGCTCGCAACACTCGGCTGGGCCGCACGTATCTGGATTGGGCGCGGTATCCGCTGGTTGAGACCGAGAAGCTCGACGGAGCCTCGCCCGGATTCCTGGTCCGCTTTCGCGACCTGCGGTTCATCTATCCGGACTCGCGCCGCTCGGTCATGGGCGCTTACGTTCTGCTTTCTCCCACTCTCCAGGTTGAGGACGCCGGGATCGGTGTGCGCAATATACCGGGCAAAGGGCGATGAGCACGATCTCACCGAGCCGGGATGACTGTCACGCAGTGGGTGTGTCCCGACATATCAGACTGTCATGGCGAGCGAAGTCGAGCCATCTTTTGTTTCTGCTGTCGAAAACAAAGGGTGGCTCCACTCCGCGCCCGAATCGCTTCTTGCTTCTCGAATGTAGTGTCGGGTACGCAGCCTGACTGCTCCGGCCATCGGCGCTCGGCGCTCCGGTCGCCATGACATTTCCTTGGGAATTTTTGGATGCACTAATAAGGGAATTGCTCCAAAGCCCAGTTTGCCGGGGACCCCGACACCGCCCGGCTGCTTCATGGGACATAGCTTGCGCGAAACTGGTCTATGCGATCTCGACCGGTTGCTGGGTGCGTGCGCGACGGCGGCGCACAACCATGACGATCAAGAGCGTGGCGGCAGCCACCATGGCCAGGGCTATCGGCCAGTGGCGCATGATAACCGTCTGGAACAGGTCCACAATCTGTGGGCCAAAGATGATGGTGAGCACCGTTAGCAGCGTGAAGCGCGCCAGCCGGCCGGCGAAGACGGAGACGCAAAACCGGATCCAGCTCATCTCGGCAACCCCGGCGCAAAAAACGAACAACTTGAATGGCGTCGGCGGCGGCAACATGGAAGGAATGATCAGCGCCCACATGCCGTAGCGTTCCACCCGCGCGTGGACGATATCAAAGCGCTGCTTTCCGACGCGTCTCACGATGAAGGCTTCTCCCCCCTTGTATCCGATCAGGTAAGGAACCAGACTTCCGAGCATGGAGCCGAGTGCGCCCATCAGGATGCAAGGCACGATCTGGGCGCGATTCGTATAGGCGTAGTACGCCAACAACGCGTCGAGAGGAATGCCAAACGCCGCTCCGTCCACCGTGGTCAGAAAGAAAATCGCCCACGGCCCGCCCAGTGGGGCGAGCACGTGCATGATGAAACCTTTGTACAGCGCGAAAAAATGCTTCAAAAACTCACCTGTTCGGTAGTCGCCGGAAAGACGCGGTCACGCTGGCGTAAGACAGAGGCGGACGGGCGGTTCGACCTGTGCACCAACCCTTTGATTCTACTGATTGAGCAATGCTCCTGTCGATGTCTTCTCCCGCAGGAGCACGGCACAGTTGGGCTTCACGGGCTTCACGGGCTTCACGGGCTTCACGGGCTTCACTTTGGCGTCTCGCATGCTGGAACCACCCTCGCGCATTCCTTCGACGGCGGGCGTTGGGCGGGCATTTCAGGGGCGGTTGGGCTTGACTCGCCGGGAGTGAAAGAGTAATCTCTTGCGATGTTGCAGTGCAACAATCATTACGGCGAGACATTGGCATGCTCTCCGCTATCGCGTAACAGGAGTGGTTGATATGGCTTCCGCGATCCTCTGCGTGGACGATAACGAGGCAGCGTTACATCCCCGTAAGCTGGTGCTGGAAAGTGCCGGGCATAAGGTGCAAACCGCCGTGAGCGCGGCGGTTGCCCGCGAATTGATCGCCAACCAGCGGTTCGATCTGGCAATCGTCGATTACTACCTGGATGGCATCAGGGGCAACGAGTTGGCAGCCGAACTAAAAGCGTTTCATCCCGGCATGGCCGTGATCCTGCTTTCCGGAGCGGACGGCCTCGAGGACCTCGAACATGTGGACAGTTTCGTGCACAAGGGTGAAGGCCCGCAGGCTCTGCTCAAAGAGGTCGAGCGGCTTGCGAAGTTGAGGCGTAGAGGCGGCGTCTGAGCCGCCTGCCGAAATCCTGAGCGAAGCGAAGGACCTCGGGAATCCCAGCACAGCGCGGGACTGAGGCGCAGCCGAAGGATTTCATCTAAAGGCTCTGAGCGGCGCGGGGTGGGACAATATCCTGGGATCCTTCGCTGCGCTCAGGATGACACTCACGAGATGTGTTGAGTTATGCGAAGGGTATTTCGGGAACATCGCTCTAGGCACTGCCCTCGGTAGTCTTGTCGTCCACTTTACGCACTTGGGGCGGGCCCAGGGGCAGATCCTCCAGCAACTCGCGAATTGTGCGGTGGAAAACGGGATGCCGGACGGCGGGCGCGATTTCCGCGAGAGGTTGCAGCACAAAGCGCCGTTCGTGCATGGCGGGATGAGGAATCATCAGGCTGGGCAGGTCCACTACGAAGGCACCGAACAGCAGGATGTCGATGTCAATAATGCGCGGTCCCTTGGCCACGGTTCGCTTGCGTCCGAGTGCCTGCTCGATTGCCATCACCGCCGCAAGCAGTTGGCGTGGCATCTTTTCGGTACGCAGCATCACCGCGCAATTCAGAAACCAGGGTTGATGAAAATCGCCGACCGGCTCGGTCTCGTAAAAACCGGAAAGAGCGGCCACCTCACCGATCGAGCGCAGCCGCTCAATCGCTGCTTGCAGGTTCCGTGCCCGGTCGCCCAGATTTGAGCCGAGCGAAAGATAAACTGTCTTTTCCATTGCCAGACGATCGCCTACGCCTGAAACAACTCAGGAAAGCGGTATTCCCGCTGTTCTACCTCAACCCGGCCACCACAGCGCGCGCCGAACCGATCAATGCCAGCCGGGTTTATGGCGGCACAATCAGGCTTGAGGCGCTCCCGTTTACCAGGCCCGCTTTCTGCCTTGCCTCCGGAAACTGCTCCGCCAGGTACGACAAGAAGGCCCGAGAGCGTGGCCGTCCCGAGGTGCGCACCTGCGCCGTGCGGACCAAAAACACCAGCGCCTTGAGAATGTCGGAGTCCTTCAGGGAGGAATAGCCCAGCTTTTGCTGCTCCAACTGACGGTACTGGTCGATTCTCTTTTGCAGCTCTTCGGCGACGGCCTGATGAATCGGATTCGTGGTCGACTCGTTGTAGATGATGCCGGAACCCGCCAGCCGTTCGTAGCTGCGGGCTAGCGCCGTCAGGGCGCCGCTGAGGTCACGATCGTTCCAGTCGCGGTGCAGGCCGCCCAGACGAGTCAGTTCGTACAGCAGGCCTCCAATCAGCGGCTCGCGTTCGTAGTAGAAGCGCTGCCCGATCTCCACCTTGGGGAACAGTTCCTCGCCCGCAAGTTGTTCCGGGGTGCGGGCCTTCTCCCGCGCGCGGGCTTGTTGCAGGTAGGAGCAGTCCTCCGGACAATCGAGTGTAACTTCGCGCTGTTCACCGCAGCACTGCGGGCAGATGCGCCCATGAATGGCTGGACAGAAGCGTTTTTCTTTCCGGTTGTGGCAGATCTCGCAGCTCACGAAAGCCTCTCTCGAAACTATTATTGCACTGCACCCAGGCTAACTCCATGGTTCGTAGTGCGCAGACCGCCAAGCCAGCCGTTCGACAGGCTTGACGAAAGTTTGAGCCTGATTCTCGAAGCAAGGCCCCTCACCCGGGTTCAGCCGCACCGCCGGAGTGGCCGCCTGCCCAACCCGCTTGAGTCGCGGGTTTGCCATTGCCGCCCCGAAACAGGCATGGCCAGCGGCTGCGGGGCATACACCTGTGGAAAAGCCCGCATAAAATCTATGTAAAATCACTTCCCGTCTTTCGAGTTGGTGGTAAGATATCCGCCGTTGAGTAGCTCGACGCACTCGACTCCAAGGAGGATATTTCCGATGGCAGCTGGTATGACCAAGAGCGCTCTCGTGCGCCATTTAGCTGAGAAGCTGGAACTCAATAACAAGACCGTCGCCGCATTCCTGGCTACGCTGGCTGACGTTGCGGTAAAAGAAACGAAGAAGAACGGAGTGTTCGTTCTGGCAGGCCTGGGCCGCTTGAAGAAGTCACAGCGCAAGGCTCGCATGGGCCGCAATCCGCAGACCGGAGAACCGATTAAGATTCCCGCCAAGACCGTTGTGAAGTTCTACGTCGCCAAAGCCGTGAAGGACTCAATCGCTCCTGCGAAAAAGTAAGCGCGATTCGTCAGGATTATCGTTGTCATGGCCAGCGCGGGGTCCGGCGGACGCAGACAGCGCCAGCCGAAATCCCTTAGCTGGCTTTTTCAGCTTCCGAGGCGGTGAGTTCCGCGAGATAAGCTAGAGCAATTCCAGAGAAGGTGTAGCCTCCCTGAGTCCATTCCCCATGGAAGGTGTCATCCTGAGGCGGAGCGAAGCGAAGCCGAAGGATCTGCATTTCTTATGCTTCAGCAAAAGCAGATCCTTCGCTGCGCTCAGGATGACCCCTCATGATCGGATACATCCACTGTGGAACCGCGCTAAAGGACGACGAGGGTGATTCCCCGGTTTCCGCGGCCCCAATCGCGATCCTGTTTCAACTCGGGAAAGCGCTTGAGCAACGCCCATGAGGACTCGTCGGAGATGCGGAACTGTTCTCCCGGAATGAACTCGCGGATGGTTCCGGCGCGCTTGTAGCGATCGAGCACTTTCCAAACCTCAATGCGCAATTGCCCGCCGACGCCGCTCGACCCATATCCATGAATCAACTTCAGCAACGTGATCCGCTCCTGTCTGGCGGCAGCCAGGGCGCGGTCCAGCCGCAGCAGGCCGTGGTTCACCGTCGGGTGATCCTCTTCCAGATTCACCAGCTTCAGCGCAAGAGGCATATTCAGATGCAATCTTAACCCGCCGGCGCCAAGCAGGACCAGTTTCCGGCTCAACTTCAGCGCGCAGGCGGCCCCAACCAGCGCTCGAAGTGTTCCACGATGCGACGGTAGAGATCAGAGCGCGCCGTCACACCTTCAATTCCGTGCGTCTTGTTCGGATAGAGTTGCAGATCGAACGGTTTGCCGGCGGAGATCAAGGCATCGGCCAGTTGCAACGAGTTTTGCACGTGGACATTGTCATCGCCGGTGCCATGCGCGATCAGCAAACGGCCGTTCAACTCGGGCGCCGACTCCAGAATCGAGCTGGCTCTGTACCCCTCCGGGTTTTGCCGCGGCATGCCCAGGTAGCGCTCGGTGTAGATGGAGTCGTAGAGGCGCCAATCGGTAACGGGAGCAACGGCAACGGCCGCCTTGAACAGGGTAGAGTGAGTGAGCGCGTAAGCGGCCAGCGTTCCGCCAAAACTCCAACCCCAGCAGCCGATGCGGTTGCGGTCCAACTGCGGATACTTTGCCAGAGCTTGATCGAGCGCCGCGAGTTGATCCTTCAACTCCACGGCTCCGAGGTTTTCGCGGCTGGCGCCGGCGAATTTTTTCCCACGGTTTCCGGTGCCGCGATTGTCGACCTTGAGTATGGCGAAGCCGCGTTGCGCCATGACCTGGTCTAGCAGGCTGACCGTCCTCCACGCATCGCGCACCAATTGCTCGCGCGGACCGCCATAAGAGTTCAGGATGAGCGGGAATTTGCCGCTGGCAGCCATGGGCCCGGATTTTGGCAGCAGCACCACGCCATGCAGCAAGGTTCCATCCTCTGCCTTGAAGTCGACGAACCGCGGAGTGAGCACGTCGGCTTCTTCCGGCCCCTTGGATCGCCAGATGTCGCTGCACCTGGCTTCCGTCGATTCGGCCATGCCAGCCGGGTTCACGTCGCACAATTGCATGCGTGGAGGCGTGGTGAGCGCCGAAAAGCTGTCGAAAAAGTATTCCGCGTTGCGCGGCATTGCGGGCTTGTGTACTCCGTTCTCCGGCGTGAGACGGCGCAGCCCGGTGCCATCGAGATTTGCACGGTAAAGGTTGGCTTGGCGCCAATCGTCTTTATTCGCCGTGAAATAAATCGTGCCGGCCTTCTCATCCAGGCCGCAGAGGTCGAGCACTTCCCAATCGCCGCGCGTCACCTGTCGCACCAGCCGCGCGGGAGTCGAGAGCGGATTCCCGCCGTCGTATTCGTACAAGTAAAGATGCACGTGCCCGTCGCGCCAGCTCGACCAGAGAAACCTGCTGCCGCCCTCGAAAAAGCGCAACAGGTCGTTCATCTCGATATACGGCTCCTCGGTTTCGCTCAATGTCAGACGGCTTTCGCCACTCTCGATGTCGATGAAATACAGGCTTTCCCGGTTCTGCGCGCGATTGAGCACCAGCGCCCAGACAACCCGCGGGCTCAGCCAGCCGAAGCGCGGAATGTAGATATCCGTCTCCGTGGTAAAGCTCAACCACTTCGAGCGGCCGTCGAGATCGACCACGCCGATCCGCACGCCCGGGTTCTTCTCACCCGCCTTGGGATACCTTTGCCGATCGATCTCAGCGTCCCGGGAAAGCCAATCGACGAGCGGATACTCAGGCACGGCGCTCTCATCCATCTGGAGATAGGCAATGTGAGTGGCGTCCGGCGCCCAGAAGTAGTTGCTGCGCACATCCAGTTCTTCCTGATAGACCCAGTCGACTTCGCCGTTCCAGACGGATGCGCTCGCGGTTGTCAGCTTCCGCTCGCCGAGCTCGGAGAAGGGCTGCCCCTGCTTGGTCGTTTGCTTGCCGGACACCAGCGGGCGAACCACGAGATCATGGTCGCGTATGAAGCTGATATAGCGGCTGTCGGGAGAAAACTTGGGGTCGCTCGCGGGCAAAGCGGAGCCGCTCAAATCGGTCGATTTCCCGGTTTGCAGGTTATAGAAACGCAGTTGGCCCGAGGCATCGAAGAGCAGCCCCTTCGAATCCGGCGCCCAGTGGTAGGCGGCGATGCCATAACGGGAGCGATTTTCACGCTCGCGCTCGCTCGGCTTGGCATTGGGCGCCATCAGTGTGGCCAGCGGGCCGGCGCCAATCAGCACCGCGCCGTGGCCGGTCGCCGGATCCAGGGAATAAAGCTCATCCCGGCCGTCCGTCGAATTGGTCCGCACAAAGGAGAGACGCCGGCCGTCGGGACTCCACTCCACGAACCGCGGAGCGCTGGCGTCGCCGGCTGGTTCGCGGAAAATATCTTCGATGGTGAGCTGCTTTTTCCCCGCCGGGAGCGCGGAAGACGCCTGCTGAGGAAAAGTTGCGGTCACGAGCGACAGGAGAACGGCAACGACTCCAAAAAGCGAGCGCATCAAGCGGCGGCTCCTGCGAGCGTGGGATGCTGCTCCGTGGAATTGCTCCACAGAGAGCAGAACGCGGAACTGTATACCTTAGCCCAACAGTTTGCAAACCGCAGGCCGAGACACCTACCGCATCAAGGTCCAGATGCGCAGCAGTTCGTAGAGAGCGACGAAGATACCCACGGAGAAATAAAGATTGCGGCAAATCCTGGCTGAAGGCACGTCTGGCAAGAGCAAACCGCGGCGGCGGGCCACGGCGACCACGACCCGGTCCTGTGCCGTAATGAAATCGGCGAGCGGCTGGTGGAACAACGCTACCAGCAGACCGAGAGCAAGCCTGGCAAACTCGAGGATCATGTTCCAGCAGCTTAACTCTTCCGGGGCGCTTCGCTCAATACAGCAAACCACGTAGTCCCCACATTTACCGCGCTTGGCACGACACGTGCTAAAATTCCGAGAAGTCTCTTCAGATGAACCAGGATCTTATACAGCTCATCGAGTTGCAGCAGGTCGAGAAGGAAATCGCGAGGCTGCGCGCCGAAATCGCAGACTTGCCTAAGCATGTGCAGGCAATCGAAAGAAAGCTGGCCGACGCCAATCAGCGGGTTGCCAAGGCACAGGCGGCGATCAAGGCCGACGAGGTAGCGCGGCGCAAACACGAATCCGAAATCCAGGGTCACAACGAACGCATTTCGAAGTTCCGCGAGCAATCCCTGGCAGTCAAGACCAACGACCAGTACCGCGCACTAATGCACGAGATCTCCTTCGCCGAAGAGGAAATCCGCAAGCTGGAAGATAAAATCCTGGAGGCGATGATCGACGCCGACGCCAAGCAACAGGATCTGAAAAAAGCGCAGCAGGATCTGAAGGAAGAATCGGCGGCGATCGAAAAGGAAAAAGCGCACGCCCACGCCAAGACCGCCGAAGCGGAAGCTCAGCTCGGCGGGCACACCGCGCACCAGAAGAAACTCCGCTCGGGCGTCGACGCCGATCTGCTGGAGCACTACGACCGTCTGACGCGGGCGCGCGGCACGGCGTTGGCGGAGGCGCGCGAGCAGCGCTGCACCGCTTGTCAGGTGCTGCTGCGTCCGCAGGTGTTCAACGAAGTGCGCATGGATACCGGGACCGTCTACTGCGATTCGTGCAGCCGCATCCTCTACTACGATCCCGCGCACGCGCCGGAAGCACTGCCCGTTGTCGATGCCAAGCCCGCCCCTGTGAAACATGCCTGGTTTTACGTCGAACAGGAGGGCCAGGGCCGCTTCGTGGCCGTCACCAACTCCAAGAGCGGGTGCAGCCTGCGCATCTACGACGCCCAGAGCGGACGCTCGCTCGAACGCCGCAGCGAAAAAGGCAAGGTCTATCAGGAGGTGTTTGCCACCCTGCTGCACGAGGCGCGCAACTTGTTCGTCCACGATCCCAAGCTGGTCGAGGAATCCAAAGACCAGTTGCCCAGCGATGCCCTGCTCGACCTCCAGCGGCAGTTGCCAAGCTAAGTCTTTGAGCAAAGCTGGTCTGGTCTAACCCCTTCTCTGCGCAGCGTGCAAAAGCGGTGTCGATGGACCACTCCCCGCGTGCGTCGCTTCGAGCGCGCGTGAGATTTCGTCAAGTTCGGCTGCGGTCAGCACGACATTAGCGCCACCGATCCAGCCATCCACCTGCTCCGGCGTGCGGGCCCCTACGATAGCTCCGGTCACCCCGGGCCAGGCAAGTGTCCACGCGATGGCAATTGCGGAAACCGTCGTCCCATGTTGTTGCGCAATCGGGCGTAGCGCATCCCGCAGCGCCAAGTTCCGGCTGAGATTCGGCTCCTGGAATTCCGGGGAGTGAAGACGCCAATCATCGGCGGCCATGGCCGCGATCCTGGCTCTGGTGAAGCGCTCGGTCAGCAATCCAGACTGCATTGGGCTGTAACAAATCACCCCGGTCTTGTGCTCGGCGCACCATGGAATCTCGCGCTCGGCGGCGGCGCGGCGAATGAGCGAGAACGGCGGTTGCAAGGAGTCCACATGCCGAACGGCCTCGCAGCGCGAGAGCAAACTGACATCGAAATTGGAAACCCCAATGAGCCGCACCTTGCCTTCTTCGACGAGCCGTCCCATCTCTGCCCAGGAGTCCTCCACCGGCGTGCCCGTCTCGTCGGGCCAATGGAACTGATAAAGATCGATACGTTCGATGCCCAACCGGCAAAGCGATGCTTCGCACTCTCTGCGGATGGATTCTGGTTTAAGCACCCGGCGCGGCGCCGCCATCCGGTCCCGGTCATCCCAGATCAGGCCGCACTTTGTGAAAACGAGGGGCCGCTCGGAGGCCGGGAGAGAGCGCAGCAGCTGGCCGACCACTTCTTCCGAGTGCCCCAGGCCATAAACTGCGGCTGTGTCGATCCAATTGATTCCCAGTTCGAGCGCGTGCCGGATCGTCGCCAGAGATGCAGCGTCGTCTTGCGGTCCCCAACCGAATGCCCAGCCACCGCCGCCAATCGCCCAGGCTCCGAAGCCGACCGTCGTAATCTGTACTCCGCTGGAACCCAGCGGGCGTTTAGGTATGGTCATGATTCCTCCAATAAAGTAATAGTCTACCGGTTGCTAAGTTTTTTGATGTTGAGAGACTTCTGTTTGGACCAAAAAACAGACTCCGGAATGCTGAGTGGCCCGGTTTTTGCGCTCTCCTCTGGGGCGTTTCAGAATTAATGTATCCTCCACATCACCGCCGGGCGTTGACGCCCGGCTTCTTTCCGGGATATATCTTCCGCGAATCCGGCCTATAATCAGCGGCATGAGCATCAGCGAACGTGTTCAGAAAGAAATGGTTGACGCCATGCGCTTCAAGCAGGAGCTGAGGCTATCTACGCTGCGCATGGTGAAAGCCGCGCTCAAAAACAAGGAAATCGACAAGCGCTCCAAGCTCGACGAGAAAGAAGAAATGCAGGTGTTGTCGACGCTGATCAATCAGCGCAAGGACTCGATCGAGCAGTTCACCAAGGGCGGACGGCTGGAACTCGCGCACAAGGAACAGCAGGAGATTGAGATTATCGAGGGCTACCTCCCCAAGGCATTGGGCGAGGCCGAAGTGACGGCGACCGTCAAGGCCGTGATCTCCGAAATGGACTCGCCGACCATGAAGGAGATGGGCGCGGTCATGAAGAACGTGATGGCGCGCTTTGCCGGCGCTCGCGTCGACGGCAAACTGGTCAGCGAAACCGTGAAGCGCGAACTGGCGGGGAAGTAGACCGGATTCGCGCAAGGTATGTCCGCACCCGGCGCGATATTACGGATACACCAACTTCGGAATTGCTCTGGCTTTCAGCGCTTTCGCACCGGCCTGACCTTGACCCTCGTGCCCTCGGGCAAGGAGCCGTCGAGGAACTCGACTCTGCCGTTCACGACCCGCCCATTTACTTCCCGCGGCGCTTCGGCAGCGGGCTGAGCCGTGGCCGTTTGCGCCACGGTTTTGCGCCCGGTTCCGGAATCCATTGCCTGGTTTGCCAGGCCGTCGGCCTCGCGGTTCTGCGCGCGCAGCACGTGTCTTATCTGAAATGATTCGAGCTTTCGGATCAGCCCCCGGGCCTCTTGCGCCATCTGCTGGAGCGTTTCGTTGCGCACTTTGTATTCGCCGCGCATCTGCTTGACCAGCAACTCGGAGTCGCTGACGACTTTCAGCGCCTTGTGTCCGTGCTTGACGGCGTATTCGAGGGCAGCCAGCAGGCCGGAGTACTCGGCGAAGTTGTTGGTCTGCACGCCCAGGTAGTCGCTCAGTTCGGCGATCCGGCGTCCGGCGGCATCGTTAATAGCCACGCCGTAGCCGGACGGTCCGGGATTGCCTCGCGAACCGCCATCGATATACGCGACGATGCTGTCTGCGGATGATTCGCTGGAGGAAGCGACCAAATCTTCGCTGCCGGCGGTCTTCTTCTTGGGAAAGCTGCGGAAAGGCATAGAAGGCTAGTTTCAAGTCTCAGGCGTTAAGTTTCAAGTGGCATGAGCGATCCGGGCAAAGCTTTACCAGAGATACCGTATCCTTTGCTGCGAGTGTCATCGTGAGGAGGTTCGCCGCTTTTGCGAACCGATCGGGGTCCCCGACGAGGCTTGACTCGTTGGGGTGATGGACGTGACGATCTATGCATTTCACTGATTATCTCCGCAGGCCGGAAAGGGAAAATACATGGACCCTCACGTCGCGTCCTCACGGACGCTCCTCAGGGTGACACGCTGGAATAATGGTTCTTGGGTACACGTACGCTGAAACTGCTCTGAGTTTTGCACATTCGTGAAGGGTTTGAAACCAGCCAAAGCGGCCTTACCTTCCTTCGCGCAGCCGCGATGCCAAGCGGTAAGGCAGTCCCGCGCTGATGATCTTCTGCTGTGCCAAGTCCACGTCGTAGGGGGCGCGCCAGAAGGAAACCTGGTGCTTCGCCGAGTCGTAAGTGGCGAATGCAGCACGCCAGTCGCCGTCGCGGGGCTGACCGACAGAACCGGGGTTGAGCAGATATCGCGTCTCATCCTCCAGCGGAAAATCGCAGCGTTCGGCGCTGCCGGGCTTGAACGCATAACTGGGATGAATGACCTGGATCTTTTTTCCCTTGTACTCCACCGCGCCCTGGATATGGGTATGGCCGAAAAAAATAAGCTGAGCCCGACTATCGGCGAAAGCCGTGCGCGCCGAGAATTCGCTGAGGATGTACTCATCCTCGTTCCCGGGAGAGCCATGCACGAATTGCGTGTCGGCCAGCGCGGGTTCGTAGACCGGGCCGACCGGCACTTCGCTGAGCCAGGCCAGATTCTCCGGGGTAAGGCTGTTGCGAGTCCACTGCACGGCCGCCGCCGCGATCGGGTTGAAGGTCTCGATTTCCTTGGGATCTAGCACTGCACGGTCGTGGTTGCCACGCACGCTAAGACCGCCATAGGGACGGACTCGCTCGATCACCGCATTGGGGTCGGCACCGTAACCGACGGTGTCGCCCAGGTTGACGAACTGGTCCCAGCCGTCAACTGCGTTAAGGCACGCTTCCAGGGCTTCCAGATTGGAGTGGATATCGCTGAGAATCAGCAGTCGCACTTTTAGCTCGCGAACTAAACCACGGTTACCGGCTGCTCGCAGATTATACCGTTTGCCAAGCCCTGGGTCAGAACAGAGCAAAAACAGCCGGTAATCGCTGTGAGAAATCGCAGTCTCACCAGGAATCGCCGGGGCTCCGTATTGGGCTAGATGGTGAGAACGCCTGTTCTATAAAAGGGGATGTCAAGAAACATTTTTCTCCCTCCACCGGAAACGCGAATGGTTGCCGCGATGTCCAGCCCCGCTTGCCATAACAGTGCGGCTTGGCCCTGGTGCTGCCTTTGTTCCATTGCAGCGGTTTCACGCTTGAGTAGCGAAGACGCCGAGCGA
>Ga0187888_1001164_pt1 | contig 25609 bp, 14 predicted proteins | sample June2016WEW_7_40_FD_132987 | JGI IMG/M metagenome (GOLD analysis project Ga0187888, IMG submission 132987) | Peatland microbial communities from SPRUCE experiment site at the Marcell Experimental Forest, Minnesota, USA - June2016WEW_7_40 | ecosystem: Environmental > Terrestrial > Soil > Wetlands...
CAGCTCACGGCCCACCTCCCGCACCTCGTCCTTGTAGAACGATTTGAGAGGCTCCACGATGCGCCCGCTTTCGATCAGCTTCTGAATGCCGGCCACGCGGTTGTGATGGGTTTTGATGACCGCTGCCTTGGCCGTGCCGCCGGATTCGATGGTGTCCGGGTAGATGGTGCCTTGCCCCAGAATCCAGTTCTCCTCGGAGATGTGGCGCGCCTCGATAATGCGTTCCTGAACGCGCACAAACTCTTCGCCGATAATGTGCCGCTTGCGCTCCGGATCGGTGACTCCGGCGAGCGCACTCAGAAACTGTTCGCCCGCCTGCTCCACGGTGACGCCCAGGCGGCTGACGAAACTGGTTTCGCCTTCGCGCATCAGGCCGGTATCCACATAGACGCCGCGCACGCGGTCGCGCCCAAGCGCGCGCGTGCACAGGGTGTACGCCACGCTCGAATCCACGCCGCCGCTGACGAAGAAGAAGACGCTGCGGCCGCCTACGGTGTCGCGAATCTCCTGTTCCAGCATGGGCACGCGCCCGCGCGGCTCCCAATCCGGAACGCATCCGCAAACGGCGAAGACGAAATTGCGGAGATACTCGCGGCCGCGCAGCGTGTGCACCACTTCGGGATGGAATTGCAGGCCGTAGAGCTTGCGCTCCGCAGCGGCGATCGCGGCCACCGCGCACGTATCGGTGCGGCCGGTCACCGTAAACCCGGCCGGCACGGCCGTCACCACGTCGCGATGACTCATCCAGATCTGCTGCCGCCCGGCCAGTCCGGCGAAGAGTGGGTCTGCGACTTCGTCGAGTTCGAGCGTGGCCAGGCCATACTCGCCCTTTTCGCCGCGGGTGACCGTACCTCCCAGCAGATGCGCCATCAATTGCTGGCCGTAACAGATGCCGAGTACGGCCTGCCCGGCGGAGAAAATCGCCGGATCGACGGTGGGGCTGTCCGGATCGTATACGCTGGCCGGTCCACCCGAGATAATGATCCCCTTGGCTCCGAACAGGTCGCCCGCCCGAGTCTCGCTGGGTCGCACTTCGGCATACACGCCGAGGTCGCGCACTTTGCGAGCCTCCAGGTGACAATATTGCCCGCCGGCGTCCAGCACGATGATTTGTGGATTGGGATTCAAGTACCGATAGTAGCAAGAGCGAAGCTGGCCGGGAGGCTGAGTGGAGCTGCGAAATCGCTCAGTTCCGCTCTCGCGAGCGGCCGGAAGCCTTGCGCGACAGTTTATCGCTGCCCGGCCGGTGCGGGCGCCGGCCGGCGGCTCTCCACCACCACGCGGCCCTTTTCCAAAAGCGCGGATGCTTGCGCCAGCGCGTCCACGGCTTGCGCCGCTTCCGGATCGGTCATGGCAAAGACACGGTCGCTTTCGTCCACGTCAAACGCCCAGATGTACATCTCTCGCGCCAGGTAGCGCTTGATCCAATCGTGGTCGCGGGTAAACTCGGCCTCGGTGAACTGGTAGCCGTGGTCCAGCAGGTAGTTGTGCAGTTGCTCGATCAGGTCGTTGTCCGGCATCCAGCCCTGCGACAGCTTGGCCGGATGCGCGGCGAAGTACGCGCGCGTGAAGCTGAACAGCCCCGTGCGGTCGAGCGCAAACTCCAGCCGGTCGCTGCGCGGCGAATCGTACTTTTCGTCCGGCGCGATGCCGTTGCCGCCGTACACCGCGCGGCCTCCATCGGTGGTGCGCCGGTCGCTGGTGTCGTGGGTCGCCCGGCCTTCGTTGAAGTAATAATCGTAGAGGCTCTCATGCGAATAATCGCGCTGAATAAGCCGGCCGCTCGGAGTGTAGAAATGGGCTGTGGTCAGCGCCAGTGCGGTGCGGTCTCTCAATTGAAAGATGGTTTGCACAAGGCCTTTGCCAAAGGTGTTCTCGCCTAGAATCCAGGCCCGGTCGTGGTCCTGCAGCGCGCCGGAGACGATTTCCGCGGCCGAAGCGGAGTTGTGGTTCACCAGCACCACAATCGGATACCGCCGGCCCTGGCTCGATCGCTCTGCCGTATAAACCCGTTCCCGGGAAGCTCGCCCGCGCTGCGAGACGACGCTCTGCCCCTTCTCCAGAAAGTGGCCGGCCACTTCCACCGCCTGGCTCAGCAAACCGCCGGGATTGTCGCGCAAGTCCAGAATCAAGCCCTCGATGCGGTCCTCGCCCAAACGTTTCAGGTTCTGCTCCACCTCGCGCGCGGTGTAGTCGCCGAAGCTCAGAATATGCATGTAGGCGATGCCAGGCCGCAGCCAGAAAGCGTCGTGCACGGTCTTGCGCGTGATGTCCTCGCGCGTCAGCGTGAAGCTGAGGCGCTCGTTGATTCCGTTGGCTTCCTCGCGCTCGACCGTCACCGTCACCTGCGTGTTGCGCGGGCCCTTCAATCGGTCCACCACTTCGCTGGTGTTCATGCCTCCGACGGACTGGCCGTTGACCGCGACGATGGCATCGCCGGGCCGTATACCCGCCCGGTAAGCAGGCGAGCCGGGAAATGGCGCGCTCACCGCCGTCTGGTCGCCGCGCTGCCCGACGCTCATGCCCACGCCGCTGTAATGCTCCGTCTGCTCCTCGCGTAGCGCCTCATAATCCTTCGGATCGAAAAAAGTGGAATGCGGATCGAGCGTGCGCAGCATCCCCGGAATCATGCCCTGGTAGATAGCCTGATCCGGATCCGGCACCGTGGCGAAGTTCTCTTCCACCAGCTCGTAGACCCGCGCGACCCGGCCCACGCTCTGGCTGCCGCTGAACTCAGCCGCGGCCGCTGCCATCGGCGGGGCGCAGGGACCGCCCGCCAGGCAACAGGCCAGGAGCAAAGCCGCCGGCACAAGCTGTGTTCGCCGCTCAATCTTCATATGGAATCCGTCCCCCCGCAAACCCAATATAGTCCACCTGTACGATTAGACGCACCAGGTGAGGTTTCGGCTGCGGGAATTCGCGCCAGAACGGCGCTGTGGGGTGTGCCAACAAGACAAAAAAAGAGGGGAGCCGAAGCTCCCCTCTCTCAAAAAAAACAACAGGTTGAACTAGTTGTTCAGCGCCTCAGGTGCAGTGAACAGGGCGCCGGTGGTGGAACGCTGTGCGCCGCCGCCGCTGTTGATCACCAGGGCCAGATAGCTTGCCATGATGTTGCGCACGCCGACATCAGTGACGACAGCGTAGCCATGAGCATACTGGAAGTTGCAGAGGGCGATCATGTAACCGGACCAACTGCCGGTGATGCTCTGCGACGCCTGCGTGAGAGCGGTAGTGCCCGAAATGATGGGTACACTGCTGCCGACTCCGCCCGCACCCAAAGTGGTGGGATTGGGGTTAGTAGCAGCGACAGTGGCTCCGGGAGGGCCTCCGTACCAATACATCGTACAAGTGCCCGCCTGGTTGACTGTGTTAAACGGATCCATCGTGGTATTCGCAATCGAAATACCCGTATCGAATCCGGTCACCGTCGTCACGTACGGGAACAACAACGCCGTGTTGCAAAGGTTGATGTTCAGGAAGTTGCTCGGCGAGGACGTGGCAGAAATCGCGAACCGCGGGATCGTCAGGCTGTTCGAAGCTAGCCCGGCGGCGGTGGCCGAGAACGGCGCAGTCGGCGTCGGAGAATAGCTCAGAGTCGCGCTGATCCCCGATGTTTGCGGGATGTTATTCGGGAACGTGATGTACACGCCGAAGTCGTAGTTTTCGATCGCGTTCGGAAGCGCCTGAACCACTTCCCATACCGCCTGCGAGCCTCCGGTAGAAGAGACCGGCAGCAGCCACTCGGAACCGAGAGTGGCGGTCACGATCGTTTGCGGATCAATCCCTGTCTCCGTGTTGACCAGGTAGGCGTACTCGGGTGAGCCGGTAGTAGCGAAGTTGTCGCCAGTTGACGAAGGAGCACCAGCGGTGCCGTCAGTTCCGATCAGGTTGACTGTCGACACGTAGACACTCACGCCGGTCGGGATATTGCTGAAGACCGCCTTGAGGCGCGTGCCATAGTCCGCCAAGCCAGCGATGAAGGTGTTGCCGCCGACAGTATCTTCCAGCGGGCCGGGAGTCGCGCTGCCACTGAAGTCGCTGATGAAGCCGGACTCCGAGTTGTAGATCGCGCCCGGTATGTTCTGGATCGCCGCCGCGCTGGTCGTTGCCGGATAGCCGGCTCCGCCACCGTTGACGCGCGTCTTGAATGCAGTACCGAACAGCTCGCTAAACCGCAGAGTCGCGACCTGTATGTTGGTTTGTGGTTCGCACTGGAACTCATTGACGGTCGAGACGGCGGCGGTGTTCGCGCCGTTGCGGAACGAACCAGCGAAGCTCTGCTGGATGTAGCCCACCGTCACGGTCGGATTGGTGACCGAGACCTGGACGTTGTTGACGGAGATCTGGGCCAGCACACTCTGGAAGCCGGATCCGCCGCCGGTGATGCCGTTGGCATTAACGCGCAGGTTCGTGATGCGAAGGATGCGGTCAATGCCGGTGGTCACGGGCGCCAGGATCGGCACACCAAAGAACGTCACTTGGCTGCCACTCGTAACACCCTGATACACGTTCGGAGCGGGGGTGGTCGAGGTTGGCCCGTTCACGATATCCACGCCGGTATTGGTGCCGATGGTGACGGTTCCAACCCATGCCTGACACCCAGTCAGCGGGGTGGGGCAAAGGTTTTGATTCTCATTCGGGCCAACGCCCGTCAGGCCGCTGCCGGCAGCGCCCGGTTCGTCGATCAGCAACAAAGCTTCTGAACCGTTGCCGATCAGCCGGCTGGTGATGGTTCCCTGCAGGTTAACCACGACGTTGGCTAACGGAACCGGCTGCCCAGCGGCCGGAGCGGTGCCTCCGGTGCAGGTCAACGTGATGTCGCCAACCAGCTCCGTGTAACCTTCAGTTCGTATTTGTGGGGGTACGGCAGTGCCGGCTTGGCATGTAAGGGCCGTGCCTAGGCCGGTGACGCCGCCCTGCGCGCTGGCTACCCCTGTGAATGTGAACACCAGGGCTAGCACGGACAGCGCAAGAATCCATTTGCGAAAATCTGCCATTTCCTTCTCCTTGTAAATTTACAAAATGTTGAATCGGTCGAAGTGCTCTTCCAACCTGAGCCTCTTGACTCCAGCTTCCAAACCGTTCACGCAACCTGGGAACTTCTCCGTGTCGGGCGGAGATTCTTGTTTCCGGAGGCCACCAAGCTGACCGCCGGGCCTTTGTTGAACCCTTGCCAAGTGGTACGTCTTTTGTTTTCGACGAATTATGTACTCACCGGGCACGAACGAAAAATTGCACACGAACACCGGACGCGGTAAATCTTATTAGTAACTGATTGCCTGGCCAGTGTCAAGAGAAATTCTTTCCCTTCAACACCAAACGGGCCGCTCGCGCGATTCGATTGCGTTTCGTACAAGTTTCGCCTGATTTAACCATGTAAGGCCCCCCTCCGTCAAGGGTTTCACACCGAATCGTCTCAATTTTTGTCGAGCGAAACGCGATTTTTCGCGTCAACGGCCCAAAAACCGGATTTTCGGAGGGGAAACCACTTCAATGTGTTCCATAGTACACATCCGAGCCGCTGTTTTCGTCCTGTAGAATACATCGGCGGAAGTCCGCCCGCCCTCCAGTGCCCGTGGCTACGAGGACCCGTGCGCCGCCGCCGCCGGCTGGAAGCTCAATTCGCCGGTTTCGCTGGCGGCATCCACCAGGATCGACTGGCCGTCCAGGACCTTGCCTCCCACCAGCAGGCGGCCCAGCGGGGTTTCGATTTTCTTCTGAATGGCCCGCTTCAGGGGACGCGCTCCATAGGCCGGATCGTAGCCCGTCCGCACCAGGTTCGAGCGCGCCCGATCGGTCAGCTCGAGCTTGATCTGCCGGTCCGCCAGCCGGGCGCGCACGCGGCCCAGTTGGATATCGACGATCTGCTTCAGATGCTCTTCGGCCAGCGAGTGAAACACGATGGTCTCGTCCACGCGGTTCAGGAACTCGGGGCGGAAGTGGGCGCGCATTTCCTCCAGCACGGCTTCCTTCATACGCTCGTAGCCGGCGCCCGAAAAACCGCCGCGATAGTCGAGAATGCGCTGGCTGCCGACGTTCGAGGTCATGATGACGATGGTGTTCTTGAAATCGACGGTCCGGCCCTGGCCGTCCGTCAGGCGCCCGTCGTCCAGGATTTGCAGCATCAGGTTGAACACGTCGTGGTGCGCCTTTTCGATTTCGTCGAACAGCACCACCGCGAAGGGCCGCCGGCGCACCGCTTCAGTCAACTGCCCGCCCTCTTCGTAGCCGACGTATCCGGGCGGCGCGCCCACCAGCCGCGCCACGGTGTGCTTTTCCTGGTACTCCGACATGTCGATACGGATCATGGCGCGCTCATCGTCGAAAAGGTATTCGGCCAGAGCGCGGGCCAACTCGGTTTTGCCGACGCCGGTGGGTCCCAGAAAAATGAAGCTGCCGATCGGGCGCGCCGGGTCCTTCAGGCCGGAGCGCGCGCGGATCACCGCCTCCGCCACCGCGGTGACGGCTTCATCCTGGCCGATCACCCGCCGGTGCAGTTCATCTTCGAGATGCAGCAGCTTTTCCATTTCGCCGGCCAGCAGCCTGGTCACCGGCACTCCGGTCCAGCGGCTCACCACTTCCGCGATGTCTTCCTCATCCACCTCTTCTTTAATCAGCCGGGACTGCGCCTGCGGCTCGGCGAATTTGCCGGACTCTTCGTTCAACTGCCGCTCGAGGCCGGCCAGCGTGCCGTATTTCAATTCGGCCGCCCGGTTGAGATCGTATTGCCGCTCCGCCTGTTCGATTTCGAGCTTGGTTTGCTCCACCCGCCCGCGCAGCTGGCGCAAGCGCTCGACTGCGCCCTTCTCTCTCTGCCAGCGCGCAGCCAGGGCATCGGATTCGGCTTTCAGGTCGGCCAGCTCTTTTTCCAGCCGCCCCAGCCGCTCGCGAGACGCCTTGTCGGTTTCCTTGCGCAGCGCTTCGCGCTCGATTTCGAGCTGCATAATGCGGCGCCGCGTTTCGTCGAGCTCGGCCGGCATGGAATCGATCTCGGTGCGCAGGCGCGCGGCGGCCTCATCCACCAGGTCGATCGCCTTGTCCGGCAGAAAGCGGCCGGTGATGTAACGGTTGGAAAGCACGGCGGCGGCCACCAGCGCGGCGTCCTTGATGCGCACGCCGTGGTGCACCTCGTAGCGCTCCTTGAGGCCGCGCAGGATGGAGATAGTGTCCTCCACCGTTGGCTGGTCCACCATTACCGGCTGGAAGCGGCGTTCCAGCGCGGCGTCTTTTTCGATATTCTTGCGATATTCGTCGAGCGTGGTGGCGCCGATGCAGTGCAGCTCGCCGCGCGCCAGCATCGGCTTGAGCAGGTTGCCGGCGTCCATCGAGCCTTCCGTCTTACCCGCCCCGACCACCGTGTGCAGTTCGTCGATGAACAGCACCACCTCGCCGGCCGCATCCAGCACTTCCTTCAGCACCGCCTTCAGCCGCTCCTCGAATTCACCGCGATACTTGGCGCCGGCGATCAGCGCGCCCATGTCGAGCGCCACGATGCGCTTGCCCTTCAGTCCCTCCGGCACGTCACCGCGGACGATGCGCAGCGCCAGCCCTTCCACGATGGCGGTCTTGCCCACCCCCGGCTCGCCGATCAGCACCGGGTTGTTCTTGGTGCGCCGCGATAGCACCTGGATCACGCGCCGGATTTCTTCGTCGCGGCCGATCACCGGATCCAGCTTCCCCTGCGAGGCCAGGCGGGTCAGATCGCGGCCGTAACGTTCCAGCGCTTCGTAAGTAGCCTCCGGATTCGGCGAAGTCACCCGCTGGCTGCCACGCACTTCGCGCAGCGCCTGCATCACCCGCTCGCGCGTGAGGCCGAGCTCCTTCAACAGGCGGCCGGCGGCGCCACGGTCGTCGAGCGCCGCCAGCACCACGTGCTCCACCGAAATATATTCGTCCTTCAACTGCCGGGCTTCCTCTTCGGCGCGCGCGAGCAGTTTGTTGAGGCGCGGCGTGACGTAGACGTGGCCGGGAGCGCCCGCCGCCCCGGACACCTTGGGCAGCCGGTCAAGCTCCGCTTCCAGCCGTTGCCCGAGCGTTTCTGGGTTCACGTCGGCCTTTTGCAGAATCGACGCCGCCAGGCCGCCCGGCTGCTCCAGCAGCGCCGCCAGCAGGTGCTCCACGTCGATCTGCTGGTGGCCGTATCGCCCGGCCATGCTCTCCGCCGCCCGGATGGCCTCTTGCAGCTTTTCGGTAAAGCGGTTGATGTCCATAACTTAATCATGAAACATATTGCCTTGTGACGCTGGCCCCAGCCTGCGCTTGGCGCGGCCTGTGCGGAAGGTTGGGCGGATAATAACACTTGTTACCAGCTCCAATCCGGTATATACCTTGATTAGTTCAGAGGGGCCATTGCTGTGGCTCCGCTGAGCGCTTGGTTTACACATGCCCGAACCTCATGGGTCAGGGTTGCCGAACCCCGACGCGGCCCAAACCGGGTCTGATGACCCTCGACTGGCGCTGACTGCCTCTCTCTTACGCCGGCTCCTGCAAACCGTGGCGGTGACCGGTTTCTTGTATTTCGCGGTTGGCGAGCTGTTCCTGTTCGCCAACAAACGGGGTTCGTTGGTCCTGGGCATAGCCGCTGTAATCCTGCTCCTGTTGATTCCGGAGTGGCTGCGCCGGAAAGGCCGGGTGCGGGCCGCGGCGTGGGCCCTGGTGCTGGCCGGAACCCTGCTGGCAGCCGTCTATGTTTTCCTCTCCGGAGGCATTCGCAGACCGGGTTTCCTCTTTCAAATCGTGTTGATTCAGGAGGCGACGTTGCTGCTCGGGCGCCGCGGCGCACTGGCGTCCTCGCTTCCCAGTCTGGCTCTGGACTTGGCTTATTTGGTGGCCGCGGCTTCAGGCCACCGCCCGCCCACCGTTTTTCCCATACCGCCGGCAGTGGCGTGGTGCATTGTTTTCGGAGCTTGTGTTTCCGCCGCGGCGCCGCTCGACTATTTTCTGGCCCACCTCGGCGGTGCGCTCGACGATGCGCGCCGGGAACTGGCCCGGCGCCGGGAAGCTGAAGACGCACTGACCGAACGGGAAACCGCCTACCGCACGCTCTTCGAGCAGAGCCCGTTCTCCGTCGCTCTGACTGACGAGGACGGCAAATACATCGACGTTAATGAGAGCTTCTGCACACATGCCGGGCTTCCCCGCTCCGAAGTCATCGGCAAGACCGCCATCCAACTCGGCCAAGTGGACCAGCAACAGCACGACATACTTCGCCAGGCGATCCGGCAAGGCGGCGGGTCCATCCAGCAGCACGAGGCCACATTTCGGACGAGCGACGGCAGCCTGGCTCACGTCCTGATTTCGGCCAGGGCGATCGAGATGCGCGGGCAGCGGTACGTGCTGGCCACGGTCAATTACATCACCCAGCGCGTGCAGGCCGAAGCGGCGTTGCGGGAAAGCGAGGCCCGCTACCGGCGCATTGTGGACACCACCAACGAAGGCATCTGGTCGATAGACGAACAGGCGGTCACCAACTTCGTCAACCGGCGGATGGCCGAGATGCTCGGCTACGCGCCGGAGGAAATGATCGGCCGGAGCCTGCTCTCATTTGTGTTTCCGGAAGATATCCCGATCTTCGAACAGCGCTTGGCTGCGTTGCGGCGCGGCGAGGGCGCCATCACCGAAAAACGCTTTCGCCACCGCGGGGGGACCGCGGTGCTGGCGCTGATCTCGAGTACCCCCATCCTCGATGAAGCGGGACGGTTCAAGGGCGCGTTCGGGATGCTGATTGACATCACCGCGCAAAAGCGTGACCAGGCCGAGCGCGAAGAACTCCGCCAGCAGTTGGAACAATCGCAGAAACTGGAATCCCTCGGCCGCCTGGCCGGCGGCGTCGCCCACGACTTCAACAACTTGTTGACCGTCATCAACGGCTACAGCGACGTGCTCATCAAGGACCTTCCGGAAGACAATCCGCAGCGGCAGGTTATTGAGGAAATCCGCGGGGCGGGCGAGCGCGCGGCCGCACTCACCAAGCAGTTGCTCACCTTCGGCCGGCGCCAGATCGGCCGCCCACGCCCGCTCGAACTCAATGCCCTGATCTCCGGCGCGAAGCGTATGCTGCAGCGGCTCATCGGCGAGGATATCCTGCTCGAGACCTACCTCGACCCGGCGCTCGATCTGGTCATGGCCGATCCCGGCCAGATGAACCAGGTGCTGCTCAACTTGTCGGTCAACGCGCGCGATGCCATGCCGGACGGCGGCAGGCTCGTCCTCGCCACCGCCAACGCTCGCTTCGACCGCGAGAACGCCCCTCCGGGCTGTCAGCCCGGCTCCTACGTGAGGTTGACCGTGGCCGATGCGGGCGCCGGCATGGACGACGAAACCATGCGGCATCTCTTCGAGCCGTTCTTCACCACCAAGCCCAGCGGCCACGGAACCGGGCTCGGACTCGCTTCGGTTTACGGTATCGTCAAACAAAGCGGCGGCTCCATTCGCGTGCACAGCAAGCCGGGTAAGGGATGCCGCTTCGAAATTCATCTGCCGTGTGCCGAGGGGCCTGCGGAGCCGGTTTCCCCGTCGGCCGTCGAGTTACCCCAATCACACAGGGACCTCACCGTACTCGTGGTGGAAGACCAGGATGCCGTGCGCCGCCTCGCCTCCCACGCTCTCCGTGCCTGCGGGTACCACGTCCTGGAAGCCGCCAGCGGTTTTGAGGCGCTGCGTCTCGCCGAAGCGGTCGAGGGCGGTTGCCAGTTGGTGGTGACCGACGTGGTCATGCCGGGCATGTCCGGCAAGGCCTTGGCTGAGGAGTTGCGCGCGAGCTGGCCCGAGATCAAGGTGCTATACATGTCCGGCTATCCCAACGAGGTGATTCTCCGGCACGGGGTGATGAACGGCGCCGTCAACTACCTGGAAAAGCCGTTCACCCCCTCCGAACTGGCGGCAAAGGTCCGCGAAGTGATGGGATAATGCCGTGGCGCCCGCATTCCTGCGGCGCACGAGTAGACGCATAAGTGCGTGCCGTGTCGCGGTTCTGCAACAACGCCAACAGGCGCAGCAACGATCAAGCCGTTTCGCGCCAACGGTGGGCTCATCAGAATTAATAAACGTTAATGGAAGGCTGGAGTTACTGTTATGATATATACTTTAGCGGGTAGCTTGATGTATACTCCAGTGAACCCAGGGGGCAAAATGGGGACCTGGCTCAAGATCCAAGTTGATAACGCTCTGCCGGCTGGTGATCCACGGCGACAGCGAACATAACGGAGGGTAGCTAAGGATGCAGCAAACGAAAACTCAGGGTAGGATGGCGCGAAGGAGGCTGATGGCTTTCAATCTCCTCACATTCTTCGCGATTGGTCCGGTTTTCGGGCAGAGCGTGCGGACCCAGATTCCGTACGAGTTTGCCCTCGGTTCAAAGGTGCTGCCGGCGGGGGCGTACACGTTCTCGGTGACCGGCTTCGGGCTCGAAGTGCGATCGGCCGCCGGCGAGGCGTTTCACGCGCCCATCCTCACTCGGCTCGGTGGGCCGGCCGAATTCCTTCGGGACGGCTCGCTCGTATTCGACGAAGCGGGTGGCCACCGCATCCTCGCCGAAGTGTGGATACCCGGAACCGATGGCATACTCGTGCACAACACGCCGAAAGACCACCATCACGATCTCTTGATGTTCCCCGGCACGAACCAAAGCGCCAATGTCTCGGGAAGCGTGGCTTTCGATCGGACGTGCCGCAAATGTCATGGCCCGGACGGCAAGGGCGAAGAGCAAGCGGACAAGTTCTTCAACACCAAAATTCCACGGCTCAACTCAACGTCCGTGCAGAGCAAGTCGGACGCGGAGTTGAGACAGATCATCACGCAGGGCAGCCGCGCGATGGCTCCTGTCGAGGTCGATGAATCCGGGTTTCGGCATCGTCTGCCGGCCCAATCCGTGGATGCCGTGATCGCTTACGTGCGTACTCTGACACAGTAGCAAGTCCCTCAGCGGCAAGGCGGGACGCTTTCTTCGGCCGGGGCGGTGTGGTGGGCCGACCCTCCGCGAGCCCCCAATGCCCGGCGGACAGTGATCTCGTGGGAGTGCTGCGCCTCCGAAAGCGGCGTCGGCGCGCAAATCCCGGTTTTATTGCGCCCACTGTACTACCCTGGAATATGATCCCTGACCGCCCTCTGTTCACCGCCGGCTCCACGGCGCTGGACCCGTGGTGGTTCCGCTGGCGCCCCACCATTCACTATTTGATGCAGACGGAGGCACACGTCTACGCGCTGGCGATTTCGGCCAGCGTCCTGCTGGCGTTTTTCCCGTTTCTGATCGTCATGCTTTCTCTGTTCCGCGACGTTCTGCATTGGCCGGCCGCCATCGACGCGATCTACCTCGCTATTCGCGACGGCTTCCCGGGCAAGTCGGGCGACGTGGTGGTGCAGAACCTGCAATCCTGGATGGTGCCGCGCCTTCCGGTCACTTCCCTCTTTCTTCTGCTGATCACCTCGAACGGCATTTTTGAGCCGCTTGAAGTGGCGCTGAACCGCGCCTGGGGTGTTGCCAGGAACCGCAGTTACTGGAAAAACCAGCTCGTCAGTCTCGGCATGGTTTTCGTTTGCGGCGCGCTCGTGCTGCTGTCGCTCGTCTTCACCGCCTACAACCGCGCGTGGGTCGCGGCCTGGACCGGCAAGGGCGAGTTGACCACCTGGCTGACTTTGCTGCTATTCAAGGTCGCCGCGGTGCCGGTTTCCATCCTCATGCTCTTTCTGATTTATTGGCTCCTGCCCAATCGCAAGGTCGATCCCGCGCAGGTGGCGCCGGTCGCCATTTGGGTGGGCCTGGCTCTGGAGTTGCTCAAGTACCTGAACATCCTCATCCGCCCCGCGCTGATGGAGAAACTGTACCGCGAATATCACATGTTTCAATATTCCGTGACCATCGTGCTGGGCAGCTTCGTCGCATCCCTGGTCGTACTGGCCGGCGCCGAATTCGCCGCGCGCCGCGGCCACAATGCCTGCGCTGTGGGAGAGCGGTAGGCGCCGGGCCCGTTGCAAGCTCCAAACTTGCGTCAAATCACCCAGCCCAACTGATGGTTTAGGGGCAAGCCGCACTCCTGATTGCGAGGTCTCGGGTCGCTTTGTCCTAATTAATCCAAAGAAGCGTATTCCGAGTCCACATTCCCATAGGCCGCTAAAGTACTCTATCGGCTTGACATAGCTTTAACGGAACCAGCCGCTACCCGATCTCGGGAATTTTCGTGGCGGCTCGAACCAATTCGAAGACGGGCGGGGATTGGGGTTTCCAGGACATTTACGCCAATTATTACACCTAGTACATATTTGGTTATACGCGTGCGGAGAAATGCCTCACCACGTAGTGGTGGAGCGTAGGACAAGAGTGAGGTGTGTTTCTCGACCGACCGGGGAAGGACACGCCTTTGGCCTTCTCAACTATCTAAATTGGGAGACGATATGAGCAATCTCAAAAGACTTCGACGACCATTAGCGATCATTTTCGGCCTGATGCTTGCCGCCCTGATGCTTTGGGGCCAGGCGGAGACGGGCCAGATTGTCGGTACCGTGCGCGACGCTTCCGGCGCAACGGTTCCGGGAGCCAAGGTTACCGTGAGGAGCGTCACCACCGGCACGCAGCGCTCGGAAAACACGGACGTGAACGGCAGCTTCACCTTTGCCAGCCTGCTCCCCCAGGTCTACGCGGTGACCATCGAGGCCAAGGGCTTCGTGACGTTCACCGAGCGCGCCGAGGTGACCGTGGGCGCCAAGGTCGGTTTGGATATTAATCTCGAAATCAGTGGCATCGCCACCACCGTGGAGGTCGCCGGAGCCGGCGAAGCCGTTGCGGTCAATACCGAAACCCAGACCCTCAGCCAGGTGCTCAATACCACGAGCCTGTCGGAGCTTCCCACCATTACGCGCAACCCGTATGACTTGGTTGTGACCTCCGGCACGGTCAGCGAGGACGATCCTTCCGGCCGCGGCGTGGGCGTGGCCATCAACGGCCAGCGCTCCGCCGGCACCAACGTGCTGCTCGACGGCGTCGCCAACAACGACGAATTCATCGCTTCGGTCGGCCAGACGGTGCCGCTCGATTCCGTGCAGGAGCTCGGCATCATTACCAATAATTTCACCGCCGAGTACGGCCGCGCCGACGCCGGCATTATCAACGTGACCACCAAGTCCGGCACCAATTCGTTCCATGGCAGCGTCTACGAGTTTAACCGCGTCGACGCGCTGGCTGCGAACAGTTTTAACAACAATGCTTATGACCTGCCGAAATCGGCCTTCACGCGCAACCAGTTCGGCTACTCGGTCGGCGGGCCGGTCAAGAAAAACAAGCTGTTCTTCTTCGAGAACACCGAGTGGACACGCGTGCGCAGCTTTACCAATATGCAGGTCCTGGTGCCCGATCCGGCTCTGCTCGCAGCCGCCGCCCCCGCCACCCAGGCGGCCTTTTCCACCTACGGCAAGCTGGCTTCCGGCACGCAAGTCCTGGCCCAGTATAATCGCAACGATCTTACCAGCCTCGGCACGGACCCGTGCGGCGGCGCGTCCCCGGGCGGCCCATGCGAGTCGTACAGTTCCACCGCCCCGATGTGGGACCTGGTGAATTACAGCGTTCCGAGTGGCCCCACCGGCCCGGCCGGTTCGGACCAGAACACTTACAACCTGGTCGGCCGCGTGGACTATAACTTGAGCGACAAGACCACCATTTACGGCCGCTACGCCCTCTACAGAGAAGTGGACGCCGCCGGAGTCGTCTCCAACAGCCCGTATGCCGGTTATGACACCGGCCAGACGACTACCGATAACAGCGTCATGGTGTCCGGCACCCACATTTTTTCACCGCTCTTCGTTTCCCAATCGAAAATCGATTTCAACCGCCTCAACACCTTTCAACCGCTGGGGCCGACCGGCGTCTCTCCCATCTACTACATGTCGAGCGCCGAGGTTGCTTCCACCATCGGGCCTTACGATGTGGCCCTGCCGGGCAACCTGCCCTACTCACCCGCCAACGGAATTCCCGGCGGCGGCCCGGAGAATTACGGCGAGGTTTACCAGGATTTCAGCTACACCAAGGGTAAACACCAGTTCCGTTTCGGCGGATCGTTCACCTATTACCGCGATAACGAAACTTTCGCCGCTTACGAAGAGGGCGAGCAGATCCTGGGTAACAACGTCGGAGTGGCCATGGACAACCTGCTGGCGGGCCAGGAATATGAGTTTCAGGCTTCCGCCTACCCACAGGGAAAATACCCTTGCGTCAACGGCGTTCAGACCCCTTCCTGCACGGTGAACCTGCCCCTCGGCCCGCCCAATTTTTCGCGCAACGACCTTTTCCATGAGGGCGCACTCTACGCGCAGGACTCCTGGAGGGTTCTGCCGCGCCTCACTCTCAACCTCGGGTTGCGCTGGGAGTATTACGGAGTCCAGCACGACTCGAACCCCAATCTCGACTCCAACTTTTATATCCCCAACAACGCTTCGAGCCCGCAAGAGGCGATCGCGCAGGGCACCGTTCAGATTGCCGACCAGAGCCCGATCGGAGGGATATGGGCGCCCAGCAAGAAGAACTTCGCTCCCCGTCTCGGCTTCGCCTGGGATGTTTTTGGCGACGGCAAGACCGCTCTGCGCGGCGGATATGCGATCGGCTATGAACGCAATTTCGGCAATGTGACTTATAACGTTGCGTTCAACCCGCCGAATATGGAGGTCATCGACCTCATCTCGGGGAGCAATGTGCCGAACATTCCGATCTCAACCCAAAACCTCGGGCCGATGAGCGGCAGCGGCGGCAGCGTCGCGCTTCCGGCCGCGGAGATACGCTATATCCAGGGCAATATCGCGCAGGCTTACGCCCATCTGATGAGCGCTTCCATCGAGCACCAGGTCGGCCAAAGCCAGCACATCGAAATCGATTACTCCGGCTCCATCGGCGTGCACCAATATGATATCGGCGCCATGAACTTCCCCGGCACGGGCAACTACTACCTGGGCATCCCTTGCACTGCCGGCGATACTCTAACCGGTGGGCCGAACCCCTGCGATGCGGTGTTGAATACGCAGTATGCCGGCATCAACCGCCGCGGCTCGGGCGGTTCTTCGAGCTATAACGCGATGAATATCCGCTACGACATTCAGAATATCGCGCACAGCGGCCTGACGCTGCGCGTGAATTACACCTGGAGCCATTCGCTCGACGATCTCAGCGACACGTTCAGCGCTTCCTACAACCAGTTCGACCTCGGATACACGGATCCCTGGAACCCCAGTATCGATTACGGCAACTCCTACTTCGACAACCGGCACCGCATCGCCATCAGCGCCATTTGGGACGTTCCCTTCGCGCGCAGCTTGCATGGGCCCGTCAAGCGCGTTCTGGACGGCTGGGAGCTGGCGCCAGTCTTCACCGCCCGCACCGGCGCTCCGTACAGCATCTTCGACTTCACCAACGACAATTACGTTGCCACGCGCGTAGCTGGCGCCGAAGTGCTTCCTGTCAACGGCAACCTTCCCGCTCGCCCATCGGAGGGGACCAACTCGTACGGCATCTTCAACTTCACCCCGAACATGGTCGACGAGACCTATCTCAACCCCATCACCGGCGACGCGGACTTCGGTCCCTGGCCGTCCGATTTCACCGGCCGCAACTATTTCCATGCTCCCGGCGCATGGAATCTGGATCTGGGCATGTACAAGAACACCAGGCTCACCGAGAAGGCCACTTTGCAGCTCCGCCTGGAAGCGTACAACTCGGTCAATCACGCCAACTTTTACATCAACACCGGATCGACGTACATCATCGATGGCGGCGGATTGATCACCGGCAGTTACGGGTATCAGAACGGCAGCCCGACAACCAACGCCAACCGCAACGTGCAACTCGCTGCCAAGATCATTTTCTAGCCGGCCAGCATTTAGTCTCGTATTGCAGGGGAGCCTTCGGGCTCCCCTTTTTTGTGCGCCGGGTGCGCCTTCGCTACGCACGTTGGTACCAAAGCACGCGGTCCCCGTCATTGGGATCTTCCGAGTAAGCCAGGCTGGTTCCCCCCACGGGCCTGAGAGGCACGCCCTCCACTTCCGGAAGTGCGTTGTTGCTCAGCAACAGCCCGCCCTTGCGCAGCATCCCGGCGATATTCTGCAGCGCTAAAGCTTGTTCGAACGGCTCGTAATACACCAGCACATTCGTAGCGATCACGAGGTCGAGCTTGCGATCGTCGGGAAGCGGCAGATGTTGCACCACGACATCCAGGTCCGCCGACCCCAGAAGCCTGACAACATCTGGACGGATGCGCACCGCACGCGTGCGCGCCTCGACGCCCTGCGGAAGGCTGAGGGCCTGCGCACTCGTTCCAATCTCGGAGCCGAACCTCCGCCAATAGTCCGTGGTATCCGGCAGCCAGCGCGTGTCTCGATCCAGGGGAACCTGCACGGTGTACGCCGATCCCTTGCGAGCTTGCGCCACCGCCAGCCGCACGTGATTGAGCACGCGCGCACTGAGGTCGACGATCTCAACCGCCGGCCCCGGCGTTTCCGCCACGCGCAGCCTGCGCAAGGAATCGACCAGCGCGAACGGTTGCAGAGTCTGGACCGGATAGAAGTCGTAGCCGCTGTGCTTATCCGTGAAGTCCAGGCCCGGTCCGATCACGGCCGCGCGCCGCACCTGCCCCAGCAGGCCCGCCGATTTGATCTCGGCCAGGCTCCGCTCAATCGCGTAGTTCGGCCGGAACGAGGTATCGAGAGACAAGCCCCGGTTGCGATAGAGGCTCGACATGGCCACGAAAAAACTGGCACCGCCGCCTTCCTGTTTGGCGGCCTCGATGGCGCGGTTGTACTCGCGCTGCTCCCGCCGCACCCGCAGAATGTTCTCCAGCAGAACGGCCGCGATCCGCTTGTCCGCCGCCGGACCCGAGGGATCGGCGCCGCTTTCTTTTAACCACGCGGCGACAAACTGCAGGCGCTCGTTGCGGCCGGGACGCACGACCGCCCGGGCGAAGTCCTGGACACGCGCCAGGATGAGCCGGGCGTCGGCTGCAGAGTCGACTGCGGCAGTTTCCGTCTGCTTGGCAGTCAGCCGCGGCCGCGCGGTGAAGGAAGTCCCAAACAGGACGAGGTTCACGATGGAATCGGCATCGCCGCGCTTGAGCCGGGAACGAATCTGCTGGTCGCGAGCCGTCTCCCACTGCAACCACGACGCAGAGCCGGGCGGTGCGTCCAATCCGGTCGGAAGCTCGCCAACGAAGTCTTCGATGATCGGACGCGCCTCGGCCAGCGACAAATACACCGGCCGTTCCGCATTCTGCGCCTGGAGGGGCAGGCAGCCCAGAGCCAGCGTGAACAGGTCTCTGCGCGTTACTGCGATATTGCCGATTCCCGAATTACGATGTCGCTCGCGGTTCGGCTCGAGAACCCTGCGACATGCTTCGCCTGCGAGGCCGGCGATGCCGGTTTTGCAAACAAGTCCTGCGAGAGACATTCTCTTTGAAGCCTCACCTCCTAAGCTAACAAGCTTGAAGGGCGGGCATTCCCCACTCGACTGAGAATTCGCCGGACCGCGGGCCACTAATCTTTGCTCGGCATGAAACACAATTGGTGTGCCTGGTTCGTGTTGGCGTGGGCAGAGGCCCTGCCAGCGGCCGATGTTCCGGCCTACACCATCCAAACCGTGGCCGGGAGCTCGTACATGGGCGATGGCGGCCCGGCCACGGCGGCGCAGATCGGCTCCATTCAGGGCGTGGCCGTGGATGGCAAGGGCAATCTGTACCTGTCCGATACCGACAACAGCCGCGTCCGCAAAGTGGACACGGCCGGGATCATCACCACCATTGCCGGCAACGGCACGGCCGGCTTCAGCGGCGATGGCGGCCCGGCCAGCGGGGCGCAGCTCAACCTTCCTTACGGCCTGGCGCTGGATGCCGCCGGAGACCTGTATATCGCCGACCTGGGCAACAACCGCGTGCGCAGGGTCGGCCCCGATGGCGTCATTGTCACCATCGCCGGCACGGGAGTGGAGGGCTACTCGGGCGACAACGTTCAGGCCATTGGGGCCCAGCTCTACGCGCCGCGCAACGTGGCCCTCGATGCAGCCAACAATCTCTATATTTCCGAGTTCGAAGGCCACCGCGTGCGCAAGGTGACACCCGCCGGCGTGATCTCGACCGTGGCGGGAACGGGTATAGCCGGCTATAGCGGCGATACCGGCCCCGCCATTCTTGCCCAGCTCAACTTTCCGGCCGGGCTGGCGGTAGACCGCACCGGCGCCCTGTATATCGCCGACTCCGGCAACAGCCGCGTGCGCAAGATCCTGCCGGGCGGCGTCATTTGCACGTATCTGGTCAGCACCCCTACCGCGATGCCGGTTGCGAACCCGATCGAGCTGTCTACGCCGACCGGCGTTGCAGTGGACCAATCGCTTACCCTTTACGTATCCGATGCGAGCGGGCGTGTTTACTCCTACACCGCCGCCGGAGTTTGGGCGCCATTCGCCGGCACGGGCGCGTTTGGATACGCGGGCGATGGCGGCCCGGCGGCCTCGGCCGAGCTTATGGAGGCGTCGCACGACGTGGCCGCCGACCTGACGGGAGACGTCTTCATCGCCGACGGCATGCGTGTGCGCGAAGTATCCGCCGCAACCGGCGATATCGCAACCGTCGCCGGCGACGGCTACCTGCATGCCGTGGGCGACGGCACCCCCGCCACCAGCGCGATTCTTCACCAGCCATCGGCCGTCGAGTTCGATACGTCGGGCAATCTCTTCATCGCCGACACAGGGACCGAGCGGGTGCGGATCGTGCTCGCAACCGGCATTATCCAGACCCTGGCCGGGGACGGAACGGCGGGCTATAACGGCGACGGTATGGCGGCCACCGCGGCGGAACTCTGGGAACCGACGGGCTTGGCCATCGATCCGTCGGGCAACCTGTTCGTGGCCGATACCTATTGTTCGCTGGTGCGCGAGATTTCGGCCGGCGTGATCTCCACGTTCGCGGGAACAAGCGATCCGTGCCCGGACGATCCACAAGAGAGCTCGGCGCCGGCCCAACAGAACCCGGCGCCGGTCAAAACGTTCCTGAGCGCCCCGCACGGCGTCTGCACCGGGAAGGACGGCTCGGTCTACATCGTCGATACGGACAATAACCGCGTGCTGGTGGTGCCGCCGAAAGGCGTGGCGGCGACCTACGCCGGCAACGGCAGCCAGGGCTACGCGGGCGATGGCGAACTCGCGCGCTTCGGTCAGCTCAACCTGCCCAGCGCCTGCGCGCTGGACGGCGCAGGCGATATGTTCATCGCCGACACCGCCAACCATCGCATCCGCGAGGTGACGGCAGCCGGCGTGATAGAGACCGTGGCAGGCACCGGCGCGGCGGGCTATTCAGGCGATGGCGGCGAAGCCACCGCCGCCACGCTCTACGCGCCCGCCGGCGTGGCGGTGGACGGCAACGGAAACATCTTCATCGCCGATACCGGAAATCACGCGATCCGGCTGGTGACGACGGATGGACTCATCCACACGATCGCCGGACAAGGCGCGGCCGGTTTCTCGGGGGACGGCGGCGAAGGTCTCGCCGCTTTCCTCAATTCGCCTTCGGGCATGCTGCTCGATGGCGCGGGCGACCTGTACTTTGCCGACACCGGCAACAACCGCGTGCGGCGCCTGACGCCGGCGACCGCCGTCGTCATGTCGGGACCGGCTCCGGCGAGCGTGCCATTGGCGCTGGTCAACGCCGCCAGCCAAAGCCAGGGAGCGGTGGCGCCCGGTGAGATCGTCACTATCTACGGCGCTGGCATAGGCCCCGCATCAGCCGTCACCGGATCGTTCGATGCTTCCGGCCTGCTCGGTAACCTGCTGGCGGGCGCGGAGGTGAGCTTTGACGGTGTGCCGGCGCCGCTGTTCTACGCCCAAGCCTCGCAGATCAACGCGCAGGTGCCCTACACCATCGCCGCCGAGAGCGCCACCCAGGTGGTGGTCTCTTATCAGGGCGCGCCGGTGGGCACGCTGAGTCTGCCGGTGGTGGCCGCGGCGCCGGCGCTGTTTGCAGGGGCTCTCAATCAGGATGGCAGCCTCAACTCATCCTCCGCGCCCGCCGCCCGCGGCACGGTGGTGACTTTCTTCGGCACCGGAGAAGGTCTTACCAACGGCGCCAACATCGCCGGCCAGGCGGCCGCGGCGCCGTATCCGATTCCCACTCTCCCGGTGACGCTGACCGTGGCCGGAATCGCCGCGCAGCTTCTCTACGCGGGCGAGGCGCCGAATTTCGCCGGCTTGCTGCAAGTCGACGCCGTCATCCCCGGCGGCTTCGTCCCTTCCGGGCCGGTGCCCGTGCAGTTGGCGGTGGGAGTGGCGGTTTCGCCTCCGATTACGGTGTGGCTGCAGTAGGCCGGTGGCTGGGCGCCGGCGCGAGCGGAAACCCAACGCAGCCAGCCACGCTACCATCGGCGTCAGTGTTCCCGATTCCGTCGGCGCGCAGGCGCCATTATCCCAGGAGCTACCTCCGAGTGGCGCGTGATACGTCCGAAGCACCGCTAAACGCTGGGCGACCAGGGAGGATCGATCTGCCTAATCGGAAGTAGTTTCGGAGACGTGGCTCGGCGGCGTAACCTCCCTTCCACCGGCACCAGGGGCCAGCGGATTCGCTCGAGATGTAAAAAATTCACGAAGCAGACGCAAGCAGAGGCGGTTGGGTATATAATCCCAGCAACAGAGGGCTGAAATGGGAATCCGTGCTAAAACAAGTCTCCTCTCCACTCTTCTTCTCTCGGCTTTCCTGTTGCCCGGCGCCAACGCCGCGCCGGCCATCACTGGAGTCGTGAACAACTATAGCTACACTCAGCCGGGTTTTCCGAACTCGGGCGTCTCGCCCAGCACCCTGATCATTATTACGGGCACGGGTCTCGCGAACCCCACGGCGGGCCCGGTGACGCTGCAGTCGAGCGCCTCGCCTGGATTGCCAACGACACTGAACGGCGCTGCGGTACAGGTGTCTGTAGGAGCCGTCACGGTTACGCCCGGCCTGTACTACGCGCTGCCGACTGCGCTTGCCGCCGTGCTTCCGGCGAGCACGCCGACCGGTTCCGCGAGTGTGAGCGTCAGCGTGAACGGAGGCGCTCCCAGCCCTGCGTTTCAGTTTCAGGTGGTGCCAACCGCCCCGGGACTGGATACCTACTACGGAACCAGCGGCGGCATGGTGACGGCGACCGATAACGTAACCGGAGCGCTGATCACCTTCACCAATTCGGCCGCTCCCTTGGAGACGATCGTGTTGTGGGGGTCGGGTCTGGGGGCCGATACAGCCGATAGCGACACGGTCTTTACGTCTTCGCCCCACCCAGTGAATCAGAGCTCGACGGAAGTTTACATTGGCGGCGTGGCAGCCACCGTGCTTTACGCGGGGTCGTCAGGATATCCAGGTTTGAATCAGATTGACGTGACGATACCGGCTAATGTCCCCGTGGGATGTAGGGTTTCCATTGTTGCCGTGGTGGCGGGCGTGGATTCGAACTTCGCGCTGATGCCGATAAACCCTGGCGGCGGGGTGTGCAGTGATCCCATCTACGGCTACGACGGGAACCAGCTCACCGCGTCATTGACTTCGACGGTAACTAGCGGTATCGCGCAGATCCAGCAATTGCTCAACTCGCCCTTGGCGGGGGTAACGTTTGTCAGCGACGTCGACGGCAATGCGTACACCGCGCTCGGCCCCCTTTCCCTGGAAGGATGCACGGTAATGCAGGGTTCCGGGCCAACGCAGTACGGCGGCACCCTCACTTATCTAAGTGCGGGGACCGTCAGTCTACAAGGGCCAGGGGGTACTTACGCTTTGACCAGCACGACCGGCACCACCCCGGACAGCGCCGTTCTGCCCACAGGGGCAATCCCTGCGAGCGGAGGGACCTTCGTCTTCACGGCTACCGGCAGCGCTCAAGTGGGCCCGTTCACCGTGACCATAAATATGTCCCCTCTGATGACGTGGACTAATTCGAGCGATGCGAAAACGGTGAGTCGCGCGCAAGGGTTGCAGATCAATTGGAGCGGGGGCCAGCCCTCATCCTACATCCAGATCATCGGACAGTCAGTGGTGACTGGGCCGCCAATAATATCCGCTCAGTTCCAATGTTTCGTTCCGCAGAGCGCGGGGACCTTCACGGTTCCACCGTATGTGTTGAGCGCTTTGCCCGCGGGCTCAGGAAACGTGGATGTGGAGAATTTTACAGGCAACGTGCCCTTCATGGTGACCGGCGTCGACGAACCCTATTTTCAGGCAGGCAACAGCATCTCGGTCACGAGCAAGTATCAGTAGAGTTCGGGCGCAACCGAATTGTTGCAATACGGAGGTCATCGCCGATACCCGGAGCGCAAAGCGCTCCGAAACGAGCCCTTTGCCGTAATTGACTTTGGATTAGGCGTTGCAGCTGGTAGCCTGTGTTTTATGCTTCGCCGCCGGACCTTCCTCCGTGTTTCCCTATTCATCGCTTTCGGCGCGGGCCTAGCTCCCGCAGCTGACGATTTTGTCCTGGCAAGGAATCGGGTTGGCAACGTGATCATCGGGATGCCAGAAAGTGCAATCTACATGGTTTATCCACGCCAAATTACCAAGAACGTTGATCTTCAGCTGGAGGGTAATCCCACACCCGCCGTGCGGGTATTCCTCACGAAGGACCGACAACGTCCTTCGCTGGTCATCCGTCTTGACGGCCCGGTGCCTGGAGTCTACGGCATCGAGGTTATGGATTCTAGGTTCAAGACGGCGAAGGGTATAGGGGTGGGTTCGTCGTTGGGCCAACTGCGGAAGACGGAAAAGCAGCTCTCATTCGTAAGTGGCGAGGGGGTTATTGGCGCAGTGGCGCGAGATCTCGGCATGACTTTCAACCTGGCGGTAGATAGCGCGACAGAAAGTAGTCTCTTCGACAGGAACCGTCAGGACCGAGGAACGGATTATCTGTCAAAGATCCCCGCCGAGACCAAGATCTATTCTGTCTGGGTTTACGGAAACCCAATGCCCAACGAGCCGCACCGTTGAAGCAGCTTGCCTACCGTTGTTCCCACAATCGCGCTGTGTTTATGTGTTCTGCTTTCCGCGATTCTTGCGCATCGAGTCTCCGCGCATCTCGATGCGGTGGGCGTTGTGCACAGGCCGGTCCAAAATGCCGTCGGCCAGCGTAGGGTCGCCGACCTGCTCGTGCCAGCGCGAGACCGGCAGTTGTGAAGTCAGGATCGTGGAGCGCACCTGGTAACGGTCCCCGCAGATCTCCCAAAAGTCGCGCCGTTCTGGTTCCGATAGGGGGGCCATCGCCCAGTCGTCGATCACAAGGACATCGATGCGGCTGAGTCGGGCCAACATTGTGCGCAGGCTACCATCGGCGCGTGCCATCGCGAGATCCCGGAATAGCGTTTGGGGAGTTTCGGGGACAAGTTTCGAAAGTTTCGGGAAAGTTTCGGGAAAGTTTCGGGGAAAGTTTCGGGGACAGAAAGTTTCGGGGACGAAAGTTTCGGGGACAGGCTACGAAATTCCGAAATAGCAATTTCGGGGTTTCACTACGAAACCCAGAAGTTCCCCGAAATTCCCCAGTGTCCTGTTTCGCAACTGCGATAACGCATTATCGTCGCGACTCGCGGGCGAAGCATGCCTCGCCCCTACAGCGCCCAACCCCCGGCCGTAGGGGCCGGGCGTGCCCGGCCCGCCGCAAAGCACCCAGCCGGCCGCCGGAAATACGTCACCGCATTTACGGGCGGGTGTACTTGGGTGCCACGGCCGCCTAACCCGCCTTGAACGCCGCGGTCAGCTTTTCCCAGGTGGTTTCGAGAGCCTCGGGAACCACGCGGGTCTCGGCGGCGGTGGTAATGAAGCTGGTGTCGCCGGTCCAGCGGGGCAGCACGTGCATGTGCGCGTGCGCGGCAATGCCGGCGCCGGCGCTCTGGCCCAGGTTCATGCCGAGGTTCCATCCATCGGGCCGATAGACGGCGCGCAGGTGCTTCACCGCGTCGCGCGCCAGCGCCATCATCTCGAACAATGCCGGCTCAGGCAGACCTTCGATGCTGGCAATGTGCGCGAACGGCACCACCATGACATGGCCGCTGGTGTAAGGGAAACGGTTGAGGATGACGAAATTGTGGGCGGCGCGGTGGACCACCAGCGCCTCACGGTCATCCGCCGCGGCCGCCCGGCAGAAGACGCACACGCCTGGCTCCGCCGGCGCGGCCGTGATGTAGTGGTAGCGCCAGGGAGTCCACAGATAGTCCATTGGGGTGCGCGCCGCGCCGGCTTACGGGTTGGGCACCTGTTGTGGCGTGGGCCCCGCGCCTTCGACGGGCGCGGCCGGGGTTGCAGAGAGGTTGACTACGTCCTTCAGTTCCTTGCTCGGCTTGAAATAGGGGATCTTCTTGGCCGGCACCTCGACCCGCGCGCCGGTCTTCGGATTGCGGCCGATGCGCGGCTGCCGCTGGCGAGTGCGAAAGCTGCCGAAGCCCCGAATCTCAATTTTGTCGCCGGTGCGCAAGGAGCGCACAATGCTATCGAAAATGGCTTCCACGATGACCTCGGACTCCTTGCGCGTCATTTCCACCACGCGGGAGACCTCTTCAATCAGATCGGCTTTCGTCATCCCATGCTCCAGAGTCTCAATCGTTTACGAAACCGCAGTATCGCGTGATTCCAGTCAATTTGCAAGTTTACTA
>Ga0187888_1001174_pt1 | contig 25482 bp, 13 predicted proteins | sample June2016WEW_7_40_FD_132987 | JGI IMG/M metagenome (GOLD analysis project Ga0187888, IMG submission 132987) | Peatland microbial communities from SPRUCE experiment site at the Marcell Experimental Forest, Minnesota, USA - June2016WEW_7_40 | ecosystem: Environmental > Terrestrial > Soil > Wetlands...
GGCCAAAATCCCGCCGCCGGACTGACGTTGGGCAGCGACGGCGATTTTTATGGCACCACGGAATTCGGCGGCACAAACGGTGTCGGCACAGTTTTTAAATTCGCTCTCCCGGGAACCGTGACCACCCTTTGTAGTTTCAGCACCACCAATGGCGGCTATCCTCTCGCCAGTTTGTTGCAGGGGAGTGACGGCAGTTTCTATGGGACAGCACCCAATTTAGGCAACGGGTACGGCACCGTTTTTAAAGTTACGCCCGCAGGCAGCTTGACCAGACTTTACGCATTCACCGGGCAAAGCGACGGGGCTTATCCGGCTGGCGCGCTGGTCCAGGGCCAGGATGGCGATTTCTATGGCGTGACGCCCAACGGCGGGGCGAATAACCAGGGCACGGTGTTTCAAATCACGCCTAGCGGGAGCTTGACGACGCTCCATTCGTTCGGCGGCTTCACGGATGGCGCTGACCCGGTCGGCAGGCTGGTGTTGGGCAGCGATGGCAATTTCTATGGTATCACATCCGGCGGCGGGTCGAATTTCCAGGGCACGGTGTTTCAAATCACGCCTGCCGGGAGCTTGACGACGTTCTATCAGTTCCAGTATCAGTTTCAGACTTCGGCCAATGGCGTAGAACCTGTCGCCGGCCTGGCGCTGGGAAGCGACGGGGATTTCTACGGCATAACGGCGAGCGCGGGACTCGCCGGCGATGGGACTGTTTTCCAAGTGACGCCATCGGGAGTTCTCACCAACCTGGCTTCGTTCTATGGGTTGTGGACATCTGAATGCCACAGCGCCTTCGCGGGGCCGACGGCTTATGATGCCTGCGACGGATTCGTCACGCCGATCCTGCTCAGCGGCAACGTGGACACCAACACTCCCGGCGAATACACGGTGACGTATATGGCAAGCGACTCCAGCGGGAATTCTGCCACCAACACCTTTACGGTGACGGTGGTGGACACAACCCCGCCGGTGATCACGCCTCTGGGGGGCAATGGGTTTAATCCCAACAGCGGATTAATCCCGGGCGCAGGGGGCAATTTCTATGGCACCACCTCGAGCGGCGGGACATCCAATCAAGGCACGGTTTTTTCAATATCCGTGACAGGATTGGTGACCAACTTGTATTCCTTTACCAACGGCGCGGATGGGGGCTCTCCGGATGGCTGTCTGGTGGCCGGGGCGGATGGCAATTTCTACGGCGGCACCAGCACCGGCGGTGGCCCTGCGGGCGGGGTTGGCGGCTTCGGGACGATTTTCCAGGTCACACCGGGGGGAACATTGACCACCATCTACTATTTTACGAACGGGGTGGACGGCTGCGGAATCAGCAGCCTGGTGCAGGGAAGTGACGGGAATCTCTATGGAACGACTTACAGCGGAGGCACCAACGGAGTCGGTTCGGTTTTCAGCTTGACGCTCGGCGGCTCCTTCACTTTCACAACCATTTACTCCTTTGGCGGCGCCAATGATGGCGGCGACCCTGTCGGTGTGATCCAGGCCGGCGACCTGAATTTGTACGGCGCCACCCAGGACGATGGCGCAGGCGGCTACGGCACAGTTTTTAAACTGACCAGGTCCGGCGGCTTGACCACGCTTTATTCCTTCAGCGGAGGCGCCGATGGGGGCAGTCCATACGCCGGCCTGACGCAGGGAACCAACGGCAACTTCTATGGCTCCACCCAGTATGGCGGCGTCCACAGCAATGGCACGATTTTTGAAGTTACTCCGTCAGGCGCATTGACGACTCTGGTTTCATTATCCTCCAGCAGATACTCGTCGTGGGGGCAATTATCGGCGTTCACGCTGGGCAAGGACGGCAATTTCTACGGCGTCGCCGAAAACGGCGGAACGAATGGGAACGGCGCTCTGGTTGAGCTGACAGAAGGAGGCGTATTTACGACGCTTCACTCCTTCGATTATGGCGACGGTTCGTCTCCCACGGGCGTTTTATCACAAGGCGCCGACGGCTATTTTTATGGCGCGGCCCTCTATGGCGGCCCCACAGGCAACGGGGTGGCATTCAAGGTGGCATCCTCCGGGGCGCTCTTCACCATGGCCGGCTTTGGGGGTGGCATCGAAGTGCCCTGCGGCGGAGCTTTCCAAGATCCGGGAGTCACGGCCATTGATGCTTGTGCCGGCAATCTTACCTCCAGTGTCATGAGCAATGGGGTGGTAAACACAGAAATGCCGGGCGTTTATTTACTCAATTATTCGGCGACCGATCCCTCCACCAACACGGCAAATTTCTCGCGGCCGGTGACAGTCGTTGACACATCGCCGCCCACGGTGTTCCTGAACGGCAGCCCGACAGTCTTCGTGGTGCCGGGCACGTCGTTTGCCGACCAGGGCGCCACCGCCGTCGGCGGCTGCGGAGAAGCCGTGCCTGTCACCAGGTACGGCTACGTCAACGTGAATGTCGCGGGCGTTTACACCGTTTACTATGTTGGCGCGAGCCTCAATGGCTTGTCCGCCACCAATACGCGGACGGTTCTGGTGGGGGAATCGCTCTTCGATCCAGCGGCGCAATTCTCCGTTGCGTCCGATCCCAATGGCGTTTGGACCTACGGTTATTCGCTCATCTTGGGCAGCCCGCTCATTTTGTACGACACCCCGTTCAACTTGGGAGACGGCTTTGTGGGATGGGAGGCAGCAATCTTTATGGGTCCTCCAACCATGGCCATGAGTCCTCCAACCATCGGCTACAATACGACGTCCAACACCCTTCCCATCGTTGACGACACCCCAGTGATATTCCTGGGCACGCTGGTGCTGCACCCGGGGCCGGACGGTCAGTACTCCGTCCTTCGTTTTACCGCGCCATTGGCCGGTCAATACGATCTTACCGGTTCATTTTTCGGACAGGACATTGTTGGGACTACGACCGACGTGCATATTCTCACCAATGGCGTCGCCGTCTTGAACGGGGAGGTGACCGGCTACGGGACGGGCACGGGACCGTCTTTCAACTTCACCGCGGCTCTGAACGCTGGCGATTTTCTCGACTTTGCCGTCGGTTACGGGGTCAACAACAATTACTTCGATGACTCGACGGGGCTATCACTTCAGATCGCGTTTCTGGGCGCAAGCGCCGCCGAGAGCTTCCTGGCGACTCCGGCGGGGTCGTCGGGGTTGGTTGCCGAGTACACCTTTGAGGGCAATTGCGATGACGTGAGCGGCAACAACAACAACGCGGTCGTGACGAACAACATCCTTTTCGAGCCGGGCATCAGCGGCCTGGCCGCGACGTTCGACGGCAGCAGCAGTTACATTGAGGTCAATGAATCCCCGAGCCTGATGCTCACCGGCCCTCTGACCATCTCGGCTTGGGTCAATCCGTCCAGTGAGAGCGATTTCAACTGCATCGTGGACAAGGATTATGGACTGATCGGGTACAACCTCTACCTGGAGAACGGAGGGGTTCAGATGCGCATCAGTTCCACGGCGGGGACAGCCGCAGTGACGGCGGGAAATGTCCCGTTGAACGTTTGGAGCCATGTCGCCGGGGTCTATACAGGCTCCCAAATCCTGGTTTACGTCAACGGAACGCAGGTTGGACAAACCTCCGACCTCACCGGTCTTTCGAATTGTTCCAAGAACCTCTACATCGGCATGTGGGGTCCCCCGGGCAACGGGCGCTTTTTTCAGGGGCAAATGGATGACATCCTTATCTACAACCGCGCCCTGAGCGCGTCGGAAATCGTTGCGCTTGCCTCCACCAACCTTCCAGATACCTCCTGTCTTCCGCCGCCATCCGGCTTGGTGGCGTGGTGGCCGGGCCAGACCAACGCGCTGGATGTGGTCGGCGGCGACTCCGGCATCCTCAACAATGGCGTTTCTTTCGGGCTTGGCATCGTGGGCAGCGCCTTCAGCTTCACTGGGACCAATCAAGCCGTCCTGATCCCATATTCCACCAACACGGACTTGAGCGCTGTGTCGGGCTGGACGATTGAGGCCTGGGTCAATCCATCCAGTTACGCCAACGCGCTCTATCCCACCATTTATTCTTTTGGATATTGGGGCGCGAGCCTGGGACTGAACAGCCAAACCGGCGTGCCGGAGAGTTTTGTCAACAATACCTCTCCGTTGGAGGGCAGCATCCCGGCGCCCTTGGGCGAGTGGAGCCATCTGGCCTTGACTTATGATGGCACCAACCGCGTGCTTTATATCAACGGCATCATGGCCGGTTCGGCCGCCACGAAGGCCGCCGCCTCGTCCGCGACAGGCTCCGCCATCGGCAGCACTGTGCCGATTGATCCCGACAGCAGCTTCAACGGGCTGATTGATGAAGTTTCCATTTACAACCGCGCCCTGTTGCCGGCGGAAATCGCGGAAATTTACAGCGCGGCTTCTTTTGGAAAATGTTCGTCCAATTTGCCGCCGGTTGTTTCGGCCTTCGCCCCGGCCGGCGGCAGCGCGGGCAATGTTGTGGCCATCACCGGCTCCGGTTTTATTCCGACGACAAGCGTCACCTTCAACGGGCAGCCGGCGCAGTTTGTCGTTCAGTCCGACTCCCAACTGCTGGCTTATGTGCCGGCGGTCGGCTCCTCCGGGCCAATCAAAGTCTCGGGCTACGCCGGCGCATTCACGACATCCGGCGATTTCGCATTCGAGAGCGCGCCGGCCTGCGACCCGGCGCCCTCCGGCTTGCTGGGTTGGTGGCCGGCCGACGGCAATGCCAATGATGTTCTGAACCTGGATAATGGGACCCTGGAGAACGGCGCGACCTTCGCCCCCGGACTCAAGGGTGAGGCGTTCAGTTTTGACGGCGTCAGCAGTTTTGTCGAGTTGGGCGGGATCAGTCCCGGCAGCGCGTGGACCATCGAGGCCTGGGTCAATCCTTCCGCCCTGCCGGCGGGCATTCATGTCATCGCCGGGGGCAAAAACGGATGCGCGGACTGGTGCATTGATATGGTTGACGGCCAGTTTGCGGTTCAGAGCGCGCCGCCTTCTGGACTTTTTGGAGGCTGCACCCAATCCACGGCGGACTCCGTGCCGGTCACGCCTGGCACATGGTATCACGTGGCGGGCACTTGCGACGGAACAACCGCGGCGATCTATGTGAACGGCATTTTGCAGAATTTCGCCCCGGTCAGCTCCTTTTACACCCCCGTCAGTGGCTCCACGGAAATTGGCGGCGCGGCCTGCTGTCCCGACGAGTATTTTCCGGGTTTGGTTGACGAACTGGCGTTTTACGACCGGGCGCTGGCCCCGGCGGAAATCGCGGCGCTTTACAACGCGGGCGCCGTCGGCAAATGCGCCACTGCCGCGCAGGCCACGATCACGCTCCAAAGCAGTCCGGCGGCGGGCGGCACAGTTTCGGGCGCCGGTTCCTTCCCGGACGGCAGCGTTGTGACCGTCACCGCCACCAGCGCGGCTGACTGGATTTTTCTTGGCTGGACGGAAAATGGTTACACCCTGAGCACCAATCCTGTTTACCAGTTTTCCATCTTCAGCGACCAGCAGTTGGTCGCAAATTTCATCGGCGCCACCAATCTTATCCTGCAACAGCCCGCCAGTCAAACGGTCGAGGCGGGATCGCAGGCCGCCTTCACCGCGTCGGCCTTGAGCGCCTATCCATTGCAATACCAGTGGTATTTCGCGAACACAGTCATCCCCGGCGCGACGAACATGACGTTGGTATTGACAAAAGTGTCGCCGTCGCAGGCCGGCAACTACTCCTTTACGGCCGGCAATTCGCTCGGCAGCGTTGCCAGCCAGGTCACGGTCTTGACGGTTGTGGTGACCCCGGTCTCCATCACCTTCCCGGCCAACGGCGCGTCGTTCCAGGCGCCCGCAAACTTTAACATCAACGCCACGGCCAACCCCACAGGCTCGGATCCCAACGGTATTGCCAATGTGATTTTCTATACCAATGGGGTTGTTTGTGGTTCCGCCTCGGCGGCTCCGTTTAATGTGGCGCTGGCCTCGCTGCCTGCGGGAAGTTATGCGTTGCAGGCTGTGGCAACGGACGGAATTGGTCTCAGCGGCACGTCGGCGGTGGTGCATGTGACGGTGGATGCGCCGGGGACGACGCTGATAGATTTTGAGGCGTTGGATGCGTCGGGGGGAGGGGTGGGCGGGGTGGCGTTGAGCAATTATCTGGCGGGTTTTGGGGTGACGGCGGGCAATGTGACGCCGGCGGCGGCGAGTTTGGCGGTCGAGGATGACCAGGTGTTTTTGGGGGGCGGGGTGGTGCGGGCGTCGTCGGGGGACAATTTTCTAGCGGAGGTTGGGGCGGGCGGGGCGGTGTCGTACACGCTGGGTTTTTCGCAAGGGTACGCCAGCGTGAGTTGGGTGAGGACGCGGTTGTTGGCGGGAACCACGGGGGCGTCTCTGCCGGGGTGGCGGGCGCATGTGTTTGACAGCACCGGCCGGGAGCTGGGATCGGTGGGGGAGGCGGCGCAGGCCAGTTTTGCGGATATTCCGGCGGCGGGGTTCACGTTGCTGGGGCCGGGGATTGTTTCGATTCGGTTTGACGGGAACAACGGGGCGGCCAGCGCGTTAAGCACGCTGCCGCTGGATGATCTGTTGTTATCCACCCTGGCGGTGAACTCGACGCTGGCGGTGAGTTTGACGACCAATGCGGCGGGGACGGTGCTGGCGGCGCCGGGGACGGTGGTCTTGAGCGCGGGGGTGAGCGACAGCCTGGCGGCGGTGACGAACGTGCAGTTTTATGAGGGGGCCAATCTCTTGGGCGCCGTGACGCCGGCGGGCGGGGCGGCGGGGTGGGCGCTGCATAATTTGGCGGCGGGGAGCTATGTGTTTACGGCGGTGGCGTCGGACGCTTTGGGGGCGGTGGTGACCAGCAGCGGGTTGGATTTGGCGGTGGGAGCGGGGGCGGGTTTGGGGGTGATCAATTTTGACAGTCTGGACACCTCCGGGGGATCGGTCGGAGGGGCGGTCTTGAGCAATTATCTGGCGACCAACGGGGTGACGCTCAGCAATGTGACGGTGGGCACGGCATTGGAGGCGGTGAGCGGGGGGTTGGTGACGGGAAGCGGGGGTGCGGTGGCCTCGTCGCCCCCGAATTATTTAACCCAGGAGGGCTTGAACCAGCCGGTGAGTTTCACGCTGCGGTTTGGCGGGGCGCTGGCGGGGTTTGGGTTTACGCGGGTCGGGTTGGTGACGGGAGCGGGAGGGGTGTCGCATCCTCAGTGGGAGGCCACGGCGTATGACGCCGCGGGGGTGGAGTTGGGGGCGGCGGGGGAAGAGTTGATCGTCAGCGCGACTAATGTGCCTGCGCGAACATTTGTCTTGACGGGATTGAACGGAGACGGGATCGCCGCAGTGCGGTTTGATTCGGACAGCCGGAAGACGGCGGCGTTTTCGGCGGTGTTGCTCGATGATTTGATATTGTACACCAACGCCAGCGCGGTCACGCCGGAGTTGACGGTGGGGATTTTGAGTCCGGTGAACGGGGAGCAGAGTTTTGTGGCGCCGGCGGACATCCTGTTGAGCGCGGGGGTGGCGGATGATTTGGGGACCAATTATTACGTGAATTTTTACGCGGGACCGAACCTGGTGGGAAGCGTGAGCAACAGTCCGTATAATTTTGAGTGGAGCAACGTGCTGGCGGGGAGTTATGTGCTGCGGGCTGAGGCGGTGGACGGATCGGGTCTGGCGGCGTATTCGAGTCCGGTGAGCATCGGGGTGGGGGCGGGGGGCAATTCTCTGGTGGTGAATTTTGACGCGCTCGACGCCACCGGCGGGCCGGTAACAGATTTAAGCGGTTATCTGGAGGGGTATGGAATGAGTGTCACGGGGCTGAGCGCGGGGACGGAGTTGGCGGTGGAGAACCAGGGCTTGATCGCGGGGGGCAATGCGGTCGCGGCCTCCTCGCCGCCGAACGTAGTAACGCAGATTGGGTCCAGCGGGCCGGTAAGTTACATAGTGGATTTCACGCCGTGGCTGACCAATTTTGGATTCACGCGGCCGGAACTGCTGGCCAATCCGTTTGTAAGCCATCCGGCGTGGACGGCGACGGCCTATGACGCCGCAGGGGTGGTGTTGGGGCAGGTGGGGGAGGGGCAGATCGGGAGCTACACCAACGTGGCGGCCCGTGTGTTCCCCCTGCCAGGGGGCGGGGCGGGGATCGCGAGCGTGCAATTTGCGTCCGCGGGAACGGGGCTGACGACGTTCAACGGGATGGTGGCGGATGATTTTGTGTTGACAACCAACGCGGCCGGCGCGGTTTTTCCTCCGGCGGTGGCGATCACCAACCCGGTCAATGGGGTGACGGTCACGGGGCCGGTGCCGTTGACGGTGGGGGCGGCGGCGGTGGCGCAAAGCGGCGGGGTGGCGGTGAGTTTTTATGTGGATGGGGTGATGCTTGGGGCGCCGGTGGAAAGCGCGCCCTATGAGGTGGAGTGGACCAATGGCGGGGCGGGCGGGTACGCGTTGACGGCCGTGGCGTCGAACCTGCTGGCGGGGGGACTGGTGCGGACCTCCGCGGTGGTCAACGTGACGGTGCTGCCGCCCGCGGAGGAATTTGTGATACTGACAGAGCCGGCCAGCCAGACCAATGCGGTGGGCAGCAGCGCGAATTTTGCGGTGGCCATTTCCGGGACCAACGCGGTGACCTATCAATGGTACAAAAACGGGTCGGCATTGGGGGGGCAAACCGGCGCGACGCTGACGATCTTTCCGGTGGGGATCGGCGACGGGGGCACCTACACGGTGACAGTGACGCCCAGCAATCCGGCAGTGGCGGCGGTGAGCAGCAGCGGGGCGGTGTTGACGGTGGCGCAGCCGCCGGTCTTCGAGGTGCAGCCCATGAGCCAGACGGTCGGGATCGGGGCCAGTGTGGCGTTGACCAACCTGGTGGGCGGAGAAGGCCCGTTGAACTGGCAATGGTTGTTAAACGGGACGGGGATAGCGGGAGCGACGGCGAGCAACTATTTAATCCAGTCGGCGCAGCCGTTGAATTCGGGGAACTACCAGGTGGTGGTGGGCAATGCAGTGGCGTCGGCGGCCAGCGCGACGGCCAACCTCACCGTGCAGGCGGGCGACGGGGTGGTGGAAAGCGCCGACACTTTTGCCGGGCGGATCAGCATCAATCCGCTACTGGGGCCGGTGATGGGGAACACCGTCAACGCGGCCTCCGAAGCCGGGGATCCGGCTCTCATCGCGGGCAAGCCGGTGGGCAATTTGATCTGGTACACCTGGACGGCCAGTTTCACGGGGGTGATCTCGTTGACCACGCTGGGGAGCGATTTTGACACCTTGCTGGGCGTCTATACGGGGACCAACATTGCCCAGTTGACGTCAGTGGCGGAGGACGACGATTCCGGGGGATATTTCACCAGTCTGGTGACTTTCAACGTGAGCGCGGGGACGGCGTACCAGATTGCGGTGGGGGGATTTCGGGGCGCTTCCGGGAACGTGATATTGGGGATGCCCTCCGGGACGGGCTACCGCGTGCTCAATGCGGCGACGGGCAACAGCGTGCCGGTGATCACGGTCCAGCCTAGCAGCCAGTTGGTGGAGGCGGGGGTGACCGTAACCAACAGCGTGGAGGCGGGAGGAAGCGGGCCGCTGAGCTATCAATGGTATTTTCAGGGGGCGCCGGTCAACGGGGGCACCGGCAGCAACCTGGTGATTGCCAATTTCCAATCTGGGGCGGTGGGATTGTATGACGTGCTGGTGGCCAACGCGGTGGGATCGGTGCAGAGCCAGCAGGCCAGCGTGCAGATCGCGGCGGGGTTCGGCGCGGGCAATTCGGCGCATGACAAGTTTGGCGACGCGGTGGATTTGGTGGAGACGGACAGCACGAGCGTGGCGGTGCAGGAGCCGGCGGGAGGAGGGGACACGCGGGGATTCAGCGTTTCGCAAACCTTCAGCACGGTGGGGGCGACCAAGGAAACAGGGGAGCCTAATCATTGCGGGCAGGGGGGAGGCGCCTCGCAATGGTATATCTACACCGCGCCGGCGGCGGGGACGTTGTGCGTGACCACGGCGGGAAGCACGTTCAACACCATCCTGGCGGTTTACACGGGGCCGGGCACCAACTTTGCCAGCCTGGTGGCGCAAGGGTGCGGCTTCACCACCAATTACCACCAGGGGCAGCCGGAAGTGGTGATACCGGCAGTGGCCAGCGGGACGAGATTCTACATCGCCGTGGACGGCTACAACGGGGCCAGCGGCCAGGCGCAATTGCTGGTCGGGTTGGGGGCGCCGCCCACACTGTTGCTCATGCCCGTCAGCCAGACTGCGGCGCCGGGAAGCAGCGTGACCTTCACGGTGGACGCCATCGGGAGCACCAACCTTTACTATCAATGGCAGTTGAACGGGGCGAATTTGGCGGGGGCGACTAACTCCGGCTACACCACGACCAACGCGGGCAGCTACACGGTCGTAGTAAGCAACGTGGTGGGCGTGGTCACCAGTGCGCCGCCGGCGGTGCTGACCCTGAAGGTCGGTTTTCCAACGCTGGTGCTCCTGCCCGTCAGCCAGACGGTTTCGGCAGGGAGCAGCGCGACCTTCACGGTCAGCGCCACGGGCAGCCCCGGCCTGTATTATCAATGGCAGCTCAACGGCGTGAATCTGGCGGAGGCGACCAACACCAGCTACACCACAACCAACGCGGGCAACTACACGGTCGTAGTGAGCAACGCGGTGGGCGTGGTGACCAGCGCGCCGCCCGCGGTGCTGAGCCTGCAAGAGGGGCCGACGATTACCGAGCAGCCGGCCAGCGTGACGGTGTTGCTGGGCAAGAAAGCGGAATTCTCCGTGAGAGCGGTGGCGCCAGGGGACACCAACAAGAACGACCCCTTGCACTACCAGTGGTACTTTGACAATGCGCCTCTCAAAGGGCAGACCAGTTCCAACCTGGTAATTGCGGCGGCGCATTGGACCAACAACGGCAGCTACTATGTGACCATCAGCAACCACACCGCGGTGGCCACCAGCTCTCCGCCGGCGGTGCTGACGGTGCTGGACACGACGCCGCCGGAGGTGGCCATCACCACGCCCTCCGCCAATTTTGTGACCACCAACAACTCGGTGCTGGTCGGCGGGACGGCCTCCGACAAGGTGGGGGTGGCGTGGGTGCAGGTGGAAGTCAACACTAACGGATTCCAGACGGCGAAGGGGAGCAATAAATGGAGCCTGATTGTGCCGCTGGCGCCGGGCACCAACTTGATCACCGCGCAGTGCGCGGACCTGGCGGGCAACACTAACACTACGCCGGCGGAGCGCAAAATCATCTACGAGGTTCCCGAGCGCCTGACCCTCCGGACCAGCGGGGTTGGCAAAGTCAGCAGCACCGACCGGGCGGCCAGCAACGCGTGGCTGATCGTCGGCAACCGCTACAAAGTCACGGCGGCCAACATCGCCAGGAGCGGCTACCTGTTCAGCAACTGGGTGAGCGGGACCAACCTTGGGGAATTGACCAACGCGACCAGCGCCCCGGCCTTGAGCTTCCTTATGTCCACCAACCTGATCCTGCAGGCCAACTTTGTCACCAACCCGTTTCCGGCGGTGGCGGGCACCTACACCGGGCTTTTCGCCCCGGTCGGTGGGGTGACCCAGGCCAGTTCAGGTTTCCTGCGGGCGACCCTGCAAAACAACGGCGCCGGGGCCTATAGCGCCGTGCTGCTCCTGGACGGACAAAGCAACAGCTTCAATGGGACCTTCGACCTCGCCGGCAGCACGGCGACCAACCTCACCCTGGCCGGCAAAAAACTGGTCACTGTGCATTTGCAAGTGCAACTTCATCCGCCAGACGACCAGATGACCGGGACGGTGAGCAGCGCGGCGGCGGGCTGGAACTCGGTCCTGCAAGCCTATCGGGCCGTCTTCAACGCCACGACCCGGCAGGCAACCAACTACGCCGGGCAATTCACAATGTTCCTGCCGCCCGCCTCCAACGCGCCGTTGGAGAGTCCCGACGGCTACAGCTACGCCGTCATCAGCAACAGCTTGGGCGGGGTGGCCAAGGTGGCTGGGATCCTGGCCGACGGAACCCCCATCAGCCAAAGCGTGGGGCTGGGGCCGGACGGGAACCTGCCGCTCTACCAGTCGCTCTACAAAGGCAACGGAAGCCTGCAAGGATGGATCACTTTTACCAACCAGCCGCCGCAAATCCTCTTTGGGCAACTGGACTGGATCAAGCAAGCAGTGCCCAGGACCCTTTATCCCCAGGGCTTCACCAACATCGTGACCAACATCCTGGCCTCCTTCTACACCAATGCGGCCCTGGAAGGCGGGCTGGCGTTGGACCTGACCAACGGCACACTGATCCTGACCAATGGCAACTTGACCGGCGGCTCGTTGATCTACACCAACATCGGCGCCAACCGCAGCCACAATGCCCTCACCAACCTGGACGCGGGAAACACGAATCTTTCTCCGCCCAACCATCTGGCCATCAAGATCAATCCGGCCAACGGCCAGTTGACGGTGACCTTCCAGGCGACTGGGGCGAAAACCAACACCGTCGCGCAAGGGGCCATCCTCCAGAACCAGACCAACGGGTTGGGGGCGTTTCGAGGGACGACCGAGTCCGGCTCGCTGATCCTAAAACCAGATGATGGAAACTAGCAATGCTGGCCGTTGGAAATTGGCCCATTGGAGCAATGGCGGTGACTGCGATGTTTAAACCCAGACCAGGGCCGGGTATTTTTTCTGGAGAGCGGGCTTGAGTTTTTGATAGGCGCCCGCCTTGAAGGCCGGCCAGTTTAGTGTGGGTTCGAGGCGTTTGCCGTCCGGCGCGCAAAGCCAAAGTTTAACGGGCAAGCGGCCTTCGCAAATCTGCGGATGCTCCTTAAGCCGCAGAATATCGTGCAGTTTTACGCTGGCTTCGGGGGAGTTGGGGCGGCCATCCGCGTCCCGCGTTTCTTGCGGATAGAGAAGCTTGAGGTTTTTTTCATTCAGCCAGGGAATGGCAGGCGGGGCGAGTTCATTGAGCCAATCCAAACGCGGCTTGCCGATAAAATCCAGGAACGTGTCGCGCAAGGGGGCTGCCTGGGCCTCTTTGACGAGGGTCAACCCGCAAAAAGCGCGGGACAAGCATTGCGCGATGGCGGCGGAATCGAACGCCGGAAATTCCAGCTCCGGCATGACGGCGGCGACGAGGTTGACGCGGGCGAGGGTTTGTTTGATTTCGTGGTTCAAGAGCGGCAGTTCGAAAAAGCCCTTCCCGAAAGCTTCCGCCAGGCAGCGGCCGGCGGAGGCGGGATCAATGTCGCGCTGGTGTTGGCGATGGATCACCAGGTCGTGGAAGCGGAGGAGTTTCACGGCGCTGACTCTGCGGTGGGTGCGATCAAATAGATGTTCGACCACCTCGGTGAGCTGGCCGGGAAAGGTTTCCTGGATCCATTCGCGTTTCACGGCCGTGGCCAGGGTCAGGAGAGTCAAAGGGCCGTCGCGGCCGGAGACTTCCCAGATGCCGGCGGCAACGAACAAAGGGGCGTTCTGCACCACGCTCTCCCGCATCAGCGTGCCGGTGCGTCCTTCCGTCAGATCGCAATCCAGCGTTCCCTGGTCGCGCCGCAGGCAAAGCTGGTCAATGAAACCAGCCATCAGGCAACGAGGCAAGGCCTCTTCGATGAGCGGGTCCGCCTTCGCTTGCGCCTTCGCCGAGGCCTCCTCTTCCGCTGAACCTGCGGCGGACAAGACGGCCAGAGAAGCAGGGTTGCCGGGATTCCCCGCGGCGTCGCGGCCGGCCAGTTGGAGGATTTGCTCGAAGGTCTGCTGGACTTGGCGCGCAATTTGGGCGTGAACGCCGTAACGACGGCATTGTTCGGTATTGAAATGGTTGTTTTTGGCGAATTGCCAGGCCCGCATGAGGGTGAAAAAATCGGATGCGGCGCTGGCTTCAAACAATTCGCGCGCTTCGGCGATGTGTTTGTCGTCGCGTCCCAGGCGCGCCAGCAAATCGCGGCCGCTGACCAGGGCCGCGCACAACGCGGCGGCGGGCACGCATCCCAAGCGGGACGCCTCGACCAACATGCGCGAGTAGCGCGGGTGCATGGGCAAACGGAGCATCCTCGCGCCAATGGGAGTCAGGTCCGAGTGGGGGGCAGCTGGACTGGGCGCCACGGCATCGGGCGCCCGCCAGACAATGGCGCCCAGGGTTCGCAGAAGTTGCTCGGCGCGCGCCACGGCCTGGGGGTCGGGTTGGTCGAGCCAGTCAAATCGCGTGGCGTCGGTCACGCCAAAGGAATGGAGCAGCAGGACCACTTCCGCCAGGTCGCTGCGCTGGATTTCGGGCGTGTTGCGCTCGGGCCGGTTCAAATGGCCGCTCTCCGTCCAGAGACGATGGCAGACGCCCGGCGAGGTGCGCCCGGCCCGGCCTGCCCGCTGCTCGGCCGAGGCCCGGCTGATGGGTTCGAGCAACAAGGTGCCGATGCCCCGTTCGGCGTCGTAACGGGCGACGCGCGCCACGCCGCTGTCAATGACATGCACGATCCCGTCAATGGTCACGGAGGTTTCCGCGACGTTGGTCGCGACGACCAATTTGCGCAGGCGGCTGGGCGCAAAGGCGAGGTCCTGCTCGTCGGGCGGCAGTTCCCCGTGGAGGGGGATCATGGCCAGCGTTTCGCGCAGCCGGGCGGCGCGGCAGGCGGCAATGGTGGCGTTGATTTCCGCCATGCCGGGCATGAAAACCAGGATGTCCCCGGGATCGCCCGAAGCCAGGATTTGGGCCACGACCTCGGAAGCCTGCTCGCTGAGGGGGCGCTCGTCGGGCAGGGAAAGGTGGCGGATTTCCACGGGGAACGCCTTGCCTTCGGAGACGAGAACCGGACAGCCGCCCAGGTAGCGGGCCACCGGCGCGGCTTCCAGGGTGGCGGACATGACCAGAATCTTCAAGTCGGGGCGCCGGGTTTGTTGCAACTTCCGGGCCAGCGCAAGGGCCACGTCGCTCAGTAGGTTGCGCTCATGGAATTCGTCAAAGATGACCACGGCGATGTCGCGCAAGTCCGGGTCGTCCTGAAGCCAGCGCAGCAGAATGCCTTCGGTGACGAAACAAATCCGGATGCCGAGGCTGGTGCGGTCGTCGAAGCGGATTTGGTAGCCGACTTGGGCGCCGAGGGGGCAGTGGCGCTCCCAGGCCACGCGCGCGGCGACCGTGCGCACGGCGACGCGGCGGGGCTGAAGAATGACGATGCGCCGGGGCATGGCGGCAGGCGCGCCGGGGGACACGGAGCGCTCGCCATGGTCCAGGAGCATCTGCGGGACCTGGGTGGTTTTGCCGGAGCCGGTGGGGGCGACGATGACGAGGCAGGGATGGTGTTCCGCGGAACTGACAATCTGGGAATGGATTTGCCAGATGGGAAGGGAAGATTGCACCAAAGGCTGGAGGATAAAGGCTAAAGGCTAAGGGCTAAAGTCTGAAGGATGAAACGCGCAGTAATTGAGAGTTGTGAAAAACCGTTTCATAAGCATCAGCCTTCAGCCTTTAACCTTCATCAGCGCGCCACCAGGAGGGTCCCTAGCACGACGACGGAAAAAAGCAGCATCAAACCGGCGGGCATGAACTTGGAGGTTTTGAGGTAGCGCACCAGGAAAACGACCGCCACCAGCCCCACCAGAATGTCGGCAATCCAAAAGGGATGGAGGACGCCCACGGCGCAAAGGGCAAGGAGAGCGGCAAAAAGGGCGGAGGTGATCAGGGAGATTTTGCTGCCGGCTTTGATCAAACCGACCAGGCCGCCGGCGAGCAGCAAGGTCACGAAAAGCCACAGGGAGAGCATGGCCAGCGGCGGAGCGATCTGCGGAGCGATGGTTGGCAAGGCGGTCATAAGTTTGATAGTGGACTTTTCAAGGCAACGCAATTGTCCGGCATGGCCGGCGGATTTTCAAGCGAAATTCAATTTGCGCGGTCATGCGGGAGGACGTGGTCGAGCAAGGGGCGCAAAATGGCGCCAGACGCGCTTGACTGGCGCCGGAAGAGTGTGCAGAATAAGTTCAGAAGCAGAATCAACACGAAATCAACGAAACATTTATGCGCAACTCCAATATTTCCGCCAAGGTGCTGGCCGAACTCAATCGCCAGCTCAATGATGAATTAAACGCGGCGCAAGGGTATTTGGCCTTGTCGCTCTGGTGCGACCTGCGAAATCTGGCGGGTTTTACCCGTTTTTTCGCCAGACAGGCTGCGGAAGAGCGCGAGCACGCGGCTAAAATCACCAAACACCTGCGTGATCGCAACTTGGCGCCCGAATTGACGGCACTTCCCGCTCCCAAGCAGGCTTACAAAACTTTGCTCGACTTGGCGCTTGAGGCCCAGGCGATGGAGCAAGCCAACACAAAAGGCATCCACGCCGTTTATGAAGCTGCTTTGGCCGCCAAGGATTACCCGGCGCAGGTGCTCATGCACTGGTTTATCAGCGAGCAAGTGGAAGAGGAGGCCTGGGCCGCCGAAATGGTGGAACGGGTCGAAGCCGCCTCTTGCGCCGGCAGCCTTTCAGATCTGGATCGGCACATTGAACGATACCTGGGCGCCAACACCAAGGGCGAGTGATTCGCCCTCCAACCCATAAGGAACCAGCGTGCTCACTCTCGGCGTCATTGTCGGTAATCGCGGTTTTTTCCCCGCCCATCTCTGCGACACGGGGCGCAAGGAAATCCTCGCCGTCCTCGCCAAACTCGGCGTCAACGCCGTCATCCTGCCCGTCACCGCCACCAAATTCGGCGCGGTGGAATCGCTGGAGGACGCCCGCAAATGCGCGGATTTGTTCCGCCAAAATGCAGATAAAATCGAGGGCCTGCTGGTCACGCTGCCCAATTTCGGAGACGAACGGGGTGTCGCCAACTCCATTCGTTGGTCCGGCCTGAATGTTCCGGTGCTGGTCCATGCGTTCAACGATGATCTCAAGACCATGACCATCAAGCACCGCCGCGACAGTTTTTGCGGCAAGCTCTCCGTCTGCAACAACCTGAGCCAATACAACATTCCCTTCACCCTGACCCGCCTGCACACCGTCAGCCCGGAGAACCCAAGCTTCCACCAGGACGTGGCGGATTTCCAGGTAACCTGCCGCGTGCGCAAGGCGCTCAAGAACCTGCGGCTCGGCGCGCTGGGGGCGCGGCCCGTCGCCTTTAACACCGTTCGCTATAGCGAAAAGCTGCTCGAACAATCCGGCGTCACGGTCGAGACGCTCGACCTGTTCGAACTCTTCGGCTGGGTCAACAAACTGGCGGATTCCGCCCCGGCCGTCGAAGCCAAGCTCCAGGAAATTCAAGCCTACGTTTCCGCCAAATCCATCCCGCCCAGCGCGCTGCTCAAGATGGCCAAATTCGGCGCCGCCGTGGACAGATGGATGAAGGACAACAACCTCAACGCCACGGCCATCCAATGCTGGACGGCGATGGAGGAGTTTTTCGGCGTGGTCCCCTGCACGTTGATGAGCATGATGAGCAACCTGCTCCGCAGCAGCGCCTGCGAGGTGGACATCATGGGCGCCATCGCCATGTATGCCATGGCCCAGGCCACCGGCAAGCCCAGCGCGCTGGTGGATTGGAACAACAACTACGGCGAAGACCCGGACCGGGCCGTCATCTTCCACTGTTCCAACCTGCCCAAGGACATCTTCGTGAAAAAAGGCGCGGATGCGCCGGTGATGGACTATCAGGAAATCATCGCCGGGACTGTGGGCAAGGAAAACACCTATGGCACCATCGTCGGCCGCATGGCCGCCGCCCCCTTCACCTATCTGCGGGTGAGCACGGATGACATGGCGGGCAAAATCCGCGCCTACGTGGGCGAAGGGGAACTGACCGACGATCCGCTCAAAACTTTTGGCGGCTACGGGGTGGTTCGGATTCCCAGATTCCAAAGGCTGCTGGCCTATATCTGCAACAATGGATTCGAGCATCACGTCGCCGTCAACCCCGCCCGCATTTCGTCCGGTGTCCAGGAAGCCCTCGCCAAATACCTTGGCTGGGAGACTTATCGCCACGAGTGAACTGAACATCCGAATGGTAAAGTCAGCTTGTTATGTGGAGCCCGCACATCCGGGGGGGGCATTGTGGTATTCAAAAAAATCGGAGAAATCGGAGGTTTTTGAGGGCGGAATTTTGTCTGGGAAGGCGCAAGAACTGACAAGCCGATTTATTTGCAACTGTTTGCATAAGAGCAAACTACAAGATAACATGTGAACTGAGAATCGAGCTAAAGATGAGTAATACGAGTTATTTACTAGGGTTTGAAAAGCTCAACTGGCGTTTTTTGGGGTTAAAGAAGCGCGGCGGGGCGCGGCTGTCCGGGTGGAACTGGCCAATTACAAGCCGCTGCGAGAGTTGGCCGAACAATGGGTGGGTTGCGTAACATTGCGGAATAGTTTTCCTCCATGCTGCCCAAGTGATGCGATCTCCGGCGGCAGTCCACCCTTGCCGCGGTAAAAATAGTATCGGGATTTCAGAACGCGATTCCAGATTCCGAGGCATGTCAATCATAATATAGCAATGCTAGGAACTGACCCGTATGGCCCTGGTTATTGTCGGGCTGCCGGATGCGGCGGTGAATGCGCCTTGCTTTTTCCGAGGCGGCAGCCTATGGTGATAAAGCCGTGAAACCACCATTTGTCAACGTCGAGGAGAAAATTGACCGCATTGTTGGCCGGCGGGCCATCGCGCCGGACAGTTTGAGGGCCGGAATGCAGGTGCAGGAAACCGGCGCGCAACTTCACCAGTCCTTCAAGCATCGTTGGATGCCCAAGGGCGTTTATCGTTTCAAAACCCATGAGGAGGCCGAGGAATGGATGATCAAGATGCTGGCACGCAGCAGCCTGCGGAAAACCTGATCAGCCGGCCTCCCACAGAAGCCGATTTGGCGGGTTTATGCCGCGAATTAAACCACCGCGGCGCGAAATATATCGTGATCGGCGGACTAGCCATTATTGCCGCCGGACTTCCCCGAATGACGGCGGACATTGAATTGCTGGTTGCGGCCGATTTGGAAAATGAAGCCAGGCTTTTTTCCGCGCTATCCACCCTGCCCGACAACGCCGTGAGCGAACTCCAGCCGGGCGAACTCCAGCAATACAACGTCATCCGTGTCGGCGACGAGATTCTGGTGGACCTGATGCGCTCGGCGGGAGGCATTGAATATGCCGAAGCCGCAAGAGAGGTGGTGACGCATGAATTGAGCGGTGTGCCGATTCCGTTTGCCTCGCCGCGTTTACTCTGGCGGATGAAGATACTCACCCATCGCGCCAAAGATGCGGGCGATTTGGTTTTTCTTCGCCAATGGTTCCGCGAGCAAGGCGAGGAACCGCCGGCCGCATGACCGCTCTGTCAACGCATTTGCCTCCATTCTTGAAGGGAGCTTGATTTCGCGTCCAAGAGACGAAAAAACGTAATGCACTTCCGTCGCCTTCGTTGTCACTACGGCGCGACGAGTCCGCGTTGGCCCACCATCCGCCCATGCTGGCCCACGTCTTGTCTGCCGCCATCAATGGCATCGAAGCGTTGCCCGTCGAGGTGGAGGTTAATTGCGGCCGGGGCGATACGCTCATCGTCATCGTCGGACTGCCGGACACGGCACTGAGGCCCTGAGGGGGTTATCTGGCGATTCTTGACGAAAGCACATTTCTCCGAGTGCAACATTGCGGGCTTGGCCCAAGACCTTTGCGAAGGGATCATTCCGCGAATCTGTTCCAGGGAGAAGGATGACCGCGCTTTCGAATGGGCCTTGAGAATTCCGCTCGTTGGGGCGGAATTCAGGACGCTGGGTCGTTCGATGGTTGCGGAGCCGACGCTGGAATGAGAAGTCCGGAGAAACGGGCGAGGATGAGCAAAAATCACCGCACCTTCTCGCAAACTATGAATTCAATGTCTGGACTGTCCGCCGCCGGGGTCAATTCCAACCCAAGCTGATCCAGCAATGCCTCCTTCAAATCTTCCGTCGCTGGCGAACGGGGGCTTAACGTGAAGTCAAATCCCCCCGCCAGACCGGTTTGATCCGTCACTTCCACCCCCAGCAGTCTGCTCAGTTGATCGGCTACTTGCGCCATGGTCACGTTGACAGACCTGTTCGTGGTGCTGCCATCTTCCGTATGCTTCTGCAAGCCGGCCGCTGCGGCATTCTTCACCATCATCACTAGGTTCTTGCGCATTTCCTGCCGTGCCACTATTCCAAACTGGTCTTTCAGCGCCCGCTGCAAGACTTCCTTTCCTCCCTGCGGCATTGTGTCAACATAGTCGAAACGCTCCCCCTGAAGTTCGAGCGGCACAATGATGCGGGCTTGCGGGAATTGGGGATCAAGATCATAAGCGTAGCGTATGACTTGTCCCAGGAATGCGCCCATGTAAATGTGGCCTTGGGCAGTGCCAACCCCTGCAATGCCGCCCCCCCGTCCGCCTCCCCTTGGCCCCGGCAGCGGCCGCCGCTGACCCAGCCGGATCGAAGCCATCGGCGGATGGTTCCTCATCACTTGAACCGCAGCATGTATGGCGCCGTCTGCGGTAGGCCCGCTGATAGCCATCGCTTGAGCATACTCGCCCCACATCTTTTCGACCTCCGCGGGATTAATGGCCGCGGGTCGCCTCGTCTTGACAGCAACGACTGCCGTTCCAGCGGCCAACAGAATGACGACGCCCGCGACTGCGGCGGTTTTTAGTTTTGTCCAGGCCATAAGTTTTAAGGTTCCTTTGAGGAGGGCTGAGGTTGAACTACCGGCGGCGGCTCCTTGGGCGGTTGCCGCCGCGCTCACCGATTTTGCCAGCGCCACCGGAGCGGCTTGCACGGCATTCGCTGAAATCGTATCGGCAATGATGGCCGTGGTGGAATGGACGCCGTGCTTTGTGAGAAACGTCCGCAGTTTATCCAGGGCGCGGCTCATGCGTTTCTTGGCGGCTTCTTCATTCGAGTCGAGGGCGGCGCCGACTTCTTTCAAGCTCTTTCCGTCGAAATATCGCAGGACGACAGCCTGGCGGTCGGTTTCATTCAAGCCGGTCATCGCCGCGTCCAGCAGGGGGGCGATTTCCGGCCAGACCTCGGATTCGTTTTTATTGACGATGGTTTGCATATGGGCTTCCTGCTCGCGGCGGGCCCGACGAATGGCGCCTCGGATAAAAGCTACTGCCTTCAGCCGCGCGGTTTGATACAACCAGCCGGAAAGGATGACGCGTCGTCCCAAGCGCCGGGCATTGCGCGCCAGCAGGACGAAGACGGCTTGGGTGATTTCCTCCGCTGAATGAGGATTGCCGGTCTGCCGCAGGGCCACAGAATAGACCTTGTTGACGTGCCGTATGACGAGGGCGGCAAAGGCCTCCTCGGATTCGCGCTCCAGGTATTCGCGCAACAAGGCGATGTCTTCAAGTTCCTGCATTCACTTATAAATGCCGCCAAATGGGCAAAGGGGACAATATCTTTATGGCAGGTGTGTTTCGAGGAAACTGGTATTCTCTGTCCGGCTGTAGAACACATTTGGCCTCTATTCAGCGGATGTGGCGAGTCCATGATAATATTGTCATTGTCGGGCTGCCGGAAGTGGCGGGGAAGCGTGGACCGGCTGAGCAATGCGTGACAATTCAAGCCAGCTTTCGAAATTCCTCCGGGGTCAGGCCCGCATCGCGGGCAATGCTGCCCATGGTATAAGGATCAATCGGATTTGCCCGGGGGATTATGAGCCGCGTCTCCCCGTTGGACATGACAATATGCCCGCCTTGCCGGATGATGCGATAGTGAAGCTTCTATATACACGAACGGCGTCTTGATGCCGGATCCCGGGAAGTTTCGGCATATCAAACCATCACTTCGGCTTCGCTGACCTTGAAGATTTTGGCCTCCTCGGCCTCCGCGGCCAGCCATTCCTGAATCGCCTCGCGAATGTTCTTCAAGGCTTCCTCGCGCGTGCGTCCCTGCGAATGGCAGCCTTTGAGCAGGGGACAACTCACGGAAAAGCCGTCTTCATGTTCAATCAATGTGACGCGATAGGTGATCATGGCCGAACGATACATTTGAGGTGGACAGAAGTCAAGGAGGCAGCGGACCAAGGCCGCGCCGAAAAGCCACAGCACTGCCTGTTGACGACATGGGAAGAAGGCGTATCCTGCGCCCGAATGTGGCGTCAATGAACCCCACGAAACAGAAAGGAAAAGATTATGAGAACGCTGTTGGATATCACGATTCCGAACGAACCATTTAATTCACTCGCCCGTCAAGGCGCGGCTGGCAGGAAGCTGGGGGCGATTTTGGAGGCGATCAAACCGGAGGCGGCGTATTTTACCGATCAGGACGGCAAACGCGGCGCGGTGCTCGTCGTGGACATGGCCGATGCCGCGAAGCTTCCAAGCCTTGCCGAACCCTGGTTCCTGACCTTCAACGCCGACGTGAAATGCCGCGTCGCCATGACGCCCGACGATTTGAAAAAGGCCGGCCTCGAAACGCTGGGCAAAAAGTGGGAGTAGGAAGTGGCACATGAATCGAAAGTTTTACCACCCTCAAATGCCAAGGGCATCTTATTCCGCGACTTTTCTTTCAGGACTGACCGCTCACCCGTGGTAAACTTCCGGCCCCTGTCAAGCAGTTTAAAAAGAGTGAGAACTTGCGACTGACACTTGCGATTTACTGACAGTCCACGACTATATGCCTGAGGACATAAAAGCCTTCAAGGCCGGGCCCAGAAGAGGGCGGAATCGTGGATGTAGTTGACGCCCGAGTTGTTTTGCGGTGCGAGGTTTACATCGTCCAGTTCCACGTAGGCTTTATGCTCCTTGGCAGACTCATAACCGAAGGAACTCTGCTGGGGGCATTGAAGCCTTACGAGATTCTTGGCCATATAGTCCAGATACTCGGCTGGGTCCTCCTTCTGCCCGTTATGATCGGCATCCTTTGAGAGCACAAGAGGCTCGCCTTTGATCATACGGGCACGCACCTCTGGAATTGAAAGCAGGTTTCCTTGCGAGTCGGTGAAATATACATTGAAAGTGGGATCCAGGTAAACCCACTTTTGTAGATCCTTTAGCCACACGGCGGTAATGACGTGGCAGTCGCGGTCCTTCTTGTCCAGAGGGAGGCAGGTGATGTGTCGGGACTTGTAGCCCAAGGCGAGACAGGCCTCGTTGAGAATAGTGGCCATCATTCGACAGTTGATGCCCCGCCCCTCCTTTTTGCAGAGCTCGAGGAGGTTCAAAGCATTCCAAGGCTGAGGGGCTTGCAAGTTTCCATCGTGGCGGACCTGGGTGTGAACCCAGCGCAGGAGGTTGAGCACCCGCGAAGTGTCGTCTCCCTTTCCTGCAATAGATTCCAACTGCCAGGTTTCGCGGAAGCGCGTGAGATCGGGATCCTGCTTGGATTGGTAAGTGAAAGTCACCGAATCCGTCTGGGTATTACTGGCGTAGTCCGCGTGCTGGCGGAGGATTGATAAGTGGTCAACACGCCGGACGCGGACCATTTCCGAGAGGACCAGAAAACCGGGATCCTTGCGAATGGGATCCAGGTCGGCATCGGACTGAAGATGAGAGAAGTTCTTGAAGCCGAGCCCGACGGCCATTCCCAGGTAGGCGACGGCCTCTCCCGGTTTACCCAAGAGAGACGCGCCGCACGCCAGATCGTAAAAGTAGTCAGATTGGGTGTCCTGCTCCAAGGAGGCGAAATCGGGCGAAGCTACACGCCTTTGCATGATCTGCATGGCTTCGGCAATCTTCTTTTCCTTCCACAGCGAGTGGATCGTGCCAATCTCGGATTGGATCTCGGTAGTCAGAGTTTCGGTTTGACCGAAGGCCGTCGCAACGGGGAGCGCGAGAAGAATCAGGAAGGAGAAAACAATCAATATACGTTTCATAATTCATCTTTCATTCCTTTACTAAGGAATCTGGCCTGATTGGTTACATAAAAAGCGCGGAATTTTGGAATCAATTACCACTCAAGTTGGGATTTCCCCATATGATTTCTTGCCCACGACCAGCGTGAGCATTTTTCTTGATTCTGTTCCTTCTCCACGGATTTACAAGCCTTTTTCCTGTCCGCCCCCGGTTTTGGGTGTGTGACCGGAAAGTAACCTGAAACCATTAGGCGACGGCGCGGATTTTGAGGCGGTCGGATTCATGGAGTCGATCCCAGCATTCCTCCCAGCGATTGCCTTGAAGGGCACAACGCAAATCCAGCACACTTTTGCCGCCGGGTTCGGTCCAGAACATGCCGGAGTTTTTGAGGCGCTGGCCGATCACGGCCCGGCATCCGGCCTCGACTACGCCCGAGCCGCAGAACAGTCCGGCTTGGCGGTAAGTTTTGTAGAACATGCGGTGTTGATGATGCTCGAAGTAGGCGATTTGGCGTCCCAAGGCATCACTACAGGAACCCATTTGTTGAAGGCGGCGGCGGGCGGCGGCGATGACCTCGGCCACGCGGTTGTTCTTGATCTGGTCCTCCCAAGTGGATTCCATTTTGTCCGACCAGTGTTTTTGCCCGGCGTAGAGGCCCTCACAGAGAAGGTGCAGATGCTCCAAGGCATGATAGAGATCCAGGATTTCCACCGCTCCGGCAAAGCAGAGCCGCCGCAGTTCCCAAATCCAGGCCGCGCCATCGCCGATGAAGACGACTTGGCGCGCCCGTCCGATGCCCCGCCGTCGAGCCTCCTCCCGAATGCGGACGCCAAAGGCTTCGGCGGACTCAAAGCCGCCCACGTAGGTGGTGGAGGCGTAATCGCGTTCGGGCCGGCCTTCCTCGTCGCAACGGGTTTGGGTGAAAACCGCGCCCAGCTTGACCTCGCGGGTTTTGGCGCTGCCGTCCGGTTGTTTGCCTTTGCGGCCCGCCAGTTCGCGGGCGACCATGGGTACACCGGTGCCATCGACCTCCACGTACAGGATGGGGATCGGACCCGTGTCGGGGCTGGGGCCTTGTTCCAGTTGCACCGCCACCCGCGGAGCCACCTGATTGACCAGACGCTGGATTTGCCTTCCCTGGATGGCAATGGCGGCCAGGGTGCGCAAGTCCTCACTGGCCCCCTGATAACCTTGCCGCGCCGCCGCCCGCGCTGCCAGACGCACCAGGGCCGGTGAAAAACTGTGGATCAGCCCCAAGGCTTGGTCCAAAGGCGCCCGTCCGCATTGACGGGCTGGATCATAAAAATAACGGCGGCGCAATGGCACCGGACCGAAAATGGTCTGGGCCTGCTTGACGCGGCCGGGATGACATTTTTCGCCCGGTCGGCTGACCTGGCCGCCCAAGCTTGGGTCGGCCTGATGGAGCAAGTCTTCCAGCAACGCCCGTCCATCTTTGAATAACGCTTGGCGCAAGCCCAATTCCACCGCCTCCAAATTGCCCACGCCCTGGCGGGCAAAATCCTCCCGGACCAGTCTTAGGAAGGCCTCGGTTTCCTGGAAGCGCCCGGCCTGGACCTCCTCCGGCTGGAGTTTTTTTTACGGTCGGGTTTGGCCTCGGCCAGTTGGGTCATCTGATCGGTGACGGTCACGCACTGGTCGGCCAACTCCTGGAATCGTTTGAAGTTGCCGACGTGCTGCTCGACTTGGGCGGCTTGGCTGGCGGGCACACGCCGGCTGAACTTTTTGCCTTGGTGAAACCCCTGGAGGACGAAA
>Ga0187888_1001179_pt1 | contig 25444 bp, 22 predicted proteins | sample June2016WEW_7_40_FD_132987 | JGI IMG/M metagenome (GOLD analysis project Ga0187888, IMG submission 132987) | Peatland microbial communities from SPRUCE experiment site at the Marcell Experimental Forest, Minnesota, USA - June2016WEW_7_40 | ecosystem: Environmental > Terrestrial > Soil > Wetlands...
AAGGCCGCCCGATGTCTGGGCGGTTTTTCTTTTGCATCAAGCCGAAGGTGGTTGCGCGGCTAACTTCTGTTATCAGGCGATTTTACGTTTTGACCGCTGGTCAATGAGCGCTATCGGGATTTTTCGCCAACTGACGGGAACCTCACCCGCTACCAGAGCCATCTCTTTACAGGCGGCATTTTAGCAACAGGTTTGCTGTAGTCCGGCGTGTACGCAAGGCACTCAATCTGGATGTCGTCCCATTGCGACTGACATCGAAATTCACCGGCGCTGCGCGAGTCGTTTGGGTATTGAATGAGCAGTGTTTTAGCGTCCTTCCATTCGAGCTTTAGCAGGCGTGGGTCGTGTCCGACCGTAAATATGGTTGTCGAATGTTCTCGTTTCCCAAGCAGGTGCGCGGAGAAGCCCTGCCTATCCCGCCAGAGTTGCACCGAACTGTGAAACGAATCCACAGCACCGCAATCTTCTTCGCTCACCTGAGCGACCCAACGTCCATCAGCCGATGACGCGGGAGCGAAGTCATACCGACCACACATGGCAGCGCTGAACAAGAACAGCAGCAGTATCACTGCGGAGCTGCACGCCACTGCGCCAGCGGCAATTCTGGCAAGCAGTTTCCAGTGCCAAGGGCTGTTTCGAGTCAAATGCCATAGAGCGACCGCGACGGCGAGGAGCAGTCCGGCAAGTATTATGAGGAGAGCCATAACCCCGCAGGTTACCACGTGCGCATTGGGTCAGAGTGTCGCAATCAGGCGTTTACACTCAAAACCCCTTACGGCGGGGTCAATGAGTGTAATCGAGATATTACAGCGCTTTTTCTCAATTTGATCCAGTTCCCCCACGAAGGTTTACTTCCCATTGCCCCATTTCTGGTGCAATAATAGGGAATTATATAGATGACTCGCTCCTTCGACGCTTCGCATATTGATTCCTTCGCTTCCGGCGTTTGGCCGCTTTGGTCTTGGGTTTTGGGCGATACGCGAGAACTTTATCTGCGATTCGGTCTAACTCTGGGGGAGTTTTCATGCTGTCAGTTCCTTGTAGGTGAGATGCTTTCCGACTACCGCAACTACGAACGAGTCCAGCCGCTCCAAGGTGTGACGGCTCACATTGCCGACATTCAGGCGAAACGTGAACTCGTCCACATAGCGATGCAGGTGCTTCTTGGAAACCTGATGGTAAACGCCGTACACTCCGCGCTTGAGCACGGCCCAGACGGATTCAATGCTGTTCGTGCTGACTCCGTTCTCGCTGTATTGTCCGGCAGTGTGGTTGACGCTATCGTGACGGAAGAACAGGCCGTCAAGGCCGACATATCCAGCCGCTTCGTCACTGAAAACCGTAGAGCCGATTTCAACGTTGGCATGGATGGCGGATTGGATCGTTGCCGCATCGGTTGCGTCCACAGGCATCGCTACAGTACGTCCGCCGCGCTCCCTGATGCCCAGCACAGCAGTCTTGCCGACGCTCCCACGGCCAGCCCTCAGTTTCTTGTGTTCATGCTTGTTGGCTTCTTTCCCGCCGATGTAGCACTCATCCGCTTCGACAATGCCCCGCAGTTTGTCGAGATCATCCCCAGAGCCGCACGCCTCTCGGAGCCGTTGCAGCATAAACCATGCCGACTTCTGAGTAACGCCGATCTCCTTTGCCAGTTGCAGGCTAGAGATGCCCTTCCGGGCCGTGACAAGCAGGTACATCGCATAGAGCCACTTATGCAGGGGAATGTGGCTGCGTTCAAAGATCGTCCCCGTGCGGATCGTGAAATCCAGGGAACAGGCATTGCAGCGGTAGAAACCAACCTTCGGCTGTTTGCCCACGCGCTCACGGCTCTTGCATTCGGGGCAGAAGGCACCATGGGGCCAGAGCCGCGATTCCAGATAAATGCGTGCTGACTCAGCAGTCGGGAACATCTCGAACAGTTGGAAGGTACTGATCGTGGATTTGCTCATTTAAGCTCTCCTGAAAAAGTTCGGCTCAGACAATCCCAAATGAATCACTTCAACTCGGGACGTGTTTACCGCACTCCGCTCAATCGCGCACGCTTCGCAGATCGCAACGCGCTTATAGGCTATCGTGTGGATGCCGGATTCTTTTTCGTCAACCACGCTATCCGTGTGAGTCGCTGGTTTCTCAGGATGGAAATAGCAATTGCTCATGACTTCACCAGTTCAACGTGGCTTATTGCGACCGATGCCGAATATTTGCCGTCATCTGAGCGAACATACACGCTTGCCGTACCGCCGATCTCGTATACACCGTCGTACTTGATCGTTCCCAATCGGCCCTCGCCTTCGCGGATGCCGCTCCAAAACCGAACTCGCGTTCCCTTAGCCACAGTCTCAAGACTGACCATTTTAAAGTGTCCCTTCTTTGCGCCGCTTTTGGATTTGATTACGGACCCGCTTGTACCAGTAGTCCGTATCGTGCTTTCGCACAAAAGAAGTCCAAACCAGATTCTTGGCCCCGTAGGTCTCGAATCCGGCAGCCGTTTCGCTCCAAAGTTGCCCAAAAGCTGTTTCCGACGTGAGCATCTGTTGGCGCATAATCAGCCCGATTGCTTCGGCTGTAAGGCGGCATTGTTGGTTAATATCCATGTGCTGATAGTACATAACTCGCTAAAGCGAGTCAACTACTTTACTCGCTTTGTTCTGAAAGGGTTAGCGACTCATGTATATAATTCCCCAATAATAGCCCGCTTCAAAAAGCAAAGGCGGAGTTGGCCGTCTTTTTCCAGGTGGGCTAGGTCAATGTGGATTGAAAAACTCAGCGATGGCGCTCTTGAACTGGACACGCCGATCGGGCCTCGATACGTACAGCCGAATCTCGTGCAGCGCGCGTATCTGATTTGGACGTTCCGAAATTTTTTCTCGCTGCCGCAGCAAGTGCTGCGTCCGTGGGAACGCCGATTGATTGGTTGTCTGTGGAGCGAGAACAGATTCGTATCCTTACCCGCAACGGGCACGCACGACAGACCGGTCATCGGAAGAATCGAGCGGCGAGTACCGGCTCAGGCAGAGGTTCTGCCCGTTCGCAAACCGATCGCCGGTTCGAAGCCCGCCGTAGCGGAGCGAAGCAGAGCCGCGTCAGCGTAGTCGCGAAGCGGCGCGCCGCCGCGCGGGCTTGTGGACGCTGTTCTATCTGAAATCCGCAGCGATGCTGGTCGCTTATGGTTTATACATTATCCCTTTCTTAGCCTCCCTGTTTCGGGCCTGAGTTCCATCCTCGCGGCGGGATCTTTGATTTTCACCCGCAACTAGCGACTAAGCACTCCGCGGCACGTACCCCTTCAGCATCCTCACCACCCGGTCGAAATCCTCCAGCGCCCCACACTCGATCGTGAATCTTCCCCGCCCCTTCGGTCCCGGATCCGCACCTTCATTCCGAGGATGGTCGCCAGCGACCGCTGCGCCGCCCGCACATTCGGATCTACCCATCTCGCTCCACTATTGAGATGACCCCTGTCAACACATGCAATGGCGGAATAAGAAAAAAGGGCGCGATTTGCTCGCGCCTCTGAGTTCGCTATCTGATTCTTCTCCACGTCTCAGTGTCCGAAGCGGCAGCAGCGTGTCCGATAATCAGGAGACGATCGGGAAGTGCTTTGAGCGTGATCATGCGGCACCGTTGCCGCTTCCGGCGACGTGGCCATATGGCCTCGGAGTCGCTGATTCCTTCCTAGTGAAGCAGGCAAGTGCAGGGAACTAAATCGTAGGGCCGCAGCACGTTGCTGTGTACTCTGACATGTACTCCACGGCAAAACTGATCCAGCAACCACCGTGTTTAGTATGCCATAGCAGATCGTTTTACTTTCTGCATCGGTCTGTATTTTCGGCTGAATACTTAGATGCAGAGGGGCGCCACAGGTGAAGTGAAGACCGATCAGAATTCCCTGCCTCTTTGCACAATGGTGGGTTCTCCATCAATAAAGCCGAAACGCTAAGCGCCGCCGAAATTACCGACAATCACCTTGGACTCATTCACAATGCCTTCCACGTAGTCTGCCCACCATTGCAGCATCTTTTTTCGTTCTGCGGCGAATTCAGCCAGAATGTAGACAGCGCGGATGCCTTGCTTCTCATGACCCAGGGCCTTTTCGATCACATCCCGGTTAAAACCCTTCTCTGTCAGCAGTGTCGCGCCGGTACGTCGCAGATCGTGAATAGTGAGCGGATCCATGTCGAACGTAAGCCCCTCCAGGGCTTTGTTGAGCGCATTCGCCGCAAAGGGCTTACTGATGCTGCTCCGGCCCGGCAGCACCAGCTCAGACTCCCCAGCCAGCGCCTTTAGCTCTTGGAATATCGTGGCAACCTGCGTGGATAGATAGACAATGTGCGGCTTGCCTGTCTTGGCGTTCTGTTCGGGGATGAGCCATTCTCCCGCACCAAAGTCCACATGCTGCCACCGCGCCTGCAATAGCTCCGACTTGCGGACGAGTGTTAGCAAGAGAATATGCAGGGCCAGCTTGAATTGCCGCCGGATGTTGCTCTGGTAGATGGTGTGGAGATAGAGGCGAATCTCTTGCGGGGTCAGAACACGGGAACGTTTGCGGGCCTTGCCAATGTATCGAGTCGCTACCATCGCAGCCGGGTTCATCGTTACCTGCTGCACTTCGATCGCATAGTCGAACATCTGTTTCATCACGCCGCGAAGCTGCATGGCAGCGGCAATGCGGCCATGATCGCGCTTGCGGTAAACAATCGCCTGCACATCCAAGGCGGTAATTTCCTTGAGCGGCTTGCCTCCCAGCGTGGGATAAATTTCATTGTCTAGATAACGTCGGATGTGGGCCGGCTTTTTCCAATTCCTAACCACTTGCTCTTGGAAATAGCGCTCGCCAAACTCCCGGACGGTTGGATCGCTGGCACTCCCGGCTTTCGTCTTTTTTATCTCTTGCGCGGGTGACTTGCCATCTGCGACCTGCGCGGCCAGATCATCGCGCTTTGCCCGCGCGGCCTTCAGGGTCAGGTCTGGGTATCGGCCAAGAGTCACCTTTTCATAAGAGGCATTCAGCCGATAGCGATAGAGCCATGACATTTTGCCGCTCGGCAATACGTCTAGCGAAAGCCCCCGGCCATCGCTCACCAGATACCGCGATGGCCTTGGTTTCAAAGCCTTGATTTGTGCGTCTGTGAGTGCCATTTTGCCAGGTTTTATGTCTCCAGATCGTAATGTGGAGACATACTCTCGTCTGGAGACATACTGGAGACATAACTTGGATCGGCTGCCTATGTCTCCCGTTGGACATTGTAGGACGAAGTGTTCAATATTTACAAGAACATAATCCTGATTTCTACATTTCGTTGGATGGCACTGGACGCCACTTTACTTTCCGATGCAGAAGGTGCCGAATATCAGGTTTAGGATGTCGTCGGTAGTGGTAGCGCCGGTGATTTCGTCGAGGGGGCGCAGGGCTCCGTAGAGATCGAGCAGGAGCATCTCGTGGGGAACTCGCGCGGCTACGGCGTTGGTGGCGGCGTCGAGCGAGGTGAGCGCGTCGTTGGCTAATTTCTGGTGGCGAAGGCTGGTTAGGAAGCCGGTCTCGAGCTGGGTGGCGGAGTCTCCGGCGACGTGTTGGAGGATGGCGGCGCGCAGGGCGGGAATGCCTTCGCCGGTTAGGGCGGAGGTTTGAATTATGGGCGACGTCCGCGTTGCCGAGCTGCGCTCGGCTGGAGGGCCGAGGGCGGCCGTCCCTACGTGGGCATGGCTTGGACGGGCGAGACGCCCGTCCCCACACGAACTACTCTCACACGCGCTTGGTAGGTCGGATTTGTTTTCTACTACTATCGCTGGGCGGGCTTCTACCTGAGTTAGTAACTCTCGGTCTTCGTCTGATAGGGGCTGAGTTTTATCGATTACTACCAGGACTACGTCGGCGTCGATGAGCGCTTCCATTGATTTCTTGATGCCTAGGCTTTCGGCTTCGGCATTGTCTGGGGCGCGGCGAATGCCGGCGGTGTCCACCAGTTCCACCGGGATTCCACCGATGGCGACGGTTTCGCTGACCAGGTCGCGAGTGGTGCCGGGCTGGGCGGTGACGATGGCGCGCTCGCGTTCGACGAGGCGATTAAACAGGCTCGACTTGCCTACGTTGGGACGACCTACGATGGCCAGGGTCAGTCCCTGGTGAACGATCTTGCCGTAACTAAAAGTGGCGGCGAGTTGCAGGAGCGGGCTTCTGACTTGAGCGATGCGATCGAGGATGATGGCATCGGGAGCGACGGAGACGTCGTCCTCGGCGAAGTCGATGCCGGCCTCGAGCAGGGCGATCAGGTCGACTAATTTCCGCTTGATGGGCTTGAGGCGATTGGAGAGCGCGCCTTCGAGTTGCTGGGCCGCGACTTTGGCTTGGAAGAGAGTTTGCGAGTCGATTAAATCGCGGACGGCTTCGGCCTGGGTTAAGTCGAGGCGTCCGTTGAGCAAGGCGCGCATGGTGAATTCTCCGGGCTCGGCTAGACGGGCGCCGCGGGCTAGCGCGAGTTCGACGATGTGGCGCAGGACTACGGGCGAGCCGTGGGCGGAGATTTCGACGATGTCGTCGGTGGTGTAGGAGTGGGGCTTGGCAAAGTAGGTGACGACGGCTTCGTCGATGCGGGTCGGGGTTGGGGTGGTGTCGGCGGCTGCGGAGCTTTGCTCCGCTGGACGGCCGGGGGCGGCCGTCCCTACGTGAGTTGTTCCCGCGTGAGTTGTCCCTACTTGAGTTGGAGAGGGTTCGATTAGATCGCAGCGGATGGCTCGGCCGGGTTCGAGCGGGTGCTTTAGGAGGAGCATGGGAGCGGCAATTGCTCGCGCTTCCGGGCCGGCCAGGCGGACTATGCCTATTCCGCCGCGGCCGGGCGGGGTGGCGATGGCGACGATGGTGTCATCGAGGTTCATCGGAAAGCAATGGCCGGTGGTCAGTAGATCGTGATCAGGGTCATTGTAGCTAGCGGACGCGTTTGCCGGGGGCGCTCACCGTCATTTATACTTACGGTTTGCCTCAAGTCAGCTGATTCAATCAGGAGCAAGGGATTTTCGATGCCGAAACGTACATTTCAACCCAACCGGCGCAGGCGCTCGAAGAAGCACGGGTTCCGGACTCGCATGAAGACCAAGAGCGGGGTCGCAGTGCTGTCGCGCCGCCGAGCCAAGGGGCGCAAGCGTGTTTCAGTGGCGCCGGGTTTCCGCGATTAGTTTTCCTGCGACGGACAGCAAAGGCCGTCACTATCATTATCATTAACTATTGTGCAGGATTGTGAGCTGGTGAGCGCCGACGCTCCGAAGCGGAGGGTAGAGCAACCCGCGGCGAAGGCGGGCGGCGCCTTTCCGCGTGGCTTTTCTCGTTCGGGGCGGTTGCTGAAACATTCTGACTTCGATCGCGTGTACAAGCTGGGGCGGCGGCACTTTTCCCCGCACATGACCGTGTTTTATCAGCGGCAGGCGGAGGGCGTGCCGGAGGGCGTTTTTAGGGAGAATCAGGCGCGCGTCGGCTTCACCGTGGGACGCGTGCTGGGCGGCGCGGTGGAGCGGAACCGGATCAAGCGGCGGCTGCGCGAAGCAGTGCGGCTGCGGCGTTCGGTGCTGCAGGGCACGGGCGCAGTGGATGTGGTGATCAATCCGAAGAAATCGGTGCTGACTTTGGAATTTTCGGTGGTGCTCGAAGAAGTGGGCCGGGCGTTGGATGCGATCGCGAAAAAGCTGATGGAGAAATGAAGAAATGAAGTCTCTGACGCTCGGGCTGCTGCGACTTTATAAACGGTGGATTTCGCCGGCGTTTCCGCCAGCTTGCCGCTATGTGCCTACTTGTTCGGAATACGCTATGGAAGCAGTCGAGCGCTATGGCGCGATGCGCGGGGGAATGATGGCGGCCTGGCGGGTGTTGCGGTGTCATCCGTTGGCGAAGGGCGGGCTGGATCCTGTGGTGAAGGATGCTTTGGGGAATCCCACTCATTCGCAAAAAGCGCGAATGAGTGGGGCACCCACGATGCCGTGATGCGCTGCCGAGCTTTGCTCGGCAGGACGGCCGGGGCGGCCGTCCCTACGTGGGTTGTGGTGCCACTAACGAAGAGATGAGCGACTGATTTGGCCGAATTTAAGAATCCTCAACAAGAACCCGGGATGGAGCGCAGGCTGTTGGTAGTGTTTGCGCTGACGTTCCTGGTCATCCTGCTGTTCCAGCCACTATTGAAGAAGTTTGGGCCGCAGCCCCCGGCGAAACCGGAGAGTTCGCAGGCGCCGGCGCAGAATCCGGCGCAGCTTCCTTCGCCAACCCCGATGGCGACGGGTGCGGCGGTTGTGAAGGCGGCGCCGGGTGCATCCGGGAAGAAGAAGGCGGCGGCATCGGCTCCGCGGCAGGCGGCGAGCGAGTCGGAGACGGTGATTGAAAATGACGACTACCGGATCGTGTTCACCAATCGCGGTGGGCGGGTTAAGTCGTGGGTACTGAAGAAGTACACCGACGACAAAGGTGGTCCGCTGGAAATGGTGAATAGCGCGGCGGCGGAAAAGTACGGGTATCCGCTGACGTTGTGGACGTATGACGAGACGCTGCGGGACAAGGTGAACTCGGCGCTGTATGTGACGACTACGAGTTCTCAGGGGCCCGAGTCGTCTTTTTCTCGTACTCCTTCTAGTGCTGATGGTGGACGGGCGGGGACGCCCGTCGCTCCACCGGAAATTAAGTTTGTTTATGACGACGGCGACGTCTCGGTCGAGAAGAGTTACACGTTTGATCGCGACAGCTATGTGGTCGGGGTGCGGACTTCGGTCGAAGTGAAGGGGGCGCAGGTCACGGCGTTTCCGATGTGGCCGGCCGGGTTTGGCAGCGATACGACCGGCCCACAGTACGCGACCGGCCAGATCATGTACCAGTACGACAACAAGGTCGAGCGGCTGGCGATCAAGAAGATCAGCGGGGGCGGGACGCTGCCGGGACCGTTCCACTGGGCGGGAATGTCGGACCAGTATTTCGCGGCGGTTTTTTTGCCGCAGGATCCGCAGAATGCGGCGATGGTGACGCTGCGCAACGCCATTGAAATTCCGCATGGCGGTTCCGATACGAAGCAGATGGACAAGGTGGACGTGCTGGGCGCGGCGGTCGGCAGCGCGAAGGGCGCAAGCGATGGGCGGCTGTATGTGGGCCCGAAGGCGCTGTCGGATCTGCAATCGGTGGCGGTGCCGGGCATCACGGGCGCGGAACCGGATCTGCGGGCGATCATCGACTTCGGCTGGCTGGGAATCATCGCGCGGCCGCTGTTTCTGTGGTTGAAGTGGATGCACATCTACGTTCACAACTGGGGCTGGGCGATCCTGCTGCAGACGCTGGTCATCAACCTGGCGCTGCTGCCGCTGCGGCTGACGCAGATGAAGTCGATGCTGAAGATGCAGCGGGTGGCGCCGCAGATCAAGTCGATCCAGGAAAAGTACAAGAAATACAGTCTGCGTGATCCGCGTAAAGCCGAAATGAACGAAGAGATTTCGGCGCTGTATAAAAAGGAAGGCGTGAATCCGGCGGGTGGATGTCTGCCGCTGGTGATTCAGATGCCGTTTCTGTTTGCGTACTACCGGATGCTCAACGTCGCGATGGATCTGCGGCATGCGCCGTGGATGTGGATTCACGATCTTTCGGCGCCCGATCCGTGGCACATTCTGCCGGTGGCGATCATCGTGACCATGCTGATCATGCAGCGGATGACGCCGCAGGCGGGTATGGATCCGGCGCAGCAGAAGATGATGAACATCATGATGCCGGGCATGCTGGGCATCATGAGCTGGAACTTGCCGGCCGGTTTGGGCTTGTACTGGTCCGCGGGGCAGTTGATCGGGATCGTGCAGCAGGCGGTGATGAATCGCACATCGCTCGGCCGCGAAATGCGCGAGATGATGGAGAAGCGGGCGAGGAAGAAAGAGAAATAGGCTTTTGGCTGTTAGCTCTTAGCTTTTGGCTTCGGCCGTCAGGAAATTTTGTCTGGCGACGGCTGAGCAGCGGGAAAGATGACGAGGCGGAGGGCCGCCGGATTCCTGAAGACTAAGAGCTAAAGGGCCAAGAGCTAACAGCTGAGAACTTACTATGCCGATCACAGATAAGGTTGCTGCTGCTAGACAGATTGGGGAATTTCTGCAGGCCGTTATTTCGAATGGCGGCTTCAAGCTGAAGTACAGGATCACGGTGGATCCGCCGATAGCGCAGAACCGCGAGTGGGAACATCCGGAAATTCTGGTGGAGTTCGCGGGGCCGGATTCGGGGCTATTGCTGGAGCGGAGTGGCGAGTTGCTGCGGTCGTTTGAGCTGCTGGCGTCGGAGGTGCTGCATCTGCAGGGCAACGAGCACGAGAAGATCTGGTTCGACTGCAAGAACTTTCGGGCGATGCGGATCGATGAGTTGCAGCTGGCGGCGCGGGTGGCGGCGGAGCAGGTGCGGCGGACGAGCGAGCCGTACCGGTTCGGGCCGATGTCATCGCGGGAGCGGCGGATCGTGCATCTGGCGCTGCGTGAGGAAAAAGATTTGCGCACCGAAAGTGACGGCGAGGGCGGACGACGGTCGGTGGTGGTGTATCCCGGGAATTACAAGACGGCGACGCCAGAGAAGCGAGAACGCCGGACGGTTTCGTAGTTGTCGAGCTGCACTCGGCTGGCGGGGTGAGGTCGCCCGTCCCCACACCATTTTTCCTCCATTGCACACTTTGCGTGGCAGTTAGTTTCTCGACACTTGACAGTGCAATAAAATTGCGATTCGATATGGCGCTCGCGCGGAATTTTTTTGTTGCAATACACCGACGCCGCCATTTTTTTGTGCTAGTATGCCGTTCGTCTCGTAATTAATTTCACCGACAACCCGTACTGCAAGACATAAGCTGCTCTGCAGTAAAAGAAGAACTCATAATTTCAAGATTGGTTTTTCCCGGACGTTTTTACGCCGGCGCTTTCGATTTCTGGTAAACAATGTCTCTCACCAGTTCCGCCATCATCCCGAATCCTTGGGTGCGCATCCTTGACGCCCTGGAAAAGAAAATCAACCGGCACTCCTACGACACGTGGTTGAAACCGACGCGCTACAGCCACACCAGCAATAAAGTTCTGTTCGTGCGCGTTCCGACCGCCGAGTTCCGTCACGTAGGCGACAAATACGCAGATTTGATTCAGGAAGCGGTGGACAATCTTGGGCTCGGATACGAGGATGTGAAATTCGTTACCGCCGAGGACGATCCTTCGAACACGCCAATCCGGCATAACGGCGGGCTGTCGGCTCATAGTCCGAGCAGCGGTCCGAATGCTGGTACGAGTTCGCAGCCGGCGCCGGCGGGGTTGCATCCGGCCCAGGGGCGGTTCGACTGGGACAGCGCCGCGCAACTGAATCCGCGCTACACGTTTGACGCGTTCGTCATCGGCAGCGGAAATCAGTTCGCGCACGCGGCCTGCCAGGCGGTGGCGGAGCGGCCTTCGAAAGCCTACAACCCGCTGTTCCTGTACGGGGGCGTCGGGATGGGCAAGACTCACCTGATGCAGGCGATTGGGCATGAGATCAAGCGGCGGACACCGCAGGCGGCCATCTGCTACTTGTCGAGCGAGAAGTTCACCAACGAGATGATCAACTCGCTGCGGTACGACAAGATGATCAGCTTCCGGGATAAATTCCGGACGGTGGATGTGCTGCTGGTGGATGACATCCAGTTCCTGGCGCAGAAAGAGCGCACGCAGGAAGAATTTTTTCACACGTTTAATGCGCTGCACGAGTCGATGAAGCAGATCGTGATCGCCAGCGACCGTCCGCCGAAGGAATTGGCGGAATTCGAGGATCGCTTGCGCAGCCGGTTCGAGTGGGGCCTGATTGCCGATATTCAGCCGCCCGACCTGGAGACGAAAGTCGCTATCCTGCAAAAAAAGGCGGAGCAGGAACGGGTGACGTTACCGACGGATGTGGCATTGTTTATCGCCTCGAATATCCGGTCGAATGTGCGCGAACTGGAAGGCGCGCTGATCCGGTTGGTGGCCCATTCTTCGCTGATCGGGGCGGACATTACGCTTCCCTACACGCAGCAAGTCTTGAAGAATTTCATCGATTCGCAGGCCCGCAAGGTCACGATTGAATCCATTCAGAAGGCGGTGGCCGAGCAATTCGGTTTGCGCCTCGTGGAAATCAAGGCGAAGAATAATTCACGTTCCATCGTGTATCCGCGGCAGATTGCGATGTACCTGGCCAAGCACCTGACAGAAGCTTCCCTGCCTGAAATTGGGCGCCAGTTCGGCGGCAAGCACCATACAACGGTCCTGCATTCGGTGGACAAGATTGAAAGGGTCCGCAAGGACGATAAGGATTTGAACAGATTGCTCAATAAACTGACCGAGCAATTGGGCGCGTAAATAGCAGTTTCCACCGGCTTTTCCACTCTTCAGACCGTTCTTCCTGCCCTCTGGCTGTGGAGTGTTTGTGGAAGTTGTGCGAGATGGGACAGAAACTAAGGAACGGTCCATCGGTTGCCATGGCCTCCGCTAAGGCGGGGAGTAATTGTTCACATGAAGGGTTGATTTGGAAGCCACTGAACCGCAGGGACCTGGACCGGTTTTCCACTTCTCCGAAGCGCCTACGGTTACTACTGGTTTTCTTGCTTTTGTATTTGATATAAGAAGAGAACAGAAGTAGAGTCGGGAGACCAATATGCCGGTGGAAACCGCCCCTGCCGTCGCCACAACGACCATGGAAATTACGGTCAGCAAGTTTGAACTCCTTCGCGAACTGACAGCCACTCAAGGCGTGGTGGAGCGGAAGACCACGATTCCCATCCTCTCCAACTATTTATTCGAGGCCGCAGGGGACAAATTGTCGCTGACAGCGACGGACCTCGACCTGAGCCTGCGTACATCGTGCAACGCCAAGGTAAAAAAAGAAGGTGCATGCACGATTCCGGCGCGCAAGCTTTATGACTACGTGAAACTGCTGCCCGACGCCGACATCGCCATCCGGTTGCTCGAGAACCACTGGGTCAGTATTCGCTGCGGACGGTCCAACACGAAGATGGTGGGCATGGCGAAGTCGAATTTCCCGAGCCTGCCGGTGTTTCCATCGGCAGGAGTGATCAAAATTCCAGCAGCTGTGCTGCGGTCGATGATTGCCAAGACGGGATTCGCCATTGCCAACGAGGAGTCGCGCTACACGCTGAATGGGGCGTTGATGGTGCTGAAGCCGGAATCGATCACCATGGTTGCGACCGATGGCCACCGCCTGGCGCACATAGAGCGCACGGGGGAGAAGTTTGAAGGCGTTTCGGGCGAGATGAAAACGCTGATTCCGAAGAAGGCGATGGACGAGTTGAAATCGCTGCTCGATTCCGACGTCGAGACCATCGACTTTGCCAAGGACGAGTCCACACTGTTCTTCCGCGTGGGTCCACGTTTGCTGACGTCGCGCCAGTTGACGGGCCAGTTCCCCAACTACGAGGCGGTGCTGCCGAAGGACATCTCCAAGTCGATCACGCTGCATGGCGAAGAACTGGGAGCCGCGATCGCGCGCGTAGCGCAGTTCGCCGATGAGCGATCGCGCGCCGTGAAGCTGCGCCTGGAGAAAGGCGAGTTGAAGATTTCCGCATCGTCGACTGAGACGGGCGAGTCGGAGGATTCCATCGAAGTCGCCTATGACGGTGAGCCGATGGCGATCGGATTCAACGCCCAATACCTGACGGACTTCATCAAGGCGACTGGTTCGTGCGACGTGAAACTGGAGTTGAAGGATGCCCAGTCCGCCGGCCAGCTTCGTCCCGCGGAAGCCGAGGATTACAAGTACCGGTATATTGTGATGCCGATGCGGATCTGAGACTGCGCGTCATGCAATTCTCTGGACTTGCTTCCCAAACTTGCTGTTGTCATTGTCATGTGCACCTTGACCGGGGTCCACTGAGCATTCACATTGTCGGCCATTCCGGTGGGCGGAGGGAAACGTAATGTTATCCGGCTTTAAGCAGTTTATTTTGCGCGGGAATGTGGTGGATATGGCGGTGGGCGTAGTGATTGGCGCGGCCTTTGGCGGCGTGGTCAAGGCGCTAACCGAAGACTTGTTAACGCCCTTCATTGCGGCGATCGTGGGCAAACCCGATTTTTCTGCCATTCATTACACGATTCACGGGACCCCGTTTCCCGTGGGCCTTTTCATCAACGCCGTGGTGTCGTTTCTGCTGATTGCTGCAGCTGTTTATTTCTTTGTGGTGACGCCGGTGAATGCGCTGGTGGCGCGGATGCGCAAGGATCCTGCGCCGGCGGATCCGACCACCAAGAAGTGTCCGGAATGCCTGAGCGAGATTCCGATCGATGCGCGGCGCTGCAGCCATTGTGCGCAGCCGGTGATCGGCAAGGCCGCGTAGTGCGCGTGGCTTTTCCGCTTTGGCGAAATCCGCTGGATTCCTGTAAAATTAAGGTTTCGGCAACAGGCCTGGAAGGACTTCAGAGTTATGGCACGAGTTTGTGATATCTGCGGCAAGGGGCCGCAGTTTGGAAATACCATCAGCCACGCCCACAATGTGAGTAAACGGCGATGGAACGTAAATCTGCGGCCGGTTCACGCCAAGGTGGGAGCCGCTACCAAACACATTCGCGTCTGCACTTCCTGTCTGCGCAGCGGCAAAGTGGTTAAGGCGTAGAAGATCATAGCCCGCAGAGATGTGGCAATCCTGCGGGCCTTTGTGTGCTTGGACAAAGCGACCCCGGAACAGAGCCTGCCTTGAGCATAGTCGAAGGGAGCCGCATCTGCCGAGCTTCGCTCGGCTTGGACGGCCGGGGGCGGCCGTCCCTACGCAGGTTTCCCACGCGAGCTACTTCACATCTACCAGTTGCACGTCGAAAATCAGGGTTGAGTTGGCGGGAATGACCCCCGGATAACCCTTTTCTCCGTAGGCCAAGTCGGGCGGGATGCGCAGTTGGCGCTTGCCACCGACCTTCATGCCGGCGACACCTTCGTCCCATCCCTTGATGACCTGGCTGGCGCCCAGCGTGAAATCAAACGGACGGCCGGTGCCGACCGAGCTGTCGAACTTCTTTCCGTTGGTGAGCCAGCCGGTGTAATCGACTTTGACGCGCTGTCCGCTCTGCGCGACCGCGCCGGTGCCAACTTTGATGTCCCAGTATTCGAGGCCGCTGGCGGTTTTGGTGGGCTCGCCGGTGATCTTGGTGGGCCCAGCGGTGGCTGGCTTCGCCGCTGCCTTCTGAGCTGGAGCCGTCTGGGCGATGGCCAGGCTGGTCAGCGCGAGTAGTGTGATGGCAAGGATGACTGTTTTCATAATGCCTCCTTAATTTTCACGTCTGCAAGATTCTTCACGTTCGTTTCTACAGCGAATCCAGAGTTGCTGTGCCACAGGCGGCTGCCGAGCTGCGCTCGGCTTGGACGGGCGAGGGCGCCCGTCCCCACACGAGCATTCAAGCCAGCGCGATCACATCAATTTCAACCAGGACGTCTTTCGGAAGCCGGGCTGCTTCGACGGTGGAGCGCGCCGGGGGCGCCTGCTTGAAGTAGCGGCCGTAGACTTCGTTCATGGCGGCGAAATCTCCCATGTTCTTGAGGAAGACGGTGCAGCGCAGAACCTTCTCCAGGGTGCTGCCCGAGGCCTGCAAGATGGCAGCGAGGTTTTTGAGCACGCGGTCGGTCTGCGCGCTTACGTCGCCGGCGATTACCTGCTGAGTGGCGGGATCGATGGCTACCTGTCCGGAAGTAAAGATCAGGCCTTGGGCTCGAATGGCCTGCGAGTACGGGCCGATGGCTTTCGGGGCCTGCTCGGTGGCGATTACTTCGCGCATGATTCCTCCAGTACGTGCTGCGTTGCTGCGGGGATGATGACGAATAGCGATTAACGCAGATGGGGTGGTGGAAGTCAAACGGGGCGCTTGGACGGGGCGGAGCCCCGTCCCCACACAAGCTAGAACAGCGAGCTTTGGCGGCGGTTTGGAGTGATTCCGAAATGTTCATAGGCTAGCTGGGTGGCTACACGGCCTCGGGGCGTGCGATTTAGGAAGCCGATCTGGATCAGAAAGGGCTCGTAGATTTCTTCGATGGCGTCCGGCTCCTCGGCGAGCGCTGCGCCTAGCGTATTCAAGCCCACGGGACCGCCCTGGTATTTCTCGATGATGGTGAGCAGGAGTTTGCGGTCGACTTCGTCGAAGCCGTGGCGGTCAACTTCGAGCATGCTGAGCGCGGACTGGGCGGTCGGCAGGTCGATGGAACCGGCGGCGCGCACTTGGGCATAGTCGCGGACGCGGCGCAGCAGGCGGTTGGCGATGCGGGGCGTTCCACGGGAGCGGCTGGCGATTTCGATGGCTCCGGGACGATCGATGCTTACGCCTAGAATCTCGGCGGAACGCTCGACGATTACGCGGAGATCGTCGTGGGTGTAGAACTCGAGGCGCAGCAGCAGGCCGAAACGCGAGCGCAGGGGCGCGGAGAGCAGTCCGGCACGCGTGGTGGCGCCGATGAAGGTAAAGGGCTTTACGTCCATAATGTGCGTGCGGGCGGACGGGCCCTGGCCGATCATGATGTCTAGCTTGTAGTCTTCGAGCGCGGAGTAGAGGATCTCTTCGAGCGCGGGTTGCAGGCGATGCACTTCGTCAATGAAGAGCACCTGGCGGTCGCGGAGATTGGTGAGGATCGCGGTCAGGTCGCCCTTGATCTGCAACGTGGGGCCGGAGGTCTGCTGGAAGGCGGCGCCGAGTTCGTTAGCGATGATGTTGGCTAGCGTTGTTTTGCCCAGGCCGGGCGGGCCATAGAGCAGGACGTGGTCGAGCGCCTCGCCGCGGGACTTTGCTGCCTGGATGGCTATGTCGAGATTCTCTTTGACTTTGTTCTGGCCGATGAATTCTTGGAGGCGTTGCGGGCGAAGCTTGAGCTCGAAGGAGGAATCGTCCTCGACCGGGGCGGCGGAGACGAGGCGGTCTTTTAGGTGCAAGTTGGGATTGTCTTTGGCAGCGGACACTGAAGGCGATGGTAAAGCGAAAAGCTGCACCGTGCAATGGAGACGTATGAGGCACTACACTGAGCCGAAGTCTGATTCGTGTGCTTCGATTGCTGCCTCTAGCGTCTCGTAGGCGACTGTCCTCTTGTCGGGAGCCCGCTCGATGAAAAGTTCGATGTGCTGTTGCTCAAGTTGGGATGACTGGACGGAATTTTCGGGCAAGCGGTAGAAATCAGCACTCTGGACGCAATACTTCCCCGTCTGAAGACACTGGAAGCACCTGTAGCGCACCGCCTCCGAACCGCTGATTCTTTTCCAGACGTCTATCGCTTTGAACAAAGGAACTGTCGGCATCTGGGTCACTGCCCGATCACTCCCAGCCGCACGCCCTTCAGCTTGCCAGCGTCGAACCAGGCTACCTTCTGGCCGAACCAGGTTTTGGGGCCGGAGAGCTTGTACTTTTTGGTTGCCGCTGCGAAGTCGCGCGTGCCGAGCAGGTAGGCGACCGGGGTCTCGCCAAACTTGCCGAGCCGGTCCGAGAGCCAGCCTCCGCCGGAAGGCGCTGCCAGAATCACGGGCTCGCCGGGGAAGTACGCGAGTTTGCCGAAGTCTTTCTGCGTCTCGGTGAGCGGCTCGGCCCAGCCGTAAGCCTTGCGGAACAAGGCAATCGACGCATCAAGATTGTTGACGCCGAGGACCACGTTTTCGATGCCGTTCACCGGCGCTCCTTGTACGCTGGCCGAAGTCTGGACGCGCCAGGCCCGCGGCGTCTGGTCTTCGATGATGAACGGGAGCGTGGAGCCCGCTGTTCCGGAGCCAACGTCGGCGGTCATCCACTCGATCGACATGCCGTCGGGGCGCTTGCGACTGCCACGCTCGGGAGACTTGACCGGGATTCCGGCCTTCTTCAGGCGATCCACTTCCTGCAGCAAAACGTTCGTCCCTACGGCCCATGCGCAGGTGACCGCATCCTCGGCCATAAACTTCGCCCATTCGGAGCCCGCGCTCGCGCCCGGCTTTACCGGCGCAATCAGTTCAAGGTAAGACGCGTCATCGAAGCCGATGGCGGCCATTTGGGTAATGCCGTTGCCGTGAGGACCACCGAGGTCCGGGGTCATGCCTACATCCGTGAAGGTCTGGCGAAGCGTGTCAAGATTCGATCCGCAGATCGAGACGTGGTCGATCTCCAGCGTCACGCTCTTGCTTTCCTGGGTCATCGCAGGTTGGGAGATTAGTAAGAGAACGAGCGTCGCGAAGGACAAGCGGCAACAGATGGGGGAACTCCGCTTGAACATGCGTGCCTCCTTAGAAAGAGGAATGGTACGCTAGAAACCGCTTGCTGGTGAATCTGTTTTTGGACTTCCCTGCTTCCTCTTCCTCTTTCACCTCGCCCTCGGCTGTCCGCGCGGTGCACGGGCGCTGTCGAGCTTCGCTCGACCTGGACGGCCGGGGGCGGCCGTCCCTACGTGAGCTCATTCTTCCTCTTCTTTAACCTCGCCGCGCTCCGCCTTAGCTTTCTCAATAATTTTGTCCTGCAGTTGTTGCGGGACGGTGTCGTAGTGGTGCATTTCCATGGAGAAGCTGCCGCGGCCCTGGGTCATGGAGGTGAGATCGGCGCCGTAGGTTAGCATTTCGGCCATAGGCACCTCGGCCTTCACGATGGTGTTGCCGGCCTTGTTATCCATGCCCTGGATGCGTCCGCGGCGGCTGTTGAGGTCGCCCATGATGGTGCCCGCGAACTCGTCGGGCACAGTGATCTCGACCGTCATGATCGGCTCGAGCAGCGTCGGCTTGGCGACTTCCATAGCTTTGCGGAAGGCGATGCGGCCCGCCATCTGGAATGAGAGGTCGTTCGAATCCACGTCGTGGTAAGAGCCGTCGTAGAGGATGGCGCGGAAGTTCACCACGGGATAGCCCGCGAGATAGCCTCGGGCGGCGGCGTCTTTGATTCCCTTTTCGACGGCGGGAATGAAGTTGCGCGGGATGGCGCCGCCGAAAATGTCGTTGACGAATTCGAACTCGGCGCCTCGCGGCAGCGGCTCCATCTTGATTTTGCAATCGCCGTACTGGCCGTGGCCGCCGGTCTGCTTCTTGTGGCGTCCCTGGACGTCGGCCTTGCCGCGAATGGTTTCGCGATAGGGAACCTTGGGCGCCTTCAGCACCACTTCGGCGTGGTAGCGCTTTTTCATCTTCGAGACCACGACTTCGATGTGCTGCTGTCCGGTGCCCGCGATGAGGAATTCTTTGGTCTGCGGATCGCGGAAGAAGCGCAGCATGGCGTCTTCTTCCATCAGCTTGTGGAGGCCGACGCCGAGTTTGTCTTCATCGGCGCGGCTCTTGGGCTCGATGGCGAAGGTGATGGCCGGCTCGGGCAGCTGCACGGCGGGATAGCGGATGGGCGATGACTTATCGCCCAGCGTGTCGCCGGTGAGAGTTTCTCTGAGCTTCGCGACCGCGCCAATATCGCCGGCGTGCAACTCGGAGATTGGAACCGCTTGCTTGCCCTGGATCAGGGAAATGTGAGCGAATTTCTCTTGAATATTGCGATTGTAGTTCTGGAGCGAGGCATCGTTCTTCAGCACGCCGGAAAAAACTTTGAAATAGGAAATGCGGCCGGCGAACGCGTCGGACAAAGTCTTGAAGACGTAGACGGAGGCGGGCTCGTTGTCGGTGCCCTTGCGCGTGGTTGGCTCGGCGCTGCCTTCGGCCGTCCAGCCGGTGATGGCGTGATGTTCGCTGGCAGCAGGGGTGTAGTCCACGATGAAATCCATCAGCTCGTCTACGCCAATATTGCCGAGGCCGGAGGTGAAGAGCACGGGAAAAAGCTTGTCTTCGCGAATCGCTTCGTGCAACGCCGGGACCAGATGCTCCTCGGGTATCGTGCCGGTTTCGAAGAACTCTTCCATCAGCTCGTCTTTGCCTTCGGCGACGAGTTCCACCAATTTTTCGTGAGCTTCCTTGGCTGTGCCGGCCATGTCGGCGGGGATCGGGCCTTCCTTGCCCTTGCCGTTTCCGCCCATTTCGTAGGTGTAGGCCTTCATGCGGACGAGATCGATGATGCCGGTGAGACTTTTCTCGCTGCCGATGGGAAGCTGCAGCGGGGTGACGGCGCGGCCGAAGGCGTTGGTGAGCGATTCGAGCACGCGGTTGGCGTCGGCGCGCTCGCGGTCCATGCGGTTGACCACGATCATGCGCGGCAGGTCGATGTCGTTGCAGTATCCCCAGACGCGCTGGGTCACGACCTCGACGCCGGCGACGCCATCGACTACGACGAGCGCGGCGTCGACCACGGGCAGCACCATTTTTGCCTCGTGGACAAACATGTTGAAGCCGGGAGTGTCGAGCAGATTGATCTTGACCTTTGAATCCGGCTTGCCCCACTCGACAAAAGCGAGGCCGGTCGAGATGGACATTTTGCGGGCGATTTCTTCTTCGTCGTAGTCGGTCGGGGCGGAGCCGTCGTCGACGCGTCCGAGGCGCCCTGCGGCTCCGGCGGTGTAGAGCATGGCGGACACCAGGGTGGTTTTGCCGGCATGCCCGTGTCCGATGAGGGCAATATTGCGGAGATTGGCTCCTTCGTACACTTTCACGGGTTGTCTCCTTCCGCAGGCTTACGGGAAGGTTGATACGGCCCGGGATGAGGATGAGTACAGGGTACAGGCCAGCCCAACAACGCCTGCGAAACTTCTGATGCTAACACAGGGGGTGGGGATGGTTCCACGTAGGGACGGCCGGGTAGTGGGCTGTTTTTGAATTAGCGGCGTCCTCGGGAACGTAGCCAATCATAAAATTGTCTGTTTTGCCGACGGTGTTCCGCGCCGCTAATCGGCAATTTCCGTTTGAGTTCCTCGATCCGATAGGACATTATCCAAAGTCCTAGAACATAAAATCCGGCGCCAAGGATGATGCACATCGCCAAAAGCAGCGCGGCATGCAACTGGGGCCAAATACCAAAGACCAAATCTGTGACTAGGATTGCAAATATCGTTGCTAGAACTATGCCGTAAGCTCTCGCGTATTTGTTTTTGTTCATCATGCGGCAGTTTGAAGCGTTTTGCTGTCCAATAATCCCACCAACGGACGGCCGAGGGCGGCCGTCCCTAGGTGAGGATTGCTGACTACAACGTCGCGCTCTTCTCCGCGATCAGCTTCTTGATCTTCTCCACGAATTCCGCCGTGCCCAAGCTTTCGGTTTTCTCTTTCCCGCGGGTGCGGACGTTTACCTTGTCGGCTTCGGCTTCTTTGTCGCCTACCACCAGCAGGAACGGGACCTTCTGCATGGCGTGTTCGCGAATTTTGGCGTTCATTTTTTCGTTGCGGGAATCGACTTCCACGCGCACGCCCGCCGCCCGCAGTTGCGACGCTACTTTTTCCGCGTACTCCGTATGGCGCTCGGCTATCGGGATCATCGCCACCTGCACCGGCGAGAGCCACACCGGGAAGGCTCCGGCGTAGTGTTCGATCAGCACGCCGAAGAAGCGCTCGACCGATCCATAGAGCGCGCGGTGGACCATGACGGGCTGCTTGCGGCTGCCGTCTTCGGCTACGTATTCGAGCTGGAAGCGCTGCGGCAGGTTGAAGTCGAACTGCACGGTCGAGAGCTGCCAGAGGCGGCCGATGGCGTCCACCAGTTTGATGTCGATCTTCGGGCCGTAGAATGCGGCTTCGCCGGGCATTATTTTGTATTCGATGTTCAGCTTTTTCAGCGCGCTTTCGAGCGAGTGGTTGGCCAGGTTCCACTGGTCTTCCGTGCCGAGGAAGCTCTTCTTGTCCTTCGGATCCCAGGTGGAAAGCTCGGTCTGGTACTGGTCGAAGCCGTAGGCCTTCAGCACGGCGAGCGCAAACTCCAGGCAGCCGACGATTTCGTCTTCAATTTGCTCGGGAGTGCAGAAGATGTGCGCGTCGTCCTGGGTGAAGCCGCGGACGCGCAGCAGGCCGTGCATCACTCCCGAACGCTCGTAGCGATAGACGGTGCCGAGTTCGCCCAAGCGCACGGGCAGGTCGCGATATGACTTCAGCGAATCTTTGTAGATCAGGATGTGGCCCGGGCAGTTCATGGGCTTCAAGCGATATTCGGCGTCCTCAAGCTCCATCGCGTCGAACATATTCTGCGAGTAGTAGCCCTCGTGACCCGAGGTATAGAACAACTGGCGGCGCGCCACGTGCGGCGTGTAGACGAGCGAGTAGCCGCGGCGCAGGTACTCTTCGCGCATCCAGTCTTCCATCTCCTTGCGGATGATGCCGCCCTTGGGATGCCAGAAGATCAGGCCGGGTCCGGCGAGTTCCTGGATCGAAAACAGGTCGAGCTGTTTACCCAGCACGCGATGGTCGCGCTTCTTCGCTTCTTCGATGCCGGCGAGGTAGGCGTCGAGATCCTTCTTCGAGAAAAACGACGTGCCGTAGATACGCTGCAGTTGCGAATTGTTTTCGTCTCCCAGCCAGTACGCGCCGGCGATGTTGAGCAGCTTGAAAGCTTTGATCTTTCCGGTGGAAGGCAGGTGGGGACCGCGGCAGAAATCCTGGAACTTGCCGGTCTTGTAGATCGAAATCTTCTCATCGGGCTTGGTAAATTGCTCGATGAAGTGGCACTTCATGAAGTCGCCTTCACCCTTGAACTTTTCTAGACCTTCTTTGCGCGGCAGAAATTCGCGCGCGTAGGGCAGGTTTTGCTGAACGAGCTCCTGCATTTTCTTCTCGATCTTTTCGAGATCTTCGGGCGTGAACGGAGTCGGGCGAAAAAAGTCGTAGAAGAATCCGTTCTCCGTCGCCGGACCGTGGCCGAGTTTGGTCTCGGGAAAAAGTTCGAGCACCGCGGCGGCGAGGAGGTGAGCGGAGGAGTGACGATAGACCTCGAGCGCCTCAGGGTCCTTCTCAGTGATGATGCGGAGATCAGTGTCATTTTCAAGCGGACGGGTGAGGTCGATCAGATCGCCATTCGATTTGGCCGCAAGAGCGGCGTCGGCGAGACGCGGGCTGATGGACTTGGCAACATCGAGCGCAGTGGTGCCTTTCGGGACTTCCGTGGTGCTGCCGTCGGGGAGCTTGAGATGAATGCTGTCAGACATGGACAAACCTGTATTCTGCTGAATTTTTAAGTTTATCATTGCCCGCGGACGGCCGAGGACGACCGTCCCTACGTGGCTCTTGTCCCTACGCGCTTCTGGGCGCGGAATGCAGAGCTTCGATTGCGGACTTCACCTTGGCCGACACCTTGTCTGTATCTTGCACGGTCAACCCGGCGGTGGAGATCGGTTCGCCGACCCGCATCTCCAGCGGTTGGCACTTGATGTGGTAGGTGTTCATCGGCAGCAGGTCGAAGGTGCCAACGAGCGCGATCGGCACGATATCGGCCTGCGCCTTGATCGCCAGAAAAAATGCGCCGGGCAGAAAAGGTTGAATCTCGCCATCTCGCGTACGGCCGCCCTCGGGAAAGATTACCAGCGGCGTGCCCCTGCGCAGGCCCCTCAGCGCTGACTTGATGGCGCCGATTGAAGCCGCCGGGTTCTGCTGGTTGATGCAGACTTGTCCCGAGCGCTTCAGATGCCAGCCGATGAACGGGTACCCCAGCAATTCACTCTTGAAAATGATGCGGAATTGAAATGGCAAGTTGACGTAGAGGATCGGAATGTCGAGCGCCGATGCATGCGTGACCGCATACACGCGGGGTTTGGAGTTGTCGACCTTATCCATGTCCAAGCCCGTGACTTTCACCGGCGACAGGATCGTCTTCATGATGAGCCACGACCACAGGCGGGCGCAATTGTGCTGGACGCGCCCGTTACGGTCGAAAAGCGAGCACATAAGAGAAACCGTGCCCAGAATCAGCGTGTAAGCCCAGATCAGCGGGTCAAGAATGAAATACGAGCGCAGGCGGCTGGGCCAGCCATGGCGGTTGATGGGATGAGTTGCGGGCCGCGTCTCAGACCACGTAGGGATTACCGCCCCCGGCGGTGCATTTGAGCGCAGTTCTTCTCGCTCTTTTTCGGGGTCCGCAGTTGTGGCGATCTTGTCCAAGATTTCGTGCCTAAGTTTTCCCGCGCGCAGAGCCTGCCTGAGCGACCTGAGACGGGGCAAGCCCTGTCTCTACACACGTTCTTAGATGCCGACGCCGAGCGTTCGCATCGCCTCTCCCACAATGTAAATCGAACCGGTAACAACGACCAAGCCGCCCGATCCGGCAACCTTGCGCGCCCGGTCCAGGGCCGACGCTACATCCTCGGTCTCTTCAATCTCAATGCCCGCGGCCACACGTGCGGCGGCCTGCCGAATCTCACCCGGACTCGCCGAGCGCGGGTTGTTGGCGTGGGTCACGATCACGTGCCCGGCGATCGGAAACAGAATCTCAGTAATCTCCTGCACAGCCTTGTCCCTCATCACGCCAAACACCATCGTGATCTCCCGGGCGTCTCCTGGGTCTCCATTTCCCAGTTCGCCGTTTCGCGGATTCTGGTAAGCGGCCGAAAGCGTCGACCGCAACGCCCAGGCTCCGGCCGGATTATGCGCGACATCGAGCACATACTCGGGATCGTCTCCCGCGGCCGGCACCACCTGGAAGCGCCCCGGCCAATGCGTTTCGCGGATGCCTTGTGCGATCGTCTCCGGCGTGATCTGAACTGTTCCGTGATTTTCTATATCTTGGTTGTGCAGTTCCTCCGCCGCCGCGATCGCCAGCGCAAGGTTGCGCAGTTGATGACGCCCCACCAACGGCGACTCGATCATGATTTGCGCCCCCATCACGTCGAGTGGATACCGTTGCCACTGACCACTGGCCACTGGCCACTGACCACTACTGGGCGACACCGGCGGCACATACAGCACCGCATTCACCGCCCGCGCGCCCACATCCAGGATTGTGTTTCCGATCACCTCGTTGGCTTCGGGCAATTGCGGCAGCGTAACCACAACTCCGCCCGGCCGGATGATGCCAGCTTTTTCGCGGGCAATCTCGCCCACAGTTTCACCCAGATATTTCTGATGATCGAGCGAGATGTCGGTGATAATGCTGAGGCGCGGCTCAACCACGTTGGTCGCATCCAGACGCCCGCCCATGCCGACTTCAAGCACAACCATGTCGGGCCGGTTCCGAGCGAAATACTCAAAGGCCATCGCAGTCAGCGTCTCAAAGAAGCTGGGATGCCACGGCAGATCGCGTTCCCCAACCAGCCGCTCGGCGGTTCGGTCGACCACATCATGGAGCATCGCGAAATCGTCGTCGGCGATGGGTCTGCCATTGAGGCGAATCCGCTCGTTGATGCGAACCAGATGCGGCGAAGTATAGAGCCCAGTCTTCAGCCCGGAAGCCTGCAGGATGGATGCCAGAGTCGCGGCCGTCGAACCCTTGCCGTTGGTGCCCGCGACCAGCACCGTTGGGAAACCATTTTCCGGATGCCCTAGTGCGGCCAGCAGCACGCGAATGTGCGCCAGATCGAACTTGTGCGACGGCGTCTGCGCCAACTCGTGGCCCAACGCGTACATCTGCGCAACTGCGGTTTCGTAAGACATCGGTCGTCAGTCGTCGGTAGCTGTCCGTTCGCGAACTCGGG
>Ga0187888_1001190_pt1 | contig 25299 bp, 21 predicted proteins | sample June2016WEW_7_40_FD_132987 | JGI IMG/M metagenome (GOLD analysis project Ga0187888, IMG submission 132987) | Peatland microbial communities from SPRUCE experiment site at the Marcell Experimental Forest, Minnesota, USA - June2016WEW_7_40 | ecosystem: Environmental > Terrestrial > Soil > Wetlands...
GAGTGCCCTCGCCACGGTCGTAGGAAACAAGGATTCGCTCACGGAGATCCAAAGAAAGCGTTCGCATGGACAGACCATACCACACTTCTCTAAAATGGCTACACTATTTATTGAAATGCTCTAAGGCGCCGCGGGGCGGGGCGGGGACGGCTGGGCGGCAATATCCAGGAGAGCCGTCGCCAGGCCCTCGGAACGGGCGGTGAGCTGGATTTTCCCCGGCTCCGTTCCAGCTTGCACGATCACTTGGGCCAGGCCGTTAAATACATGGCGCTGCCATTGCGGAGGCGGGAGCTTGTCGGCAATGCTCAACGTCACCCCTTTGTTCACCCCGCCGGAGCCTTCGTTGTTCTTGACCGCCACGACGACTGTGTTTGTGCCTGCGTGGAGTTCTTTCCGAACCTCAAAGGAGGGTTGGGCGGCCCAGTCGTGTGATTCTCCAACAAAGCGGCCATTGACATAGACCCAGCCCTCGTCATCAATCATGCCGAAGTTCAGGAGAATGCTCTCGGAGTCGAGCATGTCCCGGGAGCCAACAAAGCGGGTGCGGTAAATGGCGGATTCATGGGGTTGCAGCGGGCCTGCTTCGGTAGTGACGTCGCCTTTTTTCCACGAGCTGTCGTCGAACTTTTCCCCGACTTCGGGGCGCGCGCCGGCATCGGTTGTGTTTTCGACGCGCTCGAATCGCCAATCCGTCACATCTACAGTATGGCGGTGGGGGATGGCAGGGTAAACATCCGGTTCGTGGGAACTGGGGTCCCCGTTGCCCACGCCGATGATTTTGCCGGGGCCGCTGATCTCAAATTTGATCAGGTTTTCCGAAACCGGCACCGTGCGGCCCTGGGCGTCCTGCACGGCCACGGTGATGATGCTCAGGTCTTCGCCGTCTGCCTTTACCCCGGAGCGCCCGCGGTCGTCGGTATAAAGGCCCACGGCGGCGGGGGCGCCGGTAGTTTGGACTTTATCCTCCGCAACCTGCCGGCCACCCTTGTAACCCCGGGCCGCCAGCGCGCCGGGCGCGTACTGAACCATCCATTGCAAATGCGAGTTCTTGGGCATCGGCTTGCGGCCCAGGCTTTGGCCGTTGAGCAATAGTTCGACCTCCTCGCAGTTGCTGTAGCAGCGAACGTCTATGTCCTGGCCTTCTTTCCCGGACCAATTCCAATGGGGCAAAAGGTGGACGACCGGGCGGTCGCTCCAGCACGCCTGGTAATAATAGAAATTGTCCTTGGCAAATCCGCACGTGTCCATCACCCCAAAGTGTGAGTTCACGCACGGCCAGCCATAGGGCGTAGGCTCGCCGCGGTAATCGAACCCGGTCCAAACAAAGCCTCCCGATAGCCACGGGCGGGCCGCAAAATACGTCCACCAGGCCTCCGCGGTGCTGCTCCAGGGTTGCGTGTTTTCATCGTAAGCGCTCACATATCCCAGCGTCTTGTCATTGGTGTAGATGCCGCGCGTGGACACCGTGCTCCCTTGTTCGGTCCCGATATTCGGCTGGGTGGGATGATCTCGATGGTAACTATCCGCCTCGTTGAAGTGGTAGTTCCAGCCGCGGACGTCAATCACCTGGTTCATCCCGGTAAAAACATTGCCCATGTCGCACGCGCAGGTGCATTGCCGCGCCGGGTCGAGCCGGTGAACCAATTCCTGCATCGTCGTGGTGATGCGGCCTGCCGTGGCGGAGGCCTCTTCGGTTTCCTCGTTGGCCAGCGACCAAATAAAGATGCTGGGATGATTGCGGTCGCGGCGGACCAGACGTTCCAGGCGGCCCAGATTGCGCGAGTCGCTGCCCAGGAGACGGTTTTCATCCATCACCAACATGCCCAGCCGGTCGCAAGCTTCGAGCAATTCGGCCGTCGGCGGGTTGTGCGCGGTGCGAACGGCGTTGCCGCCCATCTCCTTCAGGCGGGCGATGCGGTAATACTGCAGCGCGTCGGGCAGCGCCGCCCCCACTCCTGCGTGGTCCTGATGGTTGCAGGTCCCTTTGATTTCATAAGGCTGGCCGTTGAGCAGGAATCCCTTGTCCGCGTCAAAAACCAGCGTGCGGATGCCAAATTCTGTTTCCGTCCGGTCAACCGTCACGCCGCCGCAAGTCACGGTCGTGACCAGCTTGTAGAGGCGCGGCGTTTCCGGCGACCACAGCCTGGGCGCGGCCGCCTGCGCCGATTGCATCAAGGTTTGGAGCGAGAAGGCCCCGAAAGCGGCGGTTTGCGCGGTGCTGGCGACTTCCTTTCCGTCCGGGTCAAGAATGCGGCATTGCACCGTCGCGTCCGCGGACTTGTTTTGGGAATTGCGAATTTGGGTTTCAATCTGGATGGTGGCGGGGCCTTGGGGAAGGTTGTTGGGGAACTGGGCATAGACGAAGGTTCCATCCTCGGCAATGGCCAGGGGGCTGGTCTTGATCAGCCAGACGTGACGGTAGATCCCCGCCCCTTCGTAGAACCAGCCCTCCGTTTGGGAAGCATCCACGCGCACCGCCAACACATTCCTGCCGCCGTAGTTGGCCACATCGGTGATGTCGTAGCGGAAGGTGTTGTAGCCGCTCTCGAAATGGCCGATCAGATAGCCGTTCAGGAAGATGCGGCAATCGCGAAAAGCGCCGTCCAACTCCAGCCAGAGCCGTTTGTCCTTGTCCTCCGCGGGCAATGGAAAAGAGCGGCGATACCACCCGACGCTGTTGCCGGGAAATCCTGGCCCGACTGGTTTGAAACCGTGGGAGGCGTCAGCTTTTGCATCGAAGGGCAGTTCGACGGCCCAATCGTGCGGAAGGTTGACCGGGCGCCAGGCCAGATCGTTGAAATTGGGGCTGGCGGGGCCGGTGCTTTGGCCGGCTTTGTCCAGGCGTTCGCCAGTGCCCCAATTGTCGCCCAATTGGAACTTCCAACCCAAGTCCATCAGAAGCCGCTGGCGGGGGGAGTCGTTGGTGGCGGCGGCCTGCGCGCTGCGGCCTGCCAGACAAAGGGCGATCATTGGGCCGGCCACCGCCAGCCGCCAGACCCTGGGAATGACAGAAATCATTGTTTTCACAGTTTCATTTTTTGGCAGCCCGCCACCAGCCGGGGCGGTTTTTTACTGATAATGGCGCAAGTGGCTTGGCGCAAGGCAAATCGGCTTGGGTCCCGCTCACGACCATTGCGCTCGTCAACGGTTCGTACTATTTCAATAAACCCTTTTCAAACAACCAGTTTTAAATTTCAAAATCCACCGTTTTAAGTTTATGTTGAATTTTGGAGATGAAACCGGAACATATTCGTCTGTTTGTCAAGCCGGGGTGCGGGTGGTGCCGCCAGGCCCAGGACTGGCTTGACCAAAAAGGCATTCGTTATGATGTAATTGACGTCATGGCAGACCGCGCCGGCCGCAAGGAAATGCGCCAACTGTCCGGCCAGACACTCGCGCCGGTCCTCGACGCGGACGGGCGGATTCTGGCGGACTTTGACACGGACCAACTGGCACGATTCTGGAAGCAATTTGAAGATGAACACGGTTGACACACCGCCCAAGCCCCGCCCGCGCCTGCCGGATTGGCTGCGCTTCCAGTTGCCCACCCGCCAGAGCTTCGGCCAGACCCGCGCCCTCCTCGAAGAACTCCACCTCCACACCGTCTGCCAAAGCGCCAAATGCCCCAACCATTGGGAATGCTGGAGCAAGGGAGCCGCCACTTTCATGATCGCCGGCGACCGCTGCACGCGCGCCTGCGGCTTTTGCGCCGTCCATACCGCCAGGCCGCTCCCGCTGGAATCCGACGAACCCGCCCGCGTCGCCGAAGCCACCCGCCGCCTCAGCCTCCGGCACGTCGTCGTCACCGCCGTGGCCCGCGACGATCTGCCCGACGGCGGCGCGGACCACTTCCGCCAAACCGTCGAGAATATCCGCCGCCTCAATCCCCGAACGGTGATTGAAGTCCTGGTGCCCGATTTTCTTGACAACGATCTCGCCCTCGACGCCGTGCTCTCCGCCCGCCCCGACATCTACAATCACAATTTGGAAACTGTCCGGCGTCTCACGCCCCGCGTGCGGCACCGCGCCACTTATGATCGCTCTCTCAGCGTCCTGGGCAAAGTCAAAGCCCGGCGCGGAGAATCCATTTATACCAAATCCGGTTTGATGCTGGGGTTGGGGGAAAGCCAGGAGGAAGTCTGTGCCGCCATGATGGATTTGCGCCGCGCCGGCTGCGATATTCTCACCTTGGGCCAATACCTCCAGCCGACCCTCCGCCATCTGCCGGTGGTCGCGTTCGTTTCGCCGGCCCGGTTCGCCGCTTTCAAAGACCTGGCCGGGCGGATGGGTTTTATCCACGTCGCCAGCGGCCCGATGGTGCGCAGTTCCTACCACGCCGATGAATTCCAGTTGCCCCATCCAAGTCTCCTGGCTGGCCGAAACCTATCGCGGATCGAAAATCGCCCCGTGAAATAGAATGGTCCCGGTCCGGTTGTCCCGGATCGCCGCATAAAACGGCCTGTCCACAATCATCGTGAAGGGCGGCGCCGTTTCCCGCGGCACGACGGTGGAGCGAATCCCGACGCCGCTGACCGCGGCGGCTTCCGTTCCCTCCTCATTCACCTCCACATACGTTTTTTGCCGGACCCAACTGATCATCAACCCCTCGCCGGAGATGCCGCCAAAGTCCGCCTGCCAGGTGAACGCGCGCGGCATTCCCAGGGCCGCCAATTGGTTGTTCAGGTCATACTGGTTCTCCAGCTTGAACCGCGGCACCTCCACGGTACCCTGCCTGGACTTGAATTGGGCCATCCATTGCTCCCAGTTCTCCAGCGTCAATTCCTGGGAAAACTTGTCCAGGCCTTCTTTTGGCAGCAGGACGACCAAACTGATTTGCCGCCCCGCATAAGGCAGCAGCACGGCCTGAAAAGCGGCATTCTCAAAATAGCCGAACCGGCCCGTCTGACTCATTCGGGGATGCGGCACAGAAGTGCCGTCCGCCAGGTTGAAAGGCAGGTCGCGAGTCAACTTTTTGTCGAAGGGGACCGCCCAGGCGCCTTTAAAATAGATCGCATCCAGCACGATCAGGCGCAAATCCCGCTCCAGCGGCGCGGTGACCATGGATGGAATCTTGCCATGAGTTTTCTCGCTCACCCAATCGTTGATGGCCTTCACCGTGGCCGCGTCCGCGAAATCCGCGCTGGCCGTTTCCGCCTGATACGTGTTCTGCGCGCTGGAGACAAAGGCTGCTTTGATGTTTGCGCCCTCCTGCGTCCAAATGCCGTTGGCGATTTCCAATGCGCATTTTTGGCCCGGCGCCAACAACTGGCCCAGCAGCAATTTATTGGCCCCGTTTATCTCGTCCAACCCGGCGCCTTCCTGTTGCAGCGTTTGGGCCATTTGGCTCAGCGTCTCCCCTTTGGCGCCGTTTTCGACCATCCCCAATGCCAGCGCCAGTCCAACCGGGCTTTGAAAAACGTTGCCGCCGGGAAGCGATTTCCGGCTTTCCGCCAGCAATTTAAACCCAAAGCCGTTGCAGGCGCGGGCGGCTTTTTCCACCGGGGGCAGGGGCGTCCCCGGTTGCGCGAAAACAAATCCGGGCGCAATCAGACAGCAGATCAGGGCATAAATTTTCATGCGAAACCGGCTGGGTGCAGCCGCTTCAACATCCCCCCTCCAGGCCGGCAAGTCGAGATTGAAAATGGCGCCGCGCGCTGGCACCCTCATCCCATGAATCATCTGGCTCGCGCCCACAAAGTCTTCGACATCGAACTCCAGGCCCTCAAAGCCGTGCGGGCGCAATTGGACCAATCTTTCTCCGCCGCCGTCGAAATCCTCGTCGAATCCCTCAAGCAGCGGGGCAAGATCATTGTCGTCGGCGTCGGCAAATCCGGCAACGTCGGCCACAAGATCGCCGCCACCTTCACCAGCACCGGTTCCACCAGCGTCGTCCTGCACACCGTGGACGCCCTCCACGGCGACCTCGGCCTGGTCAATGACGGCGACGTGGTCTTGGCGTTGAGCTATTCAGGCGCTTCGGAGGAGTTGCTCAACCTCCTTCCATCGCTCAAACGGTTTTCGGTCAAAATCATCGCCCTCACCGGCGCCCTCAAATCCACGCTCGCCAAATACAGCGACGTGGTGCTCAACATCAAAGTCCCCCGCGAAGCCTGCCCCTTCAACCTGGCCCCCACTTCCAGCACCACCGCCATGCTCGTGATGGGTGACGCCCTGGCCATGGCCGTGGTGCAGGCCCGCGGCTTCGGGGAAAAGGACTACGCCAAACACCATCCCTCTGGCGCCATTGGCCGCGCCCTCCTTCTCACCATTCGCGACATCATGCGCTCCGGCGAACGAAACGCCGTGGCCGGCGAGCAATTGACCGTCAAAGAGGCCCTTTTCCTGATGGTGCGCGCCAAGTCCGGGAGCGTCGCCGTTATCAACAAACGCGGCAAGCTGACCGGCGTTTTCACCGATGGCGATCTCCGCCGCCGCATCGCCGAAGAATCTCGCGAGGGCGCCGCCCTGGCCGCCACCCTCGCCAGCGTCATGACTCGCCACCCGGTCTGTGTGCGCGACGACGCCCTTGCCGTCGAGGCCCTGAAAATCTTCAACCAGCGCAACATTGACGACCTCATCGTGGTCAACTCCCGCCACCAACCAGTCGGTTTGATTGATTTGCAGGACTTGCCCAAGCTCAAACTGGTCTGATCCCAGATTTTGCATGAGCTTTAAATTCCAAAATCGCGCGAAAGCCGGGCGCCTGCTGGCCGGAAAATTGGAAAGCTACGCCAAGCGCGAGGACGTGATCGTCCTGGGGTTGCCGCGCGGAGGGGTGATCGTCGCGCGGGAAGTGGCCGCGGGATTGGAGGCGCCATTGGATGTTTTTCTGGTCCGAAAACTGGGCGTCCCAGGCCACGAAGAACTGGCCATGGGCGCGGTGGCCAGCGGCGGAGTCTCTGTCTTCAACGAGGCGCTGCTCAAGTCCTGCCACATCCCCCGGCGGGTTTTAGAGGAGGTCATCCAGCGGGAACGCAACGAGTTGGAAAGGAGAGAAGAGGCCTACGGACGCCGGCGACTGCCCGATTTGCGCGGCCGCACCATTATTCTGGTGGACGACGGCCTGGCCACGGGCGCCACGATGCGCGCCGCAGTCATGGCCGCCCGACTGCGGCAGCCGGCCCGCATCGTGGCCGCCGTGCCGGTCGCGGCGCGCGACACGCTGGCGCAATTGCGCCAGGAAGTGGACGAGGCCGTCTGCCTTCAGGCGCCGGAAGATTTCCACGCCGTCGGCCAATGGTACGAAGATTTTGAGCAGACCACCGACCAGGAGGTGCGGAATGCGCTGGAAGACTTCACCCGTTGAACTCCGTCTTCACGGGCCGGGGTTGGGAGCGCGGAGCAGTTGGGCCAGGCGGTTGGCGGCCGGCGCAAAATCGGGCCGCATTTTCAGCGCCAGCCGGTAATGCTCCACCGCTTCGTTGCGGCGGCCGAGGACCAGCAGGGCCTCCCCCATGTTGTATTGCGCTTCGGCAAAGGCGGGCTGCAAGGCCGCCGCGCGTTGGAAATGAGGCAGGGCCTCCCCGGCCCGTCCCGCCTGCAGGAGCAGGCTGCCCAGATCATTGTGCGCCAGGGCGTAGTCGGGATCCAGCGCCAAAGCCTTCTCATCCGCGGCCATGGCTTCGCCGGAGCGGCCGGCGCGCAGAAAGGCGAAAGCCAGATTGCACCACGCTTCCGGGTAATCGGGTTCACGCGCAATCGCCTTCTCAAACCACGGGATCGCGTTGGTGAAATCGCCCCGGTCCAAGCCCGCCAGGCCCAAGTTGTAGTACGCGTGCGGATTGCCCGGTTCGAGCGACAGCGCCCTTTGAAAATGCGGGAGGGCTTCCTCGATCCGCCCCTTCTTCAGCAGGCCAAAGCCCAGATTATTGTGCGCACTGACGTTGTCGGGGTCGGTCTCCAGGACCGCGCGGGAAAGCGCGATGCCCTCATCCGTCTTCGCCTTCGCGTACAAGGCGCCGGCAAGGTTGTTGTGGGCGATCGCCGCGCCGGGGTTTTCCGCCAGGGTCGCCCGCCACAAGGTCTCATTGTCCGCGTAATTGCCGCACTGTTGCCGCGTCAACAGCCCCAGGGTCAACAGCAGACCCGTGGCCACCAATGCGCTCGGCAGAACCATCCCCGCCCAGGCGCGCGGCCACGGCAGCTTTGCCACACAGGCCCCGGCCAGCGCGCACGGCGCGATGGCGGCGATATACTGGTAATGATCGGCCACAAACGTGTAGCGGAACGTGTACTCCATGATGAAGCCCAGCAACGGACTCAGCGCGGCGGCGTAAAAAAGGAGCGCGCCCGCCACCGCCCGCCCCAAGAAGAGCCGGGCGCGCCAGACCGCCAGGGCGAGCAGCACCGTGGCCGCCGGCCATCCCCAGGCCGCGGGATCGTGGGGATTGATTTTCCACTGCGGATAGATGAAAGCCAGATGAACCGGCCAAATCAGCTTCCCGGCATAGAACCAGAGCGCGCGGCTGGCGATCAGAAACCGGCTCAGCAGGCCAACGTCAAACGCCGCCCCGACGGCGTATTGGTGATGACGCTCCCACCAGACCGATACCAGGCCCATCCCAAGGCCCAGCAAAACGAAGGGCGCGATCTGCCAGAGCCGCCGGCCCTCCACCGGTTTGCCTTGCAGCCAGAGCAGCAACGCCAGCGCCGCGGGCAGCGTGCAAGCGGTGGTCTTGCCGCACAGCGCCAGGGCGGCGCAGAGCAGGGACAAAAGGTAAAACCGGACCCGGTGCGCCGGCGCGTCCTCAATAAATTCGACCCACGCCCGCATCGCCAGGAGATAGAAAAGAAGGGAGAGGATGTTTTTCAATTCCGTGATCCAGGCGACCGATTCCACATTGACCGGATGCAAGGCGAAGAGGGCCGCGCCGAGCCAGGCCCCGGGGATGGCCAGCCGCCGGAGCAGGCGCCACAGCAGCACGGCGTTCAGGGCGTGCAAAAGCACGTTCGCCGCGTGGTAGCCGGCGGGGTTCAAGCCCCAGAGCTTGCGCTCCACGCGCAGCACCGTGTAGGTCAGCGGAAAATACTGCGAGGGCGAATCGAGCGAGAACCAGATGCGGCGCAACCCGTCCGGCGCGGTCAGCAGTTGGTTCCGGGTCACGTAAACATCGTCGTCCCAGACATAACCGGCGTGCTGCGTGGGTTGATAGGCGGCCAGCACGCCCGCCAGCAGCAACAGCGGAAGGCACCAGTCCGGCAAGCCGGGGACCTTCCACTTGACGCCCAAGGCCGGACCGGCGGGGCTGGATGCGGCGTTGCCTTTTATGTATGGGATCACTGGGTGGTTCGGAATTTCACTTGCCGATGCAGAATTGGCTGAAGATGGTGTCCAGCAGGTCTTCCGTCGTCGTCTTGCCGACGATTTCCCCAACGGCGTTGGCCGCGATGCGCAAATCCACCGCCGCCAGTTCCAGGCTCAGGTTGCCCGCCAGCGCCCCCGCCGCCAGCTCCGCCGCCTCGCGCGCCCGCCGCAACGCGTCCTGATGCCGTGCGTTGATCATCACCTCCAACATTTCCGCCCGAATTTCCCCCTCCCAAACCCGCTCCTTGATGGCGTCCTTCAACGCCTCGACCCCCTGGCCGGTCAGGCAGCAGACATCCACCGCCTCCAGCGGCGCCGGCAATTCCAGCCGGCGCGGCAAATCCACTTTGTTGCGCACCAGAATGCGCGGTTTGCCGGCCAACTCGGCCAGATGGCCCGCGTCGGCGGGCAGCAGCGGCTCCGAGCCGTCCAGCACGTGCAAAATCAACTCCGCCCCGGCCAGGCTCGCCCGGCTGCGGCGGACGCCCTCCCGTTCGATTTCCCCGCCGGCCTCGCGCAAACCGGCCGTGTCAATAAATAAAATCGGCAGGCCGCGGATGTTGGCCGTCTCCTCGATCGTGTCGCGGGTCGTGCCCGGAATCGGCGAGACGATGGCCCGGTCTCGGCCCAGAAGCTGGTTGAGCAGGCTCGATTTGCCCGCGTTGGGCCTGCCGACGATGGCGGCCCGGATGCCCCTCCGCAGGATCTGCCCTTCATTGGCCGTGCGGAGCAATTGGTCCATGAACCCCAGCGCCGCCCGCAGGCGCGCCATCAGGCCCTCCCGCGTGTCGGGCGCGATGTCTTCGTCGGGAAAATCAATGTGCGCCTCCACGTGGGCCAGTATCTTCATCAGATCGTCCCGCAATAGGTTGATGCGCTGGGACAGTTTGCCCGCCAGTTGTTCCTGCGCGGCCGCCAGCGCCAGTTCGGTGCGCGCGTGGATCAAATCGGCCACCGCTTCGGCCTGGGCCAGGTCCATCCGCCCGTTGAGAAAAGCGCGGCGGGTGAATTCCCCGGGCTCGGCCAGGCGCGCTCCGTTTTCCAGCAGCGTTTCCAGCACCAGCCGCGCCGGCAGCAGGCCCCCGTGGCAACTGATTTCCACCACGTCCTCCCGCGTGAACGTTCGCGGGGCGCGCAGCACGCTCAGCAGCACTTCGTCCACCGCCTGGCCGCCCCGTGCGATGCGCCCAAAATGAACCGTGTGCGTCGGCGCCGCCGATAGGGGCGGCCGCGATTTGCCGGCGGCGCGGAAACTGGCTTCGGCAATGGCCAGCGCGCGCGGCCCGGAGAGCCGGATCACCGCCAGGCCCCCTTCGCCAAGAGGCGTGGCGATGGCCGCGATGGTGTCGTCGAGCATGAGGGGAATAATCAGCGGGCCGCCAATTCTTGGAGAAAAACCCGCGCCTTTTGATAGCTCTTCCTGTCCAGGTAATGCAGCAGCATCGGCTCGGTGGAGGGCGGCAGGCGCTGCGCCAGCCGGTCCAGCCGCTCAAAAATGGGCCGCAAATCGGGCCTGGTTTTGGCGCCGGCCATTCCTTCCACGGCCCGCTCCATTTCCAGCAACGACTCCAAAACCTGCTCTTCGATTTCAGTCATTCCTAACAAATACGGCAGGAAAAAAACCATGGCAAAGGCTTTCTCAAATTGCCCTTGGCCCAAAGGCGCCTCTGCCTTCACGGTCGGCGTCCCGCGGGGGTCATGCCCTGCCCTTGGAGACCCGCGTTCACGCCATGCGCCGCGGCGCAAGATAAAAGCCTGGCCGGGCTTTCACAAGGCCCTGCTTCTGGATCCTTGACGCCGCTCCGCCTTGGCCGCATCATTCCCGCGCAGGAAAATTCCTATGCTTATGAACCTCGACAATCTTTATTCAAAACTGACCGTCAAGACCAAAGCCAAAATCGTCCTCGTCGTTCTCGACGGCCTGGGCGATCTGGCCACCAAGGAACAAAACTTTCTCACCCCCCTGGAAGCCGCCAACACGCCAAACCTCGACCCCCTGGCCCGTCTCGGCGCCCAGGGGCGCATGATCCCCGTGGCTCCCGGCATCACTCCCGGCAGCGGGCCGGGGCATCTGGGCCTCTTTGGTTACGATCCTCTCGAATACGAGGTCGGCCGCGGCGTCATCGAAGCCCTGGGCTTGGGCCTGGAATTGAAACCCGGCGACATTGCCGCCCGCGCCAATTTCTGCACCCTTGACCCAAACGGCATCGTCACCGACCGCCGCGCCGGCCGCGTTGAAACCAAAGTCACCGAAGAACTCTGCGCCCTGCTTTCCAGCAAAGTCAAAAAAATCGGCCCGGCCCAAATCATCATCAAACCGGGCAAAGGCCATCGCTTTGTCGTCCTCTTTCGCGCGCCGGGTCTGGAAGGCCCGCTCACCGATGCCGACCCCAATCGCGAAGGCGTCCCGGTGCCGGTGGCCAAACCGGTCAATCCCAAGTCCGCCAAACAACAAAAGACCGCCGCCTTGGTGGCCGAATTCTACCGCAAGGCCCTCCCCGTCCTGGCCGGAAAACATCCGGCCAACGGCTTCCTCTTGCGCGGCATCGCCCATCGGCCCGCCATTCCGCTCTTTCAAGAGCGTTACAGTCTCAAGCCCGCCTGCCTGGCCGTTTATCCCATGTACAAAGGCCTGGCCCAACTGGTCGGCATGACCCTCCTTCAAGGCCCCCAAACCATCGCCGAACAATTCCAGCGCTACCTCGCCGAATTCGACAACTTCGACTATTTCTTCATCCACTACAAATACACCGACATGTATGGCGAGGACGGCAATTTCTCTGCCAAGACCAAGGCCATCGAGGATTTCGACGCCGCCCTGCCGATCCTCCTCCAAAAGCAGCCCGACGTGCTGGTCATCACCGGCGATCATTCCACCCCCTGCGCCATCAAGGGCCATTCCTGGCATCCCCAGCCCGTCTTGCTCCTTTCACCGCGCTCCGGCTCCGACAAACTCAACCGCTTCACCGAAACCGGCGCCAACATCGGTTCCCTGGGTGTCTTCGAGGCCAAATTCTTGATCCGCCTCATGCAGGCCAACGCCTTGATGTTTGACAAATTTGGAGCTTGAATCTTGGAAACACAGACCAGCCCCCGCGCCATCCTGCGTAATCCCAATTTCTTCTTTTACATTCTGGGGCGTTTCATCGCCACTTTTGGCCAGCAAATGCTCACCGTGGCGGTTGGCTGGGAACTCTACGAGCGCACAAGGTCCGCCCTGGCACTGGGGATCGTCGGCCTCACCCAATTCCTGCCCATGCTGGCCATGACCCTGCCCGCCGGCCATTTGGCCGACACCCGCAGCCGCAAAGGCATCATCATGGCCACGCTGGGAGTCATGGCCGCCGCCTCCCTCGGCTTGGCGCTGGTCTCTTGGAAGTGGGCCGCGGTTCCCTGGACGCACGGGCAGGTTTATTGGGTTTACTTTTGCCTCCTGCTTTCCGGCGGGGCGCGCACCTTCAATTGGTCCGCCGGCGCCTCCTTTCTCCCGCTGTTGGTCTCCCGCGATCAGTTCCCCCTCGCCGTCAACTGGAACTCCAGCACATTTCAATTCGCCGCCGTCACCGGCCCGGCCGCCGGCGGAGCGATGATTGCCCTCTTCAAGAGCGCCGTCAGCGTCTATCTCTTCAATGCCGTTGCCGCCCTGGCGTGTCTGACGCTGGTTTCTTTGATCCGCGCGCCTCAGAAGCCTGCCGCCAAAGAGCCGCTTTCCCTCAACACGCTTTTGGGCGGGTTTAAATTTGTCTTCAACCATCGCACCATCCTCGGCATGATCACCCTGGACCTCTTTGCCGTCTTGTTCGGGGGGGCCGAAATGCTCCTGCCCATTTATGCCAAGGACATCCTCCATGCCGGCCCCCAGGGGCTTGGCCTCTTGCGCGCCGCCCTTCCGACGGGCTCGGTTCTTTCTGCCCTCATCGTGGCCCACCGCCCGCCCCTCGCCAAAGCCGGGCGCGCTTTGGTTTTCGCCGTGGCCATCTTCGGCCTGGCCACCATCGGCTTTGGCCTCTCGCGGTTCTTTTGGCTTTCCATGATCATGCTCTGCGCCTGCGGCATGGCGGACAACATCAGCATCATCGTCCGCCACACCTCCGTCCAACTCCTTACCCCCGACGAGATGCGCGGCCGCGTCTCATCTGTCAATAATCTATTCATAGACGCCTCCAACAACCTGGGCGGATTCGAGTCCGGCCTTGTCAGCTTTTACGCCGGCCCGGTTTTTTCCGTCGTGTCGGGCGGCGTCGCCACCATCCTGGTGGTGCTGGCCGTCTGCTGGCTTTTCCCGGAAATCCCGCGCTACGGCAAGCTCGTCCAGCCGGCCCCGTCCCCGCTTCCCGGTCCTTCCGGCGCCGTCGAAGAATCTCCCTAGACATCGGCCGGGTGGAAAAGAATGACTTGAAAACAACGCGGGTTATGCTTAATCTGAGGCATGAACCATTTCCGACTCCCCAGCCAGGCCTCCCGCTCTCGCGATCCCCGGCTCCTCCGCCCGGCCCGGTGTTGCCGCCCTGGCAACGGTTCCTGGACGCCAGGCTTCACGTTGATCGAACTGCTCGTCGTCATCGCCATCATCGCCATCCTGGCCGCGCTGCTCCTGCCCGTGCTGGCCAACGCCAAAAAGAAAGCCCAGCAAACCACCTGCATCAACAATCAGAAGGAGTTCGGTTTGGCTCTCGTCATGTACGCCGACGATTACCGCAATACCTATTTGCCGTATGTCAACGGGGACATCACCTACAATGGGGGCGGCTATTATGTGGGCCCGGCCGCTGCGCCCTTCAGCGGGCTTACCACAGCGGAGGCCTACGCCGATTGCGTTCAAGCCCTGACCAACTCTCTCATTTTTGTTTACGTTAAAAACGTCGCGATCTTCCATTGCCCTGGCGATACCCGGGTGGCGGACCCCCCGGGCCAAGGCTATGCCTACCAGAGTTATTCCAAATCACAAAACTTCGCCGGCGACCCTGTTAACGATTACTGGGGGATGGGGAATAGCTGCGAAAAAACCGCGGACGTCATTGCCCCTGCCATGACCTTTGTCACCGTCGAAGACGTTGATTGGCGCGGATACAACGAAGGCACTTGGGTCGTTAATTGGCAGCTTAATGGCACTAATCCCGGTACCTTTACATGGCAGGACCCTCTCGCCATGTACCATGTGGACGTGGACACCTGGGGGTTCGCCGATGCCCATGTTGAGTCCCATAGATGGATAGACTCTTTCATCATCAGCGATGGACTCAGCGCGGCCAAGGGCAGCACCATGGAAGGAATGCCGGGCGCTTCCACTTCCATTACCAGCCTGGATTACTCCTTTGTCAGGAACCGCTTGCGCTTTCCGGGTTGGTATTGAATCAACCAATGGATCGGGCAATTCAAAACGGCTGAACTCCCGCCTGATCCCGGTGTGCTCCGGCACCACAGTCAATAAGAAAAAATCGGATTCATCTCCTGCACCTGCGGGCCTTTTGAGATTGCTCCGGTTGTTCCGGGTGATATTCTTGGCCATCTCATGAAAAAAATTGAGGCCATCATCAAACCGTTCCGGTTGGAGGAAGTCAAAAACGCCCTGCATCATCTCGGCATAGAAGGGATGACGGTGCACGAGGTCAAAGGGTTCGGCCGCCAAAAGGGCCACGCCGAACTCTACCGCGGGAGCGAATACACGGCCGATTTTTTGCCCAAGCTCCAAATAGATATCGTGCTGCCGGACTCCGCGGTGGATGCGGCTCTCAAAGCCATCGTGCTGGCCGCCAAAACCGGCAAGATTGGCGATGGGAAGATTTTCGTTACCCCTATTGTTGAAGCGGTCCGCATTCGCACCGAAGAAAAGGGGGAAGACGCTCTCTGACCATCCGATGGCGTGCTTTTTCACGGATCGCTCTGTTCATGTCATGAAGCGCTGCTTAATGCACTGTCTGACTTTTTGGAGGCTCTGCTCTTTGCTCGGTTGTCTCGGTTTTGGCGCGGCGGCCCAGACCACTGCCCCAGCCCAGCCATGGGGGACCAACTCAGACTTCGGCGCGCGAGTTTTGAGCCTGGCCCAGGCCAAAGAAGTTGCCTTCCAAAGAAATTGGGACTTGCTGGCGGCCAAAAGCGGCGTGGACGCCGCCACGGCGCAATTGCTTATCGCCAAGGAGTTCCCCAACCCGACCGCTTCCCTCTCCATCGCAAAAATCGGCACCCATGCCGGCTCCACCAGCATGGGCAACGGCATCGGCGACCGCAATTACGACAGCATCGCCGCCGTCAGCCAGTTGATGGAGATCGCCGGCAAACGCAAAAACCGCCAGGCGGCCGGCCGCGCCGACGTCATCGGCGCCAAGGCCCGTTTCTATGACGCCAAACGCACCCTGGACCAGGGAGTGACCAAGGCTTACATCGCCGCCTTGCTGGCCGGGGAAAACGTGCGAATTCTCAACCAATCCTCCGCCCTTCTGCTGCGGGAAGCCGCAATCGCCGCCGAACGCAATAAAGCCGGAGACCTCTCCGACTCCGACATGAAGCAGATCCAAATCAACGCCGAACAATATGAACTCCAAGCCAAGTCCGCCGAAGCCGCCGCGGTGCAAGCCCGCATCGGGGTGGAAATCCTCATGGGCGAGCGCGCCCCCAAGGGCGATTGGACCCCGGCAGAGTCCCTGGATAGATTAGTCGCCGACTGGACCCCGCCTCTCCCCGGCACAAATTCCCAGGCCGCCCGGCCGGACGTGCTGGCGGCGGAGGCCGATTTGCGCGGCGGCAAGGCGCAACTGCAATTACAGAGGGCTTTGCGCATTCCAGACCCCACCCTTACCATCGGCGTCGAACACAACCCGCCTGGCAACGGTCCCCCGGTGGACACCTTTCTCATGGGCCTCTCCTTTCCTCTGCCTCTTTGGAACCTCAACCGGGGCAACATCCAAGCCGCCCAAGCCGGAGTCGCTCAATTCGAGCAGGCCCTGGGCAAAGCCCGGACGCAGGCCATGGCGGACATTGCCTCCGCCCAGGTGGAATACGACGAAGCCTCCGCGCGCTGGACCCGTTATCGCGACGTCACCGCCCCAAAATCCGCCCAGGTTCTCAAGTCCGTTCAGTTCGCTTATGACAAGGGCGGCGCCGCCTTGTTGGCCCTGCTCGACGCCGAGCGCACCGACAACGACATTCGCCTGGCCACCGTCCAGGCCATGTCCGACACCACCAGCGCCATCGCCGACCTGGTGGCGGCCCGGAATGTTCTCCCGGAAACCGAATTAATGGAACGCGACAAATAACGCAAGTCTCCAAGATGAACACAATGAGTGACAGCACAACGGCCACCTCCTCCCGACACTTCCGCCGCGCGCCAGCCCTGTCCAATCCTCCTCCTAATCCTAATCCCAATCCCCGCGTCATCTCCCGCTCAGCCGGCCTGTCGAAATGGCTCAGTCTATTGGCGCTCATTGGATTGGTGGGATGCGGCAAGGAGCAGTCCGTGGTTTTCCAGCCCCCGCCCCCGCCCAAAGTGCAGGGGGAGATGGTGACGTTTGAAACCAACGCTCCGCAATTGGCTTCCATTTCGGTGCAAGCAGCTCAAGCCCGCACCAAAGCCGTCACCCACGTTACCGGCCGCCTTTACTGGAATGAGGACACCACCGTGGGAGTGTTCACTCCCGTGGCCGGACGGGTCACCCGCCTTCTGGCCGATTTGGGCCAGCCGATTGCCAAAGGCGCCCCGCTGGCTGAGTTGGATTCCCCGGACCTGGCCCTAGCCCTGGCCAACGCCCGCACGGCCGTGGGCAATCTGGCCGCGGCGGACAAGGCCTGCTCCCGCGCCCGCGAGTTGTTCGATCACGGCGCGGCGGCCCAAAAGGATGTCGAGGCGGCCCAAGCCGCCTACGTGGCCGCCGTGGCGGAGCGCGACCGGGCGGAGGCGGTGCTGGCCAATTACGGGGGAAGCGACAAAAGCACCAATTCCCTCTACTTGTTGCGCAGCCCCATCGCCGGAGTGCTGGTGGACAAGAACATCAACCCCGGCCAGGAACTCCGCCCCGATCTGATGCTGGCCAACGCCCCCGCTTTGTTCGCGCCCAGCTTCGTAGTCAGCGACCCTGCCAAGCTGTGGCTCCAACTCGATGTGGCCGAGTCCGACCTCCCCGCCCTGCAACCGGGCCAGCAACTGCAAATCTTCTCCCGTTCCTTTCCGGGCAAGACCTTTGACGGCGTGGTGGATCATATCGGAGACACCATGGATCCAGGCACGCGCTCCATTAAAGTCCGCGGCACTGTCAACAATCCGGACAAACAACTCAAAGCCGAGATGTATGTCCTGGTGGATGTGGTGGAGGATGCGGCCAAGGCAGGGGCCTTGGGCGTGGAAGTTCCCTCCAAGGCCCTGTTCATGAAAGGCGATGATTCGTTTGTTTTCATCGAAGATGCGCCCGGCGCCTTTGTGCGCAAGCAAGTCAAAGTGGGCGTCGAAAAAGACAACAAGGTTCCCATCTACCAGGGCGTCAGCCCCGGTCAAAAAGTCGTCATCGAAGGGGCGCTCCTGCTCCAGGCCCTGGTCGAACCCTCCTCCTGAACGCGCCGCCATGATTGTCTGACCCGGCCGGCATCCCATGATCAACGCCCTCACCACCAGCATTCTTCACAATCGCGCCATCGTGGTGGTGTTGACGCTGGTTTTCATCTTCTGCGGGGCTTTGGCCTTCCACGACATCCCCGTCGAGGCCTATCCCGATGTCACCAATGTCACCATCCAGGTCTTCACCCTCTTTCCAGGCCACGCCGCCGAAGAAGTCGAGCGGCTGGTCACCATCCCCATTGAAAACGTCTTGAATGGCATCCCCAAGCGCGTCTCCATGCGCTCCATTTCCGAGTTTGGCCTCTCCCAAATCACCATCGTCTTCGAGGATGACGCCAACAACGCCCTCGTGCGCAATCTGGCCAGCCAACTCCTGGGCACGGTGACCTTGCCGGCCGCGGCCCAGGCCTCCCTTTCCCCGGACGCCACCCCCATTGGCGAAGTCTATCGCTACACCATGCGTGCGTTCCCCGGTTTCCCCCCCGAAGAACTCCGCGCCCTGGAGGACTGGGTGGTGGAGAAAAAGATGCGCTCGGTGCCCGGAGTGGTGGATGTCAATCCGTTTGGCGGGCTGACCAAGCAATACCAGGTGCTCATTGATCCAGCCAAACTCAAATCCTACGGCCTCAACCTGGCGCAGGTCTTCACCGCCCTCTCCAACGGCAATGCCAACGCCGGCGGTTCCTACGTCGAGCACGGCACCGAACTCTATGTGGTCCGCGGCTTGGGTTTGGTCAATAACATCGCCGACATTGAAAACATTGCCGTCGCCACCGTCAACGGCGTCCCCATCCGCATCAGCGATGTCGGCGCTGTGATCATCGGCCACGCCAACCGCCTGGGGCGCGTCGGCCGCACCGAGGGAACCAATGACGAAGATGACGTGCCCGAAGACATCATCGTCATGCGGCGCGGCGAGAACCCGCTGGACGTCTGCCGGCGCATCGAAAAAATGGCTGATCAAATCAACGCCCAATATCTTCCCCCGGGCGTCAAGCTGGTCGAATACTACGACCGCACTGGCCTGACCCAGCGCACCCTCCATACCGTCGGCCACAACATGATCGAAGGCATCGCCCTGGTCCTCCTGGTGCTCTTCCTGTTTCTGGGGCTGGGCAACTGGCGGTCCGCCCTGGTCGTCGCCCTGGCCGTCCCCTTTGCCTTGCTCGGCGCTTTCCTCTTCCTCGATTTGCGCGGCATCCCCGCCAACCTCATTTCCATGGGCGCGATTGATTTTGGCATCATCGTGGATTCCGCCGTCGTCATCATGGAAAATCTTCTCCGCATCCTCGAGGAGCGAAAGGGCAAAGTCCGCTCCACCGTCGCCGCCATTGTCGAAACGACCACCGAAATGGGCCGCCCCATCCTCTTCTCCAAGGCGATATTATTGACAGCTTTCATCCCCCTCTACACTATGCAACGCGTCGAGGGCCGCATCTTCAAGCCCATGGCCCTGACCCTCACCTTCGCCCTGATCGCCGGCACCCTCTTCGCCATCCTCGTGGTTCCCGCCCTGGCCAGTTTTGCTGTGCGCGGGAGAATCGCCGCCCATGAATCCTGGATCGTGCGGTGGCTGCTGCGCCTCTATCGTCCCGCCCTGGCCTTTGCCTTGCGCGTTCCCAAATCGGTCTGTCTGGCGGCCGCCATTTTGCTCGCCGCCGGCGGCGTCATCTACTCCTTTTTGGGAAGCGAATTCCTTCCCAAACTCGATGAAGGCGACCTCTGGGTGCGGACCTTCGCCCCCCAGTCCATTTCCCCCTCCGAATCAGCCAAAATCACCCAGAAAGTCCGCAAAATCATGGCCTCTTTTCCAGAAGTCCGCTACGTCGTCAGCCAACTCGGCCGTCCCGACGACGGCACCGATGTCAACGGCTGGGACATCACTGAATACAGCGTCGGCTTGATCCCCCGCGACCAATGGACCACCGCGCACACCCGGGAAAAACTCTGCGAAGCCCTCGACGCCAAAATCAGGCAAATCCCCGGCATTGACACCCAATTCAGCCAGTACATTGAGGACAACGTGGATGAAGCCGTCTCCGGCATTAAGAGCGAACTGGCCATCAAGATCTTCGGGCCTGACACCTACAAGTTGCAGAGCCTGGCCGATCAAATCGTGGACATCATCAAAACCGTGCCGGGCGCCTCGGATGTCGGCACCGACCGCCTCCTCGGCCAGCCACAAATTCAAATCACCGTGGATCGCGCGGCCATTGGGCGCTATGGCCTGGCCGTCGCCGACGTGCAGACTCTCGTCGCCACCGCCATCGGCGGCCAGACGGCCACCCAGGTCCTCGAAGGCGAGCGCTCCTTCGATCTGGTCGTCCGCCTCTCTCCCTCATCCGTCGCCGATTTGGAATCCATTCGCAACATCCCCATCTTTGGCTCCAGCGGCGAACGCATCACCCTGGGGACTTTGGCCACGGTGGAAATGCGTCCCGGCCTCAACATCATTGACCGCGAGGAAAACGAGCGCCGCACCGCCGTCAAGCTCTCCGTGCGCGATCGCGACCTCGGCTCCCTGGTCGCCGAAGCCCGGCATAAAGTCAGCTCCCAGATCCGCCTCCCGGCCGGCTACAGGCTCGAATGGACCGGTTCCTTTGAAAACCAACAGCGCGCCCAAAAGCGTCTCGCCGTGGTCGTCCCGGTCACCATCGCCGCGATTTTCTTCCTCCTCTTCATCGCCTTCGATTCCGCCAAATTCGCCGTCCTGATCCTCCTCACCGTTCCCTTCGCCGCCGCCGGCGGCATCATGGCCTTGCCTCTGGCCGGGCTGAACATCTCGGTGGCCGCGCTCGTTGGCTTTGTCGCTCTCTTTGGCGTCTCCATCCAAAACAGTGTCATCCTGGTCACCCGCATTCGTGAATTGCGCCGCGAAGGCAAGGAAATGATCCTATCCATCAAAGAAGGCGCCACTTCCCGCGTGCGGCCGATGGTCATGACCGCCCTCATGGCCATGCTCGGGCTGCTCCCCATGGCCCTCTCCAACGGCGTGGGGGCCGAAACCGCCCGCCCTTTTGCCGTCGTCATCATTGGCGGCTTGATCCCTGGCACCGTTCTGACCCTCTTCATTTTGCCCCTCCTCTATCCTCTATTCGAATCACAAGAAGATCGCTCCATGTTCGCACTCAACCTCGAAGAACAAGGCCGCACTTCTCCGCCAGAGGCCGGTTAACCAGGCCGCGCCCGCCCTACTTGTTTTGTGAATACCGCTGTTTGCCCGTCACGAACCCCACCACCGTCCCCCACAACCCCGCCAAAAACAACAGCGGATTCACCACCACCAACACCGGCGTCTTCCAGCTCCTCACCTTCCACGATTCCACATTCGTAAATTGCGTTAACACCAACAGCCCCGCGCACACCGGCCCGGGCCAAAACGGGATCAGCGCCACCGCTGGATAAAGATATTTGGCCCAATGATGCGTCCAATGCCCCGTATAGGGAATCCTCCGCAGCCTCCAGCCCCAGCGCCGCGCCAATGCCCCAAAAGATTCCGCCACCTGGTAATGCTTCTTGAATAGGTGGACCCAGCCCGTCTTCAGCGATTGATGGTGGTAATGAACGATCTCCACATCCCCCGCCACATAGACCTCCCCCTCCTGGCTCAGCCGCATGAACAAATCCATGTCTTCCCCGGCAAAACTGAAATTCTTCGTGTCGTAACCCCCGATCCTCTGGAACACATCCTTGCGGATCAGATCGAACTTTCCGCTGATCCCCTGCTCCACCCGCCCGATCCAGCGCGCCATCAGCACCTGCCCCCAGAAATTATACTTCCGATACACCCTCTCCGGCAGCGTCACCACCGCCACCGCCGCCACCCGCCCCGGCTGGTCCAGGTGACCGAAAAGCTGCTCCAGCGCCTGCGGGTCTTCCGGCACGCAATCCTGCTGCAAATCCAACTGGTATTCCCCCGTGTTCTCCTTCAGCCCCAGGTTGTAGTCCCAGCTCAACGCCACGTCATTCGGATTCTTGACATACTTCACATTCTCCCCTTGCGGCAGCTTCTCCAGCGGCTTTGGGCTGCTGTCCACGATGATGATTTCCCACGGCTTGAGAGTTTGACCGTTCAGCGCATTGATCAAACGATCCAGATCGCCGACGTTCCCGTAAATGGGAATCACTGCCGATATTCTCGGCGGGGGACTTGCCATATTTGTCGCCACTCCTACTGGAAACGCGCCGCGAAGAAAAGACAATTCCTCCATCCGGCCCCAAAAACACCCAAACCCTTCACGCCGCCTTCGCCCTGGTCCCGCGCGCCTTCTTCTGCAGCGCGTAGCTTGGCGCCTTCCGCAGCCGCCGGTGATATTTCTGGCGCTGCCGCATTCGTTCCCGGGCCGCGACCGCGTGCTTGAGGCAATACACCCCCACCGCCGGCTGGTCGCAAGTCAGGCAAATGCCCCGCGCCTTTTTTCGCAACATGTGAATCTGTTGCCGCGACATCGGCGTGCCGTCCGCCTTGGTCCGTCCGGTGAATTTGTCGCAAATCTTCTTTCTGCTCCAGCTTCTTTTCATGCTTGTCTCCATCTCCAGCCTGCCATCTCACAGCTACTATTTACTATACACCACCATTGCCAAAAGAGCGAGCCTTCAAGTCATTTTTCCAAAAAAACCGCAAATCCCTCCCAATCCAAACCGAACGACGCCCCCTCACCCCGGTCAAGCCGCCGGGATGTACCGCTGCAGAAGCAGCGCCAGCACAAACCACAGCACAAAAAGTCCAATCCACGGCTGCGTCAGGTCTCCCACAGCCAGCAAATCCACCCAGATGATCCCTGCCATCAACCGTCCCACCGCATGGCCGACCTTGGGCTCCTGCCGCCAAAGCACAGGCCGCAATGCCCACAGCGTCCAAACCACCAGCACCAGCGACAGCACGTTCCCCGCCTCCCTTGCCGCGCCATCGTCACACAATCCGGCCAGGACCACAGGCGTAGCCATAAAAATGCAGGGCCAAAAGGGAACCGGCCCCCGCCGGGTTTCTTTTCGTGCTAAAAAACTGACTCCCATCACATAGGCCGCCAGCGCCAGCCCGCACCACAACGGATAACCCGCCATCCCGCCCCCTTCCGCCGACCCCGCCGCCCCGGGCCTAGCGACCGAGGCGGATACCAGATAAACCAGCAAACGACACGCTCCCATCAATACCGGCGCCGCTTCCGCCAGTCTGTGAGTCGCGTTGTACAGAAGTATGCACGCCGTCAGCGCCAACGTCAGTATCCCCGTGGTGGTGCCGGCCCAAACCAGCCCTGCCGCCCCTCCCGCCAGAAAGGCAAAACCCCATTGCCACACTTCCTTTTCCCCGATCGCGCCCGACGGGATCGGCCGCAAACGACGGTGCTCCCGGTCGAAGTTTGCGTCAAACGCGTCGTTCAGGAACATTCCCCCGATATAAAGCAACGTCACCCAGACGCACAGCAAGCCCAGTTCAAACCACCGGCCTCCGCCCCCAAGCCACCAACCCGCCAGGCAATTGGACCAGATCGTCGGCACGTTGCAAACCCGGCCCATGACCAGGAGCGTCCGATATTTCGATGGCGGGCGCAGCAGGCTCACGTTTCACCCGGATGAATGTTCGTGCTGCAAGCGAGATGATGGCCGCGGAAAAGGCGCATTGGCGGTGGGGCGGCATCCGATTATTCCGGGCCTCTCATTCGGCGGCCAATTTGAATTTCGGGCATTGCCCGGGGCATTTCATCGCGTTGCGCCATATCATCTTTCAAAAAACGCTCTCCTATGATTTAACACTCAAGCCAAGCGCTTGCGCCAAAGCTTTCTGTCGGGCGTCGAACGTGATAAACTCCACGGCATCAAGCTTCCTGGCCGTGGCCACATGCAAAACGTCCAGGCTGCGGCAACCGACTTTTGGGCTGTGGATCGCAGCCCATTGCGCCGCCGCGCGAAAAACGGGCAACCAATTAATGGGTTGAGGAAGCAAGCGGCCGGCTCGCAAATCGCGTTCAATGTCCGACCAGGCCGCGTTAATTTGGGCGGGAGTGAGGACATGCCGAAAAAGCCCCAAGCCCAGCGCGTTCCTCATTTCCAACCGGTGCAAACCGGTAAACGGCAAAGGCCCGGCCGTTGCATGGATAAGGCTCTGGGCGCGAGCGCTGTTGGACTCATTGATGTAATACGAAATGAGCAGACTCGTGTCTGCGTAGAATTTCATGCGCCCTCAGTAGCGCTCCTGCTCTCGCCCCAAGAGCACCAGGTTCGGCAGCACTTTATCCCCGAGAATTCTGCGACGCCGCGCTGCTGCGTCCGGCCGGCGGATTTCGCGCTTGGGCCGGGGCTGCCGAAATATCACTCCTTCTAGCTCGTGGACACCCTCAAAAAATCTCCGGCGCTCCCGCGGCGGCAAGGTCTTCACCCTTTCCAATAGTTCATTCGCGCTCATGGCGGAACTATACCCTTGGCGGCGCTTCCAATTCAAGCGCCCTTTATTTCCGACAGCGGCGATTTAACTTGTCTTTGACCCGCGCTCTTCAAAAATGGGCGCGGTTCGCGGCACCCTCATCAGGCCAAGCGACGCATGAAGACGTTCCTCAAATTGTTCTATCTGGTGCCCGTCCTGGTGGTGCTTGGCATTGTCGCCTCTCTGGTTTGGAACCGCTCCAAACCGCCGCCCCTTCATGTCCTCTCTGGCCCTCCCTTCGCCAGCGCGCCCATCACCAATCTGACGGCCAATTTGTTCACCCCGGAAGGCCGCTTGGGACCCGCCGCCAACGACGTCTTCATCGAATTCCGCGATGCCGCCGGCAAGTTGGTGGACGTGGGCGATGTCCAATTTGAACTGCGGCTGGAGACGCCCGGGGCCATCACCCACTGCGTTTCCAAAGTCCTGCGCACATCCACTCCCGGCCAGTATCGTGCCAATGTCGCCCCGCAAATCGTCGGCCAGTGGACTGCCAAACTCAGTTTTGCCCGCCCCGGCGCCCAGGCCCAAGCCAACTTCCTCCTCACGGTCAAGTGATAATCCCGCCCCTCGGCAGCTATTCGGCGGCATCCCCAAAACTATTTTTCAAATCGCCATCCTCAAAAACTCCCTTTTCCAGCGTAAAAATCTCCTTCCCAGCCGCTTCCATCAACAACCGCAACATGCAAATCGTTACCACCGTGGGAATGACATTTTCCCAAATCTGTGATTCAATCGCTTTAAAAACTCTTGCGGAAAATCCAAACAATGAAATCACCCGTATCAAACCACACCTCGTCGCGCCGTAGCTCTGCGAAGGCGGACCCGTCGCGCGTCATTGCAGTGCTATTGCTGAGAATTGCGCATTTTTGGCAAAACTTCCCGAACGATGTGCCCCAATGATAAATGACAAATTTGTCACAGTCATCCCATAGAGGGGAAAAACTCGATCTGTGGCCCCTGGTTTTCAAGGGGTTAGCATAAGCGATTTCAGAATGTGCTTTAAGGATTTTTCCGCTCACGGGGCAA
>Ga0187888_1001200_pt1 | contig 25201 bp, 14 predicted proteins | sample June2016WEW_7_40_FD_132987 | JGI IMG/M metagenome (GOLD analysis project Ga0187888, IMG submission 132987) | Peatland microbial communities from SPRUCE experiment site at the Marcell Experimental Forest, Minnesota, USA - June2016WEW_7_40 | ecosystem: Environmental > Terrestrial > Soil > Wetlands...
CCCACCTTCAGATGAACGCGTCGCAGTTGATCGCCGCAGCGGACGCTTGAAGCAACGGGCTCCATTGACAGAGAGCGTCGCCTAGCCACTTGCTCAGGCCGCCGGCATCCTCGACCGAAGCCGGCTCACTCCGGCCGCGTCAGCCCCATAGCTTTCATTCGTGAAAGCAATGTGCCTGCCTTCACGCCCAGAAGCTCCGCAGCGCCATCGGGACCTTTGATCTTCCAGTTCGCTTTGCGGAGAATGACCAGGAGATTGTCGCGCTCGCGGCGTACAAGCTCGGCTTCTGTTAGAAACTCGGGTTGAGTCGTGTCGTGGGTCGGCGGTGTTGGTCCAGTCTGAGGTGCAAGCTGACTCCCCGCCGGCAGGTCAAAATCCAACGCCCCGCCGCGAGCAAGAATGACGGCGCGCTCGATCACGTTGCGCAATTCACGAATGTTGCCGGGCCAATCATAATTCTGAAGTCTCGCGACCGCCGCCCGGGTGAGGCGCGGTTCGGGACACTTCAAATCCCGGGTCGAGAGTTCGACGAAATATTTCGCCAGCAACGGGATGTCATCCAGCCGCTCCCGCAGCGGCGGAACCTGGATCGGGAAGACGTTCAGCCGATAATAAAGGTCCTCACGGAACCGACCCTCAGCAACCGCTTGCTTCAAATCGCGATTCGTGGCCGCGATAATCCGCAGATCCGCCTGGCGCGTGCGGTCATCCCCGACCCGTTCGTAACGTCTTTCCTGAAGCACTCGCAGGAGTTTGTTCTGGATATCCAGCGGAATTTCGCCCACTTCGTCCAGGAAGATCGTCCCGCCTTCGGCGGTTTCAAATCGGCCTGCCCGATCCTTGACGGCTCCGGTGAATGAGCCCTTGACGTGGCCGAAGAATTCGCTCTCGAAGAGCTCTCTGGGAATGGAAGCGCAATTGACCCGAACCAGCGGCCCGTCTTTGCGCCGGCTCCGCTTGTGGATTTCGTGGGCCACCAGTTCCTTGCCGGTGCCCGTCTCGCCGAGAATGAGCACGGAAGCTTCCGTGGGAGCGACCAAGTCGATCTGGCTGACGATGTGCCGGAGCGCCGCGCTCTGCCCGACGAGGTCGCCGAATGCCTTCGCCTCGACGACGGCTTCCTGCAAATACGTGTTGTGCAATTCGAGCTGAGACTTGAGCGCAGCGATTTCCTCGAACGCCCGGCGAGCTTTTTCCTCGCTCTCCCGCAGGGCCTGATTAGAGGCTTGGAGTTCGGCGGTGCGTTCCTGCACTCGGAGTTCCAGCGTGTTCTGCGCTCTGCGCAGAGCTTCTTCCGCCTGGCGCAGCCGAAGGTGCGTTCTGACCCGCGCCAGCACTTCCTCGGCTTCAAAAGGCTTGGTGATGTAATCAACACCGCCGGCCTCAAAACCTGTGACTTTTTGCTGCGTATCGCCAAAGGCGCTGATAAAAATGACGGGGATCCGGCTACTTTTCTCGTCTGCCTTCAGGCGACGGCACACCTCATAGCCATCCATGCCGGGCATACTTACGTCGAGCAGGATCAAGTCTGGAGTCCTGGCGGCTACGGATTCCAGCGCCAGAGCGCCGTCGTCGGCCGGTCTGACGTGATAGCCGTGCTGGGTCAGCAGTTCGGACAGTAGACGCAGGCTGGCAGGAGTATCATCCACCACCAGAACCTCTTCTCGCACTGAAGTTGGTTTCTTGTCATCGCTCATGACGTCAGTCTCTGTTCAGCAATTTCAAAAGGCGTTTGTAGTCAAGCTGCGTGGCCAGCGCGTTCAATGCCCGGCCCAGCGAAGCATCTTGCTCGGTCGCCTGCTCAATGAGAGCATGCGTGCGGGCCGTGTCCAGTTCAATGACGGCCTGACGCAAATCCTGCAGCAGTTGTGCAGGCAGCGCGTCCAACTGCTCGGCACGCAGGGCAAGCCCCGACGCCTCCTGCTGGCTTATCTGACGCGGCGCCTCTTCATAAATAAATTTCAGACGCAGATGCCGGGCCAAGGCCCCGAAGATCTCTTGTTCGCGAAAGGGCTTGCGCACGAGATCATCGCAGCCGGCAGCCATAATTGGTCCACTCTCTTCCTCCAGGGCATGAGCCGTGAGCGCGATGATTTTGATATCGGCGCCGGCCTTGGTCGCCCGAATCCGACGGACGGCTTCCAACCCGTCCATGACCGGCATGCGGATATCCATCCAGATCAGGTCTGGATGCCATTGCTCGAACAGTGCCACTGCCTCCTGTCCATTGGCGGCCTCACGTAACTCAAAACCAAACGGCTCCAACACCCTTCGCAGCAGCAGACGGTTCTCCGGCTGGTCTTCGACAATCAGGAGCCGGTAACAGGGCTGCCCCTCGGCCAAACCCAAAATGCGCGGGTGCTTCAGCTCATCGCGCTCCGCCACCGACGGAAGGACGCGCACTGGAATCTCGAAATAAAACACCGATCCCTTGCCTGGCTTGCTGGTCACGCCAATCCGGCCTCCCATGAGCTCAACGTATTGCTTGCAGATGGCCAACCCCAATCCCGTCCCGGCTTGCGCGGGCGCTTTGTCGCCCAATTGCACGAAGGGAAAGAAGATTCGCCGGCAATCCTCCTGGCTTATGCCGGGCCCGGAGTCCTCAACCTCAAATCGCACTTTGGCTTTTTCGGACCCGTGGATGCTGGCGAGTCTGGCGCGGAGCTTCACCCCGCCTGAATCCGTGTGCTTGATCGCGTTGCCAAGCAGGTTCAGCAAGACTTGGCGCAGTTTTCCTGCGTCCACAGCAATAAACCGGGGTAAATCCGGGTCGCGCTCCAAGGCGAAACGGAGTCCCTTTTCCACGGCCCCGACTCCCATGAGAGACTGCATTTCGTGCAGTAGCTGCTTCAAGTCAACTTCGGACTCCTTCAATGCCACCCGACCGGACTCGATCTTGGCCATGTCGAGGACATTGTTGATCAAGTTCAGCAGGTGCTCGCCGCTGCGGACAATAATATCCAGCGCCTCCTGTTGTTTCGGCGTCACGTCCGGATCGTTCTTGAGCAGCCGGGAAAAACCGAGCACGGCGTTCAGCGGTGTGCGCAACTCATGGCTCATGTTGGCCAGGAACGTGCCCTTCGCGCGGTTGGCGGTTTCAGCCCGATCCTTGGCTTCGGCTAATTGTTCGGTCCGCTGCTTCACCAGGTCCTCAAGGTGCTCCTGATGCCTGCGCAACTCCTCCTCGGCCCGCTTGCGCGCCGTGATGTCCGAGCCGATGCTCAGGATTTCGGCCACCTGGCCCTCCGCGTCGAGCACCTTCTTGTTGGTCCAGGCGATCCAGACGCGCTCGCCGTTGCGGCGCACGTTCTCATTGATGTTTTGCTCGAACGCCACCGGGTTGGCGCAGATCTCGTCAATTAACTGTTGCAGGCCCCGGCCGTCGCTCTCGGTTTCCGGGACGATCGTGCCGACCACATGCCGGCCGCGTATCTCGGCTTCCGTGTAGCCGAAGAAGCGCTGGCCGAACTCATTCAGGAAAATGACCCGCCCGTCGCGCCCCCAATGCAGGATGATGCTGTTGGCGTTCTCCACCAGTTCGCGGTACTTCCGCTCGCTTTCGCGAAGCGACTGGTTCAGCCGGCGCAACTCGTTCTCGGCCTGTTTGCGTTCGGTCACATCCATTACCGTGCCGACGTATTCAACGAGTTCCCCGGTGTCGTCGAGAACTGGATGGCCTAAAATATGGATGTCTCTTACCGTTCCGTCCGGCAGCACGGTCCTGTAATCCGCCATAAGTTCAGCCTTCTCGCGGAGTGATTTCTCCCAGTCCTTGGTGGCCCGGTCGAAATCATCGGGATGGATTCGTTGCTGGAATCTTTCCAGAGCAGGCGGGGCCTCCTTGGGCTCGAATCCAAAAATCCGGTACATTTCCTCAGACCAGTAGTTCCGTTCAGCCGTGCCAGGGCTCCAAACCCAGCCCCCCGTGTGGGTCAGCCGCTGCCCTTCCGCCAGATAAGCCTCACTTTTCCGCAGTGCCTCCTCAGCGCGCTTGCGTTCGGTGATGTCGCGCGCCACATGGATGACCTGTGTAAGTCCACCGCTCGTGTCAAATATGGGGTCAACGGAAACCGACAACCACGGACCTCCCTTTCTAGCCAGGACCTCCACCTCTTCATGCTTCCGGGATTGGCACACTTTGGCGAGAGGGCATCCCGCAGGGGGCGCGGACGTCCCGTGGATCAGACCAAAGCAGTGTCCCCCGACGATTTTGTCAAACGGCAGCCCCAGGAACTCCGCCGCTGCATGGTTCGCTCGCAAGATACGGAAATCCTTGTCGAGCAGCAAGACCAAATCCCGCACCGCGTCAAAGGTAGCCTGCCACTGTGCGGCGGTATTGCGCGCCTCTTCCTCCGCCCGCTTGCGCTTGGTGATGTCGTTGTTGGTCTCCAGGATTGCAACCGGCGCATTTTGCTCGTCTCGCTGCAAAGACCAACGGCTTGCCACCACGGCTCGGGTTCCGTCCTTTTTTGTATGAACAAGCTCGCCTTCCCAGCGGCCCGTACGGGTTACCTCCGCCATGATCTCCAAGCGCGGCTTTGGGAACACTGTTTTCAGCAAGTCGTGAACCACTCTGCCTGGCGTTTGGTCGGCGGTCCAGCCGTACCGCTCCTCCGCGCCACGATTCCAGTACTGGATCACCCCCTCCATATCCGCCACAAAAATGGCGTCGTGCGTGAGATTGAGAAGATTTGCTTGCGCCCGCAGGGCTGCTTCCGCCTGCTTGCGGTCTGTAATGTCGCGGGCTACCTTTAGCAGGAAGCGACGACCTCCGTACCAATACTGGCTGGTGTGTGCTTCGACAGGAAACAGGGTCCCATCCTTTCGCCGATGCCAGTGCGTGTCGAACACGGATTCACCCGCCGCGGCCCGCAGCGCGACTGATTCCATGTGTGCTTGCTCCGAATCAAGGTGGAAGGCAGCCGCTGTCGCCCCAATCAGTTCTTGCCGCGTATAGCCAAGGCTCTCGCAGGCCTGCCGGTTCACGTCAACAATCGTCCCTTGGTCGAAGTCGTAAACAAAGAGGGCGTCCGCCGCGTGATCCACAAATGTGCGGAAGCGCGTCTCGCTCTCGCGCAACGCTTCTTCAGCCCGCTGGCGCGCGGTCTTGGAACGCAGGGCGACGATGCCGAACGCCAGGTCGCCCGCCAGTTCCTCCAGCAGCCGAATCTCTTCCGGCGTGAAAGCGCCGGGCTGTGCGGAATAAATGATGAGGCTGCCGAAAGCGTTGGCATGTTCGTCCTTGAGCGGCAGCCCGATGGCGGAACGAAACCCATGCTGCAAAGCGCTCTCCCGCCAGGGCGCGATGCGAGGATCGGTCGCATAATCCTCAATGCAGGAAGTTTTTCCGGTCCGGATGGCTGTTCCGCCAGGGCCGCACCCTCCCTCGGTGTCGGCCCAAGTAATGCCGAGGTTGGCGAGAGACCCCTCCTTGCCCCCAGTCCGCGCGACAGGCCGCACGCTCTTGGCCTCGTCGTGTTCGGCATAGCCCACCCATGCCATGCCGTAGCCGGCATCTTCGCAGACGATCCGGCAGATTTCCTGGAGCAAACTCTGCTCGTCGGTGGCGCGCAGGAGGACCTGGTTGCAGTTGCTGACGGCCCGCAGTTCGCGATTCAAACGACGCAAGGCCTCCTCCGCCCGCTTGCGCTCGGTGATGTCCATCAGCATGGCGAAGGAGCCCATGAAACCATGCTCGGCATCCCGGACCGACGTGGCCGAAACATGCATCCATACGGTGCTGCCATCCTTGCGGCGGTATCTCTGCTCATAGCGCTCGGTTAACCCCTGGCGACGGGCTGCTATTCTCGCTGACATCCCGGCTTGGTCGCCCTCGAACAGAAACTCCTGGAGCTTCCTGCCCACCATCTCCTTTGGTTCGTACCCGAGCATTTCCGCCATGCGCCGGTTCACCAGCGTGGTTACGTATTGCTCATCGAGTTCCCAAATGCCCTCGGACGCCGTATCCACGAGCCGGCGATACCGCTGTTCGCTGTCCCTGAGTTTCTCCTCGGTTTCTTTGCGCTTAGCCAGCTCCCTCTCAAGCGTTTGGTTGGCTTGCTCAAGGCGTTTGCCTGTCGCCCGGATTTCCTCAAAGGCGCGTGCGTTGGCGATGGCCGCTCCTATGTGGTTAGCGATAACATGGCCCCATGGCCGGAGTTCATCCCGAAACGGCTCCCGCGTGGCTGATACTATCGCGCCCAATATCTCCCCTTTGTAGCTGATCGGATTGATAGAATAACCACGGATGCCCTCCTCGCGCATCCAGTCGGGATCGAGCGGAGATACAGGCTGTTGGTTCAAATCCGGAACGGCTCGGTTCTCCCCGCTGACGACCACACTTCCAATCGGCGGCACTCCCAGCGGCTCGCGGGCGGTCTCAGGGTCAATCCGCCCAAATCCTTTTCCGGGCCCAACAATGGATTTCGCTTTCGCCGCAGCCAGGTGCAGACAGCGGGACTGGTCGGGACATACGGGGCGACGCGGGCAGGTGGAGCACAGGTCACCCTTTTCAATCAACCAGACCTGGGCACATGCGATATGGGGCCTTTCCATCACGCGCTCGGCAAGTTTCTGCACGACCATTTCCAACGACTGCTCGTGCGCAATCTCCAGCAGTATTTGGGCGACGAAATTGGGATCGAAGCGGTTGTCGCTGGTCGGTTCCATAACTGGCCCAAGTTGCCAGAAGGAGGGGCAGGAGGCCAAGCAAAAATCCTGCCTGCTCGAACCGCTCCGGTTGGCCGGTCGTCGCCAGAACGGCGGTCCAGTTGCCACACCCAACTCAAATGGGTTTGCGGCAGAATTCACTCCTGAACAGGGAAGCCCCGTTCTCTGAACGGGGTTAGAGAAAGAGCTATGCTGGAACGAATCGCCACGAGAATCGAGTCGCGTCTGGGCGCGCTTTGCACACCGTTTGTGGACCGGGTCAGGGTTCTGGAAATGTTGAAAGGGATGACGACACTCGAATCTGGGACAGCGGACGCCGCGAGTGGGAGCAATATTGGCCTCCTATGGAGGCCGCAGCCCAAAGCCCCGCCCTTTGGGCGGGGATGGTTTACTCGTTGGCCGAGCCTATGTCCGCTGCGGCGATTAGCACCACCACCGAACGAGGCCCGGCGCGATACGTTCGCCCTGTCACCACAGGTGCGGCCGGCCAATCCTGGATATCGTCGGGGGATTCGAGCGACGTATCAATCCATCGGCGCCAGGGATGGCCGGCAGCGTGCATTTCTGCCGGCAACTCGAATTCGAGCGGTTCCCAGTAGGCGTTGAAGATGAGATGGAAAGACAGGTTGTCCTCCGGCACTTTCGCACTGAACGCCAGGCTGTGCGATTGCTGGCTCCAGTCAGGTTGGTGAAGCTGGACGCCATGCCAGGCCTTGCGGGCGCCTCGCAGGAGCTGGTTCAAACTCCGCCTTTGGCGCTCCGTGTCCATTTTGCGCAAAGCGCGGCGCGCAACCAGGAGTTCGACGAACCGATGGAGACCCGCGTGCCGTCGCACCAGATTCCAGTCAAACCAACTGGTCTCATTATCCTGGCAGTAGGCGTTATTGTTTCCCCGCTGGCTGCGCCGCGCTTCGTCGCCCATCAAGAGCATGGGCACGCCCAGCGACAGGAGGTTCACGGCCAGAAGGTTCTTAATCTGACGGTCCCGCAGCTTTTCGATGGCGGGGTCGTCAGAGGGGCCTTCCACACCGCAATTCCAACTTCGGTTATCATTGGCGCCGTCGCAATTGTTCTCGCCGTTCGGCTCGTTGTGCTTCTGGTCATACGACACCAGGTCGTTCAAGGTGAAGCCGTCGTGGCAGGTGACGAAGTTGACGCTTTGCTCGGCTTCCCGCTCTTTGTGCCCGTAGATCTCGGGACTGCCGATGAACCGGTCGGCCAACCGCTCGACGGAGCCATTTGCCCCCAGAAAGAAACTGCGCACATCGTCGCGGAAACGGCCGTTCCATTCCTTCCAACTGTCGCCAATAAAACTGCCGACCTGGTAAAGGCCGGCGGCATCCCAAGCCTCCGCGATCAGTTTGGTTCCTGCCAAGACCGGGTCGGACTCGATGTCCCACAATATGGGAGGGTTGGGCATGACCTGGCCTGAAGGGTCGCGGGCGAGGATGGAGGCAAGATCGAATCGAAATCCGTCCACATGCATCGTTTCCACCCAGTAGCGAAGGCTGTCCACGATGAGCCGCCGAACGATGGGGTGGTTGGCATTGAGCGTGTTGCCCGTGCCGCTGAAATTAGCGTAACGGGCTGGGTCGGGTTCGAGGATGTAATAAATGGAATTATCCAGTCCGCGCAGGCTGATGGTAGGCCCCGTATGGTCCCCCTCGGCGGTGTGGTTGAAAACCACGTCGAGAATAACTTCGAGGCCTTTACGGTGCAACGCCTTGACCATGTCCCTAAACTCGTCCACAGGGCCGAGCCGGTCCCGCCGCGAGCTGTACGCCTGATGAGGCGCAAAGAACGAAACCGGCGCGTAGCCCCAATAGTTAACCTTGCCCGGCGGACAGTCCTGGGGATCGAACTGGAAAACCGGCAGCAGCTCGACCGCCGTAATCCCGAGTTGTTTCAAATAGGGAATCTTCTCGATCAGACCGGCATACGTTCCACGCAGGTCTTCTTTGAGGCCGGAACTCGGATGCCGGGTGAAACCGCGGACGTGCATCTCGTAGATGATCGTCCTCGAAGAGGGTCGTTTTAGCGGAGTGTCGCCTTCCCAATCGTAGGCGGAGGGATCCACCACCACGCTCTTCATCGCAGTGGCGCAGTTATCTCCCGGATGGCGGGCGGCCTCGCGGGAATAGTTCCGCGGGACAACCACTCCGCGTCCATACGGGTCGAGCAGGACCTTACTGGCATCGAAGCGAGCGCCGCTGGCGGGATCGAACTGGCCGCGCGCCCGGTAGCCATAAAGCTGGCCCCGCTGGATTTCCGGCACAAAGACGTGCCAGTAGTGATAGCTTCGGCTGGTCGCCGGGTCCAGCGAGATCGCGCGCGATGGCTGCGGATCGTCCTCCTGTTCGAAGAGCAACAACTCTATCGCCGCAGCGTTGCGTGAGAACACGCTGAAGTTGACGCCGCCATTGACGATCGTGGTGCCCAGCGGCGAACTTCGTCCAGGGGTCACGGTGTGGTGTATTGCGGTGTGAGCCATTTGGATTTGTTTGAGCGAAGTGCCAACGCCTCCGCCGGGCTATTCGTTCAATCCCCAATGCGGGTATCCCGCGAAGCCGGAGCGCTCCGATCCCCGAAAAGGCAAGGAAGCAGGCCGCGGCTCTTGCAGTCTGGCTGGAGTCAATTCCAGATAGTCCTGCGCGGGCCTGTCCGGCTCCGGCTCGACCACTTCGGGAGAAAAATCCTCGAGGGATTTAAGAACTGTATTTCGTTTCATAGATGTCGCCAGTTGAGCTGTTTTCTCATCTGTCAAGGAATTCGCCGTTTGATTACTTCGCCTTGTCGCGCCAAATGGAAAAGAGAATCAAGGCGCCTCCTGTGATGGCGCCGATGACAAAGCTGTTGTATAGATTGACCCCTCCAAAGCCCGGCGCTTTTCCGAAAGCGACGATAATGGAAATCCCAACGATCAACGCTGAGGTGATCGCCGACACCGCCAGCCGGTTGGAGGCTCGAGTCAGGTGCTTTTGAAGGTTATCAATCTGGTTGAGGTCGATTCGAACGCTCAGGTTGCCGGTTTTAACCGTTTGAATTCCGCGGCGTATCTCTTTGGGCAGGTCAGTGAATAACTCCAGGTATTGCGTGAGGACTTTAAGCCCGCGTTCCCCCAAAGCTCGCGGAGAGAACTGACGAATGACCGCCTCTTGGAGGGTGGGATGCATAGCAACCATCATGTCAAATGACGGGTCCAGTTTCTTAATTGCCCCCTCCAGGGACACCAGCACTTTGAGCAGCATGGCCTGATCCGGCGGCATGGACAGATGGTTGTTTCGGACCAAGCCTAACAATTCTCCGACCATGGCGGACAGATTTGTGCGTCCCGCGGATTTCCCGGAATATCTGTTCAGAAATTCGTCAACGTCTTCCAACAGATCGCCCGGGTCTTCTCCCTCCCTCCCGGACCATTGCAAAAGGACCATGCAGAGGCCCTCGGCATCATTTCGCATCAAGGCCAGCAGCAGTTTCATAATCTGTTCCCGCCTGACCCAGGATAGGCGTCCGATCATGCCAAAGTCGATGAAGGCAATGCGTTCCCCAGGCAAAATGAAGAAATTACCGGGGTGCGGATCCGCGTGGAACATTCCATCCACCATAATCATCTTGAGCACAGCCTCCGCCGCTGTTTGGGCGAGGCGTTTGCGGTCCATCCCTGCTTCATCGATAGTTTTAATATTCACCCCCGGAATCCCGTCCACGAATTCCTGGACAATAATGCGTTCCTTTGTCCATTCCCAATAAACTTTGGGAATCACGATGCGATCATCATCTTTGAAGCTGGCCGCCACTTGTTCGGCATTTTGCCCTTCCGTCACGAAGTTGAGTTCATTCCGCAGAGACTTCACAAATTGCTGGACGACCTTTTGGGGATGATAGGTGGCCAGCTCGGGGATTTTCTTTTCAGCTAACGATGCCAAATAAGCCAACAGATGCATATCGGATTCAATGCTTGCCCGGATCCCTGGGCGTTGAATCTTGAGTATCACTTTGGTCCCGTCTTTCAACGTGGCCCGGTGAACCTGGGCCAAAGAAGCCGCAGCCAGTGGCTCGGGATCAACCTCTTGGAAGATTTCTTCAAGGGGGGCTCCTAAATCTTTTTCGATCTGAGGACGAAGCTCTTTGAAGTCCAGGTGTGGCGCCTGCGATTGAAGCTTTTCGAACTCACTGATCCACTCCGGTCCGAACAAGTCCGGGCGGGTGGCAAGAATTTGGCCGAGTTTGACAAAGGTCGGCCCGAGAAATTCAAAGAGCCGGCGCAAACGCTGCGGACGGTCAAGGTGGGCGATGTCTTCCGCATGCTTCCACCCTAGAATCTTGCCGGTGCGCTCAGCCGCGGCCTCAAGACCCATGCGTTTGAAGAGATCGCCGAAGCCGGCGAGGCTAAATGCTTTGATGATTAGGCCCAGCCGATCTAGATCGGCGATTTTGGATCGGAGTTCCATCGTCTAGCCCTCCTGTGATTTGTGTTTCAACGGGGCCAGCGCCATGGGCGTGCCCTGATGGCCGGACTTGGCCCGCTGCATGGCACCGATGGAGACCGTGCGGATGGTGTTGATCGCCAGTTGAACTGTGTTCTCGTCTTTCATTGGATTTGGAGTTGGATTATTTCGCTTCCTCCAGAGCGGCGATTTTGCCGAGTCGCCGCAGGTGTCTTTCAGCCTGGCTATACTCCGCCGCCAGAAAGGTCTGAACCAGGTCCCACGCGACGGATGGGCCGACAGTCCGGCCGCCCATGCACAGAATGTTCATGTGGTCGTCTTCAACTCCTTGCCGAGCGGAGAAGTGGTCGTGGATGAGGGAGGCGCGGATGGCTGGAATCTTGTTCGCGCAAACCGAAGCCCCCACGCCACTGCCGCAAATCGCGATACCGCGTGTCACCTGGCCGGACGCCACGGCGTTCGCCAGCGGAGTCACATAGTCCGGATAATCGTCGTCGGGTTTGAGTTTGTTGGCCCCGAAATCAACCACTTCGTGGCCGGCGCCATGGAGTTGGTCAACCATCTCTTCTTTGAGCCCAAAGCCTCCGTGGTCGGTGGCAATTCCTACTTTCATAATCTCCTCTCACTCTCCTTTCTTCAGCGCGTTGCTCTTGGAGGCAATTACCGCGAGCAGCTCGTTCCAGGACTTCACGAAGGATTTGGCCCCTTCCGTCTGAAGTTGGGCGGCCAGCGCTCCCAAGTTGACACCGGCCTCGCTGAACTGCGCCAACACTGTCTCCCAATCGCCTCCATCGGCGGACATGATCGAGTTGAGTTCGCCGTGATCGGCCAGGGCCAGTAACGTGGCTTCCGGCATGGTGTTGACTGTGAACGGGGCCGCCAGCGCTTTGATATAGAGCACATCCGGGGCTTCGGGGTCCTTGACGCCGGTGCTGGCCCAAAGCAGTCGTTGTGGTCGGGCGCCCGCGTTAAACGCGCGCTGCCAGCGAGGCGAGCCTAACAACTCCCGGTAAGCTTTGTAAGCGCGGTTGGCCATGGCGATCCCGAGCTGGTTGTTTAATGCCGCGGGGACTCTGCCGGCCACCGCGCCATCCCAACGGCTGACGAATACCGATGCGACCGAACTAACGTCCGGCTTGAGTCCCGCGGCGATGCGCCGCTCGACGCCGCGCATGAACGCATCGGCCGCCGCGAGATACTGCTCGCGCGAAAACAGGAGCGTTACATTGATGGGCACGCCGGCGAAAATCGCCTCTTCAATTGCCGGCAGGCTCTCCTTTGTCCCAGGAATTTTGATGAACACGTTGGGGCGTGCAGCGCGGGCGCGCAATTCCTTGGCGGCGGCCAGTGTGCTGGCGGCGTCGTAGGCAAGGAGCGGTGACACTTCCAAGGAAACCCATCCGTCCATTCCGTTGGTCTGGTCGAACGTTGGGCGGAAAAGATCCGCCGCCCGACTGATGTCCTCGATCGCCAGCTCGAAAAACAGCGGTTCGCCGGATTTCCCTTGGGCGAGTCCATCCCGAATCGCCGCATCGTAGGCCCGGCTGTTTTTGATGGCGTGGTCGAAGATGGTCGGATTGGAGGTCAGACCGGTGATGGAGAACTCCTCAATGTAGCGCTGGAGGGTCCCCGTGTTGAACAAGTCGCGGGTGATGTTGTCAAGCCAGAGGCTCTGGCCGAGGTTGTGGAGTAGTTTGGTTGCTTTCATATTGGTTCGTTTCTTAAGATACGGTTTCCTGGCTTTGGATTTGGGTGTTCACGAGGGACATCCGCCCGGCGGAAGTTGTCAGTTCAAGAAGCCGTTCGAAAATTGAGGGCTTGAGCATTTCCTCCGTGGAGCGCCAGCGCCAATTGCCATCGGCGATGCCAGGCACGTTCATTCGGCCCCCCACACCCAGATTCAACAAATCCTGCAGTGGAGCGATGGCGAGGCCCGACTTCGAGGACCACACCGACCGGATAAAGTCCCAGGCGACTTCGCCAGTCTCGCCGCCGGCCTTTACCACATAACTCATGGCGGCGTGGCGAACATTTTCCGGCAGCGATTCAAACCAGGCGCGAGTAGTGGTATTGTCGTGCGTCCCCGTGTAAGCGACGGTGTTCGGGCTGTAATTCTGGGGGAGATGCGGATTATCGGAACGGCCATCGAAGCCGAACTGGAACACTCGGATTCCCGGCAGCTCGAACTTATCGCGAAGCGCAACCACATCGGGCGTGATAATGCCGAGGTCTTCGGCAATGAACGGCAGGTGGCACAACTCCGCCCGGACAGCCTCGAAGAAAGCAGCGCCGGGCCCGGGCACCCAATGCCCGGGTTCAGCGGTTTGAGCGGTCGGGGGAACGTGCCAGGCCGCGCAAAACGCCCGGAAGTGGTCGAGCCGAACCATGTCCACATGCACCAGTAACGACTTTAGGCGGTCAATGCACCAGCGATAGCCCGAGCGGCGAAGGGCTTCCCAGTCATACACCGGGTTGCCCCAGAGTTGCCCTTTGGCACTGAAATAATCCGGAGGCACGCCAGCCACGAATTGCGGCCGGAGATCGGCATCAAGCTGGAACCACTGGGGATTGGCCCAAACATCGCTCGAATCAAGCGACACGAAGAAAGGCAGATCCCCAATAAGGAGCACGCCGCGTTTGTGAGCATATTCTTTCAGTCGGTTTCCTTGGCGGGACAGCAGGAACTGCCCAAACCGGCTTTCGTTGATCCGGTCGGCCAGGTCGCGGCGCGCGCGTGCCATGGCCGAAGGACTGCGCCCGCGCAAGTCGTCCGGCCAGTCGAGAACGTTCGCGCCTGCCAAGCGCGCCTTCAACGCGCGGAACAGGGCATAGTCGTCCAGCCAGTGAGCCTTTTCCGAACAAAACCGTTCGAAGTCCGCCCGCAGCTCCGGGCGCGCGGAAGAGTCGAAATTACGCCAAGCCTGGTCGAGCAACCGGTGCTTGAAAGCGATGACCGTGTCAAAATCAACCGCGTTTTTTGGGAGGTCCCGGCCTGATTCACAATCAGTTGGGTTGAGCAATCCTTCTTCGATCAGAAGGTCCGGGCTGACCAACAGCACGTTTCCCGCAAAAGAGGACAAGCATGAGTAAGGCGAGTTGCCACACCCGGTGGGCCCCAACGGCAGGGCCTGCCACCACCCCTGGCCGGCATCGTGGAGCCGGTCCACCCAGTCAAACGCGGCTGGCCCCAAGTCTCCAATGCCGTAAGGCGACGGCAGCGAGGTCACATGCATCAGCACTCCGGAAGTCCGACACTCTGGCCTGAATGGCGGAAGCGCGACTTGATGTTCTAAGAGGGCGCTTTTCATAATACCGGGCAGGGTTGCACCTTCCAGATTTCGGTTGCGTACTGGGCGATAGTGCGGTCGCTGGAAAACTTCCCTGAACCAGCCACGTTCAAGATCGCCTTGCCGGCCCATTCGTTGGGTTCGCCGTACAAATCCACCAGACGCTGATCGGACTCGAGGTAGGATTTTAAGTCGGCCAGATGCATGTAGTAGTCACCGTGGACTAGGAGCGCATCCAGGATGGGGGAGAAAATGCCCTGCTCTTTTGGGCTGAAATGGTTCGACGAAATCAAATCCAAGGCCAGCCGTGTTTCCGGCTCGTTTTCGTAATGCCAGCGCGGATTGTACCAGCCGCGGGTATTGACCACCTGTTCCGCCGTCAATCCGAAAAGAAAAAAGTTCTCCTCGCCCGCTTCCTGGGCCATTTCGATGGTGGCCCCATCGCGTGTCCCAATCGTCAGGGCGCCGTTCATCATGAATTTCATGTTGCTGGTGCCGCTGGCCTCGTAACCGGCGGTTGAGATTTGATTCGACATATCGCTGGCCGGGATGAGCCGCTCGGCCAGACTCACGCAGTACTCCGGCAAGAACACCACATTGAGCCGGCCTCGCACCGCCGGATCCGCGTCAATGACGGCGGAGAGGTTGTTGATGAATTTGATGATGAGCTTAGCCAGGTGATAGGCGGGCGCCGCCTTGCCGGCGAAGAAGAACGTCCGTGGAGGCAGGTCGAGCTTGGGATTGGCGCGCAGGCGGTTGTAGAGCACGACCACGCGCAGCGCGTTGAGCAATTGCCGCTTGTATTCGTGGATGCGCTTGATCTGGCAATCGAAGATGGTGTCCGGATCAACGGCCTGCCCGGTGGTTGTCTTCAGCCAGTCGGCGAATTTGGCTTTGGCTTGGCGTTTGGCGTTACGGAAGGACTCTTGAAACCCCGACTCGTCGGCCAGGGGTTTGAGCCGGCGCAACTCATTGAGATCAACAACCCAGCGATCTCCGATGGCCTCGGTGATGGCACGCGCGAGCGGCGGGTTGGCCAGCAACAACCATCGCCGGGGCGTGACCCCGTTGGTCTTGTTGTTGAAGCGCTCAGGAAAGATCTCGGCCAAATCCTTTACCGTAACCGTTCGCAGCAGGCCCGAATGAATCGCCGCCACGCCGTTGGTGCTGTGGGAGCCGACAATGGCAAGATTGGCCATGCGGACTTTCCGAAATGGCCCCTCTTCGATCAGGCTGGCGTTTGCCACGCGCGATTCGTCCCCAGGGTAACGGAGCCGAACTTCATCCAGGAGCCGCCTGTTGATCTCGAAAATGATCTCCAAATGACGCGGCAGCAAATCCTGGAACCATTGGACCGGCCATTTCTCGAGCGCTTCTGGAAGCAGCGTATGGTTGGTGTAAGCCAACACTTTCCTAGTTAACTCCCAAGCCTGGTCCCAGCCGAGATGCGCCTCATCGAGCAGTATCCGCATTAACTCCGGTACGGCCATCGAGGGATGGGTGTCATTGAGTTGGATCGCCACCTTCTCTGGCAGTTGGTTCCAGTCATCGTTCGTCTGCCGGAAGCGCCGCACCAGGTCCCCCAGGGAACAGGCGACCAGGAAGTATTCCTGAATAAACCGCAGACCCTGGCCGAAGCTGGTCGAATCGTCCGGATAAAGCACCCGCGTGAGCGATTCCGCGGTCAAGGTTTCCGCGACGGCGCTGACAAAATCACCGTGGCTGAATACGTTAAAATCGAAGGAGTCGGGGGTGGTTGCCGCCCAGAGGCGGAGGGTGTTGATGGTCTTGCCGCCAAAGCCCACGACAGGCCGGTCGTAAGGCACACCGATTAGTTTGGAGGGCCGGCCAGGAACGGGTTGCAAGCTCCCGCCATGCACCTCGAAGGAGCAGTTCAACGGCACTTCGATCTTCTCCCGAGGCCGGGCCACCTCCCACGGGTCCGGGTTGCGCAACCAATTATCAGGCTGTTCCTGTTGCCAGCCGCCGTTGATGGTCTGTTTAAAGATGCCATATTCATAGCGCAGCCCATAGCCCATCGCCGGGAGGGCCATAGTGGCCATGGAATCCAGAAAGCACGCCGCCAGTCGTCCCAGGCCGCCATTGCCCAGGCCGGCATCCGGTTCCTCTTCCAGCAGTTCCACCGGGTCAACGTGCTCCTGCTTCGCTGCTTGCCGGGCGATCGGCTCGAGCAGAAGATTGGTAATGTTATTAGCGAGTGAGCGCCCGATCAGATACTCCATCGAGAGATAATAGATCCGCTTGGGATTTCTTTGCGTGTAGTGTTCTTCGGTCTGTACCCAGCGTTGTGACACGACATCGCGCACTGATCGGGCCAGCGCTTCAAAACGCTCGCGCGGACCCGCGGCTTGGAGAGCGATCACATTGTCAAAAACCAGGTGCCGCTGATACGAGGCGTTGGGTGAACCTGAGAACTGGATCGGGCCACAGCCATACTGCTGCGCGAGCTTGGACAGTCTATCGGCTTCGTCCGCAACTGGATTGTCCGTGAATGGCAAAGGTCGCGGTTTTGATCTGGTAAACGGCGCAGATACTTTAGGCTTGGGTAACTGTCCAAGAGTTGGAGTCGGCGGGGAATTAGGTCTCAATTTCATGGTATCCATATTTATTTCTGTCTTCAAAATGGTTGGTCTTGGTTACTGACTATGACTGGCGCGCCAGATAGACGATGGCAAGAGTGTCGCTCATGGCGGGGAAGGTTAGCGGTTGGCCGGCCAGGTCCAGCCATCCATCTCCGGCTTGTCTATGCCGTTCTCATAGGCGTAGGCCTGGCATTCGAGCTGCATGACGCGCAATTTCTCCTTGGCATGAGCGCCGCAGGCGCGCAGGGCTGGCACGCGGTCAATCACGTCCATCGCGATGGTGAACCGGTCAATCTGGTTCCGAATCGCCAGGTCCAGCGGCGTATTGATGTTGCCCTTTTCTTTATACCCGCGGACGTGCAGGTTCTTGTGGTTTGTGCGGCGATAGGTCAACCGATGAATGAGCCACGGGTAGCCATGGAAATTGAAGATGATCGGTTTGTCCTCCGTGAACAGCGTATCGAAGTCCCGGTCGCTCAGCCCATGTGGATGCTCGCTGGACGGCGTCAACCGGAACAGATCCACCACGTTGACAAACCGGATTTTGAGATTGGGGAAATTCTCGCGCAACATAATGACAGCGGCGAGTGATTCCTTGGTGGGGATGTCTCCGGCGGCGGCGATGACCACATCCGGCTCCACTCCCTCGTCGTTGCTCACCTGGGGCCAAATGCCAAGCCCTTTGGTGCAGTGCGCAATGGCCTGGTCCATGCTCATGTATTGGAGATGCTTCTGTTTGTCCGAAACGATGACGTTGATGTAGTTGGTGCTCTTGAGGCAGTGGTCCGCCACGCACAGGAGCGAGTTGGCGTCGGGCGGCAGGTAGATGCGGCAGACGTCTGGACTCTTGTTCACCACCAGGTCCAGGAAGCCCGGATCCTGATGCGTGAAGCCGTTGTGGTCCTGGCGCCACACCGTCGAGGTGATCAGCAGGTTGAGCGAGGAAACCGGCGCCCGCCACGACAACCCCCGGCAACTTTCCAGCCATTTGGCGTGCTGATTGAACATCGAGTCAATCACATGGACAAACGACTCGTAGGTGGAGAAAAACCCGTGGCGTCCCGTGAGCAGATAACCTTCGAGCCAGCCTTCCAGCGTGTGCTCCGAAAGCAGTTCCATGACCCGGCCATCGGGCCCCAGTTCGCCGCCATCGGCATCTTCGGGAAGGTAATCGGCCAGCCACAATTTTTTGCTGGCCTCATAAACGGCATCCAGCTTGTTGGAAGCGGTTTCGTCGGGACCGAAGACGCGGAAGCTCTGCATGTTGTTGCGCATGATGTCCCGCAGGAAGCGTCCCAGGGGCCGCGTGTTCTCAGCCGTAGTCCGGCCTGGCGCGTCCACCTTGACCGCATAGTCCCGAAAATCGGGGAGGCGGAGGGGCTTGCGAAGCAACCCGCCGTTCGCATGCGGATTGGCGCTCATGCGCCGGTCGCCTTCGGGCGCGAGGGCCTTGAGTTCCGGGATTAGCTTTCCGGTTTTATCGAAAAGTCTCTCGGGCCGGTAACTGCGCAGCCAATCTTCCAACTGCTTCAAATGGGCCGGGTTTTCCCGCACGCCGGCCAGGGGTACCTGGTGCGCGCGCCAAAAGCCTTCGACTTTATGACCATCCACTTCTTTAGGGCCGGTCCAACCTTTCGGGCTGCGCAGAACGATCATGGGCCACCGGGCGCGGGTTGCTTTGCCTGTCGCGCGGGCTTCTTGCTGGATGCGCCGGATTTCGAGCACGCAGTTCTCGAGGGTCGCGGCCATCTTTTGGTGCATGTCTGCCGGGTCGCTGCCCTCCACGAAGTAGGGCATCCAGCCATAGCCCACAAACAAGGATTCCAGTTCATCGTGCGAGATGCGGGAAAGCACGGTGGGATTGTTGATCTTATAGCCGTTGAGCTGTAGGATCGGTAGCACCGCCCCATCCCGGATCGGGTTCAGGAACTTGTTGGAATGCCATGCGGCGGCCAAAGGGCCGGTTTCCGATTCCCCATCTCCCACGACGACGGCCACAAGCAGGTCGGGATTATCGTATGCCGCGCCGAAGGCATGAGAGACGCTATAGCCCAACTCGCCGCCCTCATGCATGGAGCCGGGTGTTTCCGGTGTGCAGTGGCTGCCAATGCCGCCGGGGAAGGAAAATTCCTTGAAGAACTCGCGCATTCCTGCTTCGTCCTCGCCTTTGTTGGGATAAACCTCCGAATAGGTGCCCTCGAGGTAGCTCGGCGCCAGTACACCCGGCGCGCCGTGCCCCGGGCCGGCCAGAAAGATCGTGTTCAAATCATATTTTTTGATCAGCCTGTTGAGGTGGACATAAATAAAACTCAAGCCCGGACTTGTGCCCCAATGCCCGAGCAATCGCTGTTTGATATGCTCAACCGCAAGCGGTTCGCGCAGCAGCGGATTGGCCCGCAAATAAATCATCCCGGCGGCAAGGTAATTGCACGCCCGCCAGTAGGCGTCAATCTTGCTGAGTTCCTCTCCGGACATTGCGGGTGGCGGTGCCGGGATCGCCTCGTCGCGCGCAGTTCTTTTTTGATCATCAATTACCGTTGTGGTTTCTCTCATATTGATACTTTCTTGTTAAACGGTTTCAGTCGTTAGTTCTAATTCTCTGGGTGGAGACTTCCATTGAGCGTCCGACCGAATCACCCGCCGCGTCTCCCGCAGGATTGTCAAATCCTCCCTGCTTGAAATGACCAGGATCCGCGCCGGAGAATCACCTTGGGCGACATCAGCGTCCGGCTGGCAGTGGGAGTTGGCGGCGCAATCCAGTCTCAATCCAAGATGCCCAAGCTTCTCGCACACCAACTCCCGGACTTGAGCCGAATTCTCACCCACACCCGCGGTGAAGGCCAAAGCATCAACACCGCCAAGAACCGCCGCCATGGCTCCTACGGTTTGAACCAGCCGGTGGATATAGACTTCCAACGCCAGGCGGGTCGCATGATGGTCAGGAGCCTTTTTCAAAATTTCGCGCATGTCCGAAGAGATCCCCGAAAGGCCGAGCAGGCCGGATTCGTGGTTCAAAACATATAGGAGCTTTTCAACTGTCAGCCCTTTGTGTTGCAAGAGATAGAGGAGCGCGCCTGGATCCACACTTCCGCTGCGAGTGCCCATGACGACCCCTTCAAGCGGGGTAAAGCCCATGGACGTATCTACGCAAACGCCGTTGCGGACCGCTGAGACGGAGGCGCCATTGCCCAAATGAGCAATCACAATCCGGGCGCTGCTCCGCCCCAGCATCGCAGCCGCGCGCCTGGAGCAATAAGCGTGGCTCAAACCGTGAAAGCCGTACCGATAGATTCCCCACTCAGTTGTCCAGGTCCGCGGTATGGCGTAGGTCCGCGCCGCGGCCGGCAAAGTGGCGTGAAAAGCCGTGTCGAATACCGCTACCTGCGGTACCGAAGGCAAGACTCTTCCAATAGCGCGTATTCCTTCGAGCCCGGCCAGGTTATGCAGCGGCGCGAGGTCACAAAGTTCATGAATTGCGTCTTGAACCTCCGCTGTAATCCGCACGGCGGCTGCGAACCGCGTTCCCCCATGCACGATCCTGTGCCCAACCGCCGCAGGTTCGTCATTGCGCAACAAGGGCGCGAGGGGGCCAGTGCGGAGGTCTGAAAGGATTCGCGAAAAGGCCTCGCCATGCTCCCGCAGATGCAATTCCTCCCGTATTTCAGGTTGGCCGGGATAGTGGAGCCTGAGCTGCGTTGGCTGGGTTGCCCAATCAATGCTGCCTTCGGCCAGCAGCAGCTCCTGGTCCGCCTCGAACAGGCTGAACTTGAGACTGCTCGATCCGGAGTTGCAAACGCCGATTTTCATAGATCATCTTCAGGAAGCGCCGTCATCGGCGTTATGAGTTATGTTCATTCAGCAATTTGGATTTGTTGCAGTCACGGCATCGGCTATACGCCCGCACCCTTGCCGCCGGAGAGGTGGTGGGCCGGCCATGCGTCAATGGGCGTGACATCGGGGCCGGGATAGAATGTGACTCGAACGAGGTTTTTGAGGTTCAGGATCGAGATGCCTCCCTGCGGCATCCGGAAGTGGACCGCGGGCGCGGAAAACAGTATGCGCAGCCGTTGCAGCCGTTCCGCTTCGAATGGCACCTTGATCTCAGCCGCCAGAAATACCCGATTCCCGCCAGTTATTTCCACTTCCACGAAGCCTACTGCGAACTCGCCAGTCCGTTTCGGGCTCCGGCGTCGCTCCAGCCGCGCCGGGTCGTTCAGATGGCTTCGTTCTTGGAATTCGTCCTCGGACAACTCGACCACATCTAAAATGTCGGCGGGATGTTTCCAGGGAGGGAGATCTTGGGCGATGAAATCAACGCGATTGACCCGCGAAGCAATGAAGGTCGTCAGCGAGTAATCGCCGGCAATTGTAATGATGTCCCCGGTGAAGCCTTTTGTGGACTGGATTCTTTTAAATATACGGGTTGCCAGGGCCGGATCGTCCTGGAAGAAAGTCTCAGTCGAACCTCCCTGGGTATGAATTAGAATTTTCATGTTGTAAATTCGCAATGGTCGTTCAGTTGAACAAGCCGGTGTCCATTCCATCCGTAATGCGACAGCCAGCTCCCGGCGTTCGCCAAAATTCTCGGCCCATGTTTATGAGAGCCGCTTTGGCGCTTGAAACCCGGCTCTTGTTCGTATTGTTGAATGCAATTCGCATACAAACCGGGTCACGCAACTAGCGTGCCAACTATCTTGGAAAGGCATAAAGTCCTGCCCCTCAACGATAACGGCTCGACACCGACCCAAGGGCCAAGGCTCGAAATTTCGGATGTTCGAAAAACAGGGTTCTTAAATCCACCACACGAGGAATCGGAGGAACGATTGTCTGTTTTTCGAGTCTTCGAGATTCCGAGTCTCAGCCCGCGAGCCATTTCCAAGCTGTTACCCCTTGATAGCCAGCATCTTCTGCTCTTCGCCGGCAGTTGGCACGGCGACTGCATACGTCGGCTTTGTGTGCGAATTAACAAACAACGATTACTCCAGAAACAACTGGAAAAACACAACGCAACATGAACTCTATAGACCGTAACGAAACGACCACGATCGGGGAACCGCCGCAGACCGGCACTCAGCAGCACCGTAGCAGAGTTGACTCGCGGGACAAATCCAATGGCGATGGCAAAAACGACCCGAACACTTTGCCAGCCCCGAGCCGCTCAAAGACCAGAACGCGAATTGCTTTGCTGGCGGTCGCGCTGCTGGTTGGCGCCGCCTCCGCGGTGTATTACTTACGGTTCGTAGTGCCGTTCGAGTCCACCGACAACGCGTTCATCGAAGGCAACGTCATACCGATGGCATCCCAAGTGCCGGGACGGGTCGCCGAATTGTTGGTGAAAGACAACCAGGCGGTCAAACAGGGCGATGTAATCCTGAAAATTGATCCGCGGGATTACGAGGCCAGTCTGGCCCAAGCGCGCGCCGATCTGGCGGCGGCGCGCAGCCGGGTGGATCAAGCGAAGGCGCAGGTGAACGCCAGCGAAGCCAAAGTCGCGCAGGCGCAGGCGGCAGTGATTGCCGCCGATGCGGAGAATCGGCGCGCGGCGGATGATCTCAAGCGTTACGAATCGGTCGAAAGCCGGGCGGTTTCAAAGAGCGCAATTGACCTGGCACAGTCCCAGGCGCGCGCGGCGGGCGCCAATTTGGAAGCGGCGCGCAGCCAAGCCAAAGCCGCCGAGGCGGAGGTGGCTTTGAGCGCGGCGGGCGTTGAAACCGCGAGTGCCGCGGTTCAACAGGCCGAAGCCGGTCTCCGTCAGGCCGAACTAAATCTCTCTTACACACAAGTCATCGCGCCCGACGACGGCCGGGTGACGCGGCGCGTCGTGGAAAAAGGCGCCTACATTCAGCCCGGCCAGGCGCTCATGGCGATTGTGCCGCGCCAGTATTGGGTCGTTGCCAACTTTAAGGAAATACAACTGACTCACATGCGCGTCGGCCAGCCGGTTGAGGTCGTTGTGGACGCCTATCCGGGCCGCAAATTCAAGGGCCATGTGGAGAGCATTCAAAGCGGCGCGGGCGCCCGATTCAGCCTGTTCCCGCCGGAGAATGCCACCGGCAACTATATCAAGGTGGTGCAGCGGGTGCCTGTCAAAATCCTTCTCGATGAACTGCCCGGAGACGACCTCGCGCTTGGCCCCGGAATGTCCGTGGATCCCAAAGTGCGCGTGAAGTAATCACCCTGCGCGATAAACAATCTGTTGCCCTCAACCTATGAATGGCGATACGAACCAGACTAAAATCAATCCGTGGCTCATCGCGGCCGCGGTGATTTTGCCGACCTTTATCGAAGTGCTCGACACCACGGTCGTGAGTGTCGCGCTGGAAACAATCGCGGGCAATCTTTCCGCCACGGTCTCGCAAGCCACCTGGATTCAGACGGGTTACCTGATTTCAAATGCCATCGTCCTGCCTGCCAGCGCGTGGTTTTCCTCTGTATTCGGGCGGAAACGGTTTTTGATGGTATGCATCGGCATTTTCACGCTGGCTTCGTTCGCTTGCGGCGCCGCGCCGACTCTTCCCTTTCTGATCTTCGCTTCCATTGTGCAAGGCGCCGGAGGCGGCGCGTTGCAGCCCATCTCGCAGGCCATTTTGATGGAGAGTTTTCCGCCCGCCAAGCGGGGCGCGGCCATGGCAGCCTACGTGTTGGGCGTGGTGCTCGCGCCTGTGCTCGGACCGGTCGTGGGCGGTTGGCTCACGGAAAATTATTCCTGGCGCTGGATTTTTTACATCAACATCCCTTGCGGTCTGGTCGCCCTTTGGATGATCCGACAATTCGTCTTCGACCCTGAATACATCCGCAACGCAAAAAGAGTGCGGATTGACGCTCTTGGCTTCCTTGTCCTGGCGATTTGGTTGGGCACGCTGCAAACGGTCCTGAACAAGGGACAGGATGAAGATTGGTTCAACTCGAATTTTATTTGCACCCTTTCGGTCATTTCCGTCATCGCGTTTGTCGCGTTTGTCGTAAGAGAATTTCGGACGCGCGAACCGCTTGCCAACCTGCGGGTCTTCGCCGACAGGAACTTCCTGTTCAGCACAATTCTCATCTCCATCATCTTTTTCCTGGTGTATGCGATCATGAATCTGCAGCCGCTGATGGCGCAGGGTTTGATGGGATACACCGCCTATGTGAGCGGATTGACGCAGGTGTCGCGCGGTTGGGGCATGTTGCTCTTGACGCCGCTGGTGGGGTATCTGGTCGGTAAAGTGGACAATCGTCTGCTGGTCGGCGCTGGAATGATCATCACGACAGTGGCGGCCTTTCTGATGGGCAATTTCAATCTCGACATTTCCAGCCACGCCTATTTCTGGCCCAACTTCTTTCAGGGGATGGGAATCGCGCTGACTTCGGTTCCGCTGATGACCATCGCCGTGTCCACCATTCGCAACGAGGAGATGGGCAATGCGACCGGGCTGTTCGCGCTGGCGCGCAACCTGGCCGGCAGCATCGGCATTGCCGTGGCGATTGCCATGGTCTCCCGCGGCGCGCTAAGGCACCAGGCATATATGGTCACTCATCTGACTCCTTATGACCTGCCTTACCAGAGCGCGGTGCATATGGGGCAAGCCGCCCTGACACCTTCAATGGGAGCGCAAGCGGCACCCGGAACTTTGGGCGTCATTTATCAATCGCTGCTTTTGCACTCCAACATGTTTGCCTTCGTTGACGAGTTCCGCTGGCTGGCGCTGATCTGTCTTGCGTCCGTCCCGCTGGTGCTTGTTTTCAAGAAGGCGCAAGGCAAAAAAGCCGTCATGATGCATTAACCTGGCGCGAAACCGTGTCAACCATCGCTCAAATTACTCATTGCTAAATTATGAAATACCATTCTCAAATCCTCCTCACGGGCACCGCCCTTGCCTTCGTTCTTTTCCAGGGCTGCGCCGTTGGTCCCAATTTCCAGCCGCCGAAAACCACCCCGCCCGCGCAATGGAGCGCGCCCCAGGCGGGCGGCGAAACGAACCTGGAGCCTTCCCTCGACTCGTGGTGGAAGAGTTTTAACGACCCGCAACTGGACTCGCTGGTCGAGCGGGCGGTCAGGACCAACCAGGACCTGCGCATCGCTGAAGCGCGCGTGCGCGAAGCCCGGGCGTTCTACCGCATCGCCTCCTCGCATCTCTGGCCCACCCTGGATGCCGGCGGCTCCTACGCGCGTGAAAACCAAAGCAAGAATCAGCCGATTATCGGCTCTCTCCCG
>Ga0187888_1001207_pt1 | contig 25130 bp, 17 predicted proteins | sample June2016WEW_7_40_FD_132987 | JGI IMG/M metagenome (GOLD analysis project Ga0187888, IMG submission 132987) | Peatland microbial communities from SPRUCE experiment site at the Marcell Experimental Forest, Minnesota, USA - June2016WEW_7_40 | ecosystem: Environmental > Terrestrial > Soil > Wetlands...
CGATCCGGATCGCAAATCCCCCATGATGGGATGCGAATGCGCAAGACCCGATGCAAAAGTATTTCCATGGAATCGACGTTTGCGACCGGCGCCATCGCCGGACGATCTATTATTAATAGTTACATGTCCCTAGCCGATACCCTGTTTGGCAGGCCCTTGGCCACCAGCGAAGAACGCGCCGAGCACATCGGCGTGGCCGCCGGCATTCCCATCTTTGGCCTGGATGCGTTGACCTCGGCGGCGTATGGGCCTGAGGTGGCGCTGTCGCTACTGATTCCGCTGGGGATTGCCGGCATCGCCCACCTGATTCCCATCATCTCGGCGATCCTCATTCTGCTGCTCATCGTCTTCTTCAGCTATCGTCAGACCATTGCGGCGTATCCCGGCGGAGGCGGCTCGTACACCGTTGCCACGGAAAACCTGGGCAGCGGGGCCGGCCTGGTGGCCGCTGCGGCGCTGATGATCGACTACATCCTGACCGCCGCGGTTGGCATCACGGCCGGGGTCGGGGCCGTGGTCAGCGACCAGCAGTGGCTGCAGCCGCACATGCTGATGCTGTGCCTGTTGGTGCTGGCGTTCCTTGCCCTGGTCAACATGCGCGGCGTCAAGGACACGGGCGCGGCTTTCATTCTTCCCACATTTCTGTTTGTCGGGACCGTACTGACGACCGTGGCCTTCGGCATCTTCCGCGTCTTTGCGGCGGGAGGCCACCCCGTCGCCCGTGCGGATATGCCGCACCCGCTGCCCGTCACCATCACCTATCTCGGCATATGGCTCGCGCTCAAGTCCTTCTCCAATGGATGCGCGGCGATGACCGGCGTCGAGGCTGTCTCCAACGGAGTGATGGCCTTCCGCGATCCCAGAGTGAGGAACGCGCAGATGGCGCTCACCGTTATCATGAGCACCCTGGTCATCATGCTCTTCGGCACCGCATGGCTGGCCAAGCAGTACGGAATTATGGCGATGGAGCCGACGGACCCCAACTACCAGAGCCTGCTCAGCCTGATCGTGATGGCGGTCTTCGGACGCAGCTGGTTCTTCCACTTCACCATGTGGTCCATCTTCCTCGCCCTCACTCTGAGCGCCAACACCGCGTTCGCCGACTTCCCGCGAGTCACCCGCGCCGTTGCCTTGAACGATTATCTGCCCCACGTCTTCGTCCTGCGCGGACGCCGCCTGCTCTACTCCTACGGGATCTATGCCCTCACCTTTCTGACCGCAATCATCCTCATACTGTTCAGCGGCAACATCGACAGCATCATCTCGCTCTACGCCATTGGCGCCTTCCTCGCCTTCACGCTCTCCCAGTCCGGCATGGTCGTCCACTGGAAGAAGCAGGGGGCAAAACACAAGGGCCGCCATTGGCACATGTTCGTCAATGGAACCGGCGCCGTCGCCACGGGCATCACCACCCTGATCGTGCTCGCCGCCAAGTTCACCTCCGGAGCGTGGTTCGTCGCGCTTCTGGTGCCCACGCTGATCGTGCTGATGGTGGTCATCAAAAAGCACTACAGGCGGGTCAACGGCGAGGTCATAGAGATGGCCCCGCTCAACCTGACCAACATGCAGCCGCCGCTGGTGGTCATTCCCATGGCGCGCTGGGACCGCATGACCGAGAAGGCCCTGCGCTTCGGCCTGCTGCTCTCCAAGGAGATCAAAGTCGTCAACGTCATCGGCGCCGACGGCGAAGAGACGCTCGACAACGTCTGGGAGGCGAACGTCCTCAAGCCCATCCGCGACCAGGGCCTGCACGAGCCGGAACTCGTCACCCTGCACTCCAACATCCGCCTGGTCATCAACCCGCTGATGGACTACATCCTGGAGCTGGAGCAGCAAAACCCGGACCGCAAGATCACCGTGCTTCTGCCCGAGCTCGTGGTGCGCCACTGGTGGGAGTACTTCCTGCACAACCAGCGCGTGCAGATGCTCAAGCTGCTTCTCCTGCTCAAGGGAAAACAGCGCATCATCGTCGTCAACATCCCCTGGTACCTGTAAGGCACAGGTTCAAGGTTCAAGGCGCGAGGGACTAAGACTTCGGGCCTTGGACCGCGGACCCGGCGCCAGCTCCCGCAGCCGCGCCACAGCGGCCGGGACCAGCGCCAGAGCGCAGTCCACCTCATCCCCGGTCGTCAACCGGCTCAGCGAAATCCGCACGCTGGCGCGCGCGCGCGCCGGGCTGAGCCCCATCGCCGTCAACACATGCGACGGCTCGGTCGAGCCCGACTGGCACGCCGACCCGCCCGAGACCGCCAGCCCCTTCAGGTCGAGCGCGATCACCAGCGCCTCGGCCTCCACGTGGTCGAAGAACAGATTGCTGGTGTTGGCCACGCGCGCCGCACCCGCGCCGTTGACGCCCGCCTGCTCGACCTGCGCCAGGATTCCCTGCTCCAGGCGGTCGCGCAACGCTGCGAGCGAGTGCTGCTCGCCGTTGGCAAGCCACACGCGCGCCAGTTCCGCGGCCTTGCCCAGGCCGACGATTCCGGCGACGTTCTCCGTGCCGGGCCTTCGTCCGCGCTCGTGGTTGCCGCCGAAGAAGATCGGCCGCAGGCGCACGTTGCGCCGAACGAACAAGGCGCCCACTCCCTGCGGCGCATACATCTTGTGCCCCGAGATGCTGAGCAGATCGCATCCCAGCGCCTTGACATCGATTGCCAGCTTGCCCGCTGCCTGCACCGCATCGGTGTGGAAGAGCGCGCCGGCGGCGTGGGTCAACTCCGCCAGCGCGCGCACCGGCTGGATCACTCCCGTCTCATTGTTGGCCAGCATCACGCTCACCAGCCTGGTGTTGGGACGCAGCGCGGCTTCGAGCGCAGCCGGCTCGACCAATCCCTGTGGCGTGGCGGGCAGGAAGTTGACCTCGACTCCGCGCCCGGCCAGCGCCTCGGCGGCCTGCATCACCGCCGAGTGCTCCATGCTGCTGGCGATCAGATGGTCGCCCGGCGCGATAGTTCCAAACAGGGCCAGGTTGTCGCTCTCCGTGCCGCCCGAGGTGAAGACCACCTCCGCCGCTCGGCACCCAATCAGCCCGGCCACCGACTCGCGCGCGCGTTCCACGCCAGCCCGCGCCTGCTGGCCCTGCTGATGGATGGAACTGGCGTTGCCGAACTGCTCCGTCCAGAACGGGCGCATCGCCTCCACCACCTCCGGCAGCAGAGGCGTAGTGGCGTTGGCGTCCATGTAAATGCGCCGCACACCTGAAGTTTACTTGGCGCCCTCGCCTTCTGACCAACCCGGCCCGTTCCACGAAATCTCTCCCACAGCCGCCCGTGAAAGCTCACCGGGAAATATGCTAGGCTTGCATCGTTGTGAAGGAGGAACAGGAGATGACGATAAAGCGCATTGCAGCAGTGGTGATATTGGCAATCTCAAGCGTCGTGGCAGTTCAGGCCCAGATGAGCGGCCAGACGGGCGGCATGGGTTCCGGCCCGGCGGCAGCTCCCGCAGCCGCGCCTGCTTCCACGGTCGATCCCGCGAAGTCCTTCGACGCCTCGGTGAGCCAGATAGAACGTTTGTGGACGGGCGCGGCCCAGGCGATGCCCGCCGACAAATACGGCTTTGCGCCCAGCGCCGCGATCTTCGTTCCCGGCCAGAAGGTCCAGTACGACGGCGTGCGCACCTTCGCCCAGATCGTCACCCACACTATCCAGGTCAACTACGGATTGTTCGCAGCCATCGGCGGCATCAAGCCGGACGTGGACACCGCGGCCATCGGCAAGCTTACCTCCAAGGACGACATCGTCAAGGCGCTGGCTGATACATTTGCCTTCGCGCACAAGGCCGTGGCCAACGTCACCGCCGCCAACGCATTTGACGGCGTGCGCGGCACGCAGACCCGCGCCAGCATCCTGGCCAGCGCTGTCGGACACGCCAACGACGAATACGGACAGGCGGTTGAGTATCTGAGGATGAATGGGATCGTTCCTCCGGCCAGCGCAGGCCGGCGGGGGATGTAGACGCATTCCGTCTGTAAGCGCTCTAGAACGCGACCTCCGGCGGTCGCGGCGGGGGCCTTAGCAAGAACGTAAACGAGAACCCGCCGGTGTCCTCGTGGTCGCGCAGGCTCCGGCTGTAGAACCCCGACATGGTGACGTGACGCGACAGCGGAATGTCCAGCGATGTGATGAAGCCGTTGTCTTCGGCCGGGTCTGTGTTGGTCGCGGTCGTCACCTTCTTCTTGCCGCTGCCGGTGGTCGAGTACACCAGGTTCTTGTCCAGCGGCAGCTCCTCGTATGCATCCGCCGCGAAGCTCATGCGCCACGGCAGATCGACCGCCGTCCCGGCCTGGAAGTGCGCCATCGGCCCCACCGCAACGTAGCTCTTCACAACGCGCTGGTTCACCAGGGTGCTGGTGTCGCCGAAGCCGAACTCGATGTCGGGCGTGAACAGGCCAAAGTTCTTCTCAAAATGGTTGTTGATGTTGTATGTGACCTGCCCCGCGCCCAGGCCGTAATCGGTGTTGCCCGATGGCAGGCCCATGGAGACGGTCCCGTTGTAGCCGATGGTCAAAAAACTGGCATCGCCGTGGAAGGAGAGCGCCGTGTCCCCGAAGACATTGTTCTTTGTCTTGTAAAGATAGACCGGCTTGGTCTTGGTGCCGACGTTATCGTCGGTGTTGATGTACATATACATCGCCACGCCCGCGTCCACGCTGAAGTACCGGTCCAGCCGATAGGCGACGTTCGGCGTCAGCAGCGAAGACCAGCCGCTGCTTGAATCGTGCTGCGAAGTCGTTCCCAGCGACACATTGAAGCCTTTCGACACGGGAATGATCCCCGCCGGTCCGCTGTCGTTGGTCATCGCCTCCGCGCTGAAGCCGCCCAGCTCGTCCAGATCGCTCGCCTGGCTCGACTGACCCGCCTGCGCCTGGGTCGCATGCGTCTGGGTTGCCTGCGCACGGCCGGAGGGAACCGGGGCGGCAACAAAAACAAAAGCCACGAAGAAAAAGAGTCCAGCGGAGAGCGGCGAGGGCAGGTTGCGGCTGGCCCGTGAAATGGACAAGGAGACACCCCTCGAAGGAACACAACAAATCTAGACGAACAAGGCCAGTATCCGACAAGCCGCCAACGTGCCCTACCGTTTCTCAATCGGGATGTAAGGCTGCGGATAGGGCGGCCCGATGTAGTCCGCGCGGGGACGAATCAGCCGGTTGTCGTCCAGTTGCTCGATCACATGCGCGGTCCACCCGGCGATTCGGCTGATCGCGAAGATCGGCGTGAACAGATCGATCTCCACCCCCAGCGCGGTGTAGGTGGAGGCCGAATAGAAGTCCACGTTGGCGTTCAGCTTCTTCTCCGCGTTCACATACAGCTCGATCTTGCGCGACATGTCGAACCACTTGGTGTTGCCGGCCGAGCGGCTCAGGTCCTCGGACATGCGCCGCAGGTGGGTCGCCCGCGGATCTTCCGTGCGGTATACGCGGTGGCCGAAGCCGGAGATCTTCTTCTTCTGCTCGAACATCTGTTTCACGTACTCCACCGGATCGGCCCCGGCCTCGTCGATGGCAACCAGTATCTTCATCGTCTCGGCGTTGGCTCCGCCATGCAGCGGTCCCTTCAGCGCGGCGATGGCGCCTACAACCGCCGAGTGGATGTCGGAGAACGTCGACGCAATCACGCGCGCCGCAAAGGTGCTGGCATTCAGCTCGTGGTCGGCCTGTAGGATCAGCGCAACATCCAGCGCGCGGGTCGCCGTTTCGGTGGGGTTCACCCCATTCAACATGCGCAGGAAGTTGGCCGAGTGAGACAACGAGCGGTCCGGGTCGATGATGGTCTTGCCCTTGCGGATGCGGTCGAAGATGGCCACAATCATCGCGATCTGCGAGGTTAGCCGGTAGCTCTTGCGCACGTTGCTCTCATGCGACGAGTCCTTCTCGTCCGGGTCGTACAGCGACAGCAGGCTGACCGCCGTGCGCAGCACCTCCATCGGCGTGGCATCGGTGGGCACGTTGCGCAGGAACTCATAGATGCGCCAGTTCAGCGCGCGCGAAAAAGCCAGCTCCTTGCTGAAGTCGGCGAGTTGCGACGCGGTGGGAAGCACGCCGAACCACAGAAGATAGGTGGTCTCCTCGAAGTTCGAGTGCTCGGCCAATTGGTGGATGTCGATGCCGCGATAGGACAGTACACCCGCGTCTCCGTCGATCCAGCAGATGGCTGACTTCGTGGCGATGACGCCTTCAAGACCCTTGATCGGTAGAACGGTGGACATAGGCGACCCTTCGCGAACCGGAATGGAGCATCAGTATGGTTATATCGCAGCGGCGAAAGGCTTGTCACGAAGCCGGGCAGACCATCCGCCCTCGTCGCGCCAGGCCAGCCGAAAACGATCGCTCGGCTCCGGCTTGCGAAGATAGATGCCCTCCCGCCTCTTTTCTCTCTGGGCCGCGGGCCGCGCGGTCTGATGAGCTATAGTTTCCTTAGGGGTCTGCGAATCCGCGGTGCGATTTCGCTGTGCAACCTTCGGCAGCCCCGCAACGTCCCATAGGAAGCAGCAGCGAGAGGAAAACAGTCATGAGCGATCTAGAACCAGTCGTGGTAGCCGAGCGGTCCGCCTCGGGAGCATTCATCGCAGCGGTTGTCGTTGCAGTTCTGTTGGGCGTAGGCGCCCTGGGTTGGTGCATCAGCCTGCAAAACCATATCGCGGCAACCGAACAGAAACTTGCCGACGCCGACAAGAAGAACGCGGAGTTCGCCGACCGCCTCGACGCCACCAACGCCCGCCTGCGCGCCACTGCCGATACCCTCGGCCAGGACGTCGGCGCGACCCAGAAGCAGATTGACGCCCGAACTGCGGTCATCATCGCGGCGCAAAAGTCTCAGAACGCAGAGACCGCCAAACTGGCGCAGCAACAGCAGGCCGCTGATCAGAAGATCGGCGCCGTCTCCAGCGACGTTGCCAGCGTCAAGACAGATGTGGGCGGCGTGAAGACCGACGTCGCCACCACGCGCAGCGACCTCGACGCCACCAAGAGCCAGTTGCAGCGCGTCATGGGCGACGCCGGCGTGATGAGCGGCCTGATCGCCACCAACCACGCGGAACTCGAAGAACTGAAGCACAAGGGCGACCGCAACTACATCGAGTTCACCCTGCAGAAGGGCGCCAAGCCCACCCTGCTCTCCACCATCAAGCTGAAACTGGACAAGGTGGACAACAAGCATTCGCGCTACAGCCTCACCGTCAGCGCCGACGACCGTGACATCCTGAAGAAGGACAAGAACCTCGATGAGCCCGTGCAGTTCTATACCGGCAAGGACCCCGTCCTCTTCGAGCTGGTGGTCAACAACATCGAAAAGAACTCAGTCTCCGGCTATCTCTCAACACCCAAGAGCGGGCAATAGGCAATGCCGGCGAGGCCTTCGCGCCGGCAGGCAAGGCAGCAACGCAGAACGGGGGACGCTCATCGCGTCCCCCGTTCTGCATTTGCCTTGGGTTGGATTACTTCTTCTTGGCGGCTTTCTTGGCTGCCTTCTTGACGACTTTCTTGGCTGCTTTCTTGGTTGCCATGTGTCTATTCTCCCTATCGATATGACATCGATGCTGCATGACATTAATATGCAGCTAACGAATGTATAGATTTGATGAAATTCAGTGTCAAGAAAAATCGTTACTTCGGTGAAATTATTTTTTGCTGCAGGAAGTCACTTGGACGCGCGCACGCGAGCACGGATGACGCGCAATGAATCTCTTAAACGCTCCGAAGCGTCGCAATGCATCGCCCACAACCCCATCCTTCGCGCACTCCCGCGGCGTTAAATCGAGGCGCCGGCACAGGAGATTCCCATTTCGATGACGTGTTAGTTGTGCGCAGGCGGCGGAGGGGGCGCGCTGGACGAGGGGACGGGATTGCCGTCGGCGGTGTTGGGAACCCTGGGGATCGTAACGTTCCGCGGGATGCAGCAGTTGAAAGCGATGGCCCTCCAACTGCGCCCGGTAGGCAGTTGGAAGACGCCGTTCCGCCGCGCGTCGCGGATGAGCCGGCCCTACCTGATCTGGGCCGCGATCTGGTGTGGCGGGTCCTGGCTTCCTTCTTCTATCCGTTGTGCAAGGCACGTTCTTAACCGTGAAGCAGGCAGTGGTGGACAGCGCGGAGAAGATGCCGACGGAGAACTGACCGGCCCGCAGCCGGCCATCGAAAAAAAGTTGCGCGGACAAGTGTACTATCTGTTATAGTACAGATGTGATTCCGTTCCGTGTCCCATTCCGCACCGGCATCTCGCTCTTCGAGCAGATCGTCTACGCCTCCAAGAAGGCGATGGTGTCCGGACAGATGCGCCCCGGCGATCCCTTCCCCTCGGTGCGTACCCTAAGCAAGGAGCTCAAGATCAATCCCAACACAGCGCACAAGATCGTGGCCCACCTGGTAAGCGAGGGGCTGCTGGAGACGCGCCCGGGGATCGGCACCGTGGTGGCTGCGCTGCCGGACTCGACGCGCAGGGAGCGCACCCAACTGCTCGGCCACGAGATTGAGGAGCTGGTGGTTGAAGCCAAGCGCCTCGGCATCGGCCGCGACGAGATGCTCACTTCCATCTCCGCGCACTGGCAGCGTTTGAGCAGCAAGGATTCAGAAGCCGCAGGCAAGCCCACCGAGGGAGGACGCAGAGAGCGATGAATCCTACGATTCGCACGCAAGACCTTGGCAAGAGATTTGGCCATACAGAAGTCCTCCTCGAGATCAACCTGGCGGTGCCGGAGGGAGCCATCTACGCGCTGGTCGGCCCCAACGGCGCGGGCAAGACCACGATGATCAAGCTGATGATGAACATTTTTCGCCCCACCTCGGGCCACGCGCAGGTTCTGGGGCTCGATACGCAGAAGCTGGCGGGCGAGGTCTTCAACCGCATCGGCTACGTCTCCGAGAACCAGGAGATGCCCGAGGCAATGACAGTGGAGGCGCTGCTGGATTTCATGCGGCCCTTCTATCCGCGGTGGGACCGCGCGCTGGAGCGGCAACTGGTGCGCCAGTTCGATCTGCCTCTCGATCGCAAGCTGAAGCACCTCTCGCGCGGCATGCGGATGAAGGCGGCCTTCGCCAGCTCGCTGGCCTATCGGCCCTCGCTGATCGTCCTGGATGAGCCGTTCACCGGTCTCGATCCGCTGGTGCGCGACGAACTGATCGAAAGCCTGCTGGAGCGCGCACCGGAGACGACGATCTTCCTCTCCTCGCACGACCTGGCCGAGATCGAGAGCTTTGCCAGCCACGTCGGCTATCTCGAAGAAGGACGAATGCTCTTCTCCGAGGAGATGACCGTGCTGGCGGACCGCTTCCGCGAGGTCAGCATCACGCTGCCCGCGCCGTCGCGGGTCCCGCCCAACCTTCCGCCCGCATGGCTTGTGCCGGAGACCGCCGACTGCGTTCTGCGCTTTGTGCACAGCGAATACCGGGGCGATGCCAGCGAACGCGAAGTGGCCCACCTGTTTCCCGCGGCGCGCAATGTGGCGTGGGAGGCGATGCCGCTGCGGTCGATCTTCCTGGCGATCGCAAAAACCGGACGACCGCAGAACCACGCGCCGCAGATCGCGGCAGACGACAGGAGGCCGAAGGCATGAACCAGGTCCTGCACATCTTCCGCAAAGACACCCGCCGCTTCTGGCTGGAAATTCTTGCTTCGTTCACCGCTCTGGCGATTTACGTCGTTCACTATCCTGCGCGATGGAATGCTGTGCAATATCCTTCGCAATACCAGCAGCTCAACGACAACTCGATGGTGTGTGTCGTCGTGCTGGCTTGGTGGCTGTTGATCGCGCGCGTCGTCCACGCGGAGAGCCTGGTGGGCGACCAGCAGTTCTGGATCACGCGGCCGTATGAGTGGAAGAAGCTGCTGGCGGCGAAGGCGCTGTTCGTCGGTGTCTGGATCTACGTGCCGTTTGTGATCGCGCAGATGCTGGTCCTCACGGAGGCGGGGTTCTCGCCGCTGGGTCGAGCTTCAGGCTGGCTCCTGATGCTGGCGCTGTACAGCGGCGTCTTCATCTTTCCCCTCATCGCGATTGCTGCCCTCACGGCCAACTTTGCCCGCATGGCTTTGGCCGTCTTCGGCAGCTATCTTGCCGCGATTGCCTGCTACATCTGGATCTCGAATCGGTCTGAGGTGCATGCGGTGAGCGTATATAGCCATGGCTACGGGACGATGGTGCCGTACTCCCATTTCTTCGTGGTTGTGGTGTTTGCGGTTGTGGGCGGCGCGGCGGTTGTGCTGCTGCAATACGCCACGCGCAGGGTGTGGCTGTCGCGCGCGCTGGCGGTCGGCCTCGCGGTGCTGGGAGCGGGCGCAGCGCTGGCGCTCTCCAGGATGCCGCAGCGCGAGGTCGATCGGCAGTACCCCGCCGCCAGTTCCGGCGTTGCCAGAGAGTTGCAGCTTGTGTTCGCGCCGAAGCCGGGCAACCCACTGATGGCAGGGGTGTGGCCAAACAATGTCTTCATCACCTTCCCCATCGACCTGTCCGGCGTGCCGGAAGGAGCTGCGGTGGAGGTCGACGATATGCAGTTCTCGATGGATGCGGCGGACGGAGAGCACTGGACCGGCCCATGGCGGCAGCTGAACACGACGCCGTTCCTTCCCGGCACCCACGCTCCGAGTCTGCCATTTATCCTCAGCCGCAAGGATTACGAGCACTTCAAATCTGTGCCGGTCACGTTGCATGTCGCGCTGGCGGTGACTGAGCTGCATGCGGGCAGCGAGGCCACGGCGACGATTGCGAATCCGGCATTTCCGGTGAGCGGCTTCGGGGTCTGCTCCGCGCAGTGGGGGGAACAGCCGCAAAACTTCCTGATCTGCCGGTCGGAGTTTGGCGAATTACCGCTGACCTACGTCACGGCGGCATTCTCAAATAATTTGTGCTCCGGTCCGCAGCCTCAGCCGGAGGACGTACGCACCTTCGCTGAGTGGACGGGGAAAGCCTACGCAGACCCGATCGATGCTTCGTCCGATCCTGTCCGGCTAACCTTCGCCGAATCCGGCGCCTACGACAACGGGGGACACGCACACGGCACGCGGGGTCTCGCGCTCTGCCCCGGCACGTCCGCCCACTTTACGCATTACGACGTGGTGCGGCGAAGCCGGGCATATCTGACAGTTCCCAATTTTCAACTGCCGCTGGAGACGCAGTGGCCGCGGAATTAGTTGCTCTCGCAAACGCTTCAGGCGTCACGCTGTTGCAGGTCGTTCCGGGGCGTGGGTGCCATCTTTGTTTCCAGTTACCGGCGTGGGAATTTGGAGCGACTACACAGGTTCGAGAGAGGAAGTTTCATCATGTTGAAGCATCCCCATATTGAAGAGGTGTTCGTCTTCGCCGCAAAACCGAATCGCCGCAGCAACCTTCTGCTGCTTGCCTTTGCCTGCGCGTGCGCATGGATCGCCATTGTAAGTCCGATGGCGTTCGCCCAGACCGGCGCGGCATCGTCTCCAGCGCTCACGATGAACGCGACCCCCGCGCCGGCGTTCGATGTGGCTACCATCAGGCCGCATGCGGGAATGCTCAGGATGGGGTTGAGGTACCAGCCGGATGGCTTCACCGGAACAGTGACGCTGTACATGCTGGTGCAGTACGCGTATGGCACTCTGACCGAGGACCAGATCACCGGCGCCCCGGACTGGGTGAAGACTGATTGGTTCGACATTCAGGCCAAGATGAGCGCAACGGACTTCGCAGAGACACAGAAGCTGAGCTCGGATGAGAGCAATGCTCGTCGCAAACTGATGATGCAGGCTCTACTGGCAGAGCGCTTCAAACTGAAGGTGCATCCCGCGATTAAACAGCTCCCAGTCTACGAACTGGTGCTTGCCAAGAGCGCCTCCAAGTTGATTGACTCAGCGACCGATACGAATCCCAAACTGGACCGGGGGGAAGATGGCAAGCCGCGGATGGGCATCAAGGTTTTGAGCGTCAACGCATCCATCGTGGAGGGGTATTCCATGACAGCGTGGGCGGGCTTTTTGTCCCAGCCAGTGTGCAAGCTTGGGCGTCCCGTGCTGGATAAGACAGGACTGACCGGCACTTACGATTTCCCCATCAACTGGTCGGTCTATATGAACGACCCGGCTTTACAGGAGGATGAAGGTGCGATCTTCGGGGCGCTGAAAGAGGTTGGATTGCAATTGCATCCTGCCACCGGCCCGATCGATACGCTCGTCATCGACCACATCGAGAAACCCACGGAAAATTAAACGAGATGCGGCGAGCGGATTTTGTCGGCGAACGTCCAACAAGGAATCCAGATGAGGACGACCAAGTTCAGCGGTAAGGATTAGTCTGGATCAATCCAAGGAAGGATGATCGAGATGACAAGACGTGCAGTGTATCTGGGGCCGGCGATGATCCTGATCGCGGCTGCATGGATGGCGAGTTGTGGGGACGGAGCCCTTGCGCAGACCAGCGCGCCGGCGGCCTCGACCGCACCGGTGGCGCCGGCGACGTCAACAAATGCTGCGGCGACTGCGGCACCGGCGAAGGCGTATGCGTTCGATGTGGTTTCGATCCGGCGGAATATATCGCCGATGCAGATGTATATGGGGACGCAGTCTACGATTCCGCAGTTCGGGCCGACGGCGGACGGCTATCGCATGACGAACATGTCGCTGGCGCTGCCGCTGATGACGGCTTACGTTCCGCAGGTGGGCGGGACGGCGATGTACGGCCAAGACCAGGTCAAGGGACTACCGGACTGGTTCATGAGCGAGCGCTACGACATCGACGCGCGGATTGCCGACGAGGACCGGGTGGAGTGGCAGAAGCCGGAGTCGCAGAAGGTGATGCTGCAGGCCATGCTGCAGGCGATGCTTGCGGAGCGGTGCAAGCTGGCGGTGCATCGCGAGGTGAAGGAGGTTGGGGTGAGCTCGCTGGTGGTGGCCAAGGGCGGGCCGAAGTTCAAGGAGACGGACCCAACGGTGGAGCATCCGGACGGAATGAAGCTGCCCTGGGGCGGAGTCATGGTTTTTTCTTCCGCCAATGGCACGATGAGTTTTTACGGGGCCTCGATGGCTTCGTTCGCGTCGATGATGTCTTCGTTTGGGAATGGGGGACGGCCGATCCAGGACAAGACGGGGCTGGCCGGCAAGTACGACATCATCATGAAATTGGGGGCATACATGGGGCCCGCGCCGAACGAGCAGCAAGGCGTAACTTCAGCGTCCGATCCCGGAGGGTCGATGATCGTTCCGATGTTGAACGATCTTGGGCTGAAGCTGGAGTCGGAGAAGGGACAGGTGGAGACGCTGGTGATCGACCACATGGAGAGGCCGTCGGAGAATTAGCTGCGGGGCGACGCAGGATTCGATGACGGCGGGAGAGTGCGCGACGGGCTGAATTTAGCACTTGCACTGTATCACACGGGTGTGGTAGCATCTCGTACACGCATAGTAGATGCGACTACGGAGGCAGTAGAGAGCGATGGCAGGACCAAGGTTGACGAAGCTGGAGTTGCAGATCATGGAGACGCTGTGGACGAGCGGGGAGTCGTCGATCCGCGCAGTGCAGGAGGCGTTCGCGGTGAGGGGACGGCCGGCGTATACCACGATCCAGACAACCATGTACCGGATGGAGGCGAAGGGCGTTGTGCGGCGGGTGCGCAAGGTGGGGAACTTCCACGTTTTTGCGGCGACGGTGACGCGGAGCGCGGCGCAGCGCAGGCTGGTGGACGACCTGCTGGCGCTGTTCGGCGGACGCACGCAGCCGGTGATGTCGCACCTGATCGAGAGTGGCAAGCTGACGATGAAGGACGTGAAGGAAGCCGAAAAGGCGCTGCGCAGGCTGGAGAGGAAGAGTGACGCATGATGCCGCAGAGCTTTGCCGGAGTGGATGGGATACTGGCGGACTTTGCGCCCGCGCTGGCCAACCATCTATGGCAGTCGACGGTGTTCGTCGTGGTGGCGGGAGTGTTGACACTGGCCCTGCGCAAGAACCACGCGCGGGCACGCTACTGGATATGGATGGCGGCGTCGGTGAAGTTCCTGGTGCCATTTGCGCTGCTGATCGCGATTGGCAGCCATCTGGCGAAGCCGCGCACCGTCGCAGTCACGCAGGCCGGAATGGTCGTTGCGATGGAAGACGTAAGCGAGCCATTCGCGCTGCCTGACGTACCGGTGGTTGCGGCGCCGGTTGCCGCAGTCGATTGGGCCGCCCTGCTTCCATTGGCATGCGGGGTCGTGTGGCTGGGCGGATTCGTAGCGGTGCTGTGCCTGTGGTACATGCGCTGGAGGCGGATTGCAGCGGAGATGCGCGAGTCCGTTGCTATGCGCGCAGGGCGCGAGCTGGAGGCGCTGCTTCGGCTGGAACGGGCGAGCGGGATTGGCGCGCGCATCCGGTTGCTGCTGTCGCCGGCCTCGATGGAGCCGGGGGTGTTCGGGATTGCGCGTCCGGTGCTGGCGTGGCCAGAGCGGATCTCCGAGCGGCTGGACGATGCGCACCTGGCGGCGGTGCTTGCGCATGAGGTGTGCCACGTGCGGCGGCGCGACAACCTGACCGCCACGATGCACATGGTTGTGGAGGCGGTCTTCTGGTTCTATCCGCTGGTGTGGTGGCTGGGCGCGCGGCTGGTGGAGGAGCGTGAACGCGCCTGCGACGAAGAGGTGCTGGAGCTGTGCAAGCAGCCGGAGGTGTATGCGGAGAGCATTCTGAAGGTGTGCGAGTTTTGCGTGGAGTCGCCGCTGGCGTGCGTGTCGGGAGTGACTGGGGCCGACCTGAAGCAGCGGATTGTGGAGATCATGACGGAACGGGTGGTGCGCAAACTTGGCCCCGGCAGAAAGCTGTTGCTGGTTGCGGTTGGGCTGGTGGTGGTTGCGGTGCCACTCCTGCTGGGACAGGTGAAGGGGGCGCGGCGGATGATGCTGGCGGCGGTAGATGCTGCACCGATGCCGATCCGCACAGCGGCGCACGCGATGATCGCGGAGGAGCAGACGCCGTCCACGGCAGAGATTGCGGAGGTGGCTGGCGGACAGGATGCGGGCGGTGCTGGGACGGACGGGCAGGAGTCGGAACCTGTGTTTGAAGTGGCCAGTATCCGGCCAAGCGGTCCCTCTCCGTACATGATGCGGTGGCAGCCGACTGCTGACGGGCTGATCGCGGAAATGACACTGAAGGGGCTGATCACATACGCGTATGGCGTTCTTCCTGCATATGTCGTCGGGGGACCCGACTGGATGGGCTCAGAACAGTTCGTCATCAACGCGAAGTTTGGCGACAAAGAGATGGAAACGCTCTCGAAGCTTCCGCCTAAGCAAAGGTACGAGCGAGCCACGGCGATGCTGCGCAATTTGCTGGTTGAGCGGTTCAAGCTGAAGGTGCGGCAGGAGACGAAGGAGTCAGCCATCTATTCGCTGGAAGTGGCGAAGGGTGGGCCGAAGCTGACGAAATCGCCTCCGCTGGTGGCTGATTCAGACGGCCAAATGCCGCCCGATGGACCGGGATCCACCACTATGGCCGACGGGCGGCACATCCTGACGAGGACAACGATGCAGCTCTTCGCCATGCAGTTGGAGCGCGACCCTGAGATAGCACGTGAGGTTGTGGACGGGACAGGCCTGAAGGGACCATACGACTTTGAATACAAGTGGCAGGCAACGCAGGACGGCTCGGGACCTTCGCTATATACCGCCCTCGAAGAGCAGCTCGGGTTGAAGCTGGTGGCACGCAAGGGGCCGGTTGAGACGTTGGTGATCGAGTCGGCGGAGAAGCCGAGCGTGGATGGGGCGGAGGTGGTGCAGACGAGCGCAGCGCCGGTTGCGTCAAGTGAGATCGCGCAGGTCAGCGCGGCACCGAAGACGGCTGGGACACAGGCAGCAACCACGGCTGGCAAGTTGCCGGAGTTCGATGCGGCAACGATAAAGCCCGCGAGCCCGAAGGACAATGCCATCGGACTCTTCACTTATCCGGGCGGCAGGATCGTTTGCAGCCTGTGTACATTGCAGTATCTGATGATGGAGGCATTCGGGATTCAGGACTGGCAGATATCGGGTGGTCCGAATTGGGTTAAGGATGCGCGATACGATGTTGAAGCCAAGCCGCCAGAGTCGTCCATGTCCATTCATGCGAATCCGGAATATCCCAAGCTTCCACCCAACGATGAGCAGCGGCAGATGCTGCAATCTCTGCTGATGGATCGATTTCAGTTGAACATTCATCGCGAGCAAAAGGACGCTGACGTTTATATCTTGTCGCGAGGGAACAAACCGCTCAAGTTGCAGCCGCCCAAGGGTAAGGACGAGTTTCATTGGGCTGGCAGTGTTGGCGGAGGGGCTGTCGATGATGGAAGCGGCGTTGCCGGCACGAATATCTCGATGCCGGAGCTGGCCATTCGGCTGAGTGGATTTCTAAAACGCCCTGTGCTGGATCGGACTGGACTGGCGGGATCGTATGACTTCGAGTATCGAACTGGAGACGACGAACTGGATTCGAGTGCGACGGTTGGAATCATCACTTCGATGCGGGAGATCGGGCTGAAACTTGCATCGGGCAAAGGGCCGGTTGAGACGATTGTCATCGACCACGTAGAGAGGCCTTCGGAGAATTGAGCAAAGACAGAAGCAGATTCCTCCGCGGCGCTGCGGAATGACAAACAAAGACGCTACGGGAACGACAAACAGAGGATGCAGGACGCAGAGAACGAATGTGAAGGGAAATAAATCACTATCATTGCTAGCGAATCTGAATTTGAAAACGTCTCACAGCCGTCCTCATTCATCGTGAGTCTTTTCACCGTGAATTCAATGGAACCTTCTGGGCTGTCCGAGCGTAGTAGCGGACAGCGATCTCAAACAGCGAACTCAACACAGCGAAGCCAAGACAAGGAATGGTGCGAGGAATGACCGAGCGCAAGTTGCGCAGGCCCGGATTTCGTGGAAGGCATCTGCTCTTCTGCGCGTTTGCGTGGCTATGTGGTTTGAGTCTGGCGATGGCATCGGAGTATCACGGACAAGTCACCTTTGGCGGGCTGCCGCTTCCTGGCTCGACGGTGACGGTGACGGCCACACAGGGAAATAAGACGGCGGTTGCGATCACGGATTCGCAGGGCTTCTATTCCTTTCCCGATCTCGCCGATGGGAAGTGGACGATCACGATCGAGATGACGGGGTTTGCGCCGATCAAGCAGGAGGTGACAGTGGCGCCCGATGCGCCCGCCGGCACGTTTCAGATGAAGCTGCTGACGCTGGAGCAGATGCGGGCAGCGACCAAGCCGGTGAAGGCCGAGGCTGCGCCGGCGGTGAGCGCGAGCTCCGCGGCGTCGCAGAGTACGAGCGCGGCCACTGCGCAGAGCAGCGGTACGCCGGCGGCGGCCAAGACCGCTCCGGCTGCGCCAGGCAAGGGCGAGGCGGCAAAGACGCAGGAGGCCAGTGCGGCGGCGGCGGAGCCACCGATGGCCGCTCCCGAGCAGGACGCCAATGCGCAGCAGGCCAACGACAGTTTCCTGATCAATGGCAGCCAGAGCAACGCGGCCACGTCGCAGTACTCCATGCCGCAGGCCTTCGGCAACATGCGCAGCGGAAGATATCTATACAACGGCGGACTGAGCCTGAATCTGAGCAACTCCGCGCTCAATGCCGAGCCCTATTCCCTGACAGGGCTGAACACGCCGAATCAGTCCTACAACAACTTCACTGCGGGCTTGAGTTTTGGCGGACCGGTGAAGATCCCTCATCTGACATTGCACAATTATTACTTCAGCGTCATTTACAATCGGACGCAGCAAAGCAGGCTGACAACGCAATCTGCTCTGGTGCCGACTGTGGCGCAGCGGGCGGGGAATTTTTCCGGCTTGCAGATATTCAATCCGGCCACGGGAACCCCGTTTACGGGCAACATTCCGATCAGTACTCAGGCGCAGGCATTGCTGAATCTGTATCCGCAGCCCCTGCCCAGCCTTGCCGGGAACCTGCAGTATAACTATCAGGCCTCGCTGCCAAACGACATGCATCAGGATGTGTTTCAGACCAACCTGCGCAAGTCGATCGGAACGAAGGACTCTCTGTATGGCGACCTGTATATCCAGAGTTCGCGGTCGGGCAGCACAAGCCTGTTCGGCTTTCACGATTCGACCGACATGCTGAATGTCGGCAGCGATGTCAGCTGGTACCATCGCATCACGATGCGGCTGTGGATGAATGCAACCTATTCGTTCAGCCGGTCGAGGAACCAGGCAACCCCTAACTTTGCCAACCGGGAGAATATCGAGGGAGAGGCGGGGATCAGCGGAGGAGATACGTCGCCAGCGTACTGGGGACCGCCTTCTCTCACTTTTTCACAAAGTCTCATCTCTGGCCTGTCCGATACGACGAGTTCCTACAATCCCAACGAGACGAATTCGCTGAGTGACAGGTTGGAGTGGTATCGCCGGAGCCAGGACATCAAAATCGGCGTGGACTTTAGCAGGCTGGAGTTCAACTACCAGACGGAGTCGAACCCCGATGGAGCGCTTACCTTTACCGGCGCGGCCACGCAGCAAATCGTCAATGGAGCGGGGGTCGCCGGCACCGGCTCCGACTTCGCGGACTTTCTGCTGGGGATTCCCGACACGAGTCTGGTGGCATACGGCAATGCCGACAAGTACCTTCGACAATCAACCTACGATGCCTACGTCAATGACGACTTTCGGGTGAACTCGGAGTTCACTTTGAACTGGGGCCTTCGCTGGGAGTATGGAGCGCCCATTACGGAGTTGAAGGGGCGTCTGGTGAACCTGGATATTGCTGCGGGATTTCGCAACGAACAGGCGGTGCTGGGCAGCAATCCGGTTGGCGCGCTGACCGGTCAAAGCTATCCGACCTCGCTGGTTCACCCGGACAAGAGTGGAATTGCGCCGAATGTGGGGATTGCGTGGCGGCCGATCTCCGGGTCGTCTCTGCTGGTGCGCGCTGGCTACCAGATCAGTCACGACACCTCGGTCTATCAGGCGACCGCGATGTCCATGGCGCAGCAGGCGCCGCTGTCGACGAGTCTGAATATCTCCGGCAGTGCTGCCTGTCCGCTCAGTATGGTGAACCCATTCGCCGTACCTTCCTGTTTCAATGCCACGCCGAGCTCATATACCGTCGACTCCTTTGCCATCGACCCGAACTTCCGGGTCGGCTATGTGCAGACGTGGCAGCTGAGGTTGCAGCGCGATCTTCCGGGTTCGCTGCTGATGGTTGCCACCTATACCGGCATCAAGGGAACGCGGGGCGTACAGGAGTTCCTGCCGAACACCGCTCCGGCCGGGGGGACCGACCCGTACGCTGCGTTTCCATCGGGCTATCTCTATCGCACGTCCAATGGAAACTCGACGCGCGAGGCCGGGAGCATCGAGCTGCGGCGACGACCGCGCAGCGGGTTTACGGCCGACGCGGTATACACCTATTCGAAGTCGCTCGACGACGACTATTCGCTCAGTGGGCAGGGAGGTGTCAGCAACAACTCCGGCGTGGCGCAGAACTGGCTCGACCTGGGCGGGCAGCGCGGTTTGTCGACCTCCGACCAGCGTCATGTGCTGAACGCGAATGCGCAGTACACCACAGGCATGGGGCTGGGCGGAAAGACGCTGATGAGCGGATGGAAAGGGCTTGCCTACAAAGAGTGGACCGTGAGCACCACAATCAAAGTCGCCAGCGGGTTGCCGGAGACGCCGATCGACCCGTATGCCGTCCTGGGCGCGGCCAATACAGGGACCATTCGCGCAAATTATGTCGGTGGGCCTGTCCAGCTGAAGTCCGGGGAACAGTTTTTGAATCCAAATGCGTTTGCGCTGCCCGCCGCAGGCCAATGGGGGAATGCGCGGAGAGACTCGATCACCGGGCCGAACCAGTTCAGCCTGAATGCGTCGATGGCGCGCACGTTCCGCCTGAGCAAAGAGTACAACCTGGATGCACGAATCGATGCCTCGAATGTGCTTAACCACGTTACCTATACCGGATGGAACACAACCTACATTCCGGGCAGCTTGCAATTTGGCGAGCCGCTGAGTGCCAATTCAATGCGCAAGATGTCCATTACGATGCGCCTGAGGTTCTAAAGAATGCGACTGTCTACTTCAATATTGCTCCGCTGCACTGTGGCCGCATGCCTTGTATCTCTGGCTGCGGGCGCTGGGGCCGTCTCTGCCGGTGCGCAGTTGACGGGCCAGAACAAGCCTGTGGGCAGCGCGGACCAGGCGCCCACAATCAAGGTGACGAGTCGCCTGATCATCGAGACCGTAACGGTCAAGGACAAGAAGGGCAATCCCATCGAGGGGTTGACAGCGAAGGACTTCACAATCACCGAAGACGGCGTGGCGCAGACGATTAAAATCTGCGAGCACCAGACGTTGCCGGAGGACGCCGCGCCGCTGCCGGCGACACCGGCCGGCGAAGAAAAAATCTACTACCGGCTTGCGCGAACTCAGATCGCGCCGGAGACGGCCGGGGAGCTTCGCTACAGGGACCACCGCTTGCTGGCGCTGTACTTCGATATGACGACGATGCCTCCGTCAGACCAGTTTCGCGCGCTGGAAGCTGCGCAGAAGTTCATCCGAACGCAGATGACTTCGGCGGACCTAGTCGCCATCCTGAGATACGACGGAAGCTCCATCGATGTGCTGCAGGACTTTAGCGACGACCGTAACCACCTGCTAAGCATTCTGGAGACGATGGTGGTGGGAGAACACCAGGAGGGCGCGGAGGCGGCGAACGACGACAGCTCCGCCGATACCGGAGCGGCCTTTGGCCAGGACGACAGCGAGTTCAACCTCTTTACCACGGACCGCCAACTGGCTGCGTTGCAGACGGCGGCCGAGTCGCTGGGGCGGCTGAGCGAGAAGAAGTCGCTGATCTTCTTTGCCAGCGGCCTGAACCTGAATGGGTTGGACAACCAGGCGCAGTTGGTGGCCACCGAGCAGGCGGCGATCCGCGCAGGCGTGTCGTTCTGGCCGATCGACGCGCGAGGGTTGGTGGCGTCGGGGCCGCTGGGCGATGCAACGCAGGGTTCGCCGGGCGGCTCGGCGATGTACACCGGGGGCTCGGCGATGGCGTTGTCGAGCCGCTTTGCGCAGTCGCAGGACACGCTGTATCAGCTGGCCTTAGATACGGGAGGCAAGGCGCTGCTCGACAACAACGACCTGGACCGTGGAATCGTGAATGCGCAGCACGCGGTTTCGGACTACTACATCCTTGGCTACTACACCGGCAATACCGCGGTCAACGGAAAGTTCCGCAAGGTCAATGTTACGGTGAATTCGGAGCTGGCCTCCAATCTGGATTTTCGCCATGGATATTTCGGGGAGAAGGAGTGGGGCAAATTTACTACTGCGGACAAAGAACGCCAACTGGAGGACGCTCTGGCGCAGGGCGATCCCTGGACGGACCTCACCATCGCGGTGGAGATCAATTACTTCCAGTTGAATAAGGCGGAGTATTACGTTCCGGTGTTTATAAAGATTCCCGGGCGCGAACTTGCGCTGGCGAAACGCGGTGGCGCGGACCATACGCATATCGACCTGATCGGCGAGATCAAGGACGATTACGGCGGGACGACCGAGGAAAATATCCGCGACCACTTCGATACGAAGCTGACCGACGCGACGGCGGCGGAGTGGGCCAAGCGCCCGATTGTGTTCTCGTCCGGGTACACGCTATTGCCGGGCAAGCACACCATCAAGGTGCTTGCGCGCGACGACGAAACGGACCGGATCGGGACGTTCCAGACCAGTTTTGTGATTCCCAACCTGATCAAGGAGACGAAGCGAGTCCCCATCAGCTCGGTTGTTCTGTCGGGCCAGCGGCAGCCGTATGCAAACGCCATCTATAACGTCGCCAAGGAGAAGGACCAAGTCAAGCAGGCCGCCGCGGACCCGCTGGTGCAGAACGGGCAGCAACTGATCCCCAGCGTCACGCGGGTGTTCAGCAAGGGACGCAGCCTGTACGTGTTCCTGCAGGCGTATGAGCCGGCGGCGACGACCGCACAGCCGCTGATTGGGTATGTGAGCTTCTACCAGGGGCAGACCAAGGTGTATGAGACGCAGCCTGTGGAGGTGTCGCCCAATCCGAATACAGAGCTGAAGACGGCGCCGCTCAACTTCACGGTCGATCTGAGCCAGCTTCCGCCCGGCAGGTACGACTGCCAAGTGACCGTACTCGATGCGACGGGAGTGAAGGGAACATTCTGGCAGGCGCCGATCATGCTGGTGCCGTAATCGAGAACAATCCTTTATCCTTGCGAAAAGAGTAGGCCCCGACATTTCCTCGGCGCGAACAGGCCACAGTGCAGTACTCTTACCCGATGAGGAAAAAACTCTTCCGCCTTGTTGTCTCCATGCTGTGCGTCGCATCGGCCTGCCATGCGGCCGCTCCCGTATCGCCCGCGCCGGTCCCCTACCGCTTCCAGAACGTCACCTTCATCGCGGGCGGGTTCATCACCGGCTTTGTGGCGCATCCGGCCGAGCGCGGACTCTACTACGTCCGCACCGACATCGGCGGCGCGTATCGCTGGGACAGCGCCGCAAAGCGCTGGTTCCCGCTGGAGGACTGGCTGCCATTCTCCGACCGCAATCTGCTCGGCGCGGAGAGTGTTGCCATCGACCCGACGGATGCGAAGAAGCTTTATATCGCCGCGGGCACGTATACCAACAACGGCACGCCCAACGGAGCGATCCTGCGCTCCAGCGATCAGGGGCGGCACTTCACCATTGCGCGCGTGCCGTTCAAGATGGGCGGCAACGAGGATGGCCGCTTCGCCGGCGAACGCTTGCAGGTCGATCCCAACCATCCGCAAACGCTGCTGATGGCCACGCGGCTGGCTGGCCTCTGGCGCTCGGACGACAGCGGAGTGACCTGGGCGCGTGTCGAGCAATTTCCGCCTGCTCCAAACAACCGCATCGGACTGACCTTTGTCGCGTTCGACAAATCAAGCGGCCATGCGGGGCAGCCCACGCCCGTCATCTACGCCGGCGTCGATGACCCGGTCAACAATCTGCTGCGCTCCGAGGATGCAGGAAAAACATGGAAGCCAGTTGCAGGCTCGCCGCAGGGACTCTTTCCCAATCACGGCGTCTTCAGCGCAGACGGAACGATGTACCTGAGCTTCACCGACCGTCCCGGCCCCAACGGCACCGGCAATGGAGCGGTGTGGGCCTTCTCACCCGCCGCAAACACCTGGAAGGACATCACGCCGCAGAGGCCTGCTGCCGGCGAACAGCGAGACCACTCGAACGACGCCCAGGCCGCGCAGGACGCGCAGGGCTTTGGATACGGAATCGTCGTCGTCGATCCGCGCCATCCACAGACGCTGCTTGCATCCACCATCGACCGCTGGCATCCCGGCGACACCATCTTCCGCACAGCCGACGGCGGCGCGCACTGGCAGTCGCTCAAGGAGGGCGCAACCCGCGATGCAAGCCTTGCGCCCTGGACCGATCACGTCGCTGGCGCGCCCTTCGGACATTGGATCGGCGCGGTGATGATCGACCCATTCGATTCGGCCCACGTCCTCTATGGCACGGGCGAGACCATCTGGGAGTCGCATGATGTCAACGGCGGCGCATCCACTCACTGGACGGTCGGCGCGCCAGGACTGGAGGAGACCGCGGACATTACGCTGCTCAGCCCGCTGCTCCCCACCGCTGCAGGCCCGCACCTCTTCACCGGCCTGGGTGACATTGGCTGCTTCCGCAACGACGACTTCTCCCACTCGCCCGCAGGCGGCGCGATGAAGAACCCTGAGCTTTCGAATTGCGACACCATTGCGCTGGCGGCGCAGAAGCCCGAAGAGATGGTGCGCGTGGGCCGCTCGTGGAACCCAGGGCCGCATGGAGCGGTCTCGCACGATGGCGGGCTGCATTGGACGCCGTTTGCCACCGAGCCCGCGCAAGGCGCGCAGGGCGGCGACGCGGCCATCTCAGCCGACGGCTCGCTGCTTCTGTGGGCCGTGCGCGGTGGCCCGCTGCAGATGAGCAAAGACAGCGGCGCAAGCTGGAAGCCGCTCTCGCTTCAGGCCAACGGTCGCGGCGGACTCCAGGTGCTGGCCGACTCCACCAGTGCAAAATCCTTCTGGGTCTACGACTCCGCCGGCGGCGTCCTGTACGCGTTGAACAGCGACGGGGTCGCGTCCGTGGTCAACCAGGCTGCACCCAAGGGCGGCAGACTGCGCATTCCCGCGAACGCGCCCGATGCGCTCTGGATTGGAGGCTCATCCGGCCTGTGGCAATCAACTGATCGTGGTGCTGTATTCCACCAACTCACCACCGTAGCGGCAGTGTACGCAGTCGGCTTCGGCAAGGCCGCACCCGGCAAGTCGTCACCGGCAATCTATCTGGCCGGAGCGATCGCAGGCACTCCGGAGACCGCGCCTCCCGCAGCGGACCAGGGTCGCGGCGGCGGCATCTACCGCTCGCTGGACGACGGAGCCACCTGGCAGCGCATCGACGATCCGGATCACCGCTACGCCTGGATCGAGCAGATCACCGGCGACCCGCGCGTCTTCGGTCGAGTCTACATGGGCACCAACGGACGAGGCGTACTCTGGGGAGACCCCGCAAAATAAAGCGATTCCGCTCTGCATGTGGCCCGGCCATAGCACGCGAAATGTCAGGTTGTTGAAGGAGTGGTAGGCACGAGGAGACTCGAACTCCTGACCTCTTCCGTGTCAAGGAAGCGCTCTAACCAACTGAGCTACGCGCCTCTGGTGCGTTTATGTAGTGTAAATGGAAGCCTTCGCGCGGGGCAAACGCAGAGAGCAGCCGGACGCAAGCGCCAGCGTGGTCTGTAGTCGAAGAAACCGCATCGCGCAATCATTCCTTCATCGCGGCAACCATCAAAATGCTCTACGATGGACTGGCCCCGATAACCATGGATTTTCTGCGTCAGTTTCGCGCCGCTCCCAACCTGCTCACGCTGCTGCGTCTGTTCATCATCCCGTTTCTGGTGATCGCGATCCTGGATGGGCGGCACGGCCTGGCCTTTGCGCTCTTCGTGCTGGCCGGCTTCAGCGACGGACTGGATGGGCTGGCCGCGCGCCTCACCCGGCAGTACACTCAGCTCGGCCTCTATCTCGACCCCATCGCCGACAAGCTGCTGCTCAGCACGCTCTTCGTTGTGCTGACGCACATGAATCTGGTGCCGCGCTACGTCACGGTGCTGGTCTTCAGCCGCGACCTGGGAATCCTGCTGATCGCCACCCTGCTGTTCGCCACCGGAACGCTGCGC
>Ga0187888_1001209_pt1 | contig 25129 bp, 26 predicted proteins | sample June2016WEW_7_40_FD_132987 | JGI IMG/M metagenome (GOLD analysis project Ga0187888, IMG submission 132987) | Peatland microbial communities from SPRUCE experiment site at the Marcell Experimental Forest, Minnesota, USA - June2016WEW_7_40 | ecosystem: Environmental > Terrestrial > Soil > Wetlands...
GGGCGAATCGTATACCTACGACGGTTTCGGCAACCTGCTGAGCAAAGTCCCGACCCAGGGTACGGCGCCGCAGGTATATACCGGGGTGAATTCATCGACCAATCAGATGGGCCCGGCCGACGCCAACGGCAACTGGCTGGGGTCGAATTCGCCGCAAATCGCCTGGGACGTGGAAAACCGGATGGTGTTCTCCGGCGCCACGGACAGCGCCAGCAACTGGGTGACCTACAGCTACGACCCCTGGGGCAAGCGCGTGCTGCAGTACGCCAGCGCCGGCAGCGCCAGCACCGTCAGCACGTGCGTGCTGTATTTCTACGGCGCGAACGGCAAGCGCCTGGGCACATACAACTGCGGCTACAGCAACGGCCAGTTCGTGGTCTCGACCGCGAACGTCAACGTGTATTTCGGCAAAAAGCTGATCGCCAGCGGCAGCGAGACGAACCAGAACGCGGTCATGACCGACCGCTTAGGCTCCGTGCGCGGCCAAAACCTGAGCGCGTCGATCGCCTACTACCCCTACGGCGAGGAGCGAACCTCCACGCCGGACAACACCGACAAATTCGGCACCTACTTCCGCGATGGGTACGGGCAGGATTACGCGGACCAGAGGTACTACACGAGCAGCTTCGGTAGGTTCTGGAGCCCCGATCCTGGCGGGGTCAACACGGCAGACCCGAGGAATCCAGTCAGTTGGAATCGGTACGCGTACGTGTACGGTGACCCGGCCAATGCCAACGACCCGACCGGTCAATTCGAGTTGTGGTGCGAGGTCTACCCCTTCTCGTCAGGCTGTCCTAGCCTTGGCGGCGGCACCGGCAGCGGCGGGAGCAGTGGCAGCCAACCGGGCTGCTTGGTAGACCTAAGGGACTCGGGCAGCGACCGAGTTGTTGCAGAAGACGACGGCCATGGCCCATACAGCCCCCCAAATGGCTCTGGCTGCCACGCTGAAAGTGGCTCTCCGGATCCTTCTCCACCGCCAACAGCTACTAAGCATCCGTAATAAAATAAGTGTAGCAATAAAACCATTTTAGGCCTAAAATGGTTTTGTGGCCAGCGAAGGTGAGATCAGGCAGCGTTTCTCCCGGCTGGAAGCGTGGCTGGACGAACGCTCGCGAAGGTTATGGGCGGCAGCGGAAAGCGCAGCCCACGGGCGGGGCGGCATATCACTGGTGGCGCGCGCTAGCGGCATTTCTAGGCGAGCCATCGCGGTGGGTTTGGCGGAATTGAAGAAGAAGCCGGATCGCTCATCGCGGACACGTCGGCAGATCCGGAGAAAAGGCGGCGGTCGGAAGAAGGCCGTGCTCAAGGATCCGCGGCTGCTACTCGATCTGGAAAAGCTGCTGGAGCCAGTGACGCGAGGGGATCCGGAGTCCCCCCTGCGGTGGACCTGCAAGAGCGTGCGGAATCTGGCCGACGAACTGCAAGCATGGGGACACAAAGTGAGCCATGTGCTGGTTGCGGAACTGCTGCATGAACAGAAATACAGCCTGCAAGCGAACCGCAAGACGAAAGAGGGCTCTTCGCATCCGGACCGCAATGCACAGTTTGAATACATCAATGCCAAGGCGTTGGAATTCCTGCATAGCGGCCAGCCAGCAATTTCCGTTGACACGAAAAAGAAGGAACAAGTAGGGGACTACAAGAATGGCGGCCGCGAATGGCGGCCAAAGGGTCAGCCCGAAAGCGTCCAGGTGCATGATTTCGGGAAGCAGAAAGATGTTCCCTATGGAGTTTACGATCTGGGGCAGAATGCCGGTTGGGTCAGCGTCGGCACCGATCACGACACCTCAGCGTTCGCCGTCGAGAGCATCCGACGATGGTGGAACATGATGGGCCGAGAGGCGTACCCCCAGGCCCGTCAGTTGTTGATAACGGCCGACAGCGGAGGCAGCAACGGAGCGCGCGTGCGGTTGTGGAAACTGGAGTTGCAGAAACTGGCCGACGAAGCCGGCCTGCAGATCTCGGTCTGCCACTTCCCGCCGGGGACCAGCAAATGGAACAAGATCGAGCATCGTCTGTTCTCCTTCATCACGAAGAACTGGCGCGGCAAACCGCTGGTGAGCCATGAGGTCATCGTCAACCTGATCGCTGCCACCACTACCAAAACCGGCCTTCGCGTTCAAAGCCAGTTGGACACAGGCAAGTACCCGAAAGGGATTAAGGTGGGCAAGCAGGAGTTTGCCGCTATCCAACTGCACCCCGACACCTTCCACGGCGAATGGAATTACACCATCACGCCTCGCTCGTAATGCTACACTTTTTTCCTTACAGTCGCTAAGATAAGCAACCTTTCGCAAGTGCTTGGAAGACTGACAACGGCGATCGGCGAGCTTCCGTCCAGCTGTACGCAGGTGCTGCCGAACGTCAACACTCTGCTCAGCGACGCTAAGAATCTCGACTTTATTGATGCAAGTCCGGGCGCGAGCGGCAGCGAGACCGTCGCACAGGTGGCACCAACCTTGGCGGCATACAACCCTTCAGGTCCCCTTTCCTCAATAGTGAGCGGCACCTACGCCGTCACGCTCAATGGTCCTGGCAACAGCATCAGCAACGTTGTCCTCTTGAGCTCGAATTTCTGGGCAACCGATTCGTATGGGAACAATGCCAATTACTCCGTTGGCCAGGGAACGGCCTTGGTCCACGAACTGCTGCACTACGTCACCCAATATAGCGACCCGGCGTTTGTCCAGAATTACGGGATTAGCGTGCCGCAGGGCGCGTCATATAGCTCAGCAATCAGCGCGTGGCTACAAAATGGCTGTAAGAACTAGCGTTAGTCGATTGGCCAGGGCTGGTGCCGTCATCGTCCTGGGATTCGGATTGCCCGTTGCGTCAGTCCGTTCTGCTCCCGCGGTCAGCCGTGTCCTGTGGGAGCGAAAGGATGGGCCGTTCTACAGCGCCGCCCTGCTCTGGGACATCAGGGACTTCACGGAGCCCCAGTTGCGTCAAGCCTGCAGTGCGCTGTCGAAACAACTCAGAGAGAAGCGCGGCTGGACTGTCAGCATTTTTGTTGACGAGGACGACGCAACACGTGAACTCCATGGGAAGCTCCGGACCGAAGGGGATTATGACTGGTGGTCGAGCCTATACAACCAATTCGGGCGTGCCCTGCTTCCGATGGCGGAAGCTTCGGGACTGGGGGGCAACGTCGTACTTCGTTTCAGAAATCAAGCTGGCGTATCGTCGGAGACCGTCCTATCGGGAGAGAATTTCCTCCGCATCAGTTTGCGAGGCGTGGATTTTGATATTTTGAAGCAGAGCTTTAGTCCACTGCCGCCAGGAGTGGCGCCCACCTCAGGGGACGAGGCGATGATTTTTATTTATGTTCGCGCCTCGTCTTTCCCGGATGTAAGGCTGGCGCAGGAGTTCGGCCGCTTGATGCGAGCCCGCCTTGGGGAAAGACGGATTGTAGTCGGGTTCAGGACCGATTCCTTCTTCATTGAGGACACCGGATTCCCCATCATGTACCGCTTTGATCCTAGCCTGGCGCCGCCAAGCCGTGAACAGTACGAACATAGTAGGACGAGATATTGCTTTTGTGACGAGCCAGACGTTCGCTGCGGCAACTGAGAGCGCGGCATGGGAAATGGGAAACCGGGAAACGGGAAACCGGTGACAGGCTACATATTTCCCATTTCTTCTTTGAGGGGGAAATCTTGAGGCGGAAATCGGGGAGGGGAAGAAACGGGAAGAAACGGGTCGGGAAGAAACGGGCCGAAGGGGGCCGAAGGGGACAGCCTGACGTGAGCCCTTGGCGATTTGCAGCTCATTAATTATCATGTAGATACGCGCTTGCTCAAATGTCGGGCAAATCGCCGCTCGTTTGTTTTCAGCGCATTAGCGCAGTCGCTGGATGCAGAAACCGGCGAGGTAGTCAGACCGCTCCCACGGGTTCGGGCCCACTCTGCTCTACCGACCCCGCCGGCAAGTGGAAAACCTTCACCACCGATGCATTCGGCAACCTGATCGCGGTCACCGAGCCGGACCCCTCCAGCAACAACGGCGGCACTGTCGCCACCAACTACACCTACAACGGCGCCAACCAGCTCACCGGGGTGTCCATGCCGCGCCGGTATCGCCCAGACGCGCACCTTCGTCTGGACGGGCTCCGATCTAACCTCTTCCACCAACCCGAGAACGGCACCGTGACGTACCAATACGACGGCATGCATCACGTCACCCAGCGCTCCATGGTCAAAGAGAATGAGCATCGACGGGGAGCAACGGCTGCGGCGGCGCGGAAGCCCTTTAGGCTCTCCGCCACGAAGTCGAGCACAGCCGCAATCTGCTCCCGGCTCACATCGAATTGCTCCATTACTTCCTCGATGCTCAGGTCCTCCAGATTTTCAATGACCGTCGCCACAGGCAGCCGCGTACCGCGAAACACCCATGCGCCGCTCACCTTGCCTGGGATGCTTTCCACGGCTGGGCAGTGCGACCAATCGAGAACTGCCATTTCGCTACGCCCCTTCTTCAGAATACGTCAATGCGACTGGCGCTAGAATAATACCCAGATGTCGTCCATGCGCCCCTTGCTTCTGGCCGCTTTCGCGGCCGGCTGGGTTTTCGCGGCGGCGCCGCTTGCCATTGTCCAGCCCGCCATCAGCATCATGGAGGGCGGCGTTCCGGATTCGCCCCGCGCCGACCACGTTCCCGGTGAAACGGTCTACTTCTCCTGCCGTATCGTCAACTACACCAGGAGCGCCGACGACAAAGTGCGGCTGTCCTATACCGTCCAGGCTCTCGACCCCGCCGGTGTACCGCTGGCCGAAGCCAGTCACGACAACATCCAGGCGGAGGTCGCGGCACAGGATAAAGATTGGCGACCCCGGATCGAAACAGAAATTACGATTCCGCCGCTCGCGCCTGCGGGAGTTTACAAGGTCGCGGTCAAAGTCGACGACCTGGTAGCCAAGACCAGCGCCCAGCTTGACGTGCCCCTGCGCGTGCGCGGCCATCCGATTCAGATCGGCGCCGCGTTATCCGTTCAGAACATTCGCCTGTTTCGCGGCGAAAACGATACCGAACCTGTCAGCAAGCCGGCTTATCGGCCCGGCGACGTGGTGTGGGCCAAGTTCGACATCGCCGGCTTCAAATACGGACCGGGCAACAAGGTCGACGTCAGCTACGTGACCGCCCTGGTGGCCGCCAGCGGCGCGGTTCTCTGGAAGCAGACCGAACCGGCCGTGGAGCGCAGCGAATCCTTCTATCCCAAGCACTATATCCCCGCCGATTTCGGTTTGAATCTGGACAAAAACATCCGCCCCGGCGAGTACGCCATTGCCATCACCGTGAAAGACGACATTGGCATTCAGACTTGCGAAGTGCGCCAGACGTTTACGGTGGAGTGAGCTTGGTAGCACCGGCTTCAGCCGGTGAGGGGTTTTCCAGCAACCTTACTTAGCCCACTATCCCCGGCGGAACACCGCCGCGTCGAAAGCGGCGGCCGTAAGGAATGTGCGCGAAATGTGATCGGGCACGCTGAGGCTTTCTTCGTCGCACAACGGCCAGAGCATACCGGCCACCGTCGAGAGGCTGAGACAGGCGCCCAGAAAGCGATAGATCCGCTGGCGCAGATTGGGGCGAAAGCCCTCAAACGTCGTCAAGCGCAAATGGGTCCAGTTCATGCCGGGGGTCTCCTTGCCGGCCAAGGCAAACAGCAATCCATAGGTGAAGGCGACCATGCCCAGCATGCCGGCGAACATCAGCATGCTCGCGCGGCTGAGCGGAAACCCGCCGCCCAGCAGCCGATAAACTGCCAGCAGCATGCCGTAGCCAATTAAAATCATGCTCCCATCGAGCACCGCGGCCGCCGCCCGGTGCGGACTGGCAGCGACCGGGGCATCGCAATAAATCTTGGCCTCGACCGTGGTGGTCAAGGTACGCACGGGCTGTTCTTTCACAGGCGCCCATTCGGGGTTCAGCCAAGCCTGGTTCTCCGGCGTGCGGCGGGCGGATGGCCGCGACGGCTTACGCGGGGTTCTCTCCCTGTCGCGAGTGCGCGCCTGGCGGGCCGGCTTGCCAATGGCTTCAGTGAAATAGGATTCGAAGGGAATCACCTTGGACTCGGGGCGCTTGGGAAACAACAGCCCCTGCACGGCGCGGGAAAGGTTGTGCTTTACGGCGGGCTGGGCCGTTACCGCTTGTGGCACGCCGATTGCTGCCAGCGCTCCTTCAGTCCGCAGATGCGAGGCCTGACCGTAAAGCGTGTCGCCGGGCTTGCGGCCACAACGGTGGCAGCGCCTTTCGCCGTCCGTATTACGGGCGCCACAATATATGCAGTTCATATCCCTCAATCTCGGGGCGCGGAAACGCCTTAAGCCGGCAAATGTATGTTACCGTTGCGGCTTGGGGCCCGCTCCGCAAACCCACCTTCTTTCTCTTAACATATCGGCAGATTCTTGTCATCAAAAATCTTCTAGTTTTACATATATTTTTTTTTGTACCGCGTTGGGGCTGCTAAGCTTAACTCGACTAATGCCGGCCCAAATACCGCCGGCGTCCGGGCAGTCTACCCCCGCTCCCACCGCGCAAGTTACCGCCGCCACTCTGCCCGACCCCAAGACCCTCAGCCGCGGCCAATGGGAGATGCATGCCATTCACCAGGAGAAGAATGGGCCGGTCATGGTGTTGCGTGGCCATGCCGAAATGGAAGACAACACCCTGCTGCTACGCGCCGAGGAGATCGTATATAACGAGGACACCAAGGTGGTTCGCGCCACCGGCAGCGTTTACTATCACGGGTTCGCCAAAAACGAGCAAATCTGGTGCGAGAGCCTGGAATACGACACCGAAAACGAGCGCGGCAAGTTCTGGGACGTCCGCGGCGAGGCCATGCCGCGCGTGGTGGTGCGGCGGGGCATTTTGAGCGGCAACAGCCCGTTTCATTTCGAAGGCGAATGGGCCGAACGGTTGGGCGCCAAATACATCCTCTACAACGGCTGGATTACCAACTGCAAAATGCCCAAACCGTGGTGGCGGATGAACGGACCGAAGTTCGACATCATTCCCGGAGATAAGGCCACCGGGCACGACGGCACATTCTACATTCGGAACATCCCGCTGTTCTACACGCCTTACTTTTATCATTCCCTCGAAAAACAGCCGCGCCATAGTGGTTTTCTGAACCCCAATCTGGTGCCCCGTTCGGAGCGCGGCTTCATGATCGGACTGGGCTACTTTTGGGCCATCAACCGCAGCTACGATCTCACCTACCTGTTTCAGGATTACAACTCCAACGCTTTTGGCCATAATGTGAACTTCCGCGGCAAGCCGCGGGCCGGGACCGACTTCAACTTTATCTTTTACGGGGTCCAGGACGAAGGCGGAGTTCCCGGCTCCAATCCGCCCACGCGGTATTCCGGATACAGCGTCAATGGCGTGTTCCACAGCGATCTGGGCAACGGATGGAACGTCAACGGGTTCGTCAACTATATCACCTCGTTCAATTTTCGCCAGTATTGGTCGGGATCGTATACCGAAGCTGTCGGCTCGGAAATTCACGCGGTGGGGTTCCTCGACAAGAAATGGGACGGTTACATCTTCGACTTCGCCCTGAGCCGGCTGGAGAACTTCCAGAACTCGGAAACCAATAATCCGGTGCTCCAGCCCAACGGCTCGACCAAGCAGGAGCGCGACGCCATTTTGATCCATAAACTGCCGGAAGCCAGTTTCTCCTCCTCCGACCGATCGATCTTTCAGAACGTGCCGATTTGGTTTTCGTTTTATTCCGCGGCCGGCTTGCTCTACCGTACGGAGCCGATTGAGTCGCCGATCGGCGCGACCGGCGATTACAGCCTGGTTGAAAACTACTCCACCCGTCAGTTCACGCCCCGTCTGGACTTTGCGCCGCATATCACCACGGCGGCGCATTTCTGGCACATGGATTTCGTTCCCAGCATTGGAGTGGCTGAAACATATTATGGCGGCAGCCAAGTAGTGTCGCCGCTATCGCCGGTCAACGGAATGGTGCTTTACCAGGCTGTGAATAACAGCCTGGTGCGCAGCGAGCGCGACTTCTCGATGGACGTGCTGCTGCCGTCGCTCGAAAGGGTTTTCAACCGCAAGACCATCTTCGGCGACAAGCTGAAGCACGTCATCGAGCCGCGGCTGACCTACAAGTACGTCACCGGCGTGGGCGACCAGTTCTACCGGATCCTGCGCTTCGATCAGACCGACATTCTGGCCAATACCAACGAGGTGGAAGCTTCGCTGATCAACCGTCTGTATGCCAAGCGCGGCAACGATACGCTGGAGATTCTCTCCTGGGAGCTGGCGGCGAAGCGCTACTTCGACCCGACTTTCGGCGGCGCGCTCGTCTCCGGTCAAGCGAACATTATTGCGAATACCGAGGATTTGACCGGCTACGCCTTTCTGGTGGGGCCGCGGGACTATTCCCCCATCGTTTCCAAGTTGCGCGCGACGCTCATACCGTCTTTGTCGGTGAACTGGCAACTGGACTACGACACCTACTATCACCGCATTGTCGATCAGTACGTGCAGGTCGACTACCGCTGGTGGAAAAACTATTTCGCCTCGGTCGGCGACGGCAACGTGAATGTCAACCCGCTCCTGCTGCAGCCCCCCTTGGTCAATCAGCCCAATTTTCGCGCGGGCTACGGAAATCAGCAGCATCGCGGCTGGAATGGCGCTTATGCGGAAGTGTATGACATCCACGCCAAACGCACCCTAACTTCTAGTTTGCAGGTCACCTACAACACCGATTGCTGCGGATTCAGCGTGGAATACCGGCGTTTCAATTTCGGCATTCGCGATGAAACGCAATGGATGTTTGCGTTTTCGATCGCCAACATCGGGACCTTCGGGACGCTGCGGACACAGGATCGGCTGTTTTAGGAAGCCCTCAGCGATCAGCCGTCAGCGGTCAGCTACGCCGCTGCCGTGGTTGCCGAAAGCTGAGTGCTGAAAGCCGAGTGCTGAAAACTTTCTGGAAAAAGAAAAAGCCCCGAGTGGATCACTCGGGGCTCTTGCACTCAGAGGGGTTGGCGACGGGAGGGGACTCGCCGCCAGGGATGCTGTCTGTGTTGATTCGATAGTAGCAATTTAAGACCTCATTGTCCAGTAATATTTTTAAAAAAGTTTGCTTCTGGGTACCGCAACTTCCGGGGACAAACAGTCGCTAACTGCTTACCTCCTCCGAAACTAGTCAAAATAGGGTGTTTACTGTAGTTCCGCTAGGCCGCCGGTACTGGAACGGTAGGGAAACCTCGCCTAACCAAAGAGATATTGAGGGTTTCGGCGCTCGCACGGTATCTTGCAAACAGGGTGACGCGTGTGATCGAAACACAAGATGAGCGGTCAATGACCAACGTCGAGCGCGAACGGCGAATGAAACGCCGTTTCCAGATCGAACAGGACGTGCGTTACAAGATGCTATATGGCCAGCGAATTGCTGAAACCGGCAGCGGACGTACGCTCAATATTTCCAGCGGCGGAGTGTGGTTCACCACGGATAGCATGCTTGCCACCGGCATGCCTATAGAGCTCTCCATGACGTGGCCGGTCTTGCTCAACGACTCCTGCGCCATGAAGCTCATGATTTATGGCTGTGTGGTGCGCAGCAACGAAAAGGGCGCCGCCGTGGCCATCGAGCGGTACGAATTCCGTACCATGGGCCGCGCCGCGCAACAACCGCTGAACCATAACGGCCCGGAACTGCGCCTCCACAACTGACGCCCAGCTCCCGGTTGGCTCACCCGATGGCGCGCAGCAGCCGAACCGGGAGGGTGATTACCGCCACCACCAATCCCAAGGCCCCTTCGACCGCGATACCTACCAGACGGAATGGCAACAACAGCAGCCAAACCAGCGGATACAACACCAGCGCTGCCAGCGCCAGGGGCCAGCACAACACCGCCAAAATACACCACAATAAGAATTTCGCCACTTTGGTCCCTAGCCCGGTAAACGCACGGGCGAGGGTTGCTGTTCCAGGAATAACGATACCGTCCTCAGTTTATCCCGGCCTCACAGTCACGAATCCAATCCTCCTTCCTTCTTTGTGCATCTTTGGGCAAGATCGGGGTACTTTCCATTACGTCCGAATGGATGCCTACAAGCGCGACAGGATAAGAGCACACCTTCTCTGGCCTGACACTGGAATTGGATGCACTCCGGACCTCGACTGGCACCTTGCAAATCGATGGGAGATGCATCCATATGGACTTCAAGAAGAGGATAAACTATGCAGATTCGCAGCATTTCATCGGGCGTTTGCTGCCTCGCTCTAGTTGCCGCGGCCGGGATCGCCTACCCTGCGTCGCTGAGCACCGCCGACCGGCAATTCCTGGTCTCAGCGGCCAAAGCCGACATGACCGAGGCTAACGAGGGCCAAATCGCTGAAAACCAAGCCACGCGGGACGATGTAAAGGACCTTGGCAAGGCCATGGTCCAGGATCATACCGAGAATTATTCGAAGCTCACCGCGCTGGCGGCCCAAACGGGCGTCTCAATTCCCACCGGGATCAATACCGGTAAGGACCACACTATCCAGCAGTTAACCCACATGAAGGGGGCTTCCTTCGACCGCACGTTTGCCGCCGATGAAATTACGTCCCATCGGCAGGCGATCGCCCTGTTCAAACGGGAAGCGGAGCACGGACAGGACCCGGACGTGAAAGCGTTCGCGAACAAGACCATCCCCGTGCTCGAGAAACACCTGCAGATGGCCGAGGCTTGCGCCAAGCCGGCCAAGTGAACCGGCTGCGACGAGAGACTCCGAACTCCCGATGCCGGCCATTTTCCTGGGGATCCAGGTGGGACAGACGATCGTTTTCCTTCGTCTGTCGGGGGATCGGCCTAGCGAGCGCCTGACAGACGACTAAGAAACGATCATCTGTCCCATCTGTCCCACTTCTTCCAACCCGTAAGCCCTTTGTCGGTCGCGTTTGCCAGGTAAAGCTATTGGTAAACGCTGCCGATAAGATTTTCGGAGGCGAGCGAGTTTTGGGCACCGACCAGCCGGAAAGTGGCGCGGGTTTGCGGGTGTTGGTGGCCGACGACAATCCTGTGTTCCGGTGCATGTTGCGGAGCATGCTCGGAAAATGGGGATACCAAGTCGTGGAGGCATCCGACGGGGTCGCGGCCTGCGGCCTGCTCGAATCCGCCGACGCGCCGCGGCTGGCCCTCATGGATTGGATGATGCCAGGCCTCGACGGAGTGGAGATTTGCCGCAGAATCCGGGAGGCGGGACGGGAGCCGTACATCTACATCCTGCTGTTAACGGCGCGTATCGGATCCGAGGATCTGGTCGAGGGGATGGACGCGGGCGCCGACGATTACCTTACCAAGCCCTTTCATCCCCAGGAGTTACGGGTCAGGCTCCGGGCCGGATCGAGGATTTTGGAATTGCAGCGGGAATTGCTGAAGACGCAGGAGGAACTGCGGGTGCGGGCAACTCACGACTCCCTGACCGGGTTGTGGAACCGGGCCGCGATTCTGGAAACGCTGGATAAGGAAGTGCTCCGGGCGCAACGGGAGGCGCGCTCACTGTCGATGCTCATGATCGACCTGGACCACTTCAAACTGGTGAACGACAGCCGCGGCCACCAGGCGGGCGACGCAGTGCTGCGCGAGACGGCGCGCCGGATCCGCGCCACCATCCGGCGGTACGACATGGCCGGACGCTATGGTGGCGAAGAGTTTATGGTGGTTTTGCCGGCGACGGATCTGGTTGGCGGCGCGGCCCAAGCGGAACGAATTCGGCAGGCGATCGGCGCCGAAAAAGTGGAGGCGGCGGGCGCACCGGTGGAAGTGACGTGCAGCGTCGGTGTTTCCGGCTGGCACGGAGCGGGCCCCTGCGACGGATTGGTGCTGATCCACCAAGCCGACGATGCACTCTACGAGGCCAAACGCTTAGGCCGCAACTGTGTCCGCGCGAGCGGCGCCGGCGCCGCGCTGGATCCAACCCTGACGCGCCTGGATGCGGAGATCCACTCGCTGGGGTAACGGGCCAACCCACCCACATCCACGGCGCCCACCCACGGCTCACGCCCCGCCCCCACGGTTCACGCCGTGGGCTACTATCTTTCGCCCTTCGGGCTTCAGACCAGTTCTTCGTCGAAGCAGACTGCCACTTTACCGCACTTGCCGCCGGCCATCAGAGCATAGGCTTCGGACACGCGATCGAGCGCGAAACGGTGGGTAATCAAGCCGGCGGGATGCAGGTTCCACGCCACCAGGCGTTCCACCAGCTCTTCCATGCGCCAGGTGGAGGTGACCCAGGAGCCGAAAATGGTCTTCTGATCGTGGATGATGTCGGGCGAGGGGTTGAACTCCACGCGGCCTCCTTCGCCCAGAAACACGATCCGGCCCCATTTGCGCGTGGCGCGAATCGCGGTGGCGCGCGCGCTCTCGTGGGCGGAGCAATCCACAGCGCGTTCGACGCCGGCGCCGCCGGTGAGGAGCAGGACCTCGGCAACGTTATCGGGGCCGCTCGGAAGGACCTCGTCGCAGAGACCGAGGTCGCGCGCCAGCTTTATGCGTTCGGGTACGACATCGATGCCAATGATTTTGCGGGCGCCCAGCTTGCGGCAGAGGGCGCCGGTGGCCAACCCCACCGGGCCGAGTCCGGTAATCAGCACGGCGTCGTTGCCGCTGATGCCGATCTTTTCCAGCCCTTCGTAAACGGTGCCGAAGCCGCACGCCACCTGGGCGCCATCGGCGAAGCTGAGCTGGGGCGGGAGCCAGATCAGATCTTTCTCTTCGGCCAGAAGAAAATCGGCCATGCCGCCGTCGCGCTGCCAGCCGTAAGCGCGCCGATAGACAGAGCTGGTGCAGGAAATCATGTAGCCGCGGCGGCAATCGTTGCAAACCCCGCAGCCGGAGATGTGATAGACGATGACGCGATCGCCCACCGCGAAGCGGCGGCAGCCCGGGCCGGCGCGGACGATCTGCCCGCAGGGCTCGTGGCCGGCCACCACTCCCTGGTAGCCCTCCGGACCTTTGCCCAGGTGCTGGTGGTAGATGCAGCGGATGTCGGAACCGCAGATGGTGGACGCCTTCATGCGGAGAAGCACTTCGCCATGGCCGGGTTCGGGAACCGGCACGGATTTGAGCTGGGTGGTGCTATCGCCGGGCAGGTACGCGCCCAGCATAACGTCGGCTGCGCTCATGTTTCGATCGCTCCGTTCTGGTCCCAAAGGGCTTCCCACGATTGGTCCGGTTTCCAGAGAAACACCTGACCTTTGATGAGGCGGCAATGGCGGTCGATGGCCGCGATGTCGCGCATATCTTCGGCGGTAAGCGGCTCGCCGACTACGCCGCGAAGGTTCGCCAGCGCGTTGCGCGGATTGGCGGAAAACGGAATCGGCGTCTGGCCGCGTTGGACCGCCCATTTCACACAAACCACGGCAGGGTGTAGGCCGAGACGTTGGGCGATGCGCACGATCGCCGGGTCTTCGGTATCGACGGTGTCCTCGGGGGTGCGGTCGCGCTCGGGGCGGCCGGGCGAGCCGATAGGGCAGTAGCCCACCGGTTCGATGCCGTGGCGGCGAACGTAGTCGAACAGCTCGGGCTGCTGGAAGTGGGGGTGCAATTCCATTTCATTAACGGCCGGCCGGATGCGGGCATCGCGGAGCAGCAGCTCCAGCTTGGGGATGGTCATGTTGGAAGTGCCGATGTGGCGAGTGAGCCCCAGGTCCACCAGCTTTTCCATTTGCCGCCAGGTTTTCATGAATTCTCCGTGGATGTAGGGGCGCGCATTGGGGCTGCGCGAGGAAACGTCGCAGCCCGGCGGATGGAAGTTGGGAAACGGCCAGTGGACAAGGTACATGTCCAAATAGTCGAGACCCAGATCGTCGAGCGACTGGCGGCAGGAGGGGATCACGTCCGATTCGGCGTGCTTATTGTTCCAAAGCTTGGAGGCGATCCACAATTCGCGGCGGGCGATTCCACCGGCCATGATCTGGCGGAAGGATTCGCCGACGCGGTCTTCGTTACGGTAAACCGATGCGCAGTCGAAATGACGGTAGCCCATGGCGGCCGCGGCCTTCACGGCTTGGGCCACTTGTTCGGCGCCGACGTGGTCCGAACCGAAGGTGCCTAGTCCGATGGCCGGCATCTGGGCGCCGGTCGCCAGCACGCGCTGGGGCACCAGCTTTGGATCGACGGATTCGCGGATCTCGGAAACGGAATTCACTCGATTGCTCATGGTGTTGGTCTAAGGCTGCCCGGCAACCGCTAATCAGTAACACGGTGAAACTTGGGAAGTCAACGATAAAGCGGCGCGCTGCGGCCGGGTGCGGTGCGATATATTTGGATCTGGTTCGCAAAGGAAAAGCACGATGCGCGACAAGATCGTTTACTTGCTGGGCGCGGCGGCAATCGTCATTTTTGTCCGCGATATCTATCTGGCCGCGGGGCTGCCCGAGGAAGCGTCGCAAGGCGCGATTTTCAAGATCATTTTCTTTCACGTTCCGATGGCGTTTGCGGCGATCGGGGCTTCGTTCACGGCTCTGGTGGCCAGCATCCTTTTCCTGGTCACGAGGAATTTTCAGTATGACGCCCTGGCCGTTTCCGTGACCGAAGTGGGCTTGGCGTTGCTCGCCGGAAACCTGATCACCGGCTCCATCTGGGGCCATGTCATTTGGGGTGTGTGGTGGGCATGGGACGCGCGGCTGACCTCCGCGCTGGTGTGCTGGCTGCTTTACGCCGGCTATATGATGCTGCGGCGGGCCATCGAGGAACCGACCCAACGCGCCACCTTCGCCGCGGTATTCTCGATTTTCGCGTTCATCGACGTGCCGATCGTCGTCTTCTCGATCAAATGGTGGAGGACCCAGCACCCGCAGCCGGTCTTCTGGGGCGGTGGCAGTTTTCCTCCGGACTGGTCTGTTATATTCTGGTGGAACGTGCTTGCCATGATGTTGTTCGGGGTGGTTCTGACGATGGCTCGTTTACGCCAAGAGGACGCGCAGCGCGAACTGGACGCCATGCGGCGCATGGCGCACGCTTTCTAATTCGCTTCGAAAGAGATCTATGCGATACCTTCTGCTTGCTCAACTCACTTCCGACGATGTGGCGCGCGAAATCGCCCGGCTGCAGCGCAACTACCAATTCCTGAGCTACGGCATGATCGTGGCGTGGGTGATCGTGGTGGTTTACGTATTGCTTCTGGTGGGGCGGGAGAAAAAGCTGAAGCGGGAAATTGCCAGTCTGAAAGTGATGCTGGAGGAAAAACAGAAGTAACCGCGGACACGCGCGGCGGCCCGACGGGTGGCTGCCGCGTGTCCGCGTTGGAGAAGCTTTCGGTTAGTAGCTGAAGGCGAGCTTGGTTGTAGAGCCGCCTAGCTCGATCGACTCGACGCGGTCCGCGGCGCCGTCCTTGGTCGAATCCACTGCCGTGTGGGCGAATTTCTGGCCATTGGTTTCCACTTTCACGGCGGTCGAAACCGACTTGTTGGTTTTCGTATCGGTAAAAGTGGCCGTGCCGCCGTCGACCTTCACTCTGTAGTCGCCAGCGCCCAACTGCAGGGCTCCGACTTTCGCGGGGGAATCCAGGACTACTTCATAACTCTTGGTTCCGGCGAAGCTGAGGCTCGAGAGAGACACCAATCCAATCAAAAGCAGAGATTTCTTCATAGTTATGCGTCGTTTCCTTACGGTTTTTGGTTTCTTTAGAACCGGTTTTCCGGCGCCCGGGACCTTGGCCGTTTCTGAATTCAGAATACGCCGGAAATCCTCTCGAACCAAATCGAAGTTTTTTATTGTCTAGATTTTTGTAGGGTACGTAACATTAAGTATTTGCAATACTTGCACGACTTTTTACATAGATTTACAAACTTTTACGGAACTGCAATGAAGCCACCAATTCGCGTATATTTTGCAGCTTTTCGCGGCCGCAAAATCCACGTAATTCATCCACAATTTTGACGGTTGCGGCGGGATTCCAGAAGGAAGCGGCCCCGACCTGGACGGCACTGGCGCCCGCCACCAGGAACTCCGCGGCATCTTCGCCCGAAGCGATGCCGCCCAAGCCGACCACGGGGATTTTGACGGCGTTTGCGGCCAGGTAAACCAGGCGGAGCGCCAGAGGTTTGATGGCCGGCCCGGAGAGGCCGCCAAAACCGGCTCCGATGCGGGATTGGCGGGTGCGGGCGTCCACCGAGAGGGCAAGAAACGCGTTGACCAGCGAGATGGCATCGGCGCCGTGCTCTTCGGCGGCGCGGGCTAGCGGCTCGATGGCTCCCACGTTGGGAGACAGCTTGACGATCAGGGGACGGTGCGCGACCTGCCTGACGGCCCGGACCACGGCGGCCAGCAGGCTGGGGTCGCTCGAGAAAAACATCCCGCCGTGGCTGGTATTGGGGCAGGAGACGTTGAGCTCGTAGCCGGCCAGGCCGGGCTGGTCGTCCAGAACGCGAACCACTTCGCAGTAATCCGCGACTTCGTAGCCGAAAACATTGGCGAACACGGCCGTATCGATACGAGCCAGTTGCGGGAGCTTCTCCTTTACGAAAGCGCGCACGCCGATATTCTGGAGGCCGATGGAGTTGATCATGCCGGCCGGGGATTCGACCACGCGCGGCGGCGGATTCCCCTCGATCGGCTCGCGCGACAGTCCTTTGACGACCAGGCCGCCGAGGGCCTCGAGCTTCACCAAACGCGCGAATTCCACCCCATAAGCAAATGTGCCGGAGGCAGCCAGTACGGGATTGCGGAGCGGAATGCCGCAGAGGCTGGTGAAGAGCAGAGGATCGGGGGTGCTCATGAGTGGGACAGACCTCCTGGCCTGTCCTTGGTGGCGCAGACTTCGGTCCGTGCTGGACAGGCCGGGAGTCCTGTCCCACCGATGAAGTCAGGCATCATTCGATCAGCGCCTCGCTCAAGACGCGGCCCGCGGCGGAAGACGGCGAGGCTACGCCAATGGTGCGGGCCAGGGTCGGCGCCAGGTCAACGGCTTCGATGGGTTGCTCGAAGACCCCGGCGAGAAACTGCGGGCCATAGAGGCAAAGCGGGGTGCGGACGTCGTAGTTGTAAATAGAACCGTAGGAAATGCCGCGCTTCTGCCCGTAGTCTTCCACGTACTCCGGCCGGTAGGAGAGCATCAAGTCGCCCGAACGCTTGGGATGAAAGCTATTGCGAAAGCGCTCTTCCCATTGGTCGTGGACGGAGCAGGCGCCGGAAGCGGTAAAGGCCGCGGCCACGGCAGGGTAGTTCATGGCGGCCGCGGCGGCATGATCGCGCACGGCATCGAGGTTCGTGGCCGGATCCGGATCGAGGTAGACGAAAGGGTAAAGGTAAGTAGCCACATGCCCTAGCTTGGCTAAAGCCAGGGCTTTTTCGATGGTTTGGGCGACCGATTCGCCGTTGACTGCCATGCGGGGGCGGGCAGCGTCGGAGGGCAGGGGTGGAGCGCCATGGCCGCCGGCCACGATCAGACTGAAGCCGGCGTCGCCAAATTCATGGCTCAAGCGATCCAGCAGGCTGGCCAAGTCCCGATCCAGGCGCAGAATCATCTGTTGCAGCAAGGGCGACTGCGATCCGGTTTCGTAACCGAGTAGAGCGGAGGAGGAAACCACCAGGTACAGCAGGTCGAAAATGCCGTTCTGGCCCAGCGACGCGCGCGCAATCACCTCGTAAGCCAGTTCGAATTGGGCGTTCTGGGCGAAGGGCGATGCCCGGTACAGTTCCAGGAACTCCTTTGGATGGGCGGCATCGTAGCGCAGGACGCGCAATGGAGGCGTTTCGGGGCGAGCACCCTGGGCCATCCAGCGCGCGTCGTGCAGAGCGTCGGGCGAATGGCTCTGGTTGAAGGAGTCGAGCCAATCGGGCGGCGAACCGGAAGCGGCGAATCGGCCGTTGTCGTCCATCCAGAAGCGTCCGGCCGATGCGCCCGCGGTAACCAGCCGGGCATGCAGCGGATCGAGCGCCACCACCGTGACGCGGGCGCGGTCCTGGGCCGCCACCTGTGCGGCGAGGGTTGTGGCGAACAGGTCCTCGTAGCCGAGGCGTACCGGCTTCCTGATCGCGCGGTCGTAGCACCAGTCCGCCACGATACCGTGCTGAGCGGGCCAGGCCCCGGTGGCAAGGGTGGCCAAAGTGGTGGAGGAAAACGTACTGGCCAGGTGCCGGCAATCGGGGAAATAGGAGCCGCGCTCGAGCAGGCGGCGGAACCCGCCGGGGGAGAAGCGCTCCCACGCGGAATCCACCAGATCGGGCTGGAAGTGCTCCAGCAGAATGCACACCGTGAGTTGCGGGCGGCGCGGGATTGCCCGCCCGGCACCGGTCAGGGCGCCCGCCATCGCTGCGCCGAAAGCTCTACGGCTAAGGGCCATTAGACAGGAGTGTAACGCACCTTGGCAGGGGCCTCCGCAGTGGTGTTATAGTGTAGCGTTCAGTCGTCTTCTGAGTTGTACGCATGACACAGGAAAAAGGGATCCTGGACCTCCCGGCGATTCGACGTAACCGCGGGATTACGCTGGAGCAGATTTCCGACGCCACCAAGATCAGTGTGCGCTTGCTCGACGCGATCGAAAACGGCGACTTTTGTAAGTTGCCGGGCGGCATCTACAACACCAACTACATTCGCCAGTACGCTCGGGCCATTCGTTACGACGAAGCCGCGCTGCTCGCGTACTATCATCGCGAAACGCGGCCCGTGCAGCCGCCGCGGAATGAAAGCGGCACGAGCAAATGGAGCCCGTTCGGACCGGCCTCGCCGTTGGCCGGATCGTAGCCAGCCACCTTATTGTCCACCTAAGCCGGTACGTCCACCCAGGCTCGTTTACGGCTGCTTTCCAATTCCGATTCCAGAATGGTCAGTTGGCGCAATCCATCGGCGAACTGCGGATAGTCTGGCGGCGCGGAGGGGTCTTCGATGGAGCGGTAAAAGCGGCGGAAGACCTGTTTGAACGTGTCGTCATAGCCCTCGCTGTGGCCGCCAGGCAGATCGGCATAGGAACGGGCGCTTGGTTTGAGCAGGGATGGATCCTTAACGAGGATCTGGTTGTTGCTGTTGCGCTGGCCGATCCAAAGCTCGTCGGGCCGTTCCTGGTCCCAGGCGACACCGGCTTTCGTGCCGAAGATTTCGATGCGCAAAGAGTTCTTGCGTCCGGCCGAGACCTGGCTGGCGGTGAAGCACCCGCGGGCGCGGCCGCCCATGCGAAATACCACGGCGCCGAAGTCCTCGGTATCGATGGCGGCCTCTTCGTAATCTTCGGGCACCAGGGTTTTGCCGGCGAAGGTTTCGATGGAGCCTTTGGGACGCTTGCGGGTTTTGTGGAAGGTCTGGAGATCGGCGCACAGCGAGCCGATGCGCAGGCCGGTGATGTGCTCGGCGGTGTCGCACCAATGCGAGCCGATATCGGCCATGCAGCGCGAGGGGCCGCTGACGGACGAGTCGACGCGCCAGTTCCAGTCCGTATCGTAGAGCAGCCAATCCTGCGAGTAGGTGCCTTGCACCACCAGGATCTCGCCCAGCTCGCCGGCTTCGCGCATGGCTCGCATCTGCTGCACCTGGGGGTAGAAGCGCAGGTTGTGGAACGTGCAATTGCGGCGGCGGGTCTCGGCGGCCAAGGCGACCAACTGCCGCGCCTGGCCGGTGGAAATGGCCAGCGGCTTCTCGCACAGGACGTGTTTGCCGGCCTGAAGCGCGTCCGTGGCCATGGGCGAATGCAGCGCATTGGGCGTACAGATATGGACGACATCCACGGCGGGGTCTTCCAGAACGCGGCGGTAATCGGAGTCGGTTCTGTCGATATAGAGCGATTGGCCCAGGCGGGCAGGCTGGTCGCTTTCGGCGGCAACCAGTGCGTAGACTTCCACGTTGCCCAGGCGGCGCAAGCCTTCAATGTGAACGCGGCCCACAAAGCCGGCGCCGAAGACGGCTGTCTTGAAACGAGTCATATGACCTTTCCAGGGTGCGCACAATGCGGTGCGCCCGAATGCTGAGGTTCGCACGGCACTCGGCAGGCCGTCAAGGGCGTCTCCAGCGGCGGAATACACAGGCGCTCGTGAATGCCAGGTATTCTGTCTCACAATTCCGGTCACATACTCGGCAACCGCTCCCTCAGGAACTGGGAAAGAATCGGATTATAGCCACGGGGGAACACAGATAAACACGGAAGAAAAGAAGAATTCATCCGTGTTCGTCCGTGACTAAAACCAACGCGGCCTTTCTAAAGGCTTCAGAACCAAGAACCACCCTACAAGCTGAACGTGGTGGCGGAAGTCGCTGAGCCGGTCAATAGGCCGCTCGATTGGAGCGTACTAAAAATGATCGACATCGGGTCGAGCGAATTGGTCGTGTTGCTCGAAGAAGTCGACGAGCTTGACGAATTGCTTGTCGAGGACGAGCTCGCCTCCGCATGGCGATGGTGGTGGTGATGATGGCCGCCAATTGCGGCTTGCTGTAACTGTTGTACGCTCGGCATCTGGCCCGTCTGCGACGCGTTCTGAAATTCGCTTCCCAACTGGTTGAGCTGAGTAGCCAGGGTGGAATTGCCCGCCGCTTGCGCGGTCTTCGCGGCGCTTTCCAGATTGGTCGCGATCTGCGAGGTTACCTGCTGAAATTGCGTCGGATTGCTCTGCTGAAGTTGCTGCAGCAGGCTCAACATCATGGCCGCCGGTGAGAATTGCTGGGAATCCGTGATTTGGCTGGTGGAGGAGGCATTGGCCGTGCTGGCGGAGTTGACCGAACTGTTGGATCCGCCGAAGACACCGCTTACCGTGCTATAGAGTGAATTCAAACCGCTAATCGTCATGCTTGGCTCCTTCGTTTACTCGTGTGCGGCGGCCTGCGCGCAGCCGGGCGCTGGGGCCGGCGTCCGCAGAACGCCCTGCAGAATCGTGGCGAGCTGCTGGCATCGGCTCGCCTCGTCGCTATCTCCCTTGGACTCGGCATGAGAGGTGGCCGCGGTCAGGCCTTCGGTAATCCGCGTGGTGACATGCCGAAACGCAACCGGGTCGTCTTGTTCCAGCGGAGCCAGCCAACTCATGATTTTGAGGGCCGGCCAGAGGTTGGATTCGTTGAGCACGCCGAACGTCATGCCGTCTCCAGCAAGCACCCGCGATACCAAACGTAAATTACTGAAATAAGTACGCTCTGGAGCTTATAAAGCGCCGAAAATTTGCCGCGCCGTCAAAAAGCTGGCTCGCACCAGGACTCTTAAAACCAGGGTGTTACACTCTTCGTATAGTGTCCTTTGACAACATCCTGTGGGAGTTGGACAGTGCTGGAATTGCCTGGATCCGGGTCAATCGTCCCGCCAAGCTGAATGCGCTTTCGTGCGCCGTGATTGGCGAGTTGGAACAGGCATTTTCCGAAGCCGCCTCGGAGGCGGCAGTGCGCGCGCTGGTCATCACCGGGGTTGGGGACAAAGCGTTTGTGGCGGGTGCGGACATCTCCGAACTGGCGTCGCTTTCCCCCGGCCAAATGCGCCAGGTTGCACTGCGGGGACAGCGGGTCTTTCGCATGCTGGAAACCATGGGCAAGCCATCGGTGGCGGCGGTGAACGGTTACGCTTTGGGCGGTGGGCTGGAGTTGGCCATGGCGGCCACGGTTCGGTTCGCCGCGGAGAACGCGCGGCTGGGGCAGCCGGAAGCGAAATTGGGTCTCACTCCGGGCTACGGCGGCACCCAGCGGTTGCCGAGGCTGGTGGGGCGCGGGCGCGCGCTGGAGCTGTTGCTATCGGCCGAACCGGTCACGGCCGCCGAAGCGCACCGCATCGGCCTGGTGAACGCGGTGGTGCCGCAGGCGGAGCTGGTTGCCGCCAGCCGCGCCTGGCTCGAAAAAGTGCTGCGGCACGCGCCGGTGGCGATTTCGCTCATCATGGAAGCGGTGGACACGGGTCTTGACTGCGGGCTCGAACCGGGACTGCGGGCCGAGGCCGCGGCTTTTGGATTATCCGCCGCCACCCAGGATTTTCGCGAAGGAACGCGGGCCTTCCTGGAAAAAAGGAGCCCGGGATTTGCTGGAAAATGAACATGCCGAAAATCATTGAAGGTCATCTCAACGCGGCCAGCTTGCGGTTCGCCATCGTGGTGAGCCGCTTCAACAGTTTCATCTCGGAGCGGCTACTGGCGGGGGCCCTGGACGCGCTCAACCGCAGCGGCGCCGCGGCGGATCAGATCGACGTCGTAAAGGTGCCTGGGTCGTGGGAGATCCCCCTGGTGGCCGGCGAGCTGGCGCGCCAGCATCGCTACGACGCCGTCATTTGTCTGAGCGCCGTGATCCGCGGCGATACCCCGCATTTCGATTACGTGGCCGCCGAGGCCGCCAAAGGCGTGGCGTCGGCCGCGGCCGAAACCGGGGTGCCGATCGCTTTCGGTATCCTCACCACCAATACTCTGGAGCAGGCCATCGACCGGGCTGGAGCCAAGGGCGGAAACAAAGGGTTCGACGCCGCCATGACGGCCATCGAAATGGCCAATCTGATGCGCGCTCTGCGACAGGCCGGCTGATGCCTTCCCGCCGCAAGTCCCGCCAGCGCGCGCTCCAAATCCTGTTCCTTTGGGATGCCCGCCGGCAACCGTTGGACGAAACCCTGGACGCCTACTACGATGCCCTGTTCGCCGAGGAACATCCGCAGCGGGACGCCTTTGCTTCGACCCTGGTACGCGGCGCGGTGGAACACCTGGAGGAAATCGACGAGCTGATCCGCAAGCACGCCGAGCATTGGCGCCTGGAGCGCATGCCCGCCGTAGACCGCAACATTCTTCGCCTCGCGGTGTACGAGATGATCCACGCCGGGACGCCGGCGGCGGTTTCCATCGACGAAGCGCTCGATCTGGCGCGCAAATTTTCGAGCGACGAATCGGTGCAATTCCTCAACGGCGTGCTGGACGCCGTGCACCGCGCGCAACCGGTCTGACGGCTCGGAGCGGAACCATGGCTCGATTCGTTAACCGACCGATCCGGGAACCGCTCCCTTACCGTCGCGGCTCGGTAAGTGACTGCAAACACGCGACATCCGTAACCGAGCCGCGACCGTAAGGGAGCGTTGAAAAATCAAATTCGAGCCGCCGATGAACACCGATTAACGCCGATAACTTCGTTGTTTTCCTTATCGGCGTTCATCTGCGTTCATCGGTGGCTATATTTCTTCGCCCGGCGGGGCATAATGGCTATTAAGGCTGGCGGTCGATGGTTGCGGAACTTGTCGGCCGCGACAGGGTTTTAGAAGCCGAACGGGCGCTAGCGGCGTCTACTAATTCAGGGGGGTGTTACCGGTCCAATGCGGCAACGATGGAAGAGCCTGGCGGCCCTGATTGTTTTCATTGCGTTGAGTTCGCTCTTGGCGGACCGTTTTACCGGCAGCCTGATCGCATCGGATTCTTCCGCCGGTCGCGCGCAGGGCACCATATCGGCCTTCACCAAAGCTTACGCGCTGGTGGAGAAAAATTTCGCCACCCCGTTGAACGCCGATAACGCCATTTACGATGGCGCGCTACCGGGCATCGCTCGCAGCCTTGACCCCCACTCCAACTTCCTGGACCCGAAAGAGTATTCGCTCTGGAAGGAAGATCAGAACGGGCGCTATACGGGGGTGGGCATGGAGATTATCCCGCGCGACAACCAGACCGTGGTGCACGCGCCGTTTCCCGGGTCGCCCGCTTATCGCGCCGGCATTCGTCCCGGCGACGTGATCGTTTCGGTCGACGGCAAATCCACCGACCGGCTCAGCTCGAACCAAGTGGTGGATATGCTCAAAGGCGACCGCGGCACTTCGGTTCAGATTACGGTGCGGCGCGAGGGCGTGGCCCAGCCGATCTCCTTTACCGTGGTGCGCCAGGATATCCTCCGCCCCAGCGTGGAGCCGGCTTTTTGGCTCAAACCGGGAATTGCGTATCTGAAGATTTTGAGCTTCGCCGATTATACCGATCGCGAGATGAACGACACCCTCAGGCGCCTGGGCGAAGACCGCATTCAGGGCCTGGTGCTCGATCTGCGCGGGAATCCAGGCGGTTTACTGAACCAGGCGGTGGACATCGCCGACCATTTCTTGCGCAAGGGCCAGGTGGTGGTATCGCAGCGCGGCCGCAATTCCCCGGAGAAAGTCTATGTCGCCGATCATGGCAACCGCGGGCGCGATTACCCCATCGTGGTCCTGGTGAACCGCGGATCGGCTTCGGCCGCGGAAATCGTTTCCGGCGCGCTGCAAGACCACGACCGGGCTTGGGTGCTGGGAGAAACCACTTTCGGCAAGGGCTTGGTCCAAACCGTCTTCCCGCTGCCTGATCGCACGGCGCTGGCGCTGACCACGGCCCACTTCTATACGCCCAGCGGGCGGCTGATCCAGCGCGATTATTCCCACCTTTCTTTTTACGACTACTACACTCACAAAGATGGGATCACGCGCAACGCCGACGACGTGAAAATGACCGATAGCGGCCGCACCGTGTACGGCGGTGGCGGCATCACTCCCGACGAGAAGTACCAAGCGCCGCCCATCGATAGCCTGGAGGCCGGCCTCTACCGCGACGGCATTTTCGCCTTTACCCGCTCGTATTTCGCCGAGCACAGCCTCCGTCTACCGGATGGCTGGATGCCGGACAACGCCTTCCTCGAGCAACTGCACGACTATCTCCTGGAGCACGGCTACCGCTTCACCGAGGCCCAGTTCACCGCGGACCACGATTGGATTCGCCGCTATCTGGCGCGCGAGGTGTACATCTGGGCGTTCAACGTGGATTCGAGCGACCAGGTGTTTAACCAGAGCGATCCGGAAGTCGCCGAGGCCGTGCGCGCGCTTCCCCAAGCCACCGCGCTGCTGCAGAATGCCAGGCGGGTGGTGGTAGAGCGCATGAACCGGAAGTGAAATCGCCCGGACCATCGCTCCGGCACGTGGCTTCGGCGCGGCCGGCCGTTTCCTGCGTTGGGGCGGCCGGCGACACCAGGGGGATTAACCGGGGTAGAAAGTCTTAAACTCCGATTAGCTTACTCTGGTTGAATCCTATCATGGGCGAATGAGTATTCCTCGACTGACTTGGCGGCTATCATGCAACTCATTTGCGGGTGTGCGCCCGCGGCACAGTGGGACAGACTCACAGCTGTCCCGTTAAAAGTCGAACAGATTCAGTTGGTTAGGGTCGAGGCCTGCTTCCATTTGGACGTTAGGCCGTTCAAACACCTGTAAAATAGGCATTTTTTCGAAAGCGGTGAGTCCGA
>Ga0187888_1001215_pt1 | contig 25020 bp, 19 predicted proteins | sample June2016WEW_7_40_FD_132987 | JGI IMG/M metagenome (GOLD analysis project Ga0187888, IMG submission 132987) | Peatland microbial communities from SPRUCE experiment site at the Marcell Experimental Forest, Minnesota, USA - June2016WEW_7_40 | ecosystem: Environmental > Terrestrial > Soil > Wetlands...
GACGAAGGAAGAGGGCGGGAGGCACACGCCGTTTTTCACGGGGTACCGACCGCAGTTTTATTTTCGGACGACGGACGTGACGGGAGACGTGAAGTTGCCGGCGGGAGTGGAGATGGTGATGCCGGGAGATAATGTGTCAGCCGAGATCACGCTGATTACTCCGGTGGCATTGGAGAAGGGGCTGCGATTCGCGATTCGCGAAGGCGGCCACACGGTCGGCGCGGGCGCCGTCGCCGAGATCATCGAGTAAACGACCATGCGAGAAATCATCACGTTGCAGTGCAACGATTGCAAAAACCGGAACTACACCACCACGAAGAACCGGAAGAAACATACCGACCGGCTCGAGACGCAGAAGTTTTGCAATACGTGCCGGAAACACACCGGGCACAAAGAGGTTAAGTAAATCCGCAGAAAGCGGATTTACCCTGAGGGCCGACGGTGTCGGTCCGAAGGGTTGAGCGTCAGATGGTTGACAGCGAACACCCTTGGCTCTGTTATATGCTGGAGTGCAGCGACGGATCACTGTACGTAGGGGCTGCAAAAAATCCGGCGCAGCGAGCGAAACGGCACAACTGGGGAGCTGGCTCAAGGCATACGGCTTTAAGGCGCCCGGTCAAGCTAGTTTGGCAGGAACAACACGCGAGCGAAGGTTCGGCGCGCAGCCGCGAGGCGGAACTAAAGGGTTGGCGGAGAGAGAAGAAGCTGGAACTGATAGCGGGACTCCGGCGTGAAATTCACCCTTCGCCCTGAGGAACGGGCTCAGGGTGAATTTTCGAGCCCCAGGCTCGAAAATTCAGGGGAGTAGGTTCAACGGTAGACCATCGGTCTCCAAAACCGAGAGTGGGGGTTCGAATCCCTCCTCCCCTGCCAGAATTTTGTTGGCGGGAACGGCGGGCGGTTCAGGCGGAGTTGGGAGCCAAGGGCGGTCGGCGCGATGGCACAGGCGGCGAAATTGAGCCAGGAAGAAACAGGGAGTTCGGGAGTCCCGTTTAGAGTTCCGGGGCCGATCAGCAAGGTCACGGAGACTTGGCGGCGGTTGACGCAGTTCCTGCACGACGTGCGCGTGGAAATGCGGCACGTGAACTGGCCGTCGCGGTCGGACGTGGTGTCGACGACGGTCGTGGTGAGCGTAACGGTTGCGTTTTTCGGTGTGTTTTTCTGGATCACGGATTTGGTTTTCGGGCGGCTGTACCTGTACGTGAGCAATTATTTTCAACACCATTGAGATGAACGTAATGTCAAAGCAGTGGTACATCGTCCACACCTATTCTGGGTTTGAGAAGAAGGTGAAGGAAAGCCTCGAAGGCCGCGTGCAGGCGTTCGGGCTGACGGACAAGATCGGCCAGGTGATCATCCCGACCGAATCGGTGGTCGAGGTGCGCGGCGGCAAGAAAGTGATTTCGCCGCGGATGTGTTATCCGGGATACGTGCTCGTCGAGATGGACATGGACGATTACACCTGGCACGTAGTGCGATCGACGCCGAAGGTGACGGGCTTCGTCGGCTCGGGGCAGATGCCTTCACCGCTCACCGAAGAAGAAGTGCAGAACATTTTGAACCGGGCGACGACGACGGCGGAGAAGCCCAAGCCGAAATTGTCGTTCGAGCGTGGCGAGAAAATCCGGATCGCCGACGGTCCGTTCGCGAATTTTAACGGCGTGGTCGAGGAAGTGAATTCGGACCGCAGCACGCTCAAGGTTTCGGTGACGATCTTCGGCCGATCGACGCCGGTAGAACTCGATTTCGCGCAGGTTGAAAAGGTCGCATAACGTTTCGCTAGTGAGCGCGGGGAAGAGAGATTCCTCGCTTCGCTCGGAATGACAGCCTGACCGGGTGAGGAAAAGAAAAAGATGGCGAAGAAAGTTCAATCGACGGTGAAGCTGCAATTGCCGGCCACGAAGGCGACGCCGGCGCCGCCCGTGGGCACGGCGCTCGGGCCGCACGGCGTGAACATCATGGATTTCTGCAAGCAGTTCAACGCCAAGACTGCGAAAGAGCCGGACGGGATGATCATTCCCGTGCTGGTGACGATCTACAGCGACCGCACGTTCACGTTTATTTTGAAGACGCCGCCGGCTTCCGAGCTTTTGAAGCGCGCCGCAGGAATCGTGAAGGGTTCGCCGGAACCGAACCGCAACAAGGTGGCGAAAGTGTCGCGCAAGCAGGTGGAAGAGATCGCCAAACTGAAACTGCCCGACCTGAACACGCTGAAGCTCGATTCGGCGATCCGGTCGATCATGGGCACGGCCCGCAACATGGGCATCGAAGTGACGGAGTAGGAGAGGGAAGCGATGGGCCGCAGCGCAAAAATTGGTGGAAAGAATATCGATCGCGCCCGGAAACTGGTCGAGGCGCGTCCGTACAAGCTCGAAGAAGCCGCGGAGCTGCTCCGCAAGGCGCACTTCGTGAAATTCGACGAGACGGTCGAGCTCGTGCTGAATCTGGGCGTCGATCCTAAGCAGTCGGATCAGATGGTGCGCGGCACGGTGGTGCTGCCGCACGGCCTAGGGAAATCGAAGCGCGTGCTGGTGATCGCGAGCGGCGAGAAGGTGCGCGAGGCGCAGGAAGCGGGCGCGGATTTCGTGGGCGGCGACGACATGGTCCAGAAGATCACCGAGGGCTGGACGGATTATGAAGCCGTGATCGCAACGCCGGACATGATGAAGTCCGCCGGGCGGCTCGGCAAAGTGCTCGGCCCGCGCGGACTGATGCCCAACCCGAAGACGGGCACGGTGACGTTCGAAGTGGCGAAAGCCGTGAAAGAGATCAAGGCCGGCAAGGTGGAATTCCGGCTGGACAAGACCGGGCTGATCCATTCGCCCGTGGGCAAGATCAGCTTCCCGGCAAAGAACCTCGCGGAAAATGCGCAGGCGCTGCTGGGCGCCGTGGTGAAGGCGAAGCCTTCCGCGGCGAAGGGCAAGTACATCAAGAAGATCACGCTGACCTCGACGATGGGTCCGGGAATTCCGATTGACCAGGCCGAGGCGGAAGCGGCCACCGCGGTGGCGGCGTAACGATTTGAGGTCCGAGGCGATTCGATGGCCGAAGAGAGATTCCTTGCTTCGCTCGGAATGACAAGCTAACGGGTTTTCTGCATTCTGGAAGAGGGAGAGTTCGGCATGAGGAAGAAAGCCGAGAAGAAGACGCAGGGCGAGGAACTTCGCGCGCAACTCGCGACGGTTTCGACGGTGATTCTTTCGACGTTTCAGGGAATCACGGTCGAGCAGGACACGCAGTTGCGACGGGCGGTTGAGGCTGCGGGCGGCCACTATCAGGTGGTGAAGAACACGGTGGCGGAACGCGCCGCTGCGGGCACGCCGACCGAAGGCTTGCTGAAAGACCTAAAGGGCACGAATTCGATTGCATACACGAAGACCGATCCCGTGTCGCTCGCGAAGATTCTGACCAAGGTCGCGAAGGAAGTGCCGGCGTTCCAGTTCCGCGCCGGATGGGTCGAGGGCCGGGTCATTTCGATTCAGGAAATCGGCCAGCTCGCGCTGCTCCCGAGCAAGGAGGAGCTGATCAGCAAGGTCATGTTCCTGCTGAACGCTCCGGCGCAGCGTGTGGCGACGGCGCTTGCCGCGCTGCCGCGCAATCTGGCGGTGGTGACGAGTGAAGCGGTGAAGGCGAACAAGTTCGGGCCGGGTGGCGGCAGTGCAGCGCCAGAACCCGCAGCGGCTCCGGAAGCGGCCCAGTAAAACGAATTTTTCGGCAATCTAGAATTTCTTATCTCGGAGGAGGGTAGAAAAGCAATGGCTAGCAAAGTGGAGACGATTCTCGAGGAAATCAAGGGTTTGACGCTGCTGGAGGCTTCCGATCTTGTGAAGAAGATGGAAGAAGCCTTCGGAGTGTCGGCGGCTGCGGCGGCGCCGGTAATGGTGGCGGGCGGCGCAGCAGGCGGCGCGGCACCGGCCGAGGAAAAGACCGAATTCGCGGTCGTCCTCACCGAAGTCGGCGCGAACAAGATCAACGTGATCAAAGCGGTCCGCGAAGTCACCAGCCTGGGCTTGAAAGAAGCCAAGGACCTGGTTGACGGTGCTCCCAAGACGGTGAAAGAGGGCATCAACAAGGACGAGGCGGCCACGATCAAGAAGAAGTTCGAAGACGCCGGAGCCAAGGTCGAGATCAAGTAGTGGCAGCCCGCGAACCGGCTAGATGCCGGGCTGCAAAGGAATTCGCGTACGCACGCGCTCCTTTGGAATTCAGAAACTCAAAACACGTCCTTCCCGGACCTGCGGGGCGGGTGTATGTCCGCGCCGCTGCGTTCGGCTTTGCCTTGAAGGGAATGGTCCATGACTCATCGGAACGGTAATCACATTGTACGCGAGCGGGAACGCCTGGACTTCGCCAAGATCAAGACGACCGTCCAGATACCGAACCTCATCGATGTGCAGAAGAAGTCGTACCAGCGGTTCCTGCAAATGGACCTGCTGCCGAGCGAGCGCGAAGACTCGGGCTTGCAGTCCGTGTTCACGTCCGTGTTCCCGATCCAGGATTTTCGCGGGCTCTCGCAATTGGATTTCGTCGACTACGCGATCGGCAACTGGGAGTGCAAGTGCGGCCACCTGCGCGGCCTGCACCACTTGCGCGCGACGTGCCGGAGTTGCGGCGCGTCCGTGGTCACGAACCCGTACAAGACGGGCGACGTGCTCTGCGCGAAGTGCGGCACATTCAACAAGAACACGCCGACGTTCTGCAACAAGTGCGGCGACCCGGTCACGCTCCAGCTGAAGTACGACGTGAACGAGTGCCAGGAGCGCGGGATGACGTACTCCGCGCCGCTGAAGGTGACGATCCGCCTCACGATTTACGACAAGGATCCGGACACCGGCGCGAAGTCGATTCGCGACATCAAGGAACAGGAAGTTTTCTTCGGCGATATTCCGCTGATGACGGAGAACGGCACGTTCATCATCAACGGCACCGAACGCGTGATCGTCAGCCAGTTGCACCGCTCGCCGGGCGTGTTTTTCGAAACGGCGAACAATCGCAGCTATTTCCTCGGGAAGATCATTCCGTACCGCGGGTCGTGGGTCGAGTTCGAGTACGACACGAAAAACATTCTTTACGTCCGCATCGACCGCAAGCGCAAGTTCCTCGGCTCGATATTCCTGCGCGCGCTGGGCATCAAGTCGAATGAGGATATCCTGCGCACGTTTTTCCAGGTGGAGCGCATCGCGCTGCGCGACGGAGACATCTTTTGGAACGCTTCGGAGGGGCTGATCGACCGCAAGCTTTCCAAGGAGATCAAGCATCCGAAGTCCGGCGAAGTGCTGGTCGGAGCGCACAAGCGGATCAGCGATCCGCTGTACAAGGAGCTGGTGAAGGCGCGCGTGACGCAGATCGAAGTCGGCGTGACCGACCTCGAGGGCGCGGTCACGGTGGGCGAGCTCGTGAACCGGCAGACGGGCGAAGTGCTGCTCGAAGCGAACAAGCCGCTGACGGCCGAAATGTGGGCGACGATCGGCGAGGCGGGAATCACGGAAGTCGATGTCTGCTTCCCGGACCGCGACGACGTGGGCATCATCGTCTCGCGCACGCTCGAAAAGGACACGATCCACACGCCGAAGGAAGCGCTGATCGAAATCTACCGCAAGCTGCGTCCCGGCGATCCGCCGACGCTCGAAACGGCGACCGCTCTCTTCAATGGAATGTTTTTCGATCCGCGCAAGTACGATTTCAGCAAAGTCGGGCGGCTGAAATTCAACATCAAGCTGGGCCTGGAGACCCCGCTCGACAAGCGCACGCTCGATCCCTCGGATTTCGTGGCGGCGATCAAGTACCTACTGAAGCTGCGCAAGAACATTGGCACGGTGGACGACATCGACCATCTCGGCAACCGGCGCGTCCGCGCGGTGGGCGAGCTGCTCGAAAATCAGTTCCGCATCGGCCTGGTCCGCATGGAGCGCGCGATCAAGGAAAAGATGTCGGTGTACCAGGAAATGTCCACGGCGATGCCGCACGATTTGGTCAACGCCAAGCCCGTGATGGCCGCGATTCGCGAATTTTTCGGCAGCTCGCAGCTATCGCAGTTCATGGACCAGACGAACCCGCTCAGCGAGATCACGCACAAGCGGCGTCTTTCGGCTCTTGGGCCGGGCGGACTTTCGCGCGAGCGCGCGGGATTCGAAGTGCGCGACGTTCACCCGACACACTACGGCCGCATCTGCCCGATCGAGACGCCGGAAGGCCCGAACATCGGCTTGATCAGCTCGCTTTCGTGCTACGCGAGAATCAACGAGTTCGGGTTCATCGAGTCGCCCTACCGCAAGGTAAAGGGCGGGCGCGTGATCGACTTCGTGCAGGTCGTGAATTCGGGAGACAGCGAATTCAAGGCCGGCGAAATCGTCGAAAAAGACAAAGTGGAAGAGATGAACGAAGAGTTGAAGCGGCGGCGCATCGTGGTCGAACCGCACTGCTTCTACCTCTCGGCGTGGGAAGAGGACCGGTACGTTGTAGCGCAGGCCAACGCGTCGCTCGACGAGAAACTGCGGATCACCACCGACCTCGTCAACTGCCGCCAGGCTGGCAACTTCGTTTTGAAGAGCCGCGAGGAAGTGGACTATATCGACGTTTCACCCAAGCAGCTCGTTTCGGTGGCCGCGAGCCTGATCCCGTTCCTTGAAAACGACGACGCGAACCGCGCGCTGATGGGGTCGAACATGCAGCGCCAGGCCGTGCCGCTGATCAAGGGCGAGGCTCCGTTGGTCGGCACGGGCATGGAGCGAGTGACGGCGCGGGACTCGGGCGCCGTGATTGTCTGCCGGCGCGACGGCATCGTGGATCAGGTGGACTCGGAGCGCGTGATCGTGCGCGTTGAGTCAGACCAGTCCGGCGTGCTAAGCCGCGAAGTGGGTTCGGACATTTATCTACTCACGAAGTTCAAGCGGTCGAACCAGAACACGTGCATTAGCCAGAAGCCGCTGGTCCGCGCGGGCGACCGCGTGAAGCAGGGCGAGGTGCTGGCCGACGGGCCGTGCACCGACCGCGGCGAACTGGCGCTGGGGCGCAACGTGCTGGTGGCGTTCGTGCCATGGCGCGGGTACAACTTCGAGGACGCCATCCTGGTCAGCGAGAAGCTGGTCAAGGAGGATTACTACACCTCGATTCACATCGAGGAGTACGAAATCGAGGCGCGCGACACGAAACTCGGCCCCGAAGAAATTACGCGGGACATTCCCAACATCAACGAAAGCTTCCTGCGCAATTTGGACGAAAGCGGCGTGATCCGCATCGGCGCGACCGTGAAGCCGGGCGACATCCTCGTCGGCAAGGTGACGCCGAAGGGCGAAACCACGCTGACGCCGGAAGAAAAGCTGCTGCGCGCGATTTTCGGCGAGAAGGCGGGCGACGTCCGCGACGCTTCGCTCTACTGCCCGCCGGGAATCGAAGGCACGATCGTCGACGTGAAGATCTTCTGCCGCAAGGGCGCGGAGAAGGACGAGCGTCACAAGGCGATCGAAGCGGCGCACGTGGCGAAGCTCGAAAAGAACCTCGCCGATGAAATCCGCATTCTCACCGACGAGCGCCTGAAGCGGCTCAACGACTTGCTCGGCGGCCAGAAGCTTGTGGCCGACCTACACGACGAGCGCACCAACAAGCGCCTGCTGATCAAGGGCACGGAGCTGACGCGCGACATCCTGGAAAAGATCTCGACGCGCAACCTGAAGCGCCTGCGCCTGAGCGACAAGGACCCGCTGCTCATCGAGAAGATCGACGAGGTCGAGGAAATGACCTCGCGGCAGATCGACGTGCTGCGGAAAATCACAGACGAGCGCATCGCCAAGCTCAAGAAGGGCGATGAGCTGCCGCCGGGCGTGATCAAGCTAGTGAAGGTGTACATCGCGATGAAGCGCAAGCTCTCGGTCGGCGACAAAATGGCCGGGCGGCACGGCAACAAGGGCGTGATCGCGCGAATCGTTCCGCAAGAAGACATGCCGTACATGCCGGATGGCACGCCAGTCGAGATCGTGCTGAACCCGCTGGGCGTTCCTTCGCGCATGAACGTGGGGCAGATTCTCGAAACGCACCTCGGCTGGGCGTCGAAAGAGCTCGGCGTGCGCGTCGGCAAACTGCTGGACGAAGAGGCGCGCGTCGAATCCGTCCGAAAATGGTTCAAGGACGCATTCGGGCCGACATCGGTTTGGAAGACGATCTCCGACCTCGATGACGAAGCCATACTCGACTTGGCGCACAGTTTCCGCGAGGGGGTTCCATTCGCGACGCCGGTATTCGACGGCGCGCGCGAAGGGGACATCCGCCACCTGCTCGAATTCACCGAGCTGCCGGAGAGCGGCAAGATCACGCTCTTCGACGGCATGACCGGCGACGAATTCGCGCAACACGTAACGGTCGGATATATCTACATGCTCAAGCTGTCGCATCTCGTTGACGACAAGATTCACGCACGCTCGATCGGACCTTACTCGCTGATCACGCAGCAGCCGCTTGGAGGAAAGGCGCAGTTCGGCGGCCAGCGCTTCGGCGAAATGGAAGTGTGGGCGCTTGAGGCGTACGGCGCCGCGCACATCCTGCAAGAGCTGCTGACGGCGAAATCGGACGACGTATACGGCCGAGCCAAGATTTACGAGGCGATCGTCAAAGGCGAACCGGGAATCGAGCCCGGCGTGCCTGAATCGTTCAACGTTCTCGTGCGCGAGTTGCAGTCCTTGTGCCTGGACGTGGAACTGATGAAGCGCCAGAAGCCGCAGCTCGAGAAGGCCGAAGCGGCCGATTAATGGCGCGCTTGGGGAATTTCCCCGAGCGCGCCCGACAAGATTCTGGAACCAAGCTTTTTGTCCGGCGTTGCCGGACGGGAGGAACACGCCTTGTATCGATCAAGCCCGTATGACCGTGCCAGCCAGATTGCGGATTTCGATTCCATTCGCATCAGCCTCGCGAGCCCGGAAAAGATCCGGTCGTGGTCGCACGGTGAAGTGACCAAGCCGGAGACGATCAACTACCGGACATTCAAGCCGGAGCGCGACGGACTTTTCTGCGCGAAAATTTTCGGCCCTGTGACGGACTGGGAATGCTTGTGCGGAAAGTACAAGCGGATGAAGCACCGCGGCGTGATCTGCGACAAGTGCGGCGTCGAAGTCACGCTCAGCAAGGTGCGCCGAGAGCGCCTGGGCCACATCGAGCTGGCTTCGCCCTGCTCGCACGTGTGGTTCTTCAAGGGCCTGCCGAGCCGCATCGGCTACCTGCTCGACATCACCATGCGCGATCTCGAGCACATTCTCTACTTTGAGACGTTCGTGTGCGTCGATCCCGGCGAGGTTCCGGGAATCAAGGAAAAGGACATATTGCCCGAGGAAAAGTTCCGCGAATTGCAGCGGGATAATCCCGGAAAATTCGACGCGCGCATGGGCGCCGAGGCGATCAAGGAACTTCTGCGCCGCGTAGACGTGGATAAGCTTTCGGGCGAACTTCGCGAGAAGATGAAAGTCGATCCGAGCCTTCAGAAGCGGATCAAGTACGCGAAGCGCCTGAAAGTGCTCGAAGCGTTCCGCAAGAGCGGCAACAAGCCGGAGTGGATGATCCTCGACGTGATTCCGGTGCTTCCGCCGGAGCTGCGCCCGCTCGTACCTCTCGACGGCGGCCGCTTCGCGACTTCCGATCTCAACGACCTCTATCGTCGCGTGATCAATCGCAACAACCGGCTGAAGAAGCTGATGGAGCTGCACGCCCCCGACGTGATCGTCCGCAACGAGAAGCGCATGTTGCAGGAAGCCGTCGATGCGCTCTTTGACAACGGCCGCCGCGGCCGGGTGCTGCGCGGGACGAACAACCGACCGCTCAAGTCGCTTTCCGACACGCTCAAGGGCAAGCAGGGACGCTTCCGCCAGAACCTGCTCGGCAAGCGCGTGGACTATTCGGGCCGGTCGGTCATCGTCGTGGGACCGGAACTGAAGCTTCACCAGTGCGGATTGCCGAAGAAGATGGCGCTCGAGCTTTTCAAGCCGTTCATTTATCACCGGCTGGAGGCGGCGGGCCACTGCACCACGATCAAGCAGGCCAAGGAACTGGTCGAGGCGCAGGAAGCGACCGTGTGGGACATCCTAGAGGACGTGATCCGCGAGCATCCGGTGCTGCTGAACCGCGCGCCCACGCTTCACCGGCTGGGCATCCAGGCGTTCGAGCCGGTGCTGGTGGAAGGCAAAGCCATCCGCATCCATCCGCTCGTCTGCACTGCGTTCAACGCGGACTTCGACGGCGACCAGATGGCGGTGCACATTCCGCTTTCGCCCGAGGCGCAGGTCGAGGCGTCCGTGCTGATGCTCAGCTCGCACAACATCCTTTCGCCGGCCAACGGGTATCCGCTGGCGGTGCCGACGCAGGACATGGTGCTCGGCATCTACTACATGACCAAGGCCAAGCCGAAAGCGAAGGGCGAGGGCCGCGCGTTCGGATCGACCGAGGAAGTAATCATGGCGCTCGAAGCGGGCGAGGTCGAATTGCTCACGCCGATCCGCATGCGCTACACCGGCGAGGTGATCGATCTCACGAACGCGTACGACGATCAGGACGTGTCACACACTGAGCCTGTGAACCTGAACAAGCAGTTCCTCCAGACGACGGTAGGCCGCGTGATCTTCAACGATCACCTACCCACGGAGATGCCGTTCATCAACGGCTTGCTCAAGAAAAAGGGCGTGCAGGCGCTGGTGCAGTACGGCTACCTGCGCTACGGCCTCGAAAAAACGGTGGTGATGCTCGACCGGCTGAAGGAGCTTGGATTCCTTTACGCGACCAAGGCCGGCGTTTCGATCGGCATCAGCGACATGGTCATCCCCAGCGTGAAGTTCAAGCTGGTGGACGCTGCCGAACACGAAGTCGTCAAGGTGCAGCAGCAATATCTCGACGGCGCGATCACCAACGGCGAGCGATACAACAAGGTCATCGCCATTTGGAGCGACGTCACCGAGAAAGTCGCCGATGAAATGTTCAAGGCGCTCGAATTGCAGGATAAGGAAGGCGTGATCAACCCGATCTACGTGATGGCCGATTCCGGCGCCCGCGGATCGAAACAGCAAATCCGGCAGCTCTCCGGGATGCGCGGATTGATGGCCAAGCCTTCGGGCGAAGTCATCGAGACGCCCATCACTTCCAACTTCCGCGAGGGTTTGACGGTGTTGCAGTACTTCATCTCGACGCACGGCGCCCGGAAGGGTCTGGCCGACACGGCGCTCAAGACCGCCGATTCGGGCTATCTGACGCGGCGTCTCGTCGACGTGGCGCAGGACGTGATCATCAACGAATTCGACTGCGGGACGGCGGACGGAATTTACGTCGAGCCGATTCTCGAAGCCGGAGTCGAAGTCGAGCCGTTGCGCGACCGCGTGGTGGGCCGTGTTTCGCTCGAAAAGATCAAGGACTACGAAGGGAATGTGATCGTCGAGATCAACCAGGAGATCACCGAAGAGCTCGCCAATGCGATTCAGGCGGCGGGCATCGAGCGGGTCAACATCCGTTCCGTGCTCACGTGCGAATCCCGGCGCGGCGTGTGCGCCCGCTGCTACGGCCGCAACCTGGCGACCGGGCGTTTCGTCGAGATGGGCGAGGCCGTAGGCGTCATCGCGGCGCAGTCGATCGGCGAACCCGGAACTCAGCTCACCATGCGGACGTTCCACATCGGCGGCACGGCGACGCGCGTCACCGAGCAGTCGAAGGTCGAGGCCCGCAACAACGGCTTCGTGAAATTCATCGACCTGAAGGTGGTGGAGGGCCGCGGCAAGACGCTGATCTCGATGAACCGCTCGGGCTTGATCGCGGTCGTCGACGAAAAGGGACGCGAGAAAGAGCGCCATCACGTCGTGTACGGCGCTCGGTTTCGGGTCGAAGACGGCCAGCCCGTCACGCTCGGCCAGACGATGGTCGAATGGGATCCGTATACGTTCTCGATTCTCACGGAGTCGGGCGGAACGGTCGAGTTCAAGGATTTACAGCCCGGCCTCACGATCGAAGAGCAGGTGGACGAAGTCACCGGCCTTTCGCAGCTCGTTGTGACGCTGCCGCCGGGCGACGAAAAACACCAGCCGACGATCCTGGTCCGCGATTCCGCCGGCCGTGCGAAGAAAAAGTACCTCATGCCGTCGCGCGCACACTTGATGGTGGTGGACGGAGACGAGGTGCAGCCCGGCGACGTGCTCGCGAAAATCCCTCGCGAAACCACGAAGACGAAGGACATCACCGGCGGTCTGCCGCGTGTCGTCGAACTCTTCGAGACGCGCAAGCCGCGCGATCCGGCGGTCATCAGCGAGATCGACGGCCTCGTGAAGTACGGCGAGATCGCCAAGGGCCTGCGCAAGATTTACGTCGAGAGCGAGGATGGAAAGACGGTGAAGGAATACTCCATTCCGCGCGGCGTGCACATCAACGTGCAGGAAGGCGAGCATGTCCGGGCAGGCGAGCCGCTCATCGACGGCCCGCTCAACCCGCACGACTTGCTGGCCGTGCTCGGCGAAAAATACACGCAGGCGTACCTGGTGAACTCGATCCAGGAGGTCTATCGTCTGCAGGGCGTGAACATCAACGACAAGCACATTGAGACAATCGTCCGTCAGATGATGCGCTGGGTGAAGGTCGAAGACGTGGGCGACACGTCGTTCTTGCTCGAGGAGCAGGTGGATAAGTTCCGCTTCCGCGAGGAGAACGACCGGATCATCCGCGACGGAGGCCGCCCGGCTACCGGGCGTCCGCTGCTCCTCGGCATCACGAAGGCGTCGCTCTCGACCGATTCTTTCATCTCGGCGGCGAGCTTCCAGGAGACCACGCGCGTGCTCACAGAGGCAGCCATCTCCGGGAAGGTCGATTACCTCCGCGGACTGAAGGAAAACGTGATCATGGGCCGGCTGATTCCCGCGGGCACGGGCCTGGAGCGTTATCGCAATATCAAGCTCCTCACCGAGATTCCGAAGGAAGAGCCGCAGCCGATGGAGCCCGAGCTCACACCGGAAGAAGCAGCGGCACTCGACTTCCTGCGGAAGGATACGGACGCCGTCGCGGAAAGCTAGAATCCAGGGTAACCGTAATTGAAGAGGCGGGCTCCGCGGCAGCGGCGGCCCGCCTTTTTCATTTTCGGGGCATTTCGGGACCGTGTCAGGTCTGTCTGTGTTAAAGCGGGGGCTGGCTCCCTGCGATGTACACCTTAGAAGGTCTGCTTAGCCTAGTAAGCAGTATGGCATATCCCTCTGCTTTCCTTCCCCGCCCGGCGCGCGCCGTCGGTAGAATTTTAGGTGCAAATCCAGCACAACCGCATTGCTCGGCTGAAGAAGAGGGGCGCACCGGGTCATGTCCACGAACGCATGGGAAGGGCACCGCGAGGAGTCCGATTCGGCGCCTGAATCCCAGGACCAAGTCGAGAAGCTGACGGCGGCGATCACCCGCTCCCAGCACAACTATCGCGAGCTGATCGACAATCTCGATCAGGCGCTGTTTACGATTTCGCTGCAAGGTGAAATTCGAGTAGCTAATCTCCGCCTTTCGGAAATCCTTGGCGTTTCCTTTCAGGAACTTATCGGACACTCGCTGGCCGAGTTCCTCGAGTCTCCGACCATGGCGGATGCCGAGGGCGCGCTGCCGGCCTTTCTAACGGCGGGCTTTTGGGCCGGCACGGTCGCGGTACGTTTGAAGAAAGACCAGGAACTGCGCCATTTTTCCTGCTGGTTTCAAGCCATCGAGGAGAATGGCAAAGTTGCGTCCGTGACGGGCTGGGCGCGAGACGTTACGGCTGCGCATGAGTCTGAAATTCGATTCGCCGAGCTCTTCGAGTCGTTCAGCGAGGGAATTGTTTTCGTGACGCCCGAAGGCCGGCTGCTCGATGCGAATCCCGCGCTGGTCCGAATGCTTGGTTACGAAAGCAAGGAGGAATTGCAGAGCCGCAATTTCGCGGAGAACTACGCCGATCCCAAGGCCCGGGAAGAACTGATCCGGGAACTGAAAGAAAAGGGCTCCGTGCACGACCGCGAGATCGTCCTGCGACGCAAGGATGGAAAACGCATCGATTGCGTGACGTCAGGTTTTGCAATCCGCGATGCATCCGGCCGCCCGGTGCGCCTGCAAGGAACGATCATCGACGTGACCGAGCGCAGGGAGATTGAAAGGCGCCTCCACCAGGAACAGGAATTCAGCCGGCGTCTGGTTGCGAGTTTCCCGGATTTGATCGCCGTTCTCGACCGCGAGGGACGATTCACGTTCATCAGCGACCAAGTGCAAAACATGCTCGGACGGACGCCTGAAGATTTCATCGGGAAGCAGTTCGGCGCCCGTGCGGGTACGGGAGACCGAAAGAGACTGAATGAAATGCACCGGCGCGTTCTGCGCGGCGAGGAAAGCCGCGCGCAATTTGAGTTCAGCGCACCACACGCTGACGGCACCTGGCGGGTTCTTCTGGCGACCGCCGGCCCTTTGTTCGACGAGAAGGGAAACATTACCGGCATGGTGACGTCCGCGCGCGACGTCACCGACCAACGCCAGATCGAACGGCAGCTCCATCAAGAGCAGGAATTCGTCCGGCGGCTCATCGAGTGCTTTCCCGACCTGATCGTCGTACTCGACCACGAGGGAAAATTCAAATTCGTCAGCGACCGGGTGAAAGACATTCTCGGTATTTCGCCGGAAGACTACATCGGCAAGCCAGTCGGCCAGAGAGTCAGCGCGGAAGACCAATCGAAGCTAGCGGAGATGTTCAAGAACGTCGTTGCCGGCAGCAGGATTCAAGAACAGATCGAAATCCGCGCTCAGCACGTAGACGGCACGTGGAAAGTGCTTCGTGTGAGCGCGAGCCCCCTGTTTGACGAAACCGGGAAGATCATGGGAATGGTGTCATCGGGCCGGGACGTTACCGAATCGAAGCAGCTCGAGCAGCAGCTCACGCAGAAGGAAAAGCTTGCGGCGATGGGTCAGATGATGACCGGCGTAGCCCACGAACTCAACAATCCGCTCACGGCCATCCTGGGAGTCAGCGATCTCTTGCGCGAGCGCGCCGCCGACGAGGCCACGCGCCGACAAGTCGACCTGATACTGAAACAGGCTCGCCGCGCCGCGGATATCGTGCAGAACCTCCTCGCGTTTGGCCGGCCAGCGATGCAGGGGCTAACGATGCTCCGAATCGACGATGTCGTCCGCGAGGCCGTGCTGCTCGAAAAATCGACCCTGAGCGCGAAAAACATCGAGGTGAAGTTCGAATCCCCGGGTGACTTGCCTGCGGTCGCCGGCGACCGCAAACTGCTCGCCCAAGTGTTTCGAAATATTATAGTGAATTCCGAGCAGGCCATCTCGGCCGCCCGCGATCACGGCGTCATCAGTGTGTCGCTGTCCCGCGCGGGTCAGGGCGTGCGCGTCACGATCACGGACGACGGCATCGGCATTCCTCCAGAAAACCTCGAGAAAATTTTCGATCCATTTTTCACCACGCGGCGCCCAGGCGGAGGCAGCGGACTCGGCCTTGCGATTTGCCTCGCCGTCGCCAAGGAACACGGCGGGTCGATCGAAGTGCAATCCAGCCCTGGCTCAGGAGCCACCTTCCGGGTGCTTCTGCCAGCCGCGGTGGCGAGCGTTCCGGAGGCCGTGCCCGCCGCTCCGGTCGTGCAGCCTGTGAAACCGGCGCGGGCGCCAGCTCCGGCAGGTTCTGGGGCGTTGCGAGGGCACACGGCGCTGATCGTCGATGACGAGGAAGGCATCCGGGAAATCGTGCAGGCGGGGCTTGAAGGACGGGGAATGAAAGTGCACGCCGCTGATAGTTCGGAGGCAGCGCTCGCCTATCTTGAAAAAAATACCTGCGAGGTCGTCCTCTGCGATTTCAATCTTCCCGGCATGAATGGCGAGAAACTTTTCGAGCGCCTGAGGGCGCAAAAGCGCGTGTCAGCGCCGCGATTCATCTTCATGACGGGCGAGCTGTTCGACACGGCCACTGTGGAGCGTTATCGCGAAAAGGGCGCCTTCGTTCTACTGAAGCCGTTCCACATATCCGCACTGGCCACGCTCTTGGCGGAGATTCTCGAGCCCCAAACGGTCCGCGCGCGTTAGGTCAGCCCACAGCATTCTATTTCTGTTTCGTCCCAGCAGTTGTGGCGTTCACATCAACGCCGAAATCCCAGACGTACAGACTCATCCCCTCGTCACGCACAATTTCTGCGAATGCGTACTCTCCGGGCGGGAGGGGCTGGCCCAATGTGAAGCGATAAACGCCGCGTGCGACCTCCCATCGCTGGATCGGCACGGAATCCTGCGACGCCTGTTCTCCTCCGAAGAAGGTGTCCACGTGCTCGACGAGCCGCTCATCCCCGTGGACCTTCGCGCGGACAAGCTCCATTCGCGGCTCGCGCGCATCGGCCGTGCGGATGTAAAACTCGGGCTGGCCCGTGTTCACACGAAGTTTCGCCCGCGTGCCGTGGATCGAAACGTTATGGCGAGTGGGAATGATGGGGACCGGCACGAGCACCTGCTCGAGGAGGCGGCCCTTCGAGAGTTTTGAATCGGTTTCGGCCTGTGAAAGCGGCACGATGGTTTTGCCATCGAAAACGAAAAGCTTCTCGCCGGACGGAAGGAAGACTCCGGGAGCCACCTCAAGGCTGGCGTCGATGTCGAGGGGCTGAACGATGCGTCCCGCCTCCTGGGTATGTACTTTGGCGTCGATGGCGGCATCGCGCTGAGCCTCCGCCTCCTCCGCTTTTTTCGTTGCATCCCAATCCACAAGCGCGGCCGGGATCACTTCCCACTGTGAGCGGTCGACGCTGTAGTAGCGGACCCGGTCACCCTCCACGTGGTATTCGCGAATTAGGTGGAAGCTGCCGTCTTTTAGGATGAGCTTATTGCCGCGAGGGAGCGCTGGTGTGGAAGCCACGGGCGGAGAGTTCTCGTTCGAAGTCGATGCTTGGGGCGCACCCTGCGGGTTCTGAGACTGCGATGCGGGAGTACCCAGCCCGGCGATGGCCAGAAGGACGAGCGCAGCCGCCAGTGCGACCGCGACACGGCGTATTAGGGTTTCCCGGACGGAGCCCCGCTTGCCGACCATGTTTGTCGCGCCTCCCCTGAATCCAAGGATGCATGGATCGATAATTTGGTTGAGCTAAGCCGAGAATACTCCGAGGCGGAGTTCGTCACAACTCGGGTACGCGACTATAGGCTTTTCGAGACGTTGGGAAGCTGGCGATCCGCAGTTGGGTCTGGCGGAACTTCAGTGCTCGCAGCGCGGGTGAAGCACGGTCATGATGAGAAGGTCCGAGTTCGTGAAGAGCCACTTTTCAGCCGTGGCGCCAGCGGCCTTGGCGACGCTCGCAGCCGTGCCGAGGTGCTTGTTGCGGACCAATCCATGAAGGTGCTCGGCGCAAATGCCGGTCAGGCTGACCACTTCTTCCTCGGTGAAGAACTTCTGGCTTGACTTGACCCTGATGCGGACCATGCCATGGCCTCTCAGTCTCGTTCGATGCTGAAGCTAGATTAAGTGCCGCCCAATTCCCTAGCAATAGTCGTTCCGTACCATCCGACTAGAACCGCCTGTTGGGCTTCACCGCGAACTCGTTCGTGCGCCGGGATTTACCCGAGAACGCAGTAATACGGCTCGCGCGCCAGACGCTTTTCTTGCTCGCGAGATAGGCAAGAATAGAACTAACTTTGGAATGTTTCTACGATTTGAAGGATTTGTTTCGCGGAGAGGAATTCGCGCGATCCGAGGCACGAACAAGTAGCGGAACTTTCAAATGGCCGCCTCTGCACCGCATTTAGGATCCGGAACCGCCGGCCCTCTCGAAAGCATGAGCGATTTGGAGGACGGTGCTCTCGCTGAAATGCGGGGCGAAGATCTGCATGCCGATCGGGAGGCCCTCGTTGGTGTTGCCGCAGGGCACGGAGATCCCTGGAACGCCCGCGAGCGATCCGGTAACCGTATAGATGTCTGCGAGGTACATTTTCAAGGGGTCCGCTGACTTTTCGCCGAGGCGGAAGGCGGCGGTGGGGGCGGTCGGTGTGACGATCGCGTCCACTTTCTGGAATGCGTCGGAGAAGTCGCGCGCGACCAGCGCCCGGACGCTCTGCGCCCGCAGGTAATACGCGTCATAGTAGCCGGACGACAGCGCATATGTGCCGAGCATGATTCGGCGTTTCACCTCGGGACCGAAGCCGCGCTCGCGCGTGTTGCGGTACATCTCCGTGAGCGTGCCGCCCGGGACGCGCAGGCCGTAGCGCACGCCGTCGTAGCGGGCGAGGTTGGAGCTGGCCTCAGCCGTCGCGATGATGTAGTACGCGGCGATCGCGTAGTCGGTGTGCGGCATCTTGAGCGGGATTCGCCGGCAACCGAGGCGCTCCAGCAGAGCGATACCCGCCTGGACCTTTTCCTTGACCTCGGAGTCGAGCCCTTCGCCAAAGTAGTCTTCCGGCACTCCAATTCGCAGGCCGGCGACGGGTTTCTCAATATCGGCACCATAATTCGGCACTGGCACGGCCGCGGAGGTTGAGTCGTTGGCGTCATGGCCCGCGATGACGCTCAGAACCGCAGCGGCATCGGCGACATTTCCGGCGAATGGACCGATCTTGTCGAGCGAGGACGCGAAAGCGACGAGGCCGTACCGGGAAACGCGTCCATAGGTCGGCATGAGCCCTGGGATGCCGCAAAACGAGCCCGGCTGGCGGATCGAGCCGCCCGTGTCCGTTCCGAGGGCAGCGACGGCGAGCCCGGCGGCAACGGCGGCTGCGGAGCCTCCGCTCGAGCCTCCGGGAACCCGATCAGGTGCGATAGGGTTGCGGACTGGGCCATACGCGGAGTTCTCGTTCGAGCCGCCCATCGCGAATTCATCGCAGTTCGTCTTGCCCAGGATCACGGCGCCTGCTCTTTCGAGGCGCTCGACGGCTGTGGCGTCATACGGCGGGATGTAGTTCTCGAGCATCTTTGAGGCGCAAGTCGTGCGCACGCCGGACGTGCTGAGGACGTCTTTGATTGCGATCGGTACGCCAGCCAGGGCAGGAAGAGTCTCTCCGCGCGCCACTGCGGCGTCGATTCGATCCGCTTGCGCGTAGGCGCGCTCGGGCGATAGCGTCAGGTAGGCGTTCAGTTCGGAATTGCGGCGGTCGATTCGGGAGAAAAACTCTTTAGCCAGCTCGCGCGCCGAAACCTTTTTCGCGGCAAGCCCCGCGCGCACGCCAGCGATCGTCCAGGGAGTAGCGGCGCTCATCGTTCAATTACCTTGGGAACGCGGAAGAAAGGCTTTTGCGCTTCGGGCGCACCCGCGAGCACAGAAGCGGCAACATCGCAGGGACGTAGCACGTCTTCGCGAAGCTCGGGGTGGCTTTCGCTGGCGCCCGATTTGGCGCCTGTGTATATGACCTGCGCCATCGGCTCGACGTTGGTGATATCGAGCTCTTTGAGCTTGTCGATGTAGGTCAGGATGCTGTCGAGTTGGTTGCGATACGTTTCCACCTCGTCGGGCGAGAGACCGAGGTGAGCGAGTTCGGCAACCCTGATCACGTCTTCGCGGCTGATTTTCATCACCGACAATCTTAGTGGAATCGAGTGGCAATGCAAGTGAGAGTGCGATGGACCGGCGGGATCGCGGGAGGTCGTTGGAGAGTCAGGCGCGGCGGCGGCGAATGAATGGAATGTGCTCGTTGTCGGCTTCGTGCGAGATCTGCTTCGGACCGGGTTTGGCAGCGACGAACTTTACTTCGCGGACGAGCGTCCCACCCCAGGCCTGATTGATGCGTCCACAGAGTTCGCGCTTCATGTTGCCGAGTTGCTGCTGCCAGGCCTTGCCGTCGGCCGTCAATTCGAGCGATCCGCTGTTGCATCGAAGCGGGCGGACGTGAGCCGCGAGAGCCTTGCCAACGATGGTTGGCCACGCGCTCGAAAGCCAGGCGAGCGCCACTTCGGGCTGGTCGAGCCGCCGGACGACTTTGCCGAGAAATTCTCCCGCGCGTTCCATCGCGTCCGCGATTCTAGCACAGCGCGTGAGAGAAGATTCGAGCTGGCGGCGGCAACGACCCAGCAACGACGCCCGCTTGCGCGGGCAATTTAGGCGTGCGAAAATCGTGTCTGCTTACCTGCTGGCTGGCTTTCCGCGAAAGCAATGTTTCGAAGCGGCGATATCGTCTAAGGGTTAGGACGTGGCCCTCTCAAGGCCAAAATCCGGGTTCGAATCCCGGTATCGCTACCAAGCTTCAAAAGGCTGCAAATTTCCCAACAAAACTGAGGAATCCGTAATCGAAGCGGGAATTGTTACCGTCTCTGTTACCACTCCCTGCAAAAAAGCCGGGTTGCTTTTTCTTTCCACTGAGTACTATCTGGAAGGAGAAGCAGTCGTGAACACGGTAACTGTGATGATTCGAGCAAAGCTCAACGGAAAGTACCCATACCTGCCTGCGGTCTGGAACGGGAACGGTCGTCTCAAGCCCAATGTCGCTCTTGTGAAAGGCAACGAGCAGAAGGTTGAAGGACGGTATTACCTCCGCTTCACTCAAGATGGCCGCCGCCGCTTCAAACTGGTCAACGGCGACGCAGCGGTTGCCACTGCCGCTGCACAGAAGGCGGAGTTGGCTCTCAAGGCAAAGGCAGTCGGAATCGCCGTGGTCGAAGAGACCAAAGGCGAACGCATCAAGCTCGCCGACGCCATCCGTGACTACAAGGCGGAAATCAAGGAGCACAAGGCGAAGAGAACATACGTCGCATACGCCTATGCACTCGACCTGTTCGCCGAAGGGTGCCGCAAGACCTATGTGGACGAAGTCGGGCGCGGCTGCATGATGGCGTTCGCCGCCGCGCTCAAGAAGGAACGCAGCGAGCGCACTGTCTCCAACGACCTCCGCTATGTCTACACGTTTTTGAAGCGGTATGGCAAAGCGGGAATCGTCGGCAAGAACGACTGGCCGAAGTGCGAGGATGTCGAATACGAGATTTATTCCGAGGATGACGTGAAGAAGATGCTCGGCGCTTGCCAGACACTCGCCGAGCGTGCGCTCATCCTTTTCGCTTCGGGCACTGGCTTCCGGTATGGGGAAATTTCCCACGCCGAGAAAGGCGACATCCGTTTTGACGAGGGCATGGTCGAGACCCGCTCGAAACCGGCATGGAGATTCACCACGAAAGACCACGAGCAGCGCATCATCCCGGTCAGCGACTCTCTGCTCGAAGTGTTAAAGCGTCATTGCGCCGCACTTGACGGCACGCTGCTGTTCCCATCTCAGCGGGAGGAAAAGCCGGACAAGCACTTGAACCGCACGCTCGAACGGATTGCCAAGCGTGCAGGCGTCAAGCTGCCGTCTAAACCGATGCACGCATTCCGTGCGCTCTATGCCACTCGTCTTGTCCGTGAAGGCGTAGACATCTACACGGTGCAGCGGCACCTTGGACATTCCGATATTGAAACGACGCAGGGCTATCTGCGAGCCGTTAAGCGGAACGACCCGAAGTTGCGAGAGCAGGTGAACGCAGCTTCTTTCTGACGGGGCCGAGAAAGGCCGGGGGAAAGTAGACAAAACTGAGTAGTATTGGATTGTTCCTTGAGAAATCGGTTTGCCGGAGCACGAACCGGGGCCGACCAATAGAGAAGACTCAGGGGGCGGCAGAAATCAGACGAACCTGCCTTTCGAGCATTTCCGGCCTGAAGGCCCACGCTTCCAGAGCAAGCGGCCCACGGCAAATCGAAAGGCACGGCATTGGCACGCAAGAATCTACTGAAAATCAAACAGGTTGCAGAACTGCTTCAAATCTCCGTCCACACTGCGTACAAATGGGCCGAATCGGGCAGACTTCCAGCGGTGAAACTCGGCTACAGCCTGCGGTTCGACCCCGACCGCATCGAGAAGTTCATTGCGAACGGGGAGACAGCTTGACGTTGGGGCAGGGAGAATACCGTGCTTAGAGGACGGACCCCGGCGAGAGCGAGCGGTACCAGAAGCCTCTGATACCTCCCTACATTCCAGCGATGCATCGTTGACTTATTGACTACTCTGGGAACCGCTCAAGCTGGCCCTCGTGCCCTCCATCGCATATCTTTTCCCTGCCATGCCAAAGGAAAAACTGCCTTCCAAAGAACGGGAAGAGCGCCGCAACAACTGGCTTGCGCCAACAGGATCGCTGCAAGAACGCCGGATGCTGGAGAAGCTGGCTAAGCAGCAGGGACTTAGCGAGGATGACCGGGCGCTCGTGTACGCATATCTCAAAAAGCCGGACGGCTTCGCGGAGCGCAATGCGTTGTTCTGGCACGCGGCGAAGAAGCTGGTCTTGGGTCACATCGTTTATGAGACCGCACTTGAGCGCCACCATAGGTCCTCATACGTGAGTTCGAGAGCCTGATGCTCGCGGCCCTCCAGCAGCGTCGCGTCTACCAGATGCCTTCCAAGCTTGTGCACCAGTGAGACGGGAAAGGACTTGCGGAAACGAGTTTTCCCGTTTTCGTCCACGATCCTCAGGGAGCTTACCGTTTCTTCGTCGTCCTCATCGCAGACTCCCTCGTGCCGCGATTCCTTGTAGCAAATCACGTTCAGTTTCACCGTGAATTCATGTCCTTCGATTGGGAACGGCCCGAGAGTGCGTACATATCGGGTCGGCGCTGGTAAGGGCGCATCATCTTGCTGCGCCGCCGCCGGAACGAGCAAAATGAAGCACAACGCTAGAACAGCCAGATCCGCCAACGTAAATAGACGGCCCATCCTTGGCAGTATTTCCCTCCTGCCATCACGCATCCGTGTTGCCCCGCTCGACAGAGAGTAAATCAGACCCTGTATGCAGTGTCTTAGTAGGATTGGGAGTCTCAGTTTATCGGTTGCCGTCGATGAAAATTTACGCGGCGGCGCGAAGACTCTTCCGCTCCGTTAGCTCCGCCTCCGCCTGTAGCCAATCGTCCAAGGCATGACCGTCCTGCTTCCCCCGCTGCTCGTAAAGCTCGTAGGCCCTGACCCGGATTCTTTCTTTCGCATCGTAGAAGCCAGCATCCAACTGACGGAAAAGCGTCTTCCATTCCTCAAGGCTCAGGACCGGAGGGAACTGACCGCCACGCTGAGTGTTGTTTCTGCCATTCGCCCAAAACGTGGGGAGAATTTGCTCTTTGCCTGTTTCGATTTCGCGGAGGACCAAGAGGAACGGGTCATATTTCTCGTCGTCCGCCAGCCGAGTTCCCAACCGAACTGCCCGCGTGACGATGAAGCCGTATTGCTTCCTGCTCGGGTCGTTCGCGTAGACATGCTCAATTCTGTACTGGAGTTCCTTCCCGCATTTCTTGCAGACGCCGATTGCTTGCCCCTTGGAGACGGCGATGGCGGCGTCGAGAATCGTAATCGCCCTCGTGGAATGGTTGTCCGGGCAGCAGATATGAGAGGGCATCGGTTGAACCTCCCTCATGGCGAGCTTTTGCGGTCACCATGGATGCAAAGAAGTTTACATCCAAAGGGCGGGACTCGGTGGTCGGGTCTTTTCCCGCGTCAAGGTTGATTTCGTCCCGCAGGTTGACAAGTTTTCTACTGGAGCTTAGCGTGAACTGTAAGGGAGTTCGAGCCAAGCCCGTGCATGGCATCGTGCTTCTTCTTTAGGCGAGCACCAACACAAGAGGTCTTTCCCCCGAAGCGATTCAACTTGTGCACGGAACTCCGGGGACTCCATCAACCGTGCTACTTCCGCTCTCCATGCATCGTCGTTGAGCCGCTTGTGATTCCCGAACGGCGTTGACGGCCATGCGCCGTATCGGTGAGTAGGTGCCGTAGTGGATTTTGCGGAGCGAGCTATTATTCCGTGCGTTCTTCTCACGGACAGCAGGTTGGGACAGGACGGACTCAAAGAGAGCGTCCGCTTCCGCTTGAGTCAAGAAGTTTTCTATGTAGGGAATCATCACTTCACCCCCGTGCTTTTGCGTTGAAGCGATTTGAACTCCCCCGGCGTGACGAACTCAATTTCCGCGCCGGTGCCTTTTGCGTTCTCCGAGAACGTGTGACCGATAATCAATGAACCGTCAGGCACGAAGTTCAGAGGTTCCGTAGGCTTCGCTTGAGACGGTTCGTTCTTGAGTGCGGCTTCGGACTCTTCCGCCGTTTGCTTTGCGGACTTCTTATGAGTAGGCTTTGGTAAGAGGCAGCGAACAGTTGGTGAATACGAGGCGAACATTCTGCATGGCGCAGTGTGGCTTGACGATGAAAGCGGCTTTCTGTAGGTTGGGCTCGTGCCTTCTGAAGTGACCAAATACCTATCGCGGATCGGTCGCCGGGGTGGACGCTCGAAGTCCGCGGCGAAGCTAGCTGCCGTCCGAGCAAATCTTGAAAAGGCTCAGGCAGCCCGGCGCAAATACCCGCGGTGTCCCCGCTACAAGAACCGGAGCCATCGATTTTCGGCTATGACTGGACGCTGCCCGTGCGGGTACGTTAGACCCCAATTAGGAAATTGACCGCCAAGGCAGTCGCTTCTCTTCTGGCAAAGGGACTGTATGAAAGTTGTGGGATCGTAGGAACTATCGAGCATCTGGGGCTCGGTAAGAGCACCTGCCTCGTGAGCAGGAGCACAATTTTGCATGAAGAGCTGGGTGGCGCGCCGCTCTAACCCACGTTCCATTCATACTTTAGCTCGCAATGGCAACTTCGATCTCCTTCCGATTTCTACGGACTTTACGGACAACTGCAAGGAACAGCTGGGTAACCCTTCTGGATTCGTGTTCGTAGCAAAATGGGCGGCGGCGGGTGGTCGGGCCAGAGCATTTGATTTGGCTCAAGCCAAGGATACTAAGTGAAAGTATTTGTGAGGCCTCCTGGTGTCACCCCGACCATGTTGTTCGTGGTCCTTCCCCACTGCTGCCAAAGTGCGACATGAAAACGCTAGTCGCTATATCGACGGAGTGAATGGCGCTATGAGCTAGTTTGATGTGGGCTTGGACGAATTGATGTCCGTGCCGGCGAGCGGGTATTTCAATTGCTCCCAGCGAATCAAGCCGCCCTTCAAAGCCTTGACCTTGTCGTGGTCGTAGCCTAGTTCCCACATCTCCATCACCATCGGCGCACTGTCTTCCTCGTGGGAACAATTGCAGTAGAAAACGATCAGCCTGTCGC
>Ga0187888_1001220_pt1 | contig 24986 bp, 25 predicted proteins | sample June2016WEW_7_40_FD_132987 | JGI IMG/M metagenome (GOLD analysis project Ga0187888, IMG submission 132987) | Peatland microbial communities from SPRUCE experiment site at the Marcell Experimental Forest, Minnesota, USA - June2016WEW_7_40 | ecosystem: Environmental > Terrestrial > Soil > Wetlands...
CAAGCCGAGCCAATCCGCCGGACGCTGGAAGGTGTAAGTCGTCTCCTACAGCGACTTGTCGAAACTGCCGAGCAGTTCACCGTTAACCAACGCTGGGGCAGTGGCTTCTGCGGTTCATTTTTCGCGATTGGCTCAAAACGCGCCCGCCAGATCCGCGGTTTCTACCGCTGACCGCTCTGGCCAACTGCCGGATCTAGGATCACCCGTTTCGGGGCCTGCACAGCGTTCACGATGTTACAGCCTGCAAACTGGCCAAGTCGCCATAAGCGACCCTCTACACCAGAGGCTTCAGCAGCTTCGTTGCCTCCACTACTGCTCCGATTGCTACCGGGTGGAGCGAACCAGTTCCTGGGTGGGATTTTCACCCGCTGTGGACCAGCGCCTTTTCACGACGCACGCGAACTGTTGGGTTAACTGCAATGACTGCAACGCCAGAGATCCTAAAATGGTCGAACTACTACATCTGTTTGCGGAAAACCGGATAATGTCGGAGGTTCCACGGGTGAAGCCCGTCTGCACAATAGCATTCCGATCCAATGACGAGTTTCGGCCCTATACGCCGGGCGCCCTTCTGGATTCTTCCTGCCTGGGCCTCGGCGTGATTTTATTGTGTTGGATGGCAAGTTCGAGCGGATCTGCGTCCTCCCCCCTAGCGGCACGGGGCCGGAGAAGCTCAAGCCGGGATCGCCTCATTCGGCGAGGAAGCCTCAAGCTTTGCCAGCCTCTCGTCGATCTTGGCAAGAGAAGCTTCCAGTTGTCCTTGAGGAGCCTGGCTGCAAAAAACGGGGTTGTTGACCCACCAATCCATTCCCATCTCCTTTGCCTTGTCCACCGAACAGATCACCAAGCGGATCTGAATGGAGAGCAACTCAATGTCTACCAGCTTGATTTTGATGTCGCCGGCGATGACAATGCCTTTGTCCAGCACCCGCTCGAGGACGTCAGACAGAGTCGAGCTCTGCAACGCGTGCGTAACTGCCTGTTGGGACATACGAAATCTCCTTTATTAGAGAAGCCTGCCTAAGGGCCCCAGATCCAGGTTGAGGTCCTGCTCTTCGAGGCCGAACTCTCTGCGCAACCGATCGATTTCTTCCGCCTGGCCCATCAGGGTGAGGCCGAGCCGCTCGATCTGTTCCTCGCTGAGCGAGCCGGCGTCAATGCGCCGGAGCGCCTGGCGTTCCAGCACTTCGTGCAAGAGCTTGATGAGGGTGAGGACGAGTTGTCCGAGTCCGTTTTTCAGACGGTCCGGATCCAGATCGAGGCGGGCCCGGCTTGGAGCTACGTCATGCGTCGCCCGCGGCTGGATTTTGTGGTCCTGCTGCATCACGAGGGCAAAGTCCCCGATCGATTCAGACTCGACCCGCGCTATTCCGACCGGATCCATTGGTCTTCCCCTTTGCGATATCAATTGCCAAACCAGTTGCGGCTCGCCCGTTCCCCAGGCTCTCTCGCGCCGTCTCGATGGAGGTCAAGACCAGATTCAGGCCCAAGTACAGGAGGTCCACGTCGGCGACCGAAATGGTAACTTCGCCTGCCACGACGACGCCCTTATTCAGCACGCGGTCGAGGACCTCGCAGATCGAAACGCGCTCGGTTTCCTCCAGCGCGCATAGTTCAGGCGTGAATGTGTCTCCGCCTGGTATGTTTTCACGCTGCGTCACGGCTGGCCATCTCCTCTATGGCGGGCTGGTAGAGGCGCCGTCCAAACTTCTCCAGCCGCTCCAGCCCGACGATCTCCGGCTGTCTGTAAACCAGCGTCTGTTGCTTTTCAGGGAACATCTGCCGGAAACTCTCCGCCACCAACAGTTCCCTTTGCCGCAGGCTCGAACATAAGCGGCAATCGCCCAGTGGTGTCATTAGATTCAGAAACACGAGCGGGACGGCAATGCCCATCCGGTGGCACGCGGCCACCAGATCCTTGGTTTCCTCCAGCGCCATCTGGGTGGGGATGCTCACCGCATACAGTACGGAGTCGGCCGGATTCTGGAGCAGTTCCCGGAGTTTCTTCAAATTCCGGGAGATCCCCACCAGCTCCTCGGCGAAACCGGGCAATCGCAGGATGCGCTCGTACTTGAGAAATAGGTTGAAGAAGACCTTCAACCACTCGTTGATGAGATCCGGGAGTTCCAGCAGGCGAATCAGATGGCCGGTCGGCGCGCAATCAAGAACGAAAAGATCGTAGCTGTTCCGGGCGAGAAACTCCATGATGCGCGTGAGTGCCATAATCTCATCCAGACCTGGCGGCGCCAGGTCCATCATCTTCTCGAGAACCACGCGGTCAAAAGTCAGGTCGAAGCCCCGGGATATGGACTCAAGAAAGCGCTCCAGGTCCTCGGTGTAATGGGCTTTGAGCTTCCCGAACTCCGCCTGGGCGTCGATTTCCATGGCGGTCAGGCCTGGGAAAAGCACTGTCGGCCGGGAGCCGATTTCCGCATGCAGGCAGGCGGAGAGCGAGTTGGCCGGATCGGTGGAGAAAAGCAGAATCCGCTTCTCGGAGTAGTCGCGGGCCAGCCGCACGGCGGTGGCGCATGAGAGCGTCGTCTTGCCCACGCCGCCTTTGCCGGCAAACAGGACGAACCGCACCTCAGGAGACGGGGGCGCAGCCGGATACAGCACGGCCGGCTCGTAAGACAAGCCAAGCCTGGCCGAACTCACCGGTGTTCGAGAGATCAGCCGCGCGTGTTTCCAGAATCCGGATAATGGCTCCAGCCCGCGAACCTCTTCCGCAAACAGCTCAATTCCCCAGGCCGAACAAGGGACCTCAATCCCGCCGAGGAGGCGTTGGCACTGGAACTGTTCGACCGAGGCGGCGGCCGAGCAGGCAAGGCAATCGCTCTCGAAATGGAGACGGTTCACAATCAGATCCGATACCGGTATCTTTCGGCCCAACAGATCCTTGCACAGCGCCAGTGTTACGTGCACGCCGAGGGACTCCGCAATCGTGACGGGAACGAATTGGGAACGTGCAGGGTCGCGCAGGAGACTCTCCATTCGCTGCAGGGAGGATTTCCATTTGGTGACAAACAGGTCGAGGCAGTCCGGGCTGCTATCCCGGCTGAACACCCGCCGCATGTACCGGCGCTTGGCGAGCAGCGCTTCCAACATCCCGAGCCATCGGCGAATCAGTTCGGGCATGGCCAGCAGGCGCAGGGTGTGGCCGCTGGGCGCCGTGTCCACCACGATGCAATCGTACCGGCGGGCCTCCACCCAGGAGGAGATCTCGAAGAAGGCCATCAACTCATCGACACCGGGCAGCGAGAGGTTCAGGAATTGACTAATGTCCTCATCGTCCAGGAAAGTGCCGGCGGTGGCAATCTCCCGCAGCATCGGGCCGTTCTGCTCGCGGAATGCATTGAGGTATTGCCGTGCGTCAAGCTCCAGCACTTGCAGATTGCCTGAGGGCACATGACCTGCCAGGCTGTCCCGTACGGAGTGGGCAGGGTCCGTGGAAACCAACAGCAAAGAACGGCCAGGGGCGAGTGCGGACATGCGTAGTGCGGCCGCAGTGGCGCAGGTCGTCTTGCCCACCCCGCCCTTGCCGCCGAACAGTAGAAGCTGGAGGCCTTGCTTGTCGAAAAATGATGGCATCCGCTGGCTCATGCCGATCTACCGCGCCCCTTACAGCGTGTCAATCTCCTGCTCGGTCGTCACGGTGTCGGATTCCTCAATTTCTCCCTCGTCTTCCAGACGCCTGTCGATTGCGTCCAGCCGATCCAGCAAGAGCTTCTCTTCGGCGTCGAACTGTTGTTCGTTAATCCGGCCGGTTTCCAGTTGCATGTAGAGGAGTCTCAACTGTTCGTTGATCAACTGGCCTTCGCCGGCCAGTTCCTCGTGGGCAACCTTGCTGATTTCCCGGAAAATCCACATAATGCTGTGGACAGGGAAGAAGAGAATGTCGTCCACCAGCAGCATTACTGCTCCAGATCGATTTCGACGAAGTTATGCGGCGCCCAGGGCCCGCTATAGTCGAAGGCGAAGTTGTTGTCGAATAGCTTGGCTGCGGCAAAGACGCCTGCCGAGAACGCTTCCTGTGCAGCACGCCCCACCAGGCATGCCAGGTTTATGACCTCGTTCTCATTGCGGCATGGATTCGACTTGAATTCCACGCACAGAGGAGCAAGGACGCGCCTCACCTTTCGGGTGTGGTCCTCCCGGTCCTCATTGAGCAGGCGGTCGAACATTCGACCCAGTTCAATCTTCTCTTCCTGAGTGAACTCGTGGCGGGCGCTCATCAGGCGGTCCCGCGCCAGGCGCAGTTCAGTATGGGTATTGACAAAGTACTCGAAGATATTCGGCACGTCCAAAGTTACGCGCAACCCCATTTCCACTTTGCCGGCCACCCGCTGGAGCTGCTCCTCGAAGGCGTGCTGATTTCGAACCAGGATCTTGCGGATGGCCTCCGGGCTGGCGGCAATGGCGCCGAAGGCAATCGGCAACGGGGTTGTGTCGGCCATCAGACACTTGAGCACAGCTTGGTGGGCCCTGAGGTTGGCGCGTTCCGGCCGGATCTTTGAACCGGCCAAGCCGCTGACGACCGCGGCCGCGCGACCGTCACCAATGGTGTACACATCCTTCCCCTCGATGCCGAGAGACGGATACGCCCGTGGTTCGCCGTCCGCCACGATGGCATAGATATAGTTTCTTCCGCTCGCCACAGGCAATGCCGGTTCTTGACCCGGGCCGGCACCTACCGCCGCACGGTCACTGACTCTCATGGCATCCTCCTCACTCGCGCGGACCGAATTCGTTGCGGGTGCGCTCTCCACCGAGTTTCCAGCCAAAGACGCCGCGACTCGGCGTCTAACAGCCGGATCCACTGCTGAAGCAGACGTGACCCGCTGACCCGCGCCAGGGGCGCACCGGTAGAAGCCGGGCAGAAACGGCAGCCCCTGCGGTGGTGGTTCGTAGGGATGTGGGCGGAGGTCCTGATGGTCAACATGGCCTGGCACCCTCAGTAACGAACCTTGAATCCGCGGGTGCTGCGCCGGGGCGCGGGCCTTAGTTCGAGGCCGGGCAGGCGCACCGGTGCGCCCTGGCCCGAATCAGCCACCGCCTGGAGCAGCTCCTGCTTGGCCTTCTCAATCTGCACGAGACGGGCGTCGATCAGCGCCACCCGCTCACTGGCGCTCTTGCGCTCCATACCGCGCCGGGCCTTTTCCATCTCCAGGCAGGTAATTTGCATGTAGCTTCGGTAGGGCAGGGAGAGCTGATCCACCCGGCCGGAGAGCGTACGAATGTTAGTCAGACCTTTGTTGGGAATAGCCATGGCATCATTCCTTTCCGCCGTTCCCGAAGCCGATCCGGTTATTGCTTCGGCGCGGTTTCAGGGCGGCCCCGCAAATTCTAGTCATGCTTTCATCGATTTTATGCGGCATCACCGACTGCCCCTCGCGCGTGACTTTAGCCGTTTCGGTGGTAAGAACGTCATGGCAGACCCATTGGAAAACCGGATCGTCCAGCCTGGCCCGCGCCTGGCGGTGGACCAGAATTTTGGCAATGGCATTGGTGGCGCGAATGGTAGGCCGGTGGTTGCTGACGCCGATACCTCGCAATTCGCGCACGATGTCCACAATGATCTCGGCGTCTTCGCGGCACACACCCGACTGGGCCATCCCTATCTGAATTTCCGTTTCGCGGTCGAAGTTACCCATTTGGATCGTGATCAGCCGGTCCATCAGCGCGTCTTGGGTTTTATGAACCCCGGCATACTCCTCCGGGTTGGAGGTGAAGATCGCCCGGAAATCCGGGTGCACCGCAAGATAACCCTCGCCGGACTGCCGCAGGCTGGGGAGATTGAGTATCTTTTCCTCCAGCACGCTTAGCAGGGCGTTATTGGCTTCCGGCCGGGAGCGGTTGAACTCGTCGTAGATCAGGGTATTCCCGCTGCCACAGGCCGTGGTGAGTCGGTTATCCACCCACAAGGTATTCATCTTCTCTTCCGTCTTCAGCACGGAATGAATGTAGTTGTCGATCAGCTTTGACTTACTGTAACCGGCATCCTTGCCGACCAGGTCCGAACTGCCAAATTCGTCATCGCCATGGATGAGCGTGACCGGGCGACCGAGTTTGGACGCCACGTGGAAGGCCAGCGTCGTTTTGCCGGTCCCCGCCGCACCGGCAAAATGCACGGCATAGCCGACTTCCAGGTACGCGAGCGCTCTTTCGGCCAGAGCCTGAATATGCGGAGTGGCCACGAACTGGTCGCTGGCCTCGGCCTCAATGCTGTCGCCCCCTAGCTGCACCCTCACCACAACCTCGTCGAGGTCTTTCCTGTCTGTATGCACCATCGGAATGCTCACTTTGCTGTCGGCCAGAGTCAGTGCTTCAGTGCCTCCTGGATCCTTTGAGCGGCGGTGTTTTGGCGGACGGCAAGGGCGCAACCGGTGTTCGCGCAACCGGGGCCGGGACAGACGGAGCGGGCTCGTGCCCGTGCGGCTCCGCTTTCGGTGCCGCGGGTGGCTGCTCTTCCGCTTGGGCCTTAGCTCTTCCCGCCTCCGCCAGTCTGTGCCGCGGTTGTATCTCCGCAGCGCGGCGTTCGGAAAGCGCCGGACCAAACCAGGCACGGCGGGCGCCGGCGCGATCGCGTGCAAAACCGGCGCACAAAGCGGAAACCCGGGTACGCCGCTCGTTAGTCTGCCGAACCAAATCGGCTTGCAGAGCCACTCTCCCATGGCGCCAAGCTCCGATTTCCCCTTGCAGTCGCATCATCGTTTCAGTGAATACACCCACGTTTGTCCTCCTTTTCCACGGCCACCCAATGCACAGGCGTCTGTTCCCAATTGGCGCCGGACTCCCAAAACCGGCAACGGCTTCGCTTCAGCCAGCCGGGCGTGCAACTCTCGCCGGACACGTTCTCAGACGCGGCTCCGCTCAAAGAGATCCTGCCCGGAGGGAACCGCGCCTCCGTCACGGACCTGACTGTGTTTTTTCATATCGCGCCGCTGTCCGCCAACCGCGACCGAAGGGAGCGCCATCTCGGTCGCGCACCTGACTGCTCGAATGCTTCCCCCGCAGGCCGCGATCTCCATGATCGCGCCACAGGCGAAGCACTTGATCTGGCCTTCGTAGTCGTCATAGGCGCTGGCGAGATCCACCTTGTACCCACAACCGAGACAGTTGATTTTCATCTTATTCTTCTCTTTCCCTTACCGAGTCCCACGACACGCAGGCGATGGCGTCGAGTCGCTCGTCTTCCCGAAGCGAATAGTCGAAGACCGGGCCGCCTTGCAAGTCCATTCCGGCATGGCGCAAGGACACAATCTCCCCTCGCAACCGCATCATCGCTTTGGTTAGAATCCCCATGAGTAGTTATTCGGAAAGGCCGCCGCCGGGGGCCAAAAGCGAACAAACAGGCCCCCGAGTGCGAGCCAGCCCGGGCAAGTTCTTGTCCGAAGCAGCCGGTACGTCGGGCCAACTGCTCGAGCCTGGAGCCGGACCCCGCCTATGCGTAACTAAGCGCTTTTCCCAGCCCAGGCTCTGCGGGCGCCAGCCAAGTCGTTCCTCACATCCCGCCTCTGAGCGCCGACTGAGCGCCTCAGGCTGTTCATGAAAGCCACGCGTTCATGTCTTGTCCGCTTGGCCATCGCCACGCGAGCGCTGCCCAAGTGAGTGCAAAGCTTGGCAACCGCCTGCTTCCGCCCCTTGGCGCAACGCTGCAACTCGTTCATCAGACTGCTGCGCATCTTGCGCATCGAGAGAATCTCGCCACACAAGCGTGTCATGTCATCCGTAAGCATAGTTTAGACTCCTGTTGTCACTTACTGCTTCATTGGATTCCCGAGCCGGTCTGAGGCCCTTAGCAGGACCTCAGACCTTGCCGGGCGCGGTTCTAAGCCGGCGCCGCGGCGCTGGCCGTCAGCCCGATGGCTTCGGCATACTTCAGGTACGTCTCTACCGAAGCGATTACGACGCGAGCTTCGACCGAGAGCAATTCGATGCCGACCAGTGACACCTTGACCCAGGCGTCGATCACAATGCCCTTGTCAAGAATGCGGTCAACAACCTCCGCCAGGCTAGAGGAATCGGTGGACTTTGCTACTTTTGCCATTGTTCGTTCTCCTTTTCCGTTTTCTTCAACTGCAAATAGGCCTTACGTTCTGTCCGACCCGATGCAGTAGTAAGCACGTCACCAGCCAAACGCCTTGAGGCGGTCTACCCGATCAGTTACTATGTATTTCAGTGACATATAAACTGATACGAGTCAGTCACAGTACTACATCGGAGTTATCTCCATAGTATGCATTCCATAGCATTTCATGGAAACGATTCACAAGTCCGCGAAGTTGTACGGAGGCCATGGTCCACTCCATAACACCTTTGCCCCGGCGGGAGGACAGAGTCGCTGGGCTCTTTGCCGAAACTCTTCCACGCAGGTCTTTGGCATGAGAAAGTACAGCGAGACAAGACGTCCCTGACTGGACGACGAAACCTCTCTCCGCCGGTCGGTTGAACAGCCGGAGAATAAGCCCGCGATCCGATCAGCCAGTTGGACCTCCTCCGGAGCGAGAGCGGTTGCGGAGTTGTAGCGATTTCGCAAGGACGTCAAGTAAGCAACCCCCGGGGATGACGGCAAGCGGGGAAGAACCGCGGCGCGTGCCGGGCACAGGACGCGGATGCCCATCTCGGCCATGCCTCGAAGCCGGGCCAGGAGCGTCTCGTACTCCGGGCGGTGGTCCTCCAAGAGGCGAATGACCGCAGACTCACTGTCCATCGCGCAGCCGTATCGCAGAGGAATGACGGCCTGTCTGGCATGAATCGCCTCAACCACTCTCTCATAGGCCAGCAGGGAGGAAACACTGGGTGGCGAGGTCGTCTCTTCAACGGCCGAAACCGCGGCCGCCAAGCCGTGCGCCGTCAGGAGACAGATTCCTGGCTGTGGGGCATACCCAGCCAAATCCCGCTGCACGATGCCATAGAGAAGATACTTCATGCCTGCGCACTAAATGAAAGATCCGAAACAAAACTATAAGGCGGCAAAGGGCCGGTCAGCGTCAGCATCAAACCGGGGAACGCTTCGGCTCCATTGAGCCGTTCCAGGCGTCCTCTGAACTCGTCGAGGTCAGCCGGCGAAAAAAGAAAGGCCCAGTTCAATACCACTTCAGCGTCAGCGTCAGTTCCCGCCGTAACCGGCGCCGGTACTTTACGTTCCCGGAAACTTCCGGTATTTGCCCCCAGTGCCGCCGCCGCCCGCCCGCAGAATTCTTTCAGATGGAAGTTGAAATCCCGCTGCAGCCGGGCCTTGATCCGCTTCTCCTGGAAATATCGCGCTCCAGGGGAATTGACCAACGCTCGCTCTTCCCTCGCGGGCTGACCTGACGATCCCAGCCTTTCCAGCGCGCCGGTGCGATTCAGCATCCCTTTGACGGCCCATTCCTGTTTGTCGCCGAGCTGAGCGAAGAATCCGGTGATGGCCTCCAGGCGTTCGAGAACGGACTGTTTCAGGCTGTCAATGGAGGTGAACATGGTCGCGAAACGTGCGGGAAGCACTGGCGTCTGACGCATGACCTCCTCGATGGCCGCTTCGTGCCGGCAGACGCGCGGCCCCAACCACGCCAGATCCTGCAGGTGCGCTTCCGCCGCATCGTCACAGAACTCTCCCCGTCCCACCTCACTGAGGACCGCACCAATTTCCCCGCAGGCCCCCACAAAGACGGGATGTTGCCCATCCACCCCGATCGCAGAGGTTTTGATGCGTCGTCCGCAAGGCGTCAGACAATACAAGTAATAGGCAGTTTCGCTGTTATCCATCGAGCCTTGCTTCTTTCAGAGCCGTCTCGAGGTCGTCAGGGAAGATCGTCACCGGCGCCTCTTCTTGCTGTTGCTCGATCTTGCTCGCGACCGCGCGCCGCACTGCGCGAAGGGCTGCCCTGGCGCATACGCCTTGGATGTCCGCACCGCTGAAACCGTCCGTGCCCGCGGCGAGGCCGCTGGCGCTGATTCCGGGCGCGAGCGGCTTGTTCCGGAGATGGACCTCAAAGATCAGCCGGCGGCTCTCCTGGTCGGGCAGGGCGATGTCGATGGTCTCATCAAAGCGCCCCGGCCGGAGGATAGCCGGATCGAGCATGTCCGGCCGGTTGGTCGCGCCCAGCACCAGCACCCCCTTCAGTTCCTCGACCCCATCGAGTTCGGTGAGGAACTGGCTTAAGACACGCTCGGCGACGTGGGCGTCGGAGCCGCCGGCGCTACGTGCCGGCACCAGCGCGTCGATCTCGTCGAAGAAGATAATGCACGGCGCCGCCTGTTTGGCTTTCCGAAATATGTCGCGCACTCCACGCTCCGACTCCCCCACGTACTTGGAGAGCAGCGCCGGACCCTTTACGGAGATGAAGTTGACTTTGCTTTCGGTTGCGACGGCCTTGGCAAGCATCGTCTTGCCGCAACCCGGCGGCCCCACTAGAAGAATTCCTTTAGGCGGACGGATGCCGGCCTTGGTGAACAGCCCCGCATACTGGAGGGGCCACTCCACCGCTTCGACAAGCCGCTGCTTCACCTGCGCGAGGCCACCCACATCCTCCCAGCGGACGTCGGGCACCTCCACGAACACCTCGCGGGTCGCGGATGGCTCCACCTCGCGCAAGGCATCCGAGAAATCCTCCATCCGGACCTCAAGCTTGGCCAGTTGTTCGTAGGGGATGCGCGCTAGCGCGAAGTCGATGTCGGGCATGATGCGGCGCAGGCAAATCATGGCCGCCTCGCGGCAGAGCGCTTCCAGATCGGCCCCTACAAAGCCATGGGTGATCGCGGCCAGGTGGCCCGTAGCGACGTCCTCGGCCAGAGGCATGCCCCGGCTATGAATGGAAAGGATCTCTTCGCGGCCTATGCGGTCCGGAATAGGGATCGCGATCTCCCGGTCAAACCGGCCGGGCCTCCGCAAGGCCGGGTCGAGCATGTTAGGCAGATTCGTGGCGGCAATCACGATCAGATGCTGCCGTTTGGCGAGGCCGTCCATGAGGGCCAGCAGTTGCGCCACGACCCTTTTTTCCACGTCTCCCACCACGTTCTCGCGCCGGGGCGCGATGGCGTCGATTTCATCCAGAAAAATGATGCTCGGGCCCTTGCGCGTGGCCTCTTCAAAGATCTTCCTCAGATGGGCTTCACTCTCGCCGTAGAACTTGTGGATGATCTCCGGACCGCTCACCGCATAGAAGTTGGCTTCGGTTTCATGCGCGATCGCGCGCGCGATCAAAGTCTTTCCGCAGCCTGGCGGGCCATAGAGCAGTACGCCCTTGGGGGCGTCGATACCCAGCCGCTCGAAGACCTCCGGATAGCGGAGGGGGAGCTCGATCATCTCACGGATGCGATTGAGCTGCGGTTTGAGCCCGCCGATGTCCTCGTAGGAGGTGGAGCGCGCGGCTACTTCTTCGGCCTGCTGCGGGCTGCCGATGACCAGTTCCGTGGTGGGATTGATGAGGACCGGGCCTTTCGGCGTGGTACTCTCCACTCGAAAGTCCGCCCACCGGCTGCCGAAAAGAGTGGTGCGGATCCGGTTGCCTGCCTGCACGGGCAGGCCGTCGAGCAAATTGCCGATGTAGTCCAGGTCCCGCTCGGATGGCCGCACGTTGGCCGGGGCGAGCACGATACGTCTGGCCGGACTGCAACTGATCTTCCGAACCTGCACGAACTCGTCCAGCCGGGCTCCGGCGTTTTCACGGGCCAGTCCGTCGATCTGGATTCGAGACTGCCCGCGCAGTTCCCTGTAAGCAGGCATTACTTTGCAGACAGTGCCGCGCTGCCCGGAGACTTCGACCAAGTCTCCGCTGACGACCTGGAGCGTTTCCAGGTCTTCCGGACCCAAGCGTGCGATCCCTCGTCCAACATCCCTGCTCAACGCTTCGCTGACTTTGAGTTTGAGAACCGGGATATCGGTGCGCTCTGAGGTCATGTAAGGGCCTTCATCTCATACACTTGATTTCAACTACCCCGTTGTTGCACGTGACCTGCGCTTTCTCGCGGGTTGCGCTGGCAGGAAGCGTCACCTCTTTGCGATACTTCTTCTCGCCGCGCTCGGCTGAGATGGTCAGCAGGTCGTCCTCCACCGTAATTTTCACGTCGTCGACACTGACGCCAGGCATTTCGGCCACAACCAATACATAGTCCTCTTCTTCGAAGACATCCACAACCGGCTCGCGCACTTCCTGCACAACGGTGTGCCCGGATTCCCGGTCCTTGCGGATGTTGCCGAACGGCTCGATGCGCGGTCCGTCGTCTCCCAATCCCACCTTGACGGTGAACCCATAGATTCCCTTCACCTCCTTGCCCGCGCCGTGGATCTCGCCGGTTCGGGATAGCTGCTCGCCCGTTTTGGCCAAGTCCCCAAGCTTTTCGACCAGATCCCCAAAACCTTTGAGAATCCCGCCAAGCCCGAGCTCGATGCCGCCTTCCGAAGTTTTCTCATTATGCTTTTTGGTCATGTAGATGTTCTCCTTCGATCTGAATTCCATACTCCTTCACTTTCGAATGAAGGGTCTTGTAATCAACCTGGAGGAGGCGGGCCGCTTTGGCTTTGTTTCCGCCCGTTCTCCGCAGAGCGTGGACGATCGCCATCCGCTCAACGTGGACCGTGTTGCTCCGGACGGTCTCCCGCAGCGAGAGATCGCGCCCCCCTGGGCCGGGCGTGGAGGAACACGCCGCCAGTTCGTTTTCCGACAACGGCTTGCACCCCTCAGGTCTCAAGCCGAGGTGCTCTTCGGTAACGATACCTTCGGCTGTCAGTACGGCGCGACGGACAACCGACCGAAGCTGCCGGACATTTCCGGGCCATCGGTAGGCCAACATCGCCTCGATCGCCGACGGGGAAAAACCTTTGATGGATTTGGGAATCTCGATGTTAGCAATATCGAGAAACTGCTTCGCCAGGTACAATATGTCCTCCCTTCGCTCACGCAGCGGCGGGATGGAGATCGAGTATTCGTTCAACCGGAAGTAAAGGTCAGGCCGGAATGAACCGCTTTCGCAAAGTCTTTCGAGGTCGTGGCCGCTGGCAGTCAGCATCCGGACGTCCACCTGGATTGGTTTGGTGCAGCCCAGCCGGCACAGCGTTCTCTCCTGCAGCACCCGAAGCAGCTTGGCTTGGGAGGCCAGCGGCATATTGGAGATCTCGTCCAGGAAGAGTGTCCCCGTGTGCGCCACCTCAATCTTTCCAATGGTCTGCTGATCCGCTCCGGTGAATGCTCCCCGCTCGTGCCCGAACAACTCACTCTCGATCAGCATCTCGGGAACAGCGCCGCAATCCACGGGGACGAATGGATACCGCGCACGCCCACTGGCATGGTGAATGGCCCGCGCCACAACCTCCTTTCCCGAACCGGTTTCGCCCACGATGACCACGCTGAAATTCGATTTCGCGACTCGCTCAATGGCGGAGATCACACTGCCGATCGCCTCACTGGGGCCGAACAACTCGCGTGGCGAGAGAACATGGTGGACGTGATCAGCCAAGTGCTTTAACTCGAGCTTCAGCCGCCGCTCGTTCAACGCGCGGAGCAAAACGCGGAGCACTTGAGGATGTTCAAAGGGCTTGGCAAGGAAGTCGTGGGCGCCGGCGCGGATCGCCTCCACCGCCCCCCGCACCTCGGCAAACCCGGTGATCAGGATCACCGGCAGCTCCGGATCGAGGTCCTTGGCTTTGCGCATTAACTCCATACCATCCATGCCCGGCATCCTGAGGTCCGCCAGCAACACGTCGGGGTCTCCTGCCCGGACCAATTGCAGTGCTTCTTTTCCGTCTTTGGCCAGCAGCGGCGTCAACCCCTCGCGGTGCACGAGGCGCCCGAGCAACTGGGCCATATCCTGGTCGTCGTCCGCGATCAGGATTCTGCCCTGAACCGCAGTCATACATCCCCTCTTTGCTTCACCCGGGGCGGGCCAACCGGGTAGACAACCTTGATATCGGCATCCAAATATTTCGCGACCGCGTGGAGCATCCCCATGAACAGTATTCCGCTTTCCCCGGCGCCCAACGTTCCGTTGATGCGATCCGCGATGTAACGGTCTCGCTTTTCGAGTAGTGTGTCGCGCAATTGTTTCTGGCGGACCTCCGTCCGGACAGTCATGCCGGAAGCAAAAGCGGCGGTTGCAAGCTGGTACTCTTGAACCAGCAGGTCGGGAGACTCCGTACCCATCAGTGTCGCGCCACGGGCCTGGAGTTCTAAGAGCGCCCTGTGGTTCCGGCTCCCGGCCCCAGCCAACTCCAAGACAATATCCCGCTCGTGCCCGCAAACCGGCAATCCGTCTTGATAGATCCGAACGGTCCCGGTGTTAAACGGCAGGCTGGCGACCACGCTCTCGATCTGCTCCCACATTTTCTCCACTACGACCGCATTGCGCGTCAAACCCTGCCGCCCAAGTGCCGACAGTTTCATTCCTCGTATTGACGGCCCCAGTGTCCCCATGTCCGCCACGGTGTGGATAATCGGGATGTAGACGAGTTTCCTTGCAGGACTACCGGATTGGCTATTATTGGGCATCGCCGGGGTTGTGGCCGATGAATAGTATGTGCAACCCGCCTTGGGGCAGGTTGCGGGGGACTCCAAGCCCTGAACCACAGTAGCATCGGAAACACCGAAAGTTGATCCAGCAAAACCCGCGACACGCATAGGGCGATACTCTAGCGGGCTACCGAAAAGCCCCTTTCGCAGGGTTGGATCAGAGCGCCTCCCAAGACTGGGAAACTGAGGATTGACGGATATCCAGTTTAAGGATAGTATCAGGCCGTATACTCTTTAATAAAGGGAACAACAAGGTAACGTGAACGGTTCCGCTTTAGTCTACGAGCGACGGCCCTTGCAGATTGCAGACGCTACAGCAGGACTGTTTGAGAACAGTCGGATGCCGATGTGGATCTACGACCTGCGGACGCTGTCGTTTCTCGCGGTGAACGATGCAGCCGTTGAATGTTACAGTTACTCGCGGGAAGAGTTCCTGGCGATGACGGTGCGGCAACTGCATCTGCCGGCGGAAAGGTCCGCCGTCCTCGATGGGGCGCTGAAGTCGCCTGTTTCCTCAGTGCGGAAACGGACGTGGCAACACGTAAAGAAAGACGGAACGGTTATCTACGTCGAGGTGGTAAGATCCGCCGTGGGTTTCGCGGACAAGAGTGCATGTTTGGTCATCGCAAACGATGTCAGCGAAGGTAAGCGATCCGAGTTGCTGTGCCGGATGCTGATGGATACCATTCCCTCATCGGTCCTGCTGCTTGACGAAAACTTGTGCGTTGTTATGGCCAACAGGAACTTCCTTGAGAAGTCCCACCAGACTGTTGGCTTGACTGCCGGAAAGCAACTTGCCGAGGTTTTCCCGGAAGTGATCCTAGCGGAAATGGGCCTGGAACGGCAGATCCGAGACGTTTTTAGAAGCAGCCATGCGACCCAAGGCCAAAGGCTGACCTACCGGGCGCCTGGCGTTCCGATTCGCGTCTACTACTACAGCGTTGTCCCCGTGAACTGGGCAGGGCAAGTCGAGCACGTTCTGCTCCTTATGGACGATGTTACCGAGCAGACGCGGCTGGGGGAAGAGATCCGGCGGATGGAGCGCCATCTGGCCAGCGTCGTCGAGAGCGCCAGCGATATTGTCATCTCTACCGACACCGAGGGCAATATCCTGACCTGGAACAAGGCGGCTCAAAGGACAACCGGCTACTCACTCGATGAGTTGAAGGGGCACCCGTTTTTCGACTACTGCGACCAGACCGGCGCCGCCGGCGTCAGAATGTTGCTCTCCAAAGGAGCGTCCAGCGGGAGCTCCGGCCGAATCGAATCCAACCTCAAGACGAAAGGCGGGTGTTGGCGAGCGGTCTCCTGGGTCTTCTCTCAGATGATGGACGACGCGGCACGAACGGTGGGCTTCGTTGTTGTGGGCCGGGACCTGACGGAACAACGCAAGTTCGAGTTGCAGATCCTGGAATCGCAGAAACTGGCCGCTCTCGGCGTGATGGCCAGGGGGATCGCCCATGAAATCCGAACGCCCCTGGCGGTTTCCTCCTCCGCCGCTCAATTCCTCACGGAGGACGGTCTCACCCCGGAGTTTCGCCGGGAGTGCGCCGAGAAGGTTCACAGCGGCATCCGGAGGGCAAGCACCATCATTGAGAACCTGTTGCGCTTTGCGCACCCCTCGGCGGACAAAAGCAAGACGCCGCTGGACCTCCTGGGTGTGATAAAAGAGGCCCTGACCCTTGTGGATAGCCAGGCCAAGGTTCAGAATATCGAAATCCGGACGCATTTCCCGCCGGACCCCTGCCAGGTCCTGGGTGTTCCCAGCCTCCTGGAACAGGTGTTCATTAATCTGTTGCTCAACGCCATCAACGCCATGCCGAACGGCGGGACGGTCGACGTCTTCGCCGATCGGGTCGCCGGCGAATGGCTGCTTCGTGTCACCGACACCGGAGAAGGGATCTCACGGGAAGACCTCGACAAGATCTTCGATCCCTTCTTTACAAAGGCTCCTCTGGGGAAGGGTACTGGGCTCGGACTATCCATCTGCAACTCCATCGTCGATCAGCACGGGGGCTCGATCAGCGTAGAGAGCCAGAGCGGAAAGGGGAGTACCTTCACGGTGAAACTGCCGTCGCTGTCCGCGACAGAGGAGGAATGCGGTGAGCCTCGTGAACCGGGTGGCCCTCGTCGTGGACGACGACCCTGACATATGCTGGGCCCTCGAACGCGTGCTCGGGAGACTCGGGGCGCAGTGCGTCCGCGCGCTCGACGGCCAGACTGCTTTGCAGGCAGCGCGGCTCAACCGGCTGACCCTGGCTCTGTTGGACGCCAAATTGCCGGATATCGACGGTTTGGAGCTGGCCCGAAACATTCGCATTGCCCATCCCGGTGTTCTGGTGCTGGTGGTCTCAGGTTACTTCTACAAGGACGATCCCGCCATACAAACGGCTCTGGAAGAAGGGCTGATACAGGGATTCATCGAGAAGCCGTTCTCGCACGAAGAGATCATTGAGACTGTGAAAATCGCTCTTTCCTCCCAATGAGGCTGCATCACGGGGCGATCACGCGGCCGAAGCCTGTTCCATGCGCGGCAGCCGCGCTGGGACCTCCAGATATCGCCGGACGGCGCTTGCAAAGGTTCGCGTGTTAATGGGTTTGGTGATGTAGCCGTCACAACCCGCTGCCAGGGCATTCGCTTTCTCCGCAGCCATCGCGTAGGCCGACAATGCCACAACGATCACATCCTGCGACGAAGGGTCCCGCCGCAACCGGCGAGTCAGTTCCAGGCCGTCCATTCCGGGCATCTGGACGTCCACGAGAATCAACTTCGGGCGGTAGGTCTCGAACATGCGGAGCGCCTGCGGAGCGTCCTCAGCCAGCCTCACCTCGAAGCCTTCGCATTCCAGCAGAATCTGCGTCAACTCCCGGTTGTCGAGATTGTCGTCCACCACTAGAATCGATTCAGCCATTGGCTGCCTCCAGGATTCTCACCGGCACTCCAACCTGTTTTAGCGTTTCCAGAAGATAGTCCGGACGAACGGGCTTGATCACGAAGCCTTGCACGCCACCCGGAATCTCCAGCTCCTCCCGCTCACGGCCGTAGACCACGATCACCGGAGTGTGTCGATGCCTTTCTAATGACCGAATCCGTGCCAGCCCTTCCCATCCCGCGCCATCCGGCAAAACCAGATCGAACGTGATGGCGTCGAACTGCTCCTTGCGGCACTTGTCGTACGCTTCGATGCAGTCCGCGGCCGTTTCCACAAGATAGCCGTTCGATTCCAGCATGTGGGTGAGCAGGATTCGGTCCAGGCTCACATCGTCAATCACCAGGATTCTGGCAACGTGGTCGCGGGCCGAGGCCTTCCCCGGCACGCGCGGCAGCACCGCGAAGAATGTGCTGCCTTCGCCAGGCGTGCTGGCCACGCCCACCCTACCCCCCTGGGCTTCGACGATGTGCTTGGTCAGCGCCAAACCCAGACCCGTGCCCTGGTAGTGCTTTGCCATTGTGGCATCCAGTTGCTCAAACTCGACGAAGAGCCGCCCCATGTCCTCTTCCGAGATCCCTATTCCTGTGTCGGACACCTCCAGGCGAAACTCGGCGGCGCCTTCGGATTTCAGCCGCATTACGACGCGGCCCTTCTCTCCCGTGAATTTCAACGCATTCGAGAGGTAGTTGTAGAGGACCTGCCGGAGCCGGCCAGCATCGATCATGACGTCATCCACTCCCGCCTCGATCTCGGTTTCGATCCGGATCCGCTTCTCCGCAGCCAGGGCGCTCAGGACTCCGGTCACTTCCTGGATGACATCGGAAACGAGCAGCCGCTCCGGGTGAAACTCCAGATGTCCGGCCTCGATCCTGCTGAGATCCAGCACGCCATTGATCAACTGAAGCAGGTGCAACCCGGAGGCGTGGATGCGGCCAATGAATTCCCTGGGGCGCTCGGCAAGCGCACCGAGTTTGCCGTCGTACAGCAGCTCGCTGAACCCGACGATGCCGTTCAGCGGCGATCGCAACTCGTGAGACATGTTCGACAGAAACTCGCTCTTCATGCGGCTCGCGGCTTCACTCCGGCGGTTTCGCTCCTCCAATTCGTGATTTTGCTTGAGTTGTTCCTCCAGTCGTTTGCGGTCCGTGATGTCACTCATAGCTACGAACACTACGGCCCGATCGAGTTCCGGCGTGGCGCTTCCCAGCAGCCACTTGTAAGAGTCACTCTTCGACAGGAAGCGGAGTTCCAGTTGCAGCTCCTCGATACCAGACCGAAAACGGGCAAGAGCCTCAAGCGCACGCGGCTGGTGCTCGGGGTGGACGAACTCGACCCACGGCTTGGAGCAAATCTCAGCCGCGCTGAAGCCCAAGGTCTGTTCCCACGCCGGGTTCAGTTTCTTAATATATCCATCCAGATCGGTGATGCACAGCATATCGCGCGACATAGCAAAGAACCGGTCCAGTTCATTCACAGTCAGCGCCGCCTGTGCCTGCGCGATCTCGCAATCGGCCTTCGCCTCGGGGGAATCGATCTCTTTCCGATCCGGTTCTTCGCACGGGCAGTCCGGCGTTTACCGTGGACGCGCGGTTTGCCCCGCATACGCAATGCATTGGCCAGCCGCGCGGCGAACGATCTCTGTGGCGGCGATGCGTAAGAGTTCGCGCACGCCGCGCGAAATCTGGCGTATTCGCCACCTCGCCGACGGGTAAGGGGCGCATGATCTCCAGTACGGGCGAGAGCTTCAATGCGCAAACGCGCAGCAGCCGCTTCACCCGGTTGAGCGGAAGATTAGGGCTCATTGGCTTCCTCGCCGACATGGCGAATACCTCGACTCACACCGGGATTCGTGGCCCGGCGCAATTTCATGGTGCCATCAAGGATGGTCAAATCAAATCCACGAAAACCCGTATTTGGAGCCGAAGGGGACCTGTGTGTCCGGGGGCGCGGCACGGATAGCAGTCGCCCATACCGAAGTTGTACAGCGACCCGTAACGCTGCATCATTCAACAGCCAAGGGCGTCCTCTATTCGGCCTGCCAGCGCTCATGGACGCGGGCGCAGCGGATGTTCCGTGACTCTATCTCGATTCGGTGGGGCGCGGGCTAGTTCAGCCTGCGCGCGGCGGGTCTCTATACGCTTACGATTGAGGTCGAGAACGGAGGCTGGCGGGGGGGAGCCGTACTCCACGCAGGAACGCAGCCTACGGAGACTGCTGCGTCGCAGGCTGTGAAATCGGGGTTTCATGGGATACCTTGAAGCGACTCTTCCGGTGCAAACTCTACTCATGAGGCGCCCGAAGCACTGATAGGTTGAACTGCACCAGCGAATAGGCCCAATGCCAGGCTAACCGATGGCAGTATCAAGAGAACGATCACTCCGCAGAAAAGCGCCTAAGGAATTCACGAGCGTCAATCGCAATTACGGTTTTGGCCACAACCGGGCCAACCTCGGCTCGGTCCTCGCTTCAGGTCTGCATTCTGCTGGTCGATGCGGCGGGCTTCTACGGCGATTCCTGACGAAACCGGTTCACGTCACCGCTAAGATGCTGGAAGGAGTAGGCGTGCGCGCAGACCTTGCAGGAAATGGCCGAGAAGCACTCCACATGTTCATACCCTTTCCCTACGGCATGATTCCGATTGATCGCCGGATGCCGGAACTCGACGTCTTACGAAGATGGCTCCCGGCAAAGACGACAGAGCGGGAGCACCCGGCGACAGGCAGCCTTTCGGAAGGTTGAACCATGGGCGGCGAAGCCATATTGGTAGTAGATGACGCCGAGGTGAACCGGACGCTCACCGACATCGTCTTGACGGATGAGGGATTCGATATCCATACCGTAGCGGGTGGAGAGGAGGCACTGTCATTGCTCCGCTCGTTTCATCCCGATCTTATGCTGGTGGACATTCGCATGCCGGGCATGGACGGGTTGGAACTGACCCGTCGCGTCAAGCAAAACGAGCGCACGCGCGATGTCGTTGTGGTGGCGCTGACCGCATGTGCCGCTGAAGGCGACGAACAGAAAGCCACTGCGACGGGCTGCGACGGATACATTACCAAGCCAATCGACACACACATGCTTGGCACCCAGGTTAGGCAGTATCTGGCACTGCGGACTTCCGTACCCCGTGCTGAACCAACTCCGGTCGGCGGCACTCCGACCTCCGATCGAGACGTGGAGGCGCTGCGGCGGCGCTTCCTGGAGGAGGGAATCCTGCAAAGCCGTCAGATGTTGGAGTGCCTCAACCAGCAATTCGATGTCGCCAAAGCTTCAGGTCTTCTTCACCGCTGGGTGGGGGCGGCCGGGATCCTGGGTTATACAAACATTTCAGAGTGGGCGCACCAGGGAGTAGAATTGCTCTGCGCACCGGTGCGAGATCGGGAACGGCTCCGTGCTGTTTTGACCGACCTGGAATTCGCCTTTTCCGAATTGCTCGAGGCTGGACATCATCCGTTGCCTGAATCCATCGTTAACGTACTTTCGGGGAAGCGCATTGCCCTGGTGGGATTCACAACCGAGGTTGTCGAGACGTTGTGCGCGGCGCTGGAGCGCGCGGGCGCCCTGCCCAGACTGTTTGCGGCAGAGGAGTTGCCCAATTCCGCTCTGGTTCGGCAGTGCCACGCAGTTCTGTACCACGTTCGCAGGGAAACCATGCACACGCCGTGGATCGCTCCGGATGCTTCAACGTCGCCGGAGCAGCCCTTGGTACTGGTGGGCGGGCGCGAACATATCATGAGGGTGAACAGCACGGTTCAAGCGCGCGTCCGGGAGTTCCTGATTGACGGCTGGCAGCCGGAGGAGGCCTTAATGCGCCTGGGCTTCGCACTGTCACGGGCTGATACGTGCACGCCCACGATTTCGAGTGCTGAGGGATCGAGTGATACGCATAGAGAAACGAACTCTTTGCCGGACTGCGGCCCCCCGGAAATTCTCATCGCAGACGACGACCCGCTGGTGCGAACTTTGGTGGGGACCACTCTGCAGAACCACGGAATGCGATGCCGTTTGGCTGCCACGGGCCCCGAGGCCCTGCAGATTGTCCACGAGTGCAGACCCCGTGCAGCAGTGCTGGACGTGGTAATGCCTGGAATGAGCGGCTACCAGGTTTTGGCTGCCATACGGGAAGAAGATCTTCCGGTTCGTGTCATACTTCTGACGGCTTGCGAACGAGAGAACGACATCAGTCGCGGCTTCTCGTTGGGCGCTGACGACTACATCGTGAAGCCGTTCAACGTGATCGAACTGGTGGCGCGCCTCAGGAGACTGCTCCGGAGGCCGCCGGGAACATAAATCGCCAGATGGCGGGCGAGTTACTTGCCGGCCTGGTGGACCGCGGGCTCGCTTTCAACGAGCCGCGGCTCTACATTCCGGATGGCGGCAAGGCGCCGAGTGCCGGCAGTGGAAACGGGTTGGTCAATTGATCTCCACTACGGTCTGGAACAGTTGCAGCGGCAAAGTAATGCCGCAAGTCTTGAGACGCTCGGCGCATCTCGGTCGGATACCGGTTGCGCGGAAACACCCCAGTATCCTCCCGGATTCGGTGATACCGGTTTTCTCGAAGAGAAAGACATCTTGAAGACTGATTATGTCCTGCTCCATGCCGACGACTTCCGTGATATGCGTGATGCGGCGTGTTCCATCGCTGAAGCGTGAGGTCTGTATGAACAGATCGACGGCCGAAGCAATCTGTTGGCGGATGGCGAGAATCCCCATACTCGCGTTGGCCATACCAACCATGACCTCAAGCCGGCCCAGAGCGTCGCGTGGGGTGTTGGCGTGCAGCGTAGTGAGCGATCCATCGTGGCCGGTGTTCATGGCCTGCAACATGTCTAGAGCTTCTTCGGCGCGAACTTCGCCCACGATGATGCGGTCGGGGCGCATACGGAGGGAGTTGACGACCAGTTGGCGGATGGTGACCGCGCCGGTGCCCTCCACGTTGGGAGGGCGGGATTCCAAGCGGGCTACATGCGTCTGTTGCAGGCGCAATTCAGCGGCGTCTTCAATGGTCACAATGCGCTCGTCTTCCGGGATATAGGAGGAAACGGCGTTAAGCAGCGTGGTCTTGCCGGAACCAGTACCTCCGCTGATCAGAATGTTCAGGCGGGCTTTAACGCAGCCTTTCAGCAGTTCCAGCATTCCTTCCGTCAGGGTGAGCTTCGCCACGAGGTCCTCGCCTCGGAGCGCGTGCCGTCCGAAGCGGCGGATGCAAAGCAGGGGGCCGTCCACGGCAACGGGGGCAACGACGGCGTTCACGCGCGATCCGTCCGGAAGGCGGGCATCCACCATCGGTGACGAGTCGTCAACACGGCGTCCCACTCGCGACACAATCTTTTCAATGATGCGGAGCAGGTGGGCGTCGTCTTTGAACTCCACCGGCGTGCGGTACAGTTTGCCGGCGCGCTCAACATATACCAGGCGCGGCGTCGTTACGAGGATGTCCGATATCGTAGAATCCTGCAGCAGAGGTTCGAGCGGGCCGAGGCCGAAGACTTCATCCAGAACCTGCTCGATGATGCGATCTTTTTCGACCAGGCTGAGGGGTGTCTTCTCCTCTTCAACGAGCTTGGCGACGGCCGACCGAACTGTGGCGCGGACGCGCTCGCCCGCCATCAAGGAGAGCGACTCCAGGTTGATCCGGTCCAGAAGTTTTCGGTGCAGTGTGAACTTCAACTCCTGGTATTCCGGAGTGGAGTCCTCACGGTTAAAGAGCCGGTTCACCCAACCGGTCTCCCGGTTCTTGTCTGTTCTCGATACTGGATAATCTAACAGGGCTGGCATCGCGGTCTTTCTTTCTCTCAACAGAGCAAAGCGTTCTGTCGCGGCTGGTCTTTGTTCCAGGGTTGGCACCTTCGCGGCCAGACCAGATCGGCATCCTCCCAGCGGCCTTCTAACTAATATTGGAACGTGGTCAGGCCACTGTGTTACATCGACTGTCATCGTCCGGCAGTTCGCTGCTGTCAAACCAGCGATATGCGTCTGCTCCCATAATGTCCTTGGCCGTTCGGCAGGTCGGGCGCGATTGAGGTGTGGGTGACAAGAACGCCCAGAACTCGCCTTCCCCTCCCCTCCGCATCGATTGGAGCTTTCGTTCCACCAACACAAGATCGTTGGGGGCCGGGGATTGTCTCCGGATACAGGAATGAACCCATGCCAGAAGGTGGGTATACCGGGTTCGTTCCCAAACAGCGCTGAGCACACTTTCGCCCGTTTCGGGAGTGAGCTGCAAAAGCAGGACATCAACCGTCACACGATCCAACACGAAGTTCAAGTCGGCCAGAGTCGTGCACAGCGCAATCAACTCCCAGCTTGGATCTTCTTCAAACTTGTCGACGATTCTCCGCGTTAGGGCTGTGTCTTCGGCGTACAATACAGCTTTGCGCACTTTGCCGTTCTCCTTCCTTGACTGCCTTCTTCAGATCGTTGCCCAGCCGGAAGCGCCACCCACCTGATTGGGTCGCACCGTCGTCCAGTCGTCGCCGTGTACGGAGTCCGGCTCCTGGAGAGCTTGATGACCATCAAGAGGACGAAGACCGCCTCGAGTCCAAACGTGACGGCCAGAAGTGTGGGCGGTAGCGTTCGAGACGCTATCTCCCCGTAGAGGACCAGGGGCATCAACGCAACCTGCAGGAGAACACCGGCGCTCAGGACGTGAATGTCGAGGCGGGCAAGTTCATCTTTCAGCGAGCGATCACCCGTCATGGATACGTTCCCCGATTGACGCCGGCCGCGCGGGACATTCCACGTTGACCCATTTGGCGAAAGAGAATGACGGTAAGGACCGCGCTGGCGGGCGGCTTTCGCCGGTAACACCGGGCGGGTCTAGTTCGCGCGCTGGGCCCGCCAGAAAGTTGTTGAGGGCAAACAGGGCGAGCTCAAAGCGGTCGTGGACGCGCACTTTCCTGTAGAGCCGCGTAACACAGTCCTTGATCGTTCCGGCGCTCAATGTCATGGCATATGCAATCTCTTTGTTTTTAAGGCCTTGCGCGACGAGGCTCGCTACCTGGCGTTCCCGTGGAGTCAGCAGGACCCGCCTGGGGGTGAGGAGCCGTTCGCAGAGGGTCTGCTCCACCCAAAGGTGGCCCGCCGCAACGATGCGCAGACACTTGATCTGAAGTTCGATAGGCAGGCTTTGGCGGAGGATGCCGCGGACTCCGATCGCTAGCGCCTCGGATGCGAACTCGGCAGGATCTGCGTCAACCCAGAGAACGACTGGCGCAATGTCCACCAAGGATTTCAGCTTGGACAGCGTGAAGAACGTGGCGATGGCGGTCATATCGAGAAGAACCACGCTCGGGCGGCGCGTTTGGACATGCTCTATTAGAGGATCGAGGGCCGTAAAAATCCCAGACAGCGTACAGTCTTCCAGATCGGACACTACGGCCTCGAGACCGGCCGTGAGGATCGGTTGCTGGGAGTACAACGCCACACTCGTAATTTTCTGATCGCCTGGAACGTGTTCTGTGGGCATTGGAGTCTCCATAGTCAGCGTATGCCAGCCGGCGTGCGGTCCCATATCCGTACGCGCGCCGATTCCCGAAGAATCGTTCCCCTACGATTCAGGGGGAGA
>Ga0187888_1001223_pt1 | contig 24930 bp, 18 predicted proteins | sample June2016WEW_7_40_FD_132987 | JGI IMG/M metagenome (GOLD analysis project Ga0187888, IMG submission 132987) | Peatland microbial communities from SPRUCE experiment site at the Marcell Experimental Forest, Minnesota, USA - June2016WEW_7_40 | ecosystem: Environmental > Terrestrial > Soil > Wetlands...
CTCCGGGCATCTGGAAATGGTGGACCGGTGGACCCATCACACACTGTGACAGCGGGCTCGTTTCGATTCAGCTGCCGCGTTCGCGTCGATGGGGCGCCGTGTTCAAGCGCGCCGACACGCGCACTGAACGGACGAGGCGCCCATGCGCCCACGTCGGCCTTCCCGCGGCGCTGCATGTTCCACGAGAGCTGGCGGCGCGGATCAAAGCGCCATTCCGAGAGTGAACCTTCTCGCCTGCCGTCTGCTTTGTCTTACTCCGGAGCGACATCACAGGGCTCAACATTCCAGATCCTGGATGCGTATTCCCGTATAGTGCGGTCTGACGAAAACTTCCCGGCCCGAGCCACATTGAGAATGGCCTTCCTGACCCATCCGCCGCGATCTTTGTACACCGCGTCCACTCGCTCCTGCGTCTGGATGTAATCTCGCAAATCGGCCAGCAGCATATACCGGTCTCCGGATAGAAGGGCTTGGGTTAAGGGCTTGAAGATGCCGGGTTCCAGCATGCTAAAGAAGTTTCGATCAATCAGGTCGACGGCACGCCGGATTTCCTCGTCGCTGTTGTAGATCTCCCACGGATTGTAGTCGGGCCGCCTCCGCTCGACTTCTTGAGCAGTCAAGCCGAATATGAAGATGTTATCTTTGCCGACTTCCTCCATGATTTCCAGGTTGGCCCCATCCACTGTCCCGATGGTCAAGGCGCCGTTCAGTTGCAGTTTCATATTGCCGGTTCCCGATGCCTCCGTGCCGGCAAGCGAGATCTGTTCGCTCAAGTCGGCGGCTGGGATGATTTTCTCTGCCAGCGACACCCGGTAGTTGGGCAGGAATATGACTTTCAGCTTGTCGCAAACTTGGGGATCCCGGTTGACGACCTCGGCTACCTGATGAATCAGTTTGATGATCAGTTTCGCCGTCGCATAGCCTGGTGCAGCCTTGGCGCTCAGAAGGAATGTGCGAGGCGCGATGTTCAGCCCGGGGTCCCTCTTGAGTCGACCGTAGAGCACAATGACGTACAACATGAAGAGAAGTTGGCGCTTGTACTCATGCAGTCGCTTCACTTGCACGTCAAAAAGGGAATCTGGCGAAACCGGGATGCCGAACTCACGGCCAATGTGTCCTGCGAGCGCCTCTTTGTTGCATCGTTTGACCGCTCGGAAGCGTTCACAAAAATCGGGGTCGTCGCTGAACGCCTCGAGCTTGCGGAGTTGATCCAGGTCCGTAATCCACTGCTCTCCAATCACACCGGTGATAAGCTGTGCGAGAAGCGGATTGGCCTTGAGGAGCCACCGCCTTGGCGTGATCCCGTTCGTCTTGTTGTTGAACCTCGCCGGCCAATATTCGGCAAAGTCCTTTAATACGATGTTCCTGAGAAGCTCGCTATGCAGCTTCGCCACTCCGTTGACCGAGCAGGATCCCACGACTGCCAGGTGTGCCATTCGGACATGTTTTTCGCCATCCTCCTCGATGAGACTCATCCGACGCATTCGGTCTTCGTCCAGCAGATAATGCGACGCCACACCTCGCATGAACCGGGCGTTGATCTCGTAGATGATCTGGAGATGGCGCGGCAACAGTCTCGCCAGCATGCTCACCGGCCACTTTTCCAAGGCTTCGGGCAAGATCGTATGGTTGGTGTAGCCCGTCGAATTGATGGTGGTCTCCCATGCCTGGTCCCACCCAAGACCTTCGCGATCAACCAGCAGCCGCATCAACTCTGGGATGGCGAGAGCGGGATGGGTGTCATTCAATTGCAGGAAGACCTTATCGGGGAAGTTGTCCCACGCGTTGCCGTCGGACTTAAAACGCCGCAGGATGTCCTGAAGGGAGCAGGAGACGAAGAAGTACTGTTGCTTCAGACGAAGTTCTTTGCCTTCAAATAGGTTGTCGTTTGGGTACAGTACCTTCGTCAGGTTTTCAGCGAGAACCTTATTCGCAACCGCATCGACATACTCGCCCCTGTTGAAATCGTCCAGATCGAACTCCTCAGCTGCTTTCGCGGACCAAAGCCTGAGGGTATTTACAGTGCTTCCACCGTATCCCACGACCGGAAGGTCATATGGCAAACCCACCACGCTTTTCGTGTCCACCCACCGCCACTCCCGGCCGTTCGGGCCCCAAAAGGTCTCAACGTGACCTTCAAATTGCACTGGGAATGAGAACTCGGGATGGGCAGTCTCCCAGGGATAGCCTAGCTTGAGCCACTCGTCAGGCTGCTCCACCTGGTAGCCGTTCACGATTCGCTGGTTGAAGATCCCGAAATCGTAGCGCAGACCGTAACCGACTGCAGGAAGGTTCAACGTGGCCATGGAGTCTAGAAAACAGGCGGCCAGGCGGCCCAGGCCGCCGTTCCCTAAGCCCGCGTCGACTTCGTGGTCACGAAGGGCCTCCCAATCCAGGCCCAGCTCCGCCATGGCTGTGCGGCAGGTATCTTCCAGCTTTAAATTGATGACGTTGTTCCCGAGCAGACGGCCGATCAGAAACTCCAGTGACAGATAGTAGATGCGCTTAACGTTCTTTTTGTGATGCGTCTGTTGGGTGGCGATCCAGCGCTCAATCAACCGGTCGCGTACGGTCAGGGCCAACGCGAAGTAACGGTCGCGGTCGGTCGCGGTATAGCGATCCTTCACCAGAGTCCGGCGGAGATGACGCTCGAAATCCTGACGCAGACTCGAGGCCGACGTGCGCGGGTCGCCGTTTGAGGCTGGCGCCGGGCCCAATACTGTTTGTGCTGTGAGCATCGCTGTTTCCTTTGATCGAGTGCCAGCGTTGGATCTGCGGTTCGAAACCGCGATCAGTTCCCGCAACCCGCCTCGTCCGTCATCGCCCTACACAGGTGACCTCCCCGTTTCGAAAAGAACCCATCTTCTATATCGGTTGAAATAGAGAAAGTTATAGTCTTCTTGGGAAACAGCCGCCCAGGTCCCTCCGCAGGTGCCGCGGGGCGATCCTTTCACTTTGAGCGCGGCGCCGCCGAAGCGAACGCGGACAGCGTTGATCGTTCTACGTTGAACCGCGCTACGGAAGCGGCTGAGGTAGCCCGGCACACTGTGGCTTGTCGGCATTCGCCGCGTCCTTGGCGCGCCGACACGCGCATCGCGGACGCGGCGCCCTACCGCGCCCGCGCCGGCCTTCCGGCGGCGCCGCACGAGGCCGCTGCGGGCTCGCGGCACGGATGGGACGCGCCGGCGCGGGAGTTCGCGGCGAGCGTGGAGCCAGTTGATCGTTCGCCGTCGAATTGCGGCGGAAGCGGCTGAAGGCCCCCGCGCGCAGTGCCTCGCCGACCATCGCCGCGTCGAGGGCCAAACTCGTGCGGCGCACGTCTTGCGAATGCCGGCGAGCTGGCGAGCGTCGCGGGTCGTCAGCTAACGTCCCACGCCGCGACCAAAACGCACACAGAGATTCAAAAGCCCTGGCCGCTCGGGTCAAAATCTCTGCTCGGAAGTGATAGCATGTACACACGCAACAAACAATAGGAGAGAGCGGTGGTTATCAGCCGGAGAAGACTCGTCAATGCAGCTACATGGGGTTTGGGCGTCGGGTATTTAAGGGTGCCGGCCGCCCGTTCCCAGACTGGGACTAACGCTAAGTTTCCAAGACCAGACGATTTAACCCGTTACGTGGCGGAGTTTGTTGTGAAGACAAACTACGCCGACGTGCCTGCCGATGTGGTCGAGCTCGGCAGAAAATCCATTTTGGACGGATTCGGGCTTGCCTTGGCCGGTTCCGTGGGCAAGATAGGAGAACTGAGCAGAACCTACATTCAGTCTCTCGGCCAGATGCCCGGACCCGCGACTGTAATCGGGTCTTCGATCAAGACCGCGCCACGGTTTGCGGCTTTCGTGAATGGCGTTTCGCTCCATGCGGACGACTATGACGATACCCAGTTGGCGTCCGCCAAGGACAGGGTGTACGGTCTCCTGATGCACCCCACGGTGGCGTCGCTGTGCCCAGCCTTGGCTGTGGCGGAGGAAAAAGGAAGATCCGGGCGAGATCTGGAGCTGGCATACCATGTGGGCGTCGAGGTGGAGTGCAAGATCGCGGAGGCCATCGCACCGCGGCACTATGAAGACGGATTCCATACGACCGGGACCATTGGCGTCTTTGGATCGGCCGCGGCAGTGGCGAAACTGCGTGGTTTCGATGTGGCGCGTACCCGGCGGGCGCTCGGCATTGCCGCCAGCCAGTCGGGAGGACTGCGTGAAAACTTCGGTACGATGTCGAAGCCGTTCCAGGCAGGTCATGCGGCGGAAGCCGGCGTGGTGGCCACGGATCTGGCCGCACTGGGCTGGACGGCGAGCGAACGGATTCTGGAGGCGCCCAGCGGCTTCTTCCGTGCAGCGGGGGGCGGCTTCGACCCAATCGCCATCGCGGGTAAACTGGGCGCGCCTTGGACCTTCCATGATCCGGGTGTCTCGATCAAGCCTTTTCCCTCCGGTTCGCTGACCCATCCAGGGATGACCGAACTCCTGCGTTTGATTCATGAGCACCGGATTCGTCCGGAAACTGTGGAGCAGGTCGACATCGGCACGAACTCCTACATGCCGACGGCTTTGATTCATCACCGGCCCACCAACTCGTTACAAGCCAAGTTCAGCATGGAATTCTGCATGGCCGTTCTCCTCCTGTATGGCAAAGCCGGACTGACCATGTTCACCGACGAGGTGGTGAACCGTCCGGAAGTGCAGAGCATGATCGGCCGGGTGCGCTTCGGTGTCCACCCGGAAGCTGAAGCGGCGGGGTACAACAAGATGACGACGATCATCGCCGTGCGACTCAACAACGGCCAGACGATTCGCGGGAAAGCCGATTTTGGCAAAGGAAGCCCTGCGGATCCCATGAGCTATGACGACATAGTCGCGAAATTTCTCGACTGCGCCTCTTACGCCAACTGGCCCCAGGCAACGGCGAAAGCAATCGTGGACGATGTACGCCATCTGGAGGAACTCGCCGACATACGTACCCTCACCGCGCTGTGCTTCAGGCAGGCTAATTAATATGCCCCGGCGCCCGCGTGCTACCGCGGCCTTCCCGCGGCGCCGCACGAGGCCGGGCGGGTTCGCGGCACGGATGGACGCGTCAGCGCCGGAGTTCTGGGCGAGCACGGCGGGAGTCGATCGTTCGCCGTCGAGTGCCAACGGACGCTGCGGCGCGCGGCGGCATGATCGGTCAGGCGCCACCCAACGGGCTTGCTCTCTCTATATGTCTACACGCGGGCAATCAATCATTTCATGGGTAGGCGTTTGTCCACGCCGTAGATAGTCAAAAGGGGATGTTTAACGTAGGCGCGGTATTCGTAAAGTCCTTCGGGATTCAGATCCGGTAGGTTCAACGCAAAATCACCCGGAGCGCTCAGGATCGTGGAGGGGCCGTGTTGCCAGGCAATGGACCGGTCGCTGGCATCCAAACCGACAATGCTGCGGTACTCAAACCCGACTTCCAACGAGGGTGCTTTCCCCAGATCCTGGAGGGTTCCAGTCAGCAGTGCGCTTTTCGTCTCGGCGTCGAATGAGGCGCCTTTCGTCTCCACCTTCGGGGGTGTGAAAGCCGCCGTCACATTCGTGATCTTCAGGACAATAGGATTAGGCCACTTGCTGTTATCTTGTAGCCGCTGAGTGAACATCGCGCGAATGTGCAGCCCGTCCGCTTCCTGTTTCAGCGTGGGCTGGGGATTCACTTCGGGCCTGTACTCCAGCAAACGACCGTTCTGCCCCAACACGCTCACGACGGATTGTGGCGTGGCCTGCACGCTCTTTAGTACGAAATCGCGCCATTGTCCACGCACCCAGAGCGGCTGTTGCTTCACGATGGCGTAGACCGTGGTTTCGTTTTTCGCCTTCGTGTACCAGATGTTCTGTTCGTTCGTGATCACCCAGGGACGCACGTTGTAGATGCACTCCTGGTTCACTTGCATCCACAGCGCCACCTCGCGCAGGCGTTCTTCCTGTTCAATGGGCAGTTCGCCATCGGGCTTCGGGCCAATGTTCAATAGCAGATTGCCACCCTTGGCGCGCGTCTCGACAAGGATGTCGATCACCTGACCGCCGGTCTTGTATAGTTCGTTTTGCGGCTGGTACTGCCACGCCGTGCCCATGGTGAAGTTAGCTTCCCAGGCCCCTTCCAGCGGGACGCCGGGCACATAGAGTTCCGGAGTCTGAATCGCCCCACGGGTCACGATCGTGTTGGGTTGCAGTTTCCACGCGAGATCACGGAGGCCCTGCGGCTCACCGTCAAGGAACACGATGTCGATGGGCCCATAGTTCCCCATCAACTCCTGGATCTGAGCGAGATCGAGCTTCATCAAGCCCGGATTATTGCGCGGCTGCACGTCCGGAATGCCTCGCTGGATGTCGATCTTGTTCTTCCATAGCCACCAGAAGTCGTCCGGCGAGAAGTAGATACCCGGGGCGATGCCCTGCGCGCGGAACGCGTTGAGGATTTCGTGTGTGAGGTCGTGCTTGTACGGCGTGTGTATGATGCCGAACTCAGTGGTCTTCGTGTCCCACATGGCGAATCCGGAATGGTGTTTGGTGGTGAAGACGACGTACTTGATACCGGCCAACTTCGCTAGGGCGGCCCAATCCGTGGGCTCAAATTTGCGCGGATTGAATGTCTTCGGCAGCTCTTCAAAGAATCGCCGCAGGTAGGCTTCGTCAGCACCGGCCAAAGAATGCGAAATCACGACGCCGGTTTGGCTATCCACCGACCAATGAATGAACAAACCGAATCCCTGATCGCGAAACCACTCAAGCCGTTCAGGTCTGTTCAATGATCCAGTGGGAATATCACGCTGTGCCAACAGGAGGGCACTTGACAGGAGGAAGGAAAGAAGGAGGGGTCGCATGATCATGCCCATTATAGGAGCAGCACGGGGAGATGTTAGCCACACGAAAGCGGCTAAACGCGTGCAGCGCGCGGTAGCTCTTGGATCTTGGCCGCATCCGCTCCGTCGATGGCGCGCCGCATTTCGCGGACGCGGCGGCGTCGGAGTTCGCGACGAACGCGACGGGCGTTGAGCGTACGCCGTCGAACCGCGGGGCGGCTGAAGTAGCCCAGCGCGCCGTAGCAGGTCGATCGTTGCCGCTTCCGCCGCGTCGATGGCGCGGAGTTGAAAGAATCGCGCCCGCGTCGGCCTTCGAGGGCGCCGCACGATGCCGGGCGGGATCGCAGCACCGATGGACGCGCTGTCGGTGGAGTTCCCCGGCGAGCGGCGGCGGCAATTGATCGTGCGCCGTCGAGCCGCGCCGGACGCTGCGGCGCGCGGTGGCTCGACGAGCTTCGCCGCGCCCGCTGCGTCGATAGCACGTGGGGTGCAAAGGCGTGGCGGCACGCGCACTTCGCGGAGGAGGCACCAGCGCGACAGCGTGGGCCTACCGGCGGGCCAAGCGAGGCTGCGCGGGTTCACGAATAGGCGCGGCGTTCGTCGACCGCAGCTACACGCCAGCGCCGGAGTTCTGGGCGAGCACGGCGGCAGGCAGGCCACGCCCGCGCCGGAGTTCTCGTGTTGTGGCGGAGCCCTCCGCGTATAACACAGATTTCGAAGTCTGCGTTACGAGTAGCTTGCCGGAGCGGCGGGGCGGAGAGAGCCGGTGATGGTCCAGACTATGGCGGCGCAAGCCAGGGGCAGCAGACCGAAGCCGATGAAGACTGGGGTGTAGGAGTAGTGATCCACTACCCAGCCGGTGATGAGGGAGAAGAGCATGCCACCGAATCCGGCGCCCATGCTGGCGAGTCCCCAGATGGAGCCGACGGCGTTGCCGGGAAATACGTCGGCGGGCATCGCCAGCATGTTGGCGAGCGCGCCGGTGTAGCCCATCATGGCGATCGAAACACAAACAATCGCGAGGGTCGCGGTCGGGGCGAGGACGGCGGGGATCGCAGCGCCCATCAGCACGATGAACAAAGTCATGGCGGACTTTCGCGCGATGGTGACGGATGCTCCCCGGCGGATGAGGAGGCCAGAGAGCGCGCCGCCGAAGAGATTTCCCAAACCGGCGACGAAGAATGGCAGCCAGGCATATTTGCCGATGGCCGCCATGTCGAAATGACGGGCGCTCCTGAGGTATGCAGGGAACCAGAAGATGTAGAAATACCACGCGGGATCGAAGAAGATCTTGGCGACGATGAAGCTCCAGACGAAACGGTGGCGCAAAAGTTGCAAGGCCGACGGGGGCGGGGCCTCGGCCTGGGCTTGTGCTGGCGACTGGGCCGGCTTATGGTAAATGGGCCACCAGAAAGCAAGCCAGATGAATCCAAGCAAACCGATCCCCAGAAACGCGTACTGCCAGCCGTAATGCACAACGATGAACGCGACGATCGGCGGGGCCAAGATGGCGCCGACCGACGATCCGCTGTTGAAGAGTCCGCAAGCCAGCGCGCGTTCGGTTTCGGGGAACCATTCGGCGACCACTTTGATGGCAGCCGGCCAATTTCCAGCTTCGCCAATGCCCAGGAGAAAGCGAAAAACACCCAGGCTGAGCGGTCCGCGGGTCAGGGCGTGGAGCACCGACGCAGCGGACCACCAGCCAATGCAGAGCGCATATCCGAGACGCGTGCCGAGGCGATCGATCAGGGGTCCGGAAGGGCCGTTGGAGATGGTGTACGCCAGCATGAACGCCGACACTACGCGCGAGTAGGTCACGCTGCTCATGTGGAATTGATCGATGAGAACGGGCGCCGCGACGGAGAGCGCCTGGCGGTCGAGATAGTTGATCACGGTCGCCAGGAAGGCGAAGGAGATCATGAACCAACGACCGCGTTCGAGCGTGGGCGTCACGCGAGGGCTCATCCGAGATCAACCCCAACGGCTTCGTGGATCAAGACGCGGGGGACGGTGAGTTCGATCCAGCCGCTATTCTGCGTCACGGGGATTTTGGCGCCGGAGCGCAGGAGCGATACCGATTTCGGCTGCGACGGGACTTTGATTCTCACCTTGACATCGGCGACCGCAAGGAAGCCTTCTCGCGGGCGGAGATGCTTGTTTTTATTGCCAGTGTCGGCGAGGAGGTGCAGGACGATGGTGTTTTTCGAGGCCATGAGATGGGGCGTGAGACCGGGCTGATACTCGATCTGATAGGAGCGCTTCGCCCCGAGATAGGGCTCGAACAGCTTGGCGAACCAGCTCCGCAGGATGGGCATTTCGGTCTCCTCGTAGATCGCTTCGAGGCCCGAGGCGATGTAGATCACTTTGCCATCGCCAAAGGTGTTGCCGACGCCGGCGGGTCCGATGGTGGTGCGGTGCCCGCGATCGATGGTTTCGGCGAACACCCTGCCGCCGTTTTCGCGAATGCGCATGACTTGGGGATCCTGTGGCATGATGTCATCGGCGCTGGCGTTCATGTAGAGGTCCGGCATCTCCAGGGGCTCGGGGTCGAGGAAGGAAGCGCCGAACACGTCCGCGAGTCCGAAGTCCGGGCACACGCGGCCGTATTCGTCGGCGACGGATGTGAGGTGGGTAGCGATGAGGGCGCCGCCTTTCCGGACATAGTCGCGCAGCATGCCGCACTGCTTTGCGCTGAGGCAGGCGCAGTTGGGCGCGTAGATCATCTGGTACTTCGAGAGAAGCTCGGGCGACATGTTCCAGTCGAGAAACGGTTCGGCCTCGTAGCTGTTGGCCTTGAGCAACTGGTATGCGCCATGGAAGTAATTGGGGTAGGCTCGGCCGACGAAATGCTTGCCGGTGTACCAGTCGAGGGTCTGGCCGCCAACCATGATGCCGACTTGCGGCTGCGAAATTAGGGTGCGCAGCAGGGCGTCATGCTTCTGTTGGAAGTCGAAGACCTCTTTGACGTAGCGTCCGCTCTCGTAGGCCAGCGGACCTTGTTGGTTGTAGAAGAAGCGGGACATGCTCCAATAGACGATTCCCACGCCCGCGGCAATGGCGGTCGCGCCATCGATCAGGAGTTCCTGGCTCTCGACCGGATAACTGTACCAGCCGCGTACGGTGGTGTCCTTCATGTGTTCGCGATTGTATTCCGTGTGGCTGCCGACATAGGTCCAGGTCACTTTGCCGGTGGACTGGCCGAGCTGCATGTTGAACAACTTCTCTTCGGGCGTTTCGGCGGCTTCGAACATGAAGCCGTCGGCCACCGGGATGGCACGGCTGCGCCATTCGCGGCGGCTGAGCAGCGAGGTGTCGTTGAACAGCACCGGGACGTCGCGCGTCTGGCGAATCATCTCGCGGATTTCGCGGAAGAAGCCGATCCCGACGTCATTGGCCATCCAGTTCTGGTACTGAATGTCGTCGCTAAGCGAAATGCCTTCGTCCTGATTGGGGATGGCCTTGCCGAACTTCTTCTGGTAGGCCGCCTGGCAGTATTTGCAGTGGCAGAAATCCTGACGGTGATCCATGCCCTGATAAGGGCCATCGAAGTACATCACGTCGACCCCGTACTGGGTGAGTACCTCGCGCACCAGTGTCCGAATCACTTCGCGCAGAGGCGAATTGAGACAACCTTCGAAGAAAGTCGCGTAGCCGTAGTGGCTGGTGATCATGGGCTTGCCGTTCGCGAATTTCTTGCTCCAATCCGCATAGCGGGGGTCCTTCGAAGTGGAGTTCATGAAGGGGTGATTGAGCGGCACGTAGGCGACTACGCGGAGTCCGGCCTGCTTCGAGAGATCGACGGTGTCGCGCATGGGATCGCCTTTGAGCTCGGGGTGGATCGGATAGCCGGATCTAGTCGGGAAGTAGGCGAAGTAGGAAGCGGAGGGGTAACGCAGGGCGTCGGCGTTGAGCTCGCGAGCGATACTGACAGCCTTCTCCGGCCGGTAGTCGAGTGTGGGATAGAAGGGCGGGTTGTAGGCTTCGGCGATCAGAATGCGAGTGCTGCGAATCCATTCATAGGTGGACATACCGGCGGGCGCGGCTTGGGATTCTCCGATGCCGAGCCGCGCGGCGGCGGCAAGCATGGCGGATTGCTGCAGGAGTTCACGACGGGTGACGTTTTTCATGCGGGGCTCGTTTCATTTGACATTCATAGTGTTCAACGGCGCGCGAGCACGCGCATTTCGCGGACGCGGCACCCGCCGCGCCGTGCGCAGGGGCATTCTAAACCAGAACGCCAGCCAGTACCTCAATGCACGCCTTGCAAAACGCTGGCAGATCCTCTGGCTTGCGGCTGGTCACGAGATTCCTGTCTACCACGACTTCGGCGTCAACCCAGTGTGCGCCCGCGTTTACCACATCGTCCTTGATTGCGAAGAAACTGGTCGTCTTGCGCCCCTTCAACATGCCGCCCGCGGAGCACAACACCCACAGGCCGTGGCAGATCGAGGCGACGAGCTTGCCGGCCGAATCCATGTCATGCACGAACTGATTGGCGTTCGGATGGCGTCGGATGTGGTCTGGCGCATAGCCGCCGGGCACTACCACGCCGTCGAAATCGGCAGCCTTGACGTCATCGTAGGAAAGCTGGCACTTCACCGGGTAGCCCAGTTTGCTGGTGTAGGTCTCGCCGGCCTTTGCGCCGACCGTGATGACTGTCGCGCCGGCCTCCTGGAAGCGGAATAGCGGGTACCACACCTCCATTTCCTGATACAGGTTGTCCACGAGAATCGCGATCTTCTTTTCAGCAAGGTCCATGTTCCTATGGTAGCCGCGTTGCGATACCCCGGTGTCGTTACCGAGCCTTCCGGCAAAGACTTTCTCCACCAGGTGTGACCCCATGCCGGCTTTCGCCGTACGCCAAGCCGTAGGGGCTCGCCAAGTCAACGCATCCCGGTGTGGCTCCCACCGCCGGGCTCATGTCTTCGGTCACCCGGGAAAACCCTCGGGTGCAACGAATTCGAACTTGCGCGAAGCCGTCGGAAGTTTGGTCTGGTCGCGCACCGGCGCCTGTTGCAGAATCCGATTCCCCAAGCGCTGAACCGAATGTCGTGCTAGCATGTCTCGCATGAATCCCTCACGCTGGCTCCCGTTCCTGCTGCTGGCGCTCGAACTGCGGCCTGTAGGCGCCGCAGATATGACTGTCAATCTTCGCTCGCGCATCGAAGCGTTCAAGGGCAGCGGTGAATGGAGCGAGGTGAGCCTGCAGCAAGCCTTGCCTCCAGAGAAGACAGCAGTCCTGATCTGCGACATGTGGGACAAACATTGGTGCAGCGGTGCCATGGAGCGGGTCAACGGCCTGGTGGCGAAGATGGCACCGTTCCTGGAATCAGCTCGCAAGCGAGGTATCCAGATCATTCACGCACCGTCCGAAGTGATGGCTTTCTACCAGGACGCGCCTCAGCGCAAACGCATTTTGGCCCTTGCCAAGATCGATCCGCCGACTCCGCTCAGTCTGCCCGATCCTCCACTGCCCATCGACGACAGAAGCGGCGGGTGCGACACGCCCGATCAGTTCTACAAAGCCTGGACGCGTGAACATCCCGGTTTACGCATCGACGCATCGGACGTGATCTCCGACAGTGGTACGGAGATTTACAGTTTCCTCCGAGACCGCAACATTCGTACCCTCCTGGTTATGGGTGTACACACGAACATGTGTGTGCTCAATCGAACGTTCGGCATCAAGAGAATGACCTCACTGGGTATTCACTGCATTCTGGTCCGGGACCTGACCGACGCCATGTACAATCCGAAAGATCCGCCCCATGTAAGTCACGACGCAGGCACGCAGTTGGTGATCGAATACATCGAGAAATATTGGTGCCCAACGACGACCAGTGCTGATCTTCAGCGGGCATTTGCTCACTAGACTGCTTCGACTATTCGCCAAACAAGGGCCGTGCGCCTGGGGCTGGATACGATACGCACGAGTCCGGCGGTGCTGTTCAGTGCGCGTTCCCGGCGCGGCGGCGCGAATGGACACGCCAACGCCGGCGGTCTCGGCGAGCGCGGCGGGAGTTGGCCGTTCGTCGTCGACGGCGCAAGCCGCTGAAGGGGCCCTACGCGCGATACCGCGCGGATCTTCGCCGGGGCCGCGTCAGTGCCCCTTGGTTGCTGGCTAGGCGGTAGCCGCTTTGGCCGCACGCACCGCGGCCCACCTCTTCTTAGTGGCGGCGATGATCCTTTTCATGCCCTCTTCGGTGATCCGGCGTTCGGGCTTTGCGGGCTCCGGCGTATAGCAACCAACCACGCCGGTATCGTTGCGAATGGCGCAGTGCGGTGGTAAAAGGGAGGTCAACGCCTATCTTGAGTGAGGCGGAGATTTGGATCGTGTTCTGTCCAAGATGCGGTGGTTCAATTTCGGATGATTCGTTTACTTGCCGCAGTTGCAAGACCAGCTTTCAAATCTGTGAAATTCCACCGGAACGTCAACCAGAGAAAACCACTCAACAGAGGGCACCGCAGCCCACTCAAGGGCTTCCGCAAGAGTTCAGCACACCCAAGGTCCTTCTGGGAGCCGTGGGCGTCATCTTGGCAGCGGTTTTTGTGTTGACACAAATGATCGTAATCTTCCGGTGGTTGCGGGGCTGGTTCTGGATCGGGTGACTAATGCGCGATCACTGACCGCCAGTTTCCGTTACGCTTTTTGCAGCGGCCGGGGCCGTCTTCTTCACAGCCGTTTTCTTCGCCGCCTTCCTGACCGGTGCTGCCTTCTTAGCCGCTTCTGCCTGTGGTGCCTTGACCGCAACTTTTTTGACAGCGGCTTTCTTCCGGGCAGGTGTCGATTTCTTTGCGGCTCGTTGCGCCTTCGCAGCTTCGGCCCGCTTCAAGGCCCAACGTTTCTTCGTAGCAGCGATGATCCTTGCCAAGCCTTCTTTGCTGATCCGGCGCTTCGGCTTTGTCGGTTCGGGTGTAGCCGGTTCAGATTCGCCCCGGATTTTGGCCCACCTTGCTTTTTGCGCCAGCGCCATCTTCCGGCGTGCAGCAGCGGAAACCTTGCGCTTCCTGGTGGGCGATCCCGGCGTGGCGGCAGGTTCGCCACCGGATAGCATCGCCCGGAGTTCGGCAATCTTACCGGCGATGCGCCGCTTCTGTTCCTCGAATCCGAGGATGGCGGCGGAGAGGACTTCGTTCGTGAATTCTCGTGTCGGCATGTCAGCCTTTCGCAACATTCACGGTAACGCATTCTGGCAGGCAGGAGTTCTCGGCAAGCGTGGCGGTAGTTGGCCGTTCGCCGTCGAGCCCGGCGGAAGCGGCGCGCCGTAGTTCGACGAGCTTCGCCGCGTCGGCTGCGTCGATGGCGCGCCGGCTTCAAGGGCACGCACCTAATTTCGTACGTGGCGTCGAGCGCGCCCGCGTCGGCCTTCCGCGGCGCCGGACGATGCCGCGCGGGCTCGCGGCACGGATGGATGCGCGGGTGCCGGAGTTCGCGGGGAGCGCGGCGGAGGGCGTTAACCGAACCTTCGCAGTAAGACGTTGATGCAGCCCGCGCGCCGATCTTCGCCGCGTGGATGGCGCCCTCGCAAATGTCAGCGGTGAACGCGATACGGCCAGTTGACATGATGCGGAGGCGCTACGCTGCTGCTCGTCATCATCGACGATGAAGATCCGGCCCGAAACCGCAGGCTGTCGAGGCGTCCGAAGCCTACGAGGGGTCCTTGGAATTCGTCAACACCGATTGACGAGGCCAACGCGAGAATTCCCTGTAAGCGGCAACGATTCTCTCGACCAAAACGGAGCCGAAATCCTCCAACAATTCGATGAACGTTTTCGTCCGCTCTGGCGTGCGCAGGCGGAGGAGCGCTACCAGCAGATTGGGATTTTCGAGTGCTTCAACCGCCTTCTCCACCGCGGCTACCGGAACGCTGGCATAGCCGAAGGCTCCATTGGAATTCCACGGACCCATTTGCCGCACAACCGGTCCGAATCGTGTTTCGAGACGCTTCAGCTCATCATCCGTCAAAACAATCGCTTCCATTTTGTTCTGTCCACGAGAACCTATGTTCCGGTTGCAGCCAGTTGTTCGATTCCCTTTGCAGACTTCCTTTGTTTGGTGCGGCGGATATGGACGCCGTGACGATCCTGCCAATGTTGTCCGGCGACGCTGACGATTCGGATTACTTCGTCTTCGTCAAACGGCTTCGCCAGCACGTCCCATGCTCCGAGATTCAGGGCTTCCGCCCACAACCGTTCATCTGCCAGCCGGGAAGTCACGATTAAGAGAGGGGGATCGGGAAGAAGCGAGATGTGGTCCAACATCTCCTCCCAAGTGCCCGATGTGATATCGCAATCGAACATTACGATTGGAATGGGTATCTCCCGCAACACCGAAAGGGCCGAAGCAACCGTGACGCTTGCGATAACGCTCCAGTCGGATCTGAAGATGCGCTCCAGAGAAGCGCAGTCTTCATCGTTGCGGCTGACGGATAGAACAACATTATTGAAAACGGTCTCAAGGCCGGGCGGCTTCTTCATACCGTTCCATCCTTTGGTTTGCGATCAGTTTCCGGTGAGACTACTCACTCTGCTCCATGCGGTGGCCGGCCTCTTCGAGGCCTTTGCTTTAAGGGACGACTTTTCGAGACGGGTGATCACTTCGTCAAGGCTCGCCACGCTCCTCGCGAAGTTCAGAATGTCCGCAGTTGAATCTGTCCCCGGCGACAGTAATCAGAATTTCCTTAAGAGACAACTAGGATAAATCTTATATGTAGGCCGATGAAACTAGGCTAGTGCCTAGGTAAGTTGGTTCAGCCGCCACTACAGCGAAATTACTACCCTGTCTGGACTGGTATCAGAGAATATGGTCGCACGCCCCCAGCGGGCGGCCGGGCGGCGGCCTTGCACTACTGGGTTCGCTCCCCAGGGAGGAATCGCGCCCGCGGCTTGCAAGATTCCGGCGCGCGGGGCGCGCAAAACCACGCCCTAATCGCCGCCCACCCCGTTCAAGCGAGGGGCGCGTCGATTGTACGCCTTTTGGCGGCTCGACGCCGGCTCAAGTTCTCGGCGACGCAGCGGCAGTTGACCACTCGCCGTCGAGCCTGGTGGAAACGGCTAACGTAGCTCCGCCGCGCCGCAGCTCTTCGATCCTCGCCGCCCCGCCGCGTTGATGGCGCGCCGCGTTGCGCCCGAGCGTGCCCGCGCCGGCCTTCCGGCGGCGGCACGGATGGACGCGGCAGCGCCGGACTTCTCGGCGGGCGTGGCGGGAGCCGATCGTTCGCCACCGAGCCAACCGAAGCGGGTAAGCGAGTCGGCTGTGGCTTTTCGCCGCGCCCGACGCGTCGAGGGGGCCAAACAGCAGGTCTTCAGAGGATACAAGATGAACGCTTCAACGACTTGCAAATGTTTGGGCCCGTTTTACCGGATCGTACCAGGACAGGGCACGGGGAGAGACCACCATTCCTTTCAGCCTTGAACGTCCCTGTGAATCTCGCTATTCTCTTCCGGGGCGGCCTCGCGGCACGAAACCGCTTGCCCAACCGTCGCCGCCTAAGAAGGAACCCATGACATCCAACGCCAACCGCCGCCAGTTTCTGGGGAGCGCCGCCGCCGCAGCGGCCTTCTCCATCGTTCCCAGACACGTCTTGGGAGGGCCGGGCGTGGTTGCCCCCAGCGACAAGATCAACCTGGCCTGCGTCGGCACCGGCACCGAGGGCCTCCGCGAAATGCCCGTTCTGCTGGCTTCCGAGGATATCCGGATCACCGCCGTTTGCGATCCGAACCGAGACCCGGTCGGGTACCGCGACTGGAGCCGGGACGGCCTGCTGACCGGCCTCCGCCGCGCGCTGCGCGATCCCAATTGGCGCGCCGGAACCGAGGGCGTGATTCCCGGCGGGCGCGAGGTGGGCCGCGCTTTCGTGGAAGCCTACTACGCCGGCCAGAGCCCCTCCGGCCAATACAAGGGCTGCGCCGCCTACGCCGACGTGCGCGAGATGCTGGAAAAGGAAAAGGGCATCGATGCCGTCAAGATCATGACCCCCGACCATCTCCACGGGGTGATTGCCATGGCGGCCATGAAACGCGGCAAGCACGTCGTCACGCACAAGCCCATCGCCAATCGCCTGAAGGAGGCGCAACTGGTCATCGAAACCGCGCGCAAGACCGGCGTCTCCACCCACTTCATGCCCTGGGACAGCAACGGCGACATGGCCCCCGTGATGGTGTGGATCAACCGCGGCGCCATCGGCACCCTGCGCGAGGTTCACAACTGGTCCAACCGCCCGGTCTGGCCGCAGTATGCCACCATCCCCACCGACCGGCCGCCCGTGCCGCCGGGCTTCGACTGGGATCTGTGGCTCGGCCCCGAAGCCGACCGCCCCTACCACCCCGATTACACCCACATGGTGTTCCGCGGCTGGTACGATTTCGGCGGCGGCTCCATGGCCGATATGGGGCACTACAGCCTCTGGACCGTGTTCAACGCGCTGGAGCTTTCCGGGCCGGTCAGCATCGACCCCATGGCGACCCACGCCTGCATGCTGAAGGACGGCGTCTCCACCACCATCCGCAACGACTTCTCGTTCCCGCTCGCCGGCGTGGTCCGTTTCAAGTATCCGGCCAGCGGGCGGCGCGGGCCCGTCGACCTCATCTGGTACGACGGCGGCATTCATCCGCCCACGCCCGCGGAGCTGGACCGGAAGGGCCAGGAACTGGCGCGCGAAGGCATGATGTTCGTCGGCGACAAGGGCAAGATCCTCGCCGGGTTCAACGTGGAAAACCCGCGCCTGATCTCCGCGCGCCGCGCCAAAGGCGTCCAGGCGCCGCCCCAGCCCGCGCCCGCCGCGAACGCCGGACCCCGACCGCCCCGGCTGTCGCCCGGGCTGAAGCAGTGGGTCTCGGCGTGCCGCGGCGACAAACAGCACTCGCCCGGTAGCTTCCTCAACGCCGGCCCCATTTCGGAGGCTGCCAACCTCTACGCGATAGCGCTGCGAGCCGGCAAACGGCTGCTCTACGAGCCCAAAACCGGGACCATCACCAACCTCCCCGAGGCCAACCAGTATCTCTCACGCGAGTACCGCCAGGGGTGGGACCCGCAAACCATCTGAACGGTTCATGGAGAAAGCGTCATGCATCTTTCGAGAAGAGAGTTCCTCGCCGCCGGTGCCACCGGCGCCGTGGCCGCCGGCCCGCTCATGGCCGACCCGCTGGGCATGCCCATCGGAACCCAGACCTGGCCCATCCGCGATGCCATTGGCAAAGACTTCCCAGGCACGCTGAAACAAATCGCCGCCATGGGCTACAAGACCATCGAAATGTGCTCCCCGCCCAGTTACAAGGAGGGCTTCGGCGCGCTCACCGGCATGTCCGCGGCTGCAATGAAGAAGACCATTGAGGCCGCCGGCCTGCGCTGCGAAAGCTGCCACTACCAGTTCAAGGAGATGAAGGAAAGCCTGGACGAGCGCATCGCCTTCGCCAGGGAACTCGGCCTGAAGCAAATGATCTGCTCCACCTTCGGCCTGCCCAACACCGCCAAAATGGCGGACTGGGCGAAAGCCGCCGGCGAACTCAACAAGATCGGCGAGAAGATCGCCAAGGCGGGCCTCCAGGCCGGCTTCCACAACCACGACTTCGAGTTTCAGAAGATCGCGAACGAGTTGGTCTATGACAGGCTGATGGCCGAGTTCGATCCCAAGCTGGTCAGGATGCAGTTCCAGGTGGCCGTGGTCAGGATCGGCTACCAAGCCGCCACCTACCTGAAAAAATACCCCGGCCGCTTCATTTCCATGCACCTTTCCGACTGGTCGGCCGAGACCAAGAAGCAAGCTGCCGTAGGCTCGGGCTCAGTGGACTGGAAGGGGCTGTTCGCCGCTGCCAGCGCGGGAGGCGTCAAGAACTACTTCGTCGAAATGGATCTGGAGTTCATGAAGCCCAGCTACGATTACCTGCACAGCCTAAAGTGACGTGCCGGCACGAAATCCGCGAGGCTGCTGTAATACTCTCCGCGGGGTCCACGGCAACTCTCCGGCTGGCAGAGCCCATCGCTGGCCCAAGAGCGGGTCTTGTTTCCGATCCAGGATGGGGGCTCGTCTGGCGGGTATATGATTTAAGTGAAAGTCTTGCCGGCCCCGTCGATAGGGCGCGGCTTCCTGCAGGAGGAGCGATGGGCGGGTGGGTCTTCCGCAAATCAGTTTCTCGCGCTGTCTTGAAAGTCTTCCCAAGCTTCCAACAGGCGCGCACCCCGAGCATGTCCTGCTCACGAAGCGCGGCCTGATTCGCGGAGAGGTGGGCCGTGGGACCTTTGTCATGGAGTCGCCCAAGGATGTTCAGGCATTGGCGGGGAAGTCGTTTCCGTGGTCGCTAACGGACTCGTTGCAGCAGGTCTCGCCCGTCCCCTGGCGCCGGCGCGCTCTGATGGGCTTGGGCGGCAGGCTGCGACGGATGTATGCCCACGCCATGGATTGCAGCACGGGGCGTCCGGACCCGGGGCTGTTGCCGGTGGAAGTCATTCGCCGCGCGTGGAGCGCCGCCGTCCAAGGAATCACGGCTTCCGACCTTCAATACGCCAGTCAGGAGGCAATCGAGCCTCTGGCCTGCCAACTGATAGCCCTGCTCGAATCGGACGCAATTCCGGCACGGGTGCAAGACCTGATGGTGGGTTCTTCGGCGCAGCAGTTCATGTTGCTGGCCTGCGAAATGTTAGCGGCGAGATGGGGGAGCGAGTCCGCGACAATTGCCGTTGAGGAGCCCGGTTACCCGACGATGATGGACACATTCGAACGCGCTGGGGCGAGACTCATCGGCATGGCGACTGATGATTCGGGTGTGACTGCGGAATCCCTGGATGCTGCCTTGCGGAACGGCGCCAAGGCGGCTGTCTTCACGCCGCGGGCACACAATCCTACCGGTGCCTCGTGGTCGCGGGAGCGAAGAACCGCGCTGGCCGATGTGCTAGCCGCGCATCCGGATGTCGTGGCGATTGAAGACGATCAGTTCGGAGGAATTGCCAACACTCCCGCAAGCTCGATGCTGTCCGACGCGCGCATGGAATCGCGGACGCTATATATACGATCCTTCTCCAAGGCGATCGCGCCCGATCTACGCATCGCGGCTGCGGTAGCCCGGCCGGTGATCCGGGAGTGGATCAATAACGCCAAGAGTTTCGCGGACGGGTGGACTTCTCGTCTTTTGCAGCGAGTACTGGCTGCGATACTGCAGGACGACGAATTGGGCGAAGCTCTGAATCTGGCCCGGCAGGCTTACAACCAACGCCGGGAGAGGGCGGCGGAAGCGGTGAACAGGATTCTGATCCCGCTAGACGGCGGCACGTGGTGCGGACCCGACGGGCTGAACCTGTGGGTGAATCTGCCGCCGGGTGTGGACGCCAAGGACGCAGTGGAAAGAAGCGCCGCAGCTGGAGTCCGCGTAGCGGACGGAGAACCTTTTTTCGTGAGGCCGGGCCATCACAATGTCGTCAGGCTCAATGCTGGCTCCGTCCCTACCGAGGCAGCCGCGGAGGCCGGCAGACTCCTGGCCGAATCGGTTGCGAACTGTGGCTGGTCGAAAATGGGCCCCATTCACGTCTGAAGTAGCAGACCGGCACCGTCCATCCGCTCCGGCTGCGCTCAGAGCAAAGGCCTCAAAATGTCCCTCAATGTCCCTCGGTTTTGAAAGGGAGAGGGGCCGAGGAGTCAAATCCGCTGGTTAAACGAACCAAGAAGCCGACGCGTCACGCCCGTAGTCGCGCTTCTCGGACGCGGCGCCGGCGCGCCCGCGTCAGCCTTCCCGCGGCGCCAGATGATGCCGCGCTAACGTCGCCAAGCCGGGCGAGACTGTCTCTTCCGACGCCATTACCGTGGTGCTGAATTTGATGACGAGGGTGAAGAGATGACCGGTCTGCCGGGCGGGCATGGCTGAAGAGCACCCCCAAACGGTGGTTTTCAGCCAGGGCTTCACGCTCGCTATGGCCTAAGTTATTTGATTTCAAATCGTTGCCATTGGCACGTGGTTTGCAGATTATAAAGTCAGAAGTATTGGAGGTCCTTATGAATTGGACAGTGCACACGATGCCGTTCAAATCGGCGATGCCGGCGCTTGCTCTTGGCGCCCTGATGTTGCTTGGTCCTACGACTGCATTAGCGCAGCGCGGCGGCGGGGGACGCGATGGACACTCTGGCGGCAGTTTTTCCGGCCGTTCGTTCTCAGGCGGCGGTGGACGCAGCTATTCGGCCCCGTCCTACGCGGGCCGTAGCTATTCCAGCGGTGCGCGCAGCTATGCCACTCCCTACGCGGGCCGTAGCTATGGTGCGCGCAGCTATTCGGCCCCCTACGCGGGCCGCGGCTACGGCGGCGGATACTACGGTGGAGGAGGCGGTTACTACCCTGGCCAGTTCTACGGAGGCCGAGGCTACTACTACGGCGGACGCTTCTGGGCTCGTCCCTACTTTGGCGTCGGGATCGGCATCCCGTTCGGCTGGGGGTACAATTCGAGTGCCGGTTGTGGCTACTATGACGGATACGGCTATTGGCAGCCGGCTCCTTGCTATCCGAACCTCTACTCCGGTTACTGATCGAGTCGCTATCTGACGAATCGACGAGCGCGCGAGCGGCGAGGCTGCTCGCGCGTTTCCTTTATCTGGGTGGTTGGATCAAAGCTTGAGGAATTGCTTCACTGCCGGCTGAGAGGACATCTCTACTGCCCTCTTCCCGGCCAGCTCTGGTCTCGAAGCCTGGCATCGAGGAACGATGGCCGTCAGGAAGTTATCCACTTGGACGTACGGTCGCCTTATGTCGGTTAAGTTCCCTCAGTTGCTGTGTTCAACGGCACGCCGCCGCGCGCGCTTCGCGGACGCAGCTCCCGGGCGCGCCCGCGCCGGAGTTCTCGGCAAAGGCGGAGGAGGTTGACCACGAGCCGTCGGCAGAGGAGCCCGACGCGTTGTGAACACCTGTACGTTGAACGTTCGCGGTAGTATAGTGACCGCAGGGCAAATGCACCCTTGGGGCGTCCTGGCGACTGTGATCCTGGCAGTTCACCTAACCTGGATCGTCTGGGTGATCTTCGGCTGGTTGGTTGCCCGAAACCGGCCGGTGCTGCGGTGGTTGCATTTCGCCTCCCTGATCTACGGCATTTTCATTGAGACCGCACCCTGGCCCTGTCCTTTGACCCTGCTCGAACAGTGGCTCGAATCGAAGGGCGGCGCTGCAGTATATCGGGAGCCATTCTTGATTCACTACCTGGAAGCACTCGTATACCCCGATGTGCCAGAGCGAGTGCTGGTTTCCGTGGCGGTGGCTGTGTGCCGGCTGTGTGCCTGGTCAACCTGTACCTTCACGCAAAGGGGTTTCTACAGCGGTAGGACGGTGCCGCTTGCGCCCCGGGAGGGGCGCTCCGGCGCCATCGTTGTCGGCGAGCGGAGCGGCATCTGATCGTTCGCCGTCGAATCGCGACGGAAGCGGGTGGTGGGTGGTAAAGCGCGATGCGTTGTAGCTCGCCGATCTTCGCCGCTTCCGCCGCGTCGATGGCGCGGCGCGTTCAAGCGCGCGCCGGCACGCGCACTTCCGGATGAGACACTCGTGCGCGCCCGCGTCGGCCTGCCAGGTGAGCCACACGAGCCGCGCTGGCTCCGCGCGCATACAGCCCTGCCAGTCGGCATTGGCTTCGTTCCGTCAGGCACCCACGAGAATGCGATGAACTATCTCGGCGTTTTCGCGGATCTCGTCCTTGAATCGGGGGAACATGCCTACGTAAACCCCGTCGGTGGGCTTGATGCTTTCGAAAGCCGTGCGGAAGGCCTGTTCGACGCCGCGATCGGGGACCCGCCCGGCGGCCAAGATCTTGAAGGCGAAGCAGGGTTTCTTGCTCTGCCGGAGAACCTTATACATGCGCGGCGGATCGCTCTTCATGTAGATGTCGTTGGGCATCTCCATCATCTCGCCGTTGAGCACCTTCTTCCATTCGTCCACGGTGCGCCGCCGGTTGTACACGCAGCCGGAAAAGAAATCGATGTCCCAGTTCTCCGACTCCACCTGCGCGACGACTTCCGGGATGTGCGTGCCCACTCCGACCATCACTCCCAAATCTCGCGCTTTCTTGCACCACTCCTTAACGCTTCCCATTTCCCCGTTCTGATAGGCAGTATCGACCACTTCACCCTGCCTTTGCAGTGCCAGGGGCTGGAGGGTCTTCACCAGCATTTCCGAATCGACGCCGGCAGTCACCTGGATGATCAGGTGCATCTTGCCGCCCTCGGCTACGAACCGCTGAAGGTCTTGCGGCCCCCTGTCCAGGTGGACATAGTTAAGAGCATTGATGCCGAAGCGGTTGGCCTGGTGCATCACGTCGCAGACTTTATCCTGGGTGTACCACTCCTTCATGACCGAGCCGAAGTTGTTGTTGTAGTGAGCAAAGCCGTAGAAGGGGTTGACGCCCAGGACCATCCGGCTGATTTCCACGCCGCCGAATTTCATTCTGGGAACCTGGATCTGCGCGGCGGGCGTAAGCGGCCCGGACCGCTGCGCCGGAGTTTGCGGAGCGCCGGGAGGCATGTTGGTTTGCGCCGCGCCGGATTGCGCTTCCAATACGGATGGGACGCCTGTAAGACCGGCAGCTAGTGCCGCGCTGGACTGTAGAAAATTTCTGCGCGAATTCGACATGAAGACGACCTCCACGACCTATTAATCCATTCAGATTGAACATATAGGATCTCATGGTTCGTTTCAATGGGACCGAGTCCCGCAGGCGCTGTAGCCCCCGATCTTCGCCGCGTCCGCCGCGTCGATGACCCTTTCTTACAGGCTAGGCGGTAGCCGCTCTGGCCACACGTATTGCGGCCCACCTCTTTTTGGTGGCGGCGATGATCGCCTTCCTGCCAGCCGCCGACAGTCTGCGTTTGGGCTTGGGAGTTGCCGGTGGCGCTGGCGTATCCGCCTTCTTAGCTCCCGCCCATCTCTTTCGCTGCGCTTCGGCTATCGCCCGCCAGGAGATTACCGAGGAACGGAAGAAGGGGACCGCGTGAATCGCTCGTTGCCGGCGGGAGATTGCGACTAGAGACGACGCCCGGCAATTCGATCGATCAGCGCGAAGTGATGGAGCGCATCCGGTTGGGCAACGAGACGTTCGAGCTAAGAGAAATGCCGTTCGACCGATTCAACTTTCGAACGGAAGCATCGAATCTGGCGGAGGAGGGCATCACGGTGGTCGAGATTCAGCAGAACTTTCTGCACCTGAGTCACCCAACTAAGTTCCTCTTGAGCGCGTATGTCGATCAGAAGATTCGCCACGGAAACAATCCCGTGTTGAACTGGATGGCGAGCTGCATGCAAATCCGATATGACAATAAGGATAACGTACAGCCGACGAAGCCCCATCGCGGGAGGTCGGCGAAGAGGATCGACGGCATCTCGGCGATTGTGACGGCGCTGGCCCGAGCGACATTGTATGCCGAACATGAGAGTGTGTACGAGAAGCGCGGAATCATATTCTTCTGAAAGCGAACCGCGCGGCGGATGGCAGGACGGCGGGATTTCACAAAGCAGAACCGCCGCCAGATCGTTGAACCCGGCGGCGGCGTGGGAAGAAGGCTGGCGAGGAAGTACTACTTGGCGATTCGTCGGTAGAAGCGCTCGCCGGCTTCGTTCTTCGCGGATTCGACTTTGATGCCGTGCTTCTTGCCGGCGGTGGAAATGAAGCCCCGGACGCTGTGGGGTTGCCAGGCGACCGCTTTCATGATCTCGGCGAGAGTGGCGCCCTTGGCCCGGCCGATCAGTTCCAGGATCTTGGCTCCCTTGCTCTCGGCGCGCGGGGCGGTAGTCTTTTTCGCGGGGGCGCGCTTGGCGGTTTTCTTTGCGGCCTTGGCCACCTTCTTGGGTGTGGTGGCTTTGGGCTTGCCGCCCTTGGCGCTTTTCTGGCTCTTGGGCGCGCCCTTCTTTTGGCTGGCAGCCTTCTTCGAGGAGGCCCCGTCCGGCGCGACGGTGGCGCCCTGTTCGGCAACGGCGGCGGCGGTGTCGGTGGTGGCTACGTTCTCGGTAGTCATTTTCGTCTAATCTCCTTCTGCCGTAGTTACTACGGTGACCACATTCATCACTCCGCTTGGGCGCACAAGCAAGTGGTTTCTGCGGGAATCGTGTTTTCTGTTTTCTCTCGGCGTCCGGCCTGCGCCGCCATGCCCGGTGAA
>Ga0187888_1001230_pt1 | contig 24831 bp, 21 predicted proteins | sample June2016WEW_7_40_FD_132987 | JGI IMG/M metagenome (GOLD analysis project Ga0187888, IMG submission 132987) | Peatland microbial communities from SPRUCE experiment site at the Marcell Experimental Forest, Minnesota, USA - June2016WEW_7_40 | ecosystem: Environmental > Terrestrial > Soil > Wetlands...
ACCACCACAGAAGCACCGCACAAATCGAGTCTTCAAGAGTCTGCATAAGCCTCTCACCTACTTGGGAGTGGAACGCACACTGTACTACTTCGTCTGCGTTGGCGCGGTGGGGGCCTTCAATCTCTTCAATTCCATCCTGGCAGGCATCGCTGTCTTCATTGGCGGTTTCGCCTTCGGGCATTGGGTAACGAACAGCGATCCTGCGTTCCTCCGAATCCTGGCAAAGTCCGAACGCTACAAGCTGCGCTATGACGCGGCCAAGCAGCAAATCCCCCGTGTGGAGGTGGTCTGATGCTGCGTCTCGACAAGGTCGTCAAACCGTGGAAAGAGAGTGCATGTCTCAACGACCACATCAACCTGTACGGCTTCTGGAATGAGACGGCTTTCCTCACCAAGAGCGGGGATCTAGGAATGGTGCTCAGTATCCCCGGCGTGGACTACGAAAGTCTGGACCGCTCCGAACAGGAATATGCGGTCAAGCGGCTGGAGGCAGCGCTCAAAGCGTTTGGCCCAGGGTTCCATGTTTACCAATACCTCTTCAAATCGAACTGCCCGGACATACCCTTCGCAAAATATGACGATCCGATTGTGGAAGCAGCGATCGAACAACGGCGAAAGTTCTTTGAAGCAAAGCGCGGTCATCTTTATCAGGTTGAAATCTTCTACTGCATTCTGCTCGAAGGCGCCAGGTCGAAGACCGGCGTGGGGGCGGCAATCGCTCGAATCTTGCGCGATCCCGCGGGCGCGGTTGGCGAACTAAAAGTGCAGTTCACCAATGACAGCATGAAAACGCTATTGCGTACGCATATTGAGCACGATCTTCGACGGCTCGACCAGAGCGTGCAGGCATTCGCTCGGCAGCTTGCTGACTTCATGCAAATCGAGGTCTTGGATCGGCAGGGGCAGTTCACATTTTTCCGCCGCTTGCTGAATTATGACGACTGCCGTGTTGCGGGCAGGCCGCAGTCCACGCAGTTTCTCGACTATCAGGTGGTCAACTCCAACATCGAAGCCGAACGCGACCACCTGCGCGTCGGCGATCACATTGTCCGTGTCCTCACCATGAAGGAGGCCGTCACCGAAACACGGCCCCTGGCGCTCGATGCGCTGCTGAAGATCCCGGCCAACTTCCGTGTCGTAACGGAGTGGACGCCGCTCCCGGCGGACAAGGCGCGCAAAGAAGTCAACAAGCGTCGCCGCCACTTCAATATGTCAAAGACCGGGTTTGTCTCTCAGATGGGCAACGACGCCACGAAGACGAACCCGCGCGATGTGCTGGTGGACGAGTCCAAGCAGGCTGACATTGAAAACCTTGGCGACTGCCTGCGCGCCCTGGGCGACGGCCAATCGCTCGGCGATTTTTCGCTCACGATTGTGCTTTATGGACGGTCACGAATGGAGCTCGATCAGCTCGTGGCCGAGTTTACTGGCGTCTTCACCAACGCGGACGGCAATCTTTTTGCGGAAACCTACAACCAGCTCAACGCCTATTTCGCCACCGTGCCGGGCAACTATGCGCTAAACCTCCGCAAGCTGTATCTGCTGAACACAAACTACGCCGACCTGTCTTTTCTGTTCACGATCCTTCCCGGCGAGAAGACGAACGCCTATCTCGGTACCGAGTACCTGGCTGTGCTCGAAACCGACAACAGCACGCCATACTTTCTGAACCTGCATAACGGCGAAGTTGCGCACACGCTCATTCTCGGGATGACCGGGAGTGGCAAATCGTTCCTCCGCAAATATGCTCCCCAGCGCCTGCTACCAAAGCAAATGGAATTGTGGCTGTCCGCCTGAGTTGTCGGCTTGAAAACAACAATGGAGACGGCCCCACTTGACTGTTTTATAGTCCAAGAATTTCGATGACCCCGCTTTCCGGCACGCATCAGGTCAGCCAGAACTATAATTAAAGCGATAGTCAGAAGTTGAGGAGCCGTGTTCATGGCCAGCAAGAAAGTGCTAGGAACGATCGCCTCAAGAATAGCCGATTACCGTAAAGGCGAGATCAGCGCCCCTGATGCAGATCATGTCAACTCCTGGATATCGCAGTTTGACCCTGAGGTCCAGGATTCCATCTTGCGGGAAGTCGACCACGTGCTCGAACGGACATATGTAACGCGACCCGAAGTGAACAATTTCCTGAAGGAGCTTTCCAGTCATAAGGAGCTCACGAAAGGCAATCCTAAGAAGTTCTGGAAAGAAACAAGCATCCTCAATATCCAGCAATCTGGGTCGAGTCAGAAAGAAATGCTTCAAGTCTTTGGGGAGATCCTTGAGAAGGAACATGGGGTGGGCATCGACGCCGGGCCGGAAAACAGCAATGTGGCAGTCTACATCGACGATGTCGTTTTTAGCGGAGGGCACGTTCGGGGAGATCTGGTTGAATGGGTGAAACAAAAGGCTCCAAAGAAGGTCCTCATCTACATTATTGTCATGGCGTACCACTTGGGTGGCCAGTGGTTCGCAGAGCAGGAGATTGCGAAAGCGGCGAAAAGTGTCCGCAAGGACGTGAAGGTGCAGTGGTGTCGCATACACGAGTTTGAAGATCGAAAGGCCTACCTCAACGAAAGCGATGTGCTCCGCCCTGTTCAAATTCCTGACCACAAACTAACGAAGGCCTACGCTAAGGGGCTAGCTGATCAAGGTTTCCCCCCGATCCTCCGAAGACCCGGTGATATTGGGCGTGCAAAGCTCTATTCGGGGGAAGCGGGGAGAAATATACTTGAGCAGCAGTTTCTGATCAAGGGCACCGAGATCAGGCAACAATCCCCATTTCTAAATCAATACCAGCGTCCGCTGGGTAACATGGTGTTGAGAACTTTGGGTTTCGGTGCAATGATCGTGACCTTTCGGAACTGCGCTAATAACTGTCCACTGGCTTTATGGGCGGGCGATCCGTGGTATCCATTGTTTCCGCGAAAGACGAACCGATGAACGGTCCCTTGAAGCAGCGCACGTATACACCCACTGAGGTCGTCGTTTTTCGGAAGACGAACGAGACCTTTGGCGGGTTGTCCAACATGGCACCCGGTTTTCCCGTGATCGTTAATCAGGTTAGATTCATGACGAGTGAAGCCCTGTACCAGTGCTGCCGCTATCCGGATGCACCCGAAGTTCAAAAACTGATCGCATCCCAGTCCAGTCCGATGACGGCCAAGATGAAAAGCAAGAGGTACCGTGATGCTACTCGTGCCGATTGGGACAACATAAGGGTTCGGGTGATGCGCTGGTGCCTTAGAGTGAAGCTCGCTGAGAATCTGACCACATTCGGACAATTGCTCCTTTCGACAGGTGACAAACCAATCGTCGAGCATTCCGCGAAGGATCAATTCTGGGGAGCAAAGGCGCAAGATGGAGAGGCCTTAACAGGGGTCAATGTATTGGGACGATTACTGATGGAGTTGCGCGAGCAATTGCGATCATCGCCTAACGATTTTCAGGAGATACCGCCCCCACAAATACCGAATTTCCTCTTGTTCGGCCGACCTGTCGGAGTGATCACCGCGCGAGACGCCCAGCCTAACAGTCCAGGAGCCAGCAATGAACATTCGGATCAAGAACTTCCGCGTCGTAAAGTCGAGATCTCTGGAACCCTTGGTCGAACCGATTGGGACAACCTGATGCAATTGCTGGCCGCATCGAAGTTATCGCCGGATAAGGCGTTACTCAACATTGAACTGCTCTTCTCTCCTGAGGCTGCCGACAATCCGAGAATGAACATGTTGGCTGAAATGGCGCGGAGGTTTGGAATCCACTTTAGGGTTTTGTAGGCCCTACGAGAGTTACGAGGTTGTCTCTTGTGCAAATTCGCCTACCTGCATTGCGCTGAGGATTCCTGCCCTGATCCTGAGCGGCCGCTTGCGGCCTACCGAGCCCGAATGCCGCACTCCCGGCCATAATAGAGAAGTTGTCCCAGCCGTGGACCATCGCCAAGCAGTGTAGCCAGATCCGCTCCGAATCGCAAAGCAGGCAAGGATCCCGGAGAGTTGATGTCTGTCGAGATCGGGGTGGCCCCATTGCGAATGAATTACGCACATCTGCGGCAGGCGACGCGAACCATACCGAAGACATGGCCGGCCACTGCCACAATCGGTGCAGGATCCGGTATGTCGTCAGCCGTTCGGACAGTCAGGCCGATGTCGATGTATGGCCCGCTCGTAGCGCCGCATGATGCTTTTGCCGGCGCCAGGCGGACCTAGAAACAAGGCGTCACAGCTCATCACATTCACTGTATGTAATGAGACAATGCACAAATAACAGTCCCCCCAGAAAACACCTCCTCACTCAATCATCAGCAATCTACACGGCGTTGGGTCGATGTTGACTTGCAGGGCGCGAGCCAAGCTGGTGAACGACGAGATCGCCTGACCCGGCGAAAGGTTTGGCAGTCTGTTCCATAGCGAGTCGTCAATTCCACCTATGGATTTCTTCAAGCGAGTCACCACGGCTGAGTCTCCGATCTTGTGGAGGATCCAGTTGTTAATGAGCCCAAGGACCTCATCGGGAAGATGCTGTGGAAGTTGAGAAATGAATACCATGCCAAGCCAACGCTTTCTGCCGCGCCGGGCTATCCTTGCCACCTGCTGGAAAAGCGTAGACATCTGCTTAATTCGCTCTGTTGATAGAAACTCATGTGCTTCTTCAATGAAGACCATGGTCGGATTCGGATTTGTTTTGGCAGCGACCGCCGCCTGATAGTTCACGTCCTGCTGTCTCTGAATCCCTTTCAGAATTTGGGCGATCACTATATTACGTACTTGCGGTGAGTCCATATCGCTCAAATCGATCATGGAAACACGACCCTTTTGGAGCATCTCTTCATAGTTGATTGCGTTCGCAGCAGGGTTGTCGAAAATCTTGAACCTGTGCAATCGCCAGAGCTTCGCAAGCAAAGCCCGCCAACTGACATCGCTGTCCGAGTTTGCAAGTTGCACTCGTTTCCGAACATCAGGAAGTTTATTCTTGAAAACGTCGTTGAATACCTTTGGGTCGCCAGAGGCTTGGGATACTTCGTGCAGAAACACGCCAGCGATGTCGATCATGTGCGATAGCTTCATGCGCGGATAACCGGTTTCCAGTTCATCTAGCGCCAATGCCTGCCTTTCATCCTCGTCGTTCTTTGGGGTAGGGAAGACGCCGAACTGCCGGAGCAGCTGCCGACACACATTGTATGCAGTGAAATATCTTGTTTCCTGTGCAGATGTGAATTCGAGAAGTTCGTTGAATGCGTACGGAGACATCTCTGAGAAATCTAACCGGAATGCAGTCACGCTTGGATGGTTTTCGTTAGCGGTCTCTCTGCCAACGAGGTGATAGATGTGGGTATTCTCCACACCTGCCGGCGACATTCCACGCCGCTCAAGCGCCTTAAGCATTCGGTCATCCGCTGTCGGCTCGTTGATTGCTGCGTACTCGCCCTCGGTATCCAGTAGGACAACGGATGTTCCAACTTTTTGGAGCTGACTGATGAGCCCCGACACGGTCGTAGATTTCCCGCCACCGGTCGTTCCTAGAATTCCCAAGTGACGTGGCAGCACTGATTTCTTGCCTGAAGGAATACTCACATCGATATTTTCTTGGTCAAATGCAACGCCCAACCTAATGTCACCAGCAACCCGCAGGACCTCCCCAGCTTCCTCGGGTCCGAGAACAAACACAGGACTGTTGGGCAATGGACGCCGACGCGGAGGAATGAAGCTGCCATCCTCAAGTTGCTCGCTCATCAGCTGGACGTGAACCCGGCCGTGGTACTTCGGCATTAGAATGCCTTGGTTAACCGTCACTGAAACGATAATCGGCGAGTCCGCTCGCAAACCATCTGGCTCCGCGAATGGTCCCTCAACTACGACGCCCAAATACGTTCGCTTGTCACGAACACTCTTGATTCGAACGAGAGATTGCCTGGGCATGTCTTTCAGCTGCCCATTAGGCAATAGCACGATAACCGTGTCGTCTTTACTCGTTGGTGAATCGAACATCGTCCTGCCAATAGATCCTTCGTAGTCCGCAGGCAGTTTCCACTCGCCAACCTCGCCGATTGTCTCTTCCATCTCACGAAGAGCAGCATCCGGAACAGAGTGCACGGCAGCAGCTGTGCTACCCACGTTACCCCCGGATTTCACTTCCGTCTCAGGCTCCATACAGTTCACCTCGATTAGCGACGCGTTTGACGCTCGCTGAGATATCGAAACGGTTCACCACTATCGGCGTACACGAGCTGTGCCGGTGCGGTAAGAGACTCGGCTCCAAATACCGAACCACAAACCCTATCAGCCAAATCGATTAGCATCGGAAACCCACGATGCTCCTGCAGTGTGCTATCAGCCATCGCAATCAGTGCTGCTTCGTGGACGTGTTCCGCGTGGGCATAGAAGATGTACGCGGGTGCCATTGACGAAGCCCGATAGGTACCCACCACAATCTGAGACCCAACATCTTTTGCGAATTGTTCGACCGGCTTTCTTAACTCCTTCCACTCGCCGGTAAAGTGGCCACGATCAACAATTCGCTGGAGAGAGTCTTGCATTGTGTCAACAACCGCATACTGAAGCGGGCGCAAAGCGTTGCCAATGGTAAGTAGCATGCGGGCACCAGGTCCACTTGGCACAAAGACAAACTTCTTATGCCCAACTACCTCTTCGAGAAGACCCAAACTCTGCTTCAACAGTTCCGGCATCCCCGACCCGGTGATGAGTTCGTAGGGGGCTGGGTTTCCGTGTCCCATGCGCCATTGTGCCTTCGACTTCTTCAGAAGTACGGCACGCTCCGCGTAAGCCATAATTGCGCGCTTTCCAAGAGTACTCAGGTGGTCCTTTTTACTGGCAGCATCGAAACCTGCTCGATCTTTTCGCTTTTCCAGCAGTTCCAGGGCTTCATTTACTGGATCAAGACCGCCCACGCGTAGATCGCGCCGAAATAGGCGATGCACCCAAGTACCTTGATCACCCTGGTACGAGACAAGCGACACTCCAATTTGAAATATCGTGACCGGCAGAGTGTCATGTGACACGCTCGTGGCGTCGCACGCCTCGACTGCTCCATTAAATAGAAGACCGCCATGCACTCGCTTCACTTGTTGCACTGTCGCTTGGTAAACTCCAGCTTCGGCCGGCCTGTCGGGTCTCGTCCGAAGCAGTGGAAAAATATTTTCCCGAACGCGTTCGCGGATTCTGTTCTCTTGCTTGACCGCTTCGTTTATCTCTTCTTCCAGTCGACCATAAAGGGCGGCGAGGTTTTCACCCGGCTGCCAGGTGTCCAAATCCAGTGTGCTGGTGAGAGATTCCCCGTAGGCGGATTCGAATTCATTGGTGGCGATTGCAATCTCGGCGTCTACCGGGCGAAGGTCCGCCGCATCCGTTTCCGCGCCGCGATTTTCTAACGCTGGCTCTTCCACGACTTCACCTCGAAAGCTCGCCACCTCAGCAACACCCCCCTGTGAGATTGTTCCTGCCGCAGCGGCAGAGTTCGACAACTTTTTCGGGCCGCGGGTATAAATCTGCTAAGTTATTAATGGGGAAGGACTTACGCCTGCGGCAGGAAGTAGGGGACAAGCTCAGCACATGCCAAGCCACTCTCTTACCGACTTAGGCTTTTTGTCTGCCGGCCCGAATCTAAAGCTATATCGTACCGCCACAGAGTTCGGAAGGCCAAACCTTTCTTTGAGCACCGTAGTAATCTCATGATGGGATTGCTTAGCCGGCTCCCGGTTCTCAGCCAAACTTTCTCTAACAAGCTCGACGGGTGCAAGTAGCTCCAAGGCCAACTGATCGGCTGCATTCTCCGCTTCAGCGATCCGCGAACAACCGATCGCACCCGATGGCATCCTCGTCATCATGTGCCGATACACTCCAATTGTTGTATTGCTCAGAATCGCAGCGCCGCGTTCCTCAATCGTGGCAGGACGGTGACCGTCCAGGACATTTGCGATATCTGGACCAAATCGCGCCATAGCAGTTCTGCGCGGCACCAGATAATCAACAATGAAATGGCCGACTTCGTGAGCTAGACTGAAACGCAGCTCATCTATCGGATTCTGACCATCGAGGAAGATCAATCCTCTTCCAGCAAATGCGATCAAACATGCGTGCAAGTCGCGATCTACTTCGTCGACACTGAGCAACATCTGTCTCTGCTCCAGCCAGTAACGAGCATCTGAGAGCCGCAATCTAGGAACCTTGACAATCGCTACAGGCAAAGCCCACAAAACCGGGGATTCCAGATTTCGCGGAAGTGGCTCTTTCACGCCGGCCGCTTGCCAGAATTCCTCAGTGAGCCGCTGAATCCACAGGTCGGTCATGAACTACTTCTTCTTCGTTTTCTTCTTTGCAGATCGCCTCTTTGACCGACCTGCCCTATCTGAGACATCCTCCTTGTCGCGAGCCGCCACGAGGTAACCTGCGGAACGGGTACTCATTTGGGGGGCCTGGAAGGTCTGCATTGCCTTCGCCGAATCCGTTTCCCGAAGTAGATGTGCGAGGCGCTGGGCATCCACCCCAGTGTAGGAGGCAATCTTTTCAACTTGAGATCTGAACAACGGCGACAGCGGATCGGGTCTCTTGCACAGACCCAGCTTATAAAAGTCCTTTTGCGTGCAATCTAAGAACGAGGATATTTTCCCTTCCGGGATTCCGTTCAAGGATCCGTACAGGCGCAAATCGCCCGCAATAAATACTGGAAGTTCTGTCGCCTTCTCGAATGCACGCTCTAAAAGGCGCTCACTAGTTTGCTTTTCCACGAAGCCTCTCCCCAAACCTCTCCAACTGCTTGCCAATCCTGTCCTTGTGCAGCTTGACCCGTTTACGCTGTTCACTTGCAGAAAGATTGGTGATGCCGAGGATCGAAGCGTATTCCATTGTTTCTCTGACGTTATCCACCATCAGTGACAAGATTGCCCTGTCCGTTGGATTCGACATCTCCTCCATGAGTTTCGATGCTACCTCTCGCCCGTACATAATACGTACGCGCCGCAAATCATCCGGCGCATTCTGATCCACAGTCTCTTCTATCTTGTTCCCGCCAGATTCATCATCTTCGACATCGCACATGGCGATTTCAGATTGTTCGCGGGTGACCTTCTTACTGACGGCGTTTATCAAGTCACGCTTCGCTGCTAGCACCAGGTAATTAAAGAGGGGGGACTTAGCTGGATCATAGGAACCCGGATTTCGAATGTATTCGAAAAGCGCATCAGTCGCCGCATCAATAACCATAGACTCGTCTCGTTGCCACAGCAGCTTCCTGAGAACGTTAACCAGCCTACCTTGATAATGCTCGAAAAGTTCAGCAGACGCAGTGGGCTCGCCCGACACCAGCCGTTGATGTATTGAAACCTCAAAATCGTTCGCTGTCGCCACGGTTTTGTTATGTCTTGTTGTGTTTTCAGGGATTCCAGTCCGAAGGCTCCCCCTCCCTCTTCCGCGCGGACTCTCCAGCGACAGCCTCTCCCCCCCGCTGCTGTCGGTGCCCGACTTCCGATTTCGTGAATGTGAGAATCACTTCTCGGCGCATTCGAGCATCTAGCGCCCCGGCTCCCTTTCCCTTCGAAGGCGGAGGCAAATACCGACGATCTGCCGCGAGCGTTCTCACTCTGCGCTCCCGAAGTGTCAAGCCGGACAATTGCGCGACTGCTGATACGATCAGTGAGTTACGGATGTACGTACGTCGAACGGTGTTCTCACCAACCACGTACACTGCTTTTCCGTTCGGTCTTAGCACTCTGGCGACTTCCGCAATCGACGATCGCATGTCCTCGATGTATCGCTTCAAGACCTCTTCATCTCTTGTCCCCAGCTTCGGTCTCAGCTTTAAGTCAACCATGATGCTACGGATTTCTTGATCTTCGATGGGCGCGCCTCTCGCGGCTTCTGCGCCAACACTTTCACGCCGTAAACGGCGAAGCTCCGCGATGCTGTGTCCCATCCAGACAAGTGAGAACTTGCTACACCGAATGTAGTCAATCGCGTTGAGGTAGGGCGGTGAGGTCAGCACCAAGTCCGTCGAAGCGTCATCCAAAGGGAGACTTCTGGCGTCACCCAGATAGATCCGTGGCGCGGGTCCGCGACCTCTGCTATTCCTGCCAATGCAGTTGTCGATTACGCGGTCTATAGCCGACAGGAATTTCCGAAAAGGCTTGGCTGGCGCGTGCTGGAATGACCGGTGCGGGCGGCTATGCGACAGATCCATCGCTAATGACGCACCCGACTGCTTGGTAATAATGAGACGCGAGAAACCGCACCACAGGGCGTTTCTTGTCGCTTCGTTCCGCACACTATGAATCGCGAGCGCAAGTGACGCCAGTTGTCGGCGAGCATACCCGTCAAACCAATATGCGACGAATCGCCGAGTTTCCTGGTCCGCATTCCGAGGATAGGCCTCGCGCTGTGGAAGTATGCCGAAGATTTCTTCCGCACGAGCCAAGACTCCATGGGCCTTGTTGCGAACTGTGACAGGATCGATCGCCGTCGTCCAGACCTTCGATATCAGGAAAGCAAGGGGATCAATATCCAGTCCGACAGCCTTGTGCCCGTGGCGACGAGCGACCGCAAGCACGGTTCCTGACCCCATCATCGGATCGAGGACCCGCAGAGAACCCTTTACTGTCGACATGATTTCGAGGGCGATGCCTGGGGCCATGCGCGCCGGAAACGGGTGAACAGGATCGCGCCCGAGGGTTTCATACAGCGTTCTCTTATGCAATCGAATCATTCACTCAACCTAAACGGCCACTGAATGGGAGAGGTATCTTTGGACTGCCGTAATTTTGATCCAGCTCCATGCCCTCCGTACTTGTGCATTTCGGCTTCATTATCGCATTCCTCGCCGGCATTCAAGCCGCTGTGTTTCAGACGTCAGGTTCCCAACTGCATGCACGAATTCCGGAATGTCCTTCTCAAGTTGCCGCGATAGATCAGCCTTGAGCTGGCGTCTGCTAGCTTCACACGGATCCAGCGTGTCCTTAACTTAATCTCTTGGCCGGACTTGGCCGGATGCTGGCCGGTTTACACTCGCCAATCCGTAGATTTTAATAAGTATAGTGTTTACAATAAGTTACCAATATGTTATCCGGGCCTCCGACCTAGACCGTAAGGGCATACGTGGCTCACTGACGGCTTGGCCGGATTTGGCCGGATTGGCTTTGTCACTGCTGGGACCGTGAGGTTCGACGGTAAACGGTGGCTGGGCCTTTTCCGTGCCGTTCCACTAGTCCACTGCTTTCGAGTTCGGCCAAGTCCCGGCGCGCCTGTCGCTCACTGACTTTGGTGGCGTCGGAGTAATCGCTGACCTTGAACTCGGTCCCGAGTTGCGCGTTGTCCATGAACCGCGCCAGACGCCCCACTAGGGGCATCGTCTGGCTCGGTTCTGGCGCAGCGAACAGCGTCAGCGAGACTGTGCCGCGTTCGGTTTTCCACACAGGACTTTTCGCACTCAGTTCCTTGCAGGCTCCAATAAGCTTTTGCGTTCCCATCCCAAGCTGCTCCATCAGTCCGCGCAGATAGAACACACGGGCGATGTCGGGGTTCGCCGGGTGGGACTCGTGTTTCTTTGCCAAGTCTCCCGTCGTCCATCCCTCCGGCAATTGTCCTGGGTTCCGGATGATGAGATGATCCCGGAAGATATCAACTTGCACGCTGCCGCCCATCGATGCGTAATCCCGATGAACCATTGCGTTTACGAAGCCCTCTCGAAGAGCAAAAAGTGCGTATGCGGGCCGATCCTCGCGTTCCAGTCTTGCTTTGTCGAATCGGCCCGAAAAACCGGTACGTTGCTGCACAACTCCCAGTACTTCTTTTACGACTCGTATTGCGGGCCCCTCAATAATCACGTCGTTCCCCACAGACCCCATCTCGCCCTGACCACTGTAAGAGACCACACGTACCGCCAGATTCGGCGCCCAAGCTCGCGGTTGGCGAGCAAAAAGCACAACCGCCGCGTTCGTCAGTTGCCCGTTTCTCGAAAGGTAAAGCCGTCGAAGCAGTTCCTCATTGCTCTTCGGGACGTCAACGCCGAAACGTGCAACATGCGTGATCTCGGTTCTCGTTCGTTCAAACTCCTCCACGTCACAGTCTTCAATTCCAAAGCCTGGCATCGGCTCGCGCTCCCAACGATCAAGTTGCGCAGCGCTCCGCTCGACAATGCCGGCACTTACATCCTCGTCCGCTCGAAGTGTCTTAGTACCAACACGAACCCAAATTTTCCGATCCAAGGAGTAGGGCTTGTCTGCACTCAGTGGCACATCCACAACCACGACCTGCGCCTTTCTAAAGTTCGTAACCGATACGGACAATAACGGGCGCGGATTAAGGTGACTCATTAAGAAGTCGTTTAGTTCCCGAACGCGATTCTCAGCGTCATCGACGCCAGCAGCGTGCCCCTTGTCATCCACGCCCCAAACAACAACGCCGCCTTGCTGGTTCAGCATGCCACATACGACCTTTGCGAGCACGTCCAAAGGCGCGCGCGCGCCCTTGAACTCCAAAGTCTCAGACTCCCCCTTCTTTTGCAGAATCCGAGAAATATCCGAACTCATCGGTTCCCTCCCTTCAGGCGAGTTCGGATCGTCCCCACGTCCTTCAACCTCGGCAAATGTCTCTCGGCCAGCTCACGATAGCGCCTGAACTGTGCAGTAGCGAAAAGCCGCGCATCATCGTCCGGTCCGTAAGGCTGAACCCAATTGCCTCGTCTTTCCGCCACACTGGGCACGTCATGGCGCATCGCCGCCTCGTATAGCTCCAGAACACGTAGATCCGAGAGGATCGGAGTTGGGGCAAACTCCATTCCGGGCTTCAGCTTGAACTCTGGCTTTCTTGACTCGTCTCGATATGGCTCCAGCAGCTGGCGAGCAATCGCAACGTGTTCGTGAACCAAGAACCATCGCGGCTTGTTCATTTCGATTGCCTTCAGTGCTTCTCGATGAGTGATCGACAAAGCGTCAGCTGCCTCTTTACCCGACCCATACCGCGGCAAGATCAGACCCAAAAACAAGTCGCAGCTTTCCACTGCCTGCAGGCAATTGTTCATTGCTGACAGCTCGGGATCGATGGCCACCGTGCCTTTATGCGACATGAGAACATCGTAACCAAAGGTTTCAAGAAGCGCGTATATACTCTCAAGCAACTCTTCGTAGCCATACACCGACGAAGACACCAAGATCTTGAGCCGCCGATCCTCTTTTTTCTTGGTTTTCGCGGGTGCTTTTGGCATGGTTCGATCTCCCTAACCCATCTAGTTTCCCGTTCAATACCCCAGGCGTTTACGAAGATGCCCTTCACCGTGTTCCCCATTTTGAACCGGGTTGCCAATCGATCTTTCAATTCCAATTATCTCAGCATCGAACACCCGCGCCAAACGAACGGCGGCCGTTGCTGCGCACCTTTCTCTCCACTGCACCTCTTTCCCTCTTTCGGGTGTACGCCCTTGCCATTGCTTGTCCGGCGAAATTTCTTCTCCCTTAAAGGGAATCGGCTCAGATACAACTCTTGCAGTCCGAAGTCGCCGCGAAGTCGGGCGCCGTGCTGGATGCTGAACCACCGCAAAGCATACTGGCGCTTGAAGGATCAACGATCCTGACCCCTTTAGTCTGCTCCGGCGGTGATTCGAAACGCCCGTTTTTATGATGAGGCAACTTCGTCGACGACAGGGCCTTCCGCGCTGATTGCAGAGAAGCGGTAGAATTTCGCACGCTCACCCAAGTGACGGAACTTCTGCCGTGCAATCTGTAGTAGCTTCTCATCACAGGTTGAAATAACAAACTGCCGCCTCCCAAGATTCGGTTCTAGCAGGCCAACGATTAAGTCGAGGAAGGCATACGTGTTCAGATCGTCGAAATGTGTTACAGGGTCGTCCAAGAATATCGGAGAAAAGGCGGACCAAGTCTGGGAAATGCACGCCGTCAGGAACAGACCCAAGAAGAGCGTCTGTTGCTGGGACTGGCTGAAATAGTCAGTGGGCCGGAGCTGTTCGCCGTGGCGCTTGACCCGGACAATAATCGCCGATTCTTCGCTCCGTATTTCAATGTCGTCGAAACCATACACGGAGCGGAGCCGACGCTGAATCACCGATGTGCGCGGACCATAGTCGCGAGTGAAACTGGCGATAGCTTGGTTCTGCTGTGACGACACCAGACGGGAGAGTTCCTCGAAATACTTCAGCCACGGCTGGTGCCGGTCACGCTGTCGCGCCGCGGTCGCGACCGCTTTTTCTTTGTTTCGGACATTTTGTAGGAGCTGGGTCAGCGCAGCGGAGGTCGTCGCTGCGTCAATCGCCAGTTCAAGATTCGAGACTGAATCGCGGAGCGCCAGGTACTTTGCGTGCGACCGCGATTCCTCTGCAATCAGCCTAAGCAACATTTCTTCGCTGGCGTCAGATGGCAGCTTGGATTCCTTGAACCGCGCAGTGATTTGCGTCAGCGTCCTTTGGAGATTGCCAATCTGGGAACGCAAGGTCGGTAACTGGGCTTTCAGTGACGTGGATTCCTGTCGGAGTTTGCTCGCTTCCACTTTTTCCTGGGTCGTTTCCGTTTGGGCTTTCACCGCCTCGGCTTTGAGCTCGGATAGTTGCTCACGATTGAGGCGCTCAAGGTCAGCAAGCTGCTCGTCGCCCATGTCGAGGGAGAACTGCGTCAGTCTTGGGTCGTCACGCAGCCGGCTGAGCTCTCCCTCCAAGCGAGATAACACGCCTTTTCGGTCGGCCATCTCGGCCGCCTTGGCCGCAACAAGAGTTTTCGTATTCGCGAGTTCGGTGCGCATGGTCTCCGCCGCGACACCAACCTCTTTGATCTGCTGGTTTAACTCTGCAATTTCCTGTTGAAGCCGGTTGTTCAGTGTTTGCAGTTGTTCGGCGGGGCTCGGGCCGGGCGCTTCGAGAATGATGCCGAGTTTGACTGCGGAATTCGCGAACTGGCCGATTTCGGCTTCGAGTCTGGCACGCTCCCTTTTCAAGCTGGCGAGTTGAGTGTCGGTCGCTTGCTCCTTTTGCTTATTGTCGGCGACCCGCTCCGCCAACTGTTTGACTCGCTCCCGCACGCCGCTAAGTTCGGCCCTGGCACCGCTTGCCGCGTCGGCGGTGATGTGGTTCTGGATGCGGTGGACGAGTGCGTCCTTTGAACCGTGATCCTCACCGCACACCGGACAAACGCCGGTCCGAACGTGGCCCAGCAATTGAGACAACAGGTTCTTGAGTTCGGATTGATTCGTGTCTACCTGCGCGACTTGGCGAGATATCCGCGCCTCCTCGGCGGCCAGTGCGATGACCTGGGGCGCAAGTTCACGCGCCTCGACGCGCAGCGATTCCAAGGACTTGACCGCAACTTGTTCCGATTGAACGACGGCGGCGAGCCGGGCACGGTTGACCTGCCAAGACGTGGTGGATTCGTTCAAGTTCTGCAGTGCCGTGAGCTCCACACGCTTAGCCTTTAGTTTTTCGGCGGCCTGCGCGGCGAGATTGTCCTGCTCACGCAGGTCGCTGGTGGCATTTTCTTCGGCTGCTTGGTGTTGAGCGAGAGCGTCGGTCGCCCGGTTCAATTCGTCGTTGATCGTCCGTTGCTTTTCAGTGAGCTGCGCATATACGGGCTTCGTGGCACGAACCCACTCCAGGATTTCAACGCGCGTTTGTGTCTCAGCGCACCTGACGTTTATTTCGGCGAGGCGTTGCTCCGTAGTCTTCAGCGTCAGCTCAGCCGCAATCCGTCTTTTCTCGGCGGTATCAAATGCCTGTTCCTTTTCCGCGAGTTGCTGATGCAAGCTGGCGAGGTCGACGCGCGTCCGCGGCAGCACGGCGGCCTCCTTGGCAAGAGCGGAGAGTCGACCACTCCGGCTTTGGCTCTCCGCGAGACGGGCTTCGAGGGAGGCCCGCCACCCCCGCACGATGGTGGCGTCGGGTTTTTGGGACGCAACGGCGATTCCCGACGCACTGAGCTTACCGGCCAATGCTTCGATTTCTGTGCTGAGCGCCTCGATGTTGGCGTGCGTCTTGGCCGTTTGGCCCAGCCGGTCCAGTTCCTTTTTTTCGTCGGCGATCTGTTCTGAGAGTTCTTTGATCTCGGCGTTGGCGTTCGCAATGACGGTTTGCAGCACACCGCGAACCTTCGCTGTTTTGCTCACCGCGTTGGCATAATCTTCAAACGCCAGCATGCGGGACACGATCTCTGAGGAGAGTCGGCAATCATCCTGAAAGTCCTTTGTGAGTTCCTGCTGTTCCTGATTAAAGAGATGCGTGGCTCGGAAAAGACTGACGAAATTCTCAACGCGGTCGGCAGCCGGGATGTCGCCTCCCGTCAATTCGCCGAGAATTGTCTTGCGGTCGGTGGACCGATTGTCCAGCAATGCTCGTTTTCGGTTGTTCACGGTGCGCGTGACCTTGCGCAGCGCGCCATTGCACCAGAAAGAGAGCGACACAGCGCTTTCTTCGGACTGACTGTCAAGATGTTGGGCGGTCTTTTTGAAATGCGCTTCGCTCGAATACTTGACCCGACCGATTTCGCCGGTAACTGCGAAGTCGACCGCGTCGAAGAACGACGTTTTGCCAAAACCGTTCGGACCATACAACACGGTCACGTCTGACCCAAGAGCAAAGGTCTGTTCCTTTCGATAGGCCCGGAAATTCTTGATCGTGACTGCTTCGATCCGGACGGACTCGGCAGAAGGCTCCAACTGCGAGGCCGGCGTGCCCGTCACCGTCCTGAATTCTCTGGGCTCGCCGAACTCTCCGTTCGTGCAATCTTCCACGATGCCTTCGGGACCGCGCGCGCGCTGCACGACAAGGTACTTTGCCAGCACAGCGGGCACGCCGCACTGTTGCAAGAATGTCTGGGTAGATGCTGGCCGCAGGGATTGGCCACTTAAAGGCGTAAGCGGAAGAAACGGCAGGCGCGCCAGGGATGAACCCAACGGCTCTGCTAGCGCGACGACAAACTTCCGGCAGAAATACACGTCTGTTTCGACGTTGGAGCAGAAACGGTCAAGGTTAGGTGTGTCCGGACGTACGCAAAACACGAACGCAAGATCCAGAGCGTCCCATTCGGCGTGCTGCTGCGCGTACTGGTTCTTGAAGCTGGCATAGAGAGCTTCATAACTCTTACCCATGTCGCCATTCGAAAACCCGAACGCCGCCATGAGATGCGCAGTGCGTAACAGCACCAACGGCGGATGCTCAGCATCAATTCGAGCACTAGTAACCTGGGAGTCGGGCAACACGCCGCGCAAGTAAGCCTGAAGACCTTCAGCGACTGAAGAAAATTCACGCGGCGAGCTGGGCACGGACCCCTCCTTCGATGGCGGCCGCCGTAGTTGAACTCAGAAAGACTTCCAGCAGATTTTGATACCCGAGATACAACGATCCGCTACTTGGATCAGTGATCTTTGGCTCTTGGTCCAACATGGAACTCTTCGGTTGCAAAAACGTCCCAAATCTCTGCAGCCAACGCGTGTTGTCGCGGTCGCGTGATACAAGCAGAACTTGGCGCTGCGGATTGCCCAAAAACTTCTTGGAATGCTCGATACAGCTTTGGTGCGTAAAACCCCGGATGACTAGGACATCGACAGTCTTGTTGTTGACCAGGATCGTCGCATGAGAGGGGTCCGTACCGACCGTCCGGGTCGGGAAACCGACGCCGAGGATGTCCAGAGCATGAACAAGATGTGCAACGGCCTCGGATTCGGTGTTGTCCCATTCGTCCTCATGTCGAGCAGTAGACTCCTGGGCGGCCAGCTTTACGGCGTGATGCGCTGATTGCGGCTGCAGGGCCCGTAGTGAGCCCACCGTGACTTGGTGGGCCGCGTCGGCCTGATTAACCAACAGCGCGGTTTGGTGGCTCATGGATAAACTCGGAAGATTATCGAGTTCATCGTTCAGCCACTTTATACACGCGGGGACCTCATCGCCCGGAGCGCGGGGGTCCGTTACACTATTCAATGGAAAAACGTACGCACGCCGTAGAGCAATTGTCTTTCCTGCGGCACCGGCATTGAGAGAATTGGGATTTGTTTGAGCAAACGAATGAATGCAAGCGCCCCGCTCGCGAAAGAAAATGTCGTGATAGGCCGAAAGCAACGTGCTCGAACGGAATCGCGGTCCTCCGTTGGAAAACGTCGGTTTGCATGTGGGTTTTTCAAACAAAGTATGACCTGAAAACACCACACTGCTGCCACCGTACAGCTCCGCCCGGCCGGGTACTGGTTTCCCCGCGCTGTTTGCGAATACCAAACAAGCGCGATCGCGTCGCACATTCGGAAAAGCAGTCTGGTCAAAAAATCCGGCCACTTCCGTAAGGAAACTATCAGCCGATGGTTTCCGATTGCATTGGATGACAAAAAGCCACGAGAGCGAAAGCTCAGCCCTGGCCTGAGCGGCTTGCTGCCGAAGGTCATCCATCACCGACCGCCACGCTTTCTGACTATTTAGATTGGCAACCCAATCGATGCATACGAGGGAGCAAAAACGGTATTGAGTGCCATTGTCGAATGGACCGTTGAAAGCGAAGACCGAGTTGCCGCGAAACATTCCCTGATAGAGAACGTTTTGCTCCGGCCATGCGGGGAACAACTTGGGCTGAAGCCAGCGCTCGACAGTCTCATTCTGAGCCTTCACCCAGGTGATTCCACAGTTAATCCATTCATTACTGCCGATACGGTCCAAGCCATTGTGGGCCGTGTCCAGGTGCGTGCCGGGCTCAGCAGCCAGGGCAGCGAACTCCGCTTTAGAAAGGGCGTCAGTGCCCCCAATGACGATGGTACCAGTGGGCCAGGCGGTCGCGCTGAGGCCCGCCTCGACAAGCGCAATGCCGTCCGGGCCGGGAATGCTGTACTCAGGAAAAACCGTGAAATGCGTCTTGGGCTCACCGTGCCGAGCATCTAGAGCAACTTTCAAGGTGTCCGTTAGCACCTGCATCTGTTGGGTCTTGGTAGCCGGAGTGCACCTGTAAGGCTCCGTATCAGTCAGCGAAAGATATGGTTGGGCAATAACCATCCCGATGCGCTCAGCGGGCAGTGTCACGCCATGCGAAGATAGATCGATCGTCTCAACATGGGGCATTTTATCTACACCTCATCCGCCGTTACCGCCACGTTGTTCTGCAACGACCCTGACAATCAGAGAGTTTATGCATTAGAAGGCGGCGCGGCTCTCTTGACTCACAACAAATGTCATCTTCCGGCAGCGATGCGTGGAAGGAAGCGCCGCCGAAAGCTCCCGGCCTTGTCACGGCTTCGCCTCGCGCCGCCTTGCGACACACTGCCAGCGAGGAAAGAAGACCTGTACAAATCTGAACGTCCCTACTGGATCTCTCCCGATTCAATCTTCTGGTTGTACTCGTCCACAGCGTCATTCCATTCTTGAAGTTCCACGTCGGTCAGAAACTGTACGTTGTCGTCTGTCACGATGCGGCCCGTCTTGTTCATAGCGTACACGATGGCGGGATCTATTCCGCAATCGCCGGCAGCCTGCAATAAGACCTTCCACACTTTTTCCTGGGATTCACCGCTCAGGAATTGGGGAGTGGCGGAAGCCGGGTCGAAGAAGAGTGGATCTTCCGGCCCCGGTTCACGGCCAAAGTGTTCTCGAAATAGCAGCTTTTGGTGGCTGATCGCTGCAGACGCCTCATGATCAATTGGAATGACCACGGCGTCTCCGCCAACCCGGCGCGAGCGCATCCGGCGCGATCTCTCTTGCCCTCGTTTCTTGGCCATCAGCTTATCTACCTCTGTGGGCGTCTGCGATATCGTAGTCTACGAGGAATCTGGTCGGCCACTGGCGCACGGTGCCCTGATGTAAACGTGACGTACCGACCCTTGCAAGACCTTATTTCTCCGCACAAAACACACTGGTGCTATTTAGGTAAGTTGTAGTAGGTAATTCATTTAGCTCATCTTCCGGCCTCGACCCATCGGACTCAAAATCCGGAGATCGGGAGATCGTACCTCAGCGGGATGGGTAGTGTCGGGCAGATCTCCTCGAAGCCGACATCTCGGGGCTTGGCTCCGGCCAAACGCCACTAAATCGCGTTCATTAAGGCCGCGCCTTGACACTGGGCGACAGTCGGTGATGATGCCGGTGAAGAACATCAGCTAATTAATCACAAATCGATACCGAAGCGTGCCGTGCTGATCAACGAGTTGCACATCGATCTGGGCGCCGTCGAAGTCGAGCACTGCGAAGCCAAAAACCAGATCGCCTGAGGGTCCGGTGGCGAGCCATTCATAATTCATCGGGGGGGCCGCGGGGCGTTTCGGCTTTGGCCTCTCGGGGAATCCGCCGTGGCCCAGCAAAACGGGATAGCGGATGTTGTCATGGGCATCGTAGACCGCGCAGAGGTGTTCGTGCCCCCAAAACCACGCGTCGATCTGATGCGCTTCGCGGATCGGGCGCAGACGACGGTCCAGATGCTCTTTGATGGAACTGTACGCGCAGAACGGCTGATGATGCGTAAGGAGAAGGCACTTCTTGGCCGACGCTGCGTCGCGTTTCTGCGCGACCCAAGCGGCTTGCTCCCCATAGAGCTCGCCGATATTGCCCTTGTAGTCCCGCGGATCAAACGAGGTATCGAGACCGAATACCTGCCAGTGGTCATTTTCGAGCAGGACTGTGTTTCTTCCTCGCCATGCTCCAGCTCCTCTCGTACCAGTTTCTCTAACATTTCCCCTGGTACAAAATTCGCCGGTCAGGTCAGTGTCGACCGCTCGCAGTTTTCAGTCCGTAACGCACGCGTAGCAATGCTTCGACGCTGTCTCGTGTGAGAAACAGTTCAAGTTCTTCGGCAAAAAAACTATTGCAGCCCTCGCAAACGCAACGCAACGTCAGGTTGTCATGAAAGCGTCCGAACGCTTTCGGCATGACATGTTCCCTTGGAAAGCGGCGCGAACCAATTTGTCGGCAATAAATACAAGTGCTCATGGTCGTTTCATCATCTCGTTGGTTGCGCGGGCAGGATTTGCACCTGCGTTTAGAGGTTATGAGCCTCTCGTATCGCCATACGCTACTACCGCGCCACAAATCACTTAACGCAAAAAAGAAATGGTCCGGGTGGCAGGAGTTGAACCTGCGTGGACATGTGCCCAAGACATGTGGGTGGCCGCTACCCTACAGCCGGATTATGGGAGAGCGCCTTTCAGCCCTCTCCTGTTTATCCCTTCACGCAAACCACCTGGCGCAACGTGTGCACCACGTCCACCAGATCGCGCTGCGCTTCCATCACTTCATCGATGGACTTGTACGCCATCGGCGTTTCGTCGATAACATCCGCATCCTTACGACACTCAACGCCTGCCGTCGCCTTGGCGTGGTCGTCCAAGGTGAACCGGCGCTTGGCTTCGGTACGCGACATGGCGCGTCCGGCTCCATGACTACAGCTCATGAAGCTCTCCGGATTGCCCTTGCCGCGCACGATGTACGAGCGCGCCCCCATGCTGCCGGGAATAATTCCCATGTCGCCCTCACGCGCACGTACCGCTCCCTTACGAGTGATCAACACGTTCTCGCCGTAGTGGTGTTCCCAGGTCACGTAGTTGTGGTGACAACTCACCACTTCCACATTGGCTTCGAACGCCGGGACTTCTCCCGAGCCCTGGACCGCCGCGATCATGTTGCGCATCATCAGCTCGCGGTTCGCTAGTGCATAGTCCTGCGCCCAGTGCACGGCGCGGACGTAATCCTCGAAATGCTCTGTTCCCTGCGGCAGGTACGCGAGATCCTTGTCCGGCAGGTTGATCATCCACTGGCGCATGTCGTTCTTTGCCAGCTCGATGAAAAACGTGCCGAAGCGATTGCCCACGCCACGCGATCCCGAGTGCAACAGGAACCAGACGTTCTCGTTTTCATCGAGGCAAACCTCGATGAAGTGGTTCCCGGTGCCGAGCGTCCCCAGGTGATTGATGCGCTGCACATGGTTCAGCTTGGGATTCTTGTCGACGATCGCCTGGTAAGCAGGCTCCATCTTCAGCCACACGTTCAGGTGATGCGCCGGTACGTCCGACCACGCGCCGCGGTCGTTCTTTCCGCCGTTGTCGGCACGCCCGTGCGGCACCGCCTTCTCAATCGCCGTACGGATGCCGTGCAGATTGTCCGGCAGATGATTGGCGTGCAGTGTAGTCTCGACCGCCATCATGCCGCAGCCAATATCCACACCGACCGCCGCCGGAATGATCGCGCCACGGGTTGGAATCACGCTGCCTACCGTCGCTCCGATGCCCCAATGAACGTCCGGCATAGCCGCTACCCACCTGTCGATGAACGGCAACTGTGCGACGTTCAAAAGCTGCTGGCGTGCAGCGTCCTCAAGTTGGACGCCCTTGGTCCAGGCCTTGATCGGTACGCCGTTGTCGGGCTTGATTACGTTGTAAGCCTGCATGTTCATGATTTTGCCTTTGACGTCCGCCGTTGCAATCCGAAGCGAATTACTCGTCTACCGTTCATTTCCGTGGGTCTGACTCGCAAGTCATAACCTTTGGCTAGCGGAATTACATAATTCCAACGGTCCGCCTTCTTAGGTTTCGGGTTGACGGTTGCCGGAAGAGCTTTAGCGAATTCTGGTTTCACCTTGAGATGTTCGGTTGGAATGGCCTGCGGCCCCAAGCATAGGCCCCTTTCTCCCAGCACAAGGTTTCCAGCATCTGAAACAAAAAGAATTCCGCACTTAACAGCCTCCCCGACTTTCCATTCGCTAGCCGCCGTGATCACAACCGACTTCTGAAGCTTCTTCGGGTCATGGGGTGCCGCGATCCCGGACATCAGCTTCTCAAACTGTGCCTGCACTACATCTTCTGTTACGCCCCGCTTCTTCATTAGATCGTTGACCAACACTGAGACTTTTGCATCGAGAGAGTCAAAAGATCTGACGAGATGATCGAGTTCTTCCAACATTTGTGTTCGCCCTTCTGTCGAGGCGAACTCCACCGATCTATTCCAAAAATACCCATGAACCAGCTCATTTCTGTCTCGAACTGCCTTTTCGAGTTCTATCAACAATTGTTTATCCGTAGGCCCTGCCGTTCCGGCGAACATCGTTACCAGTGCACCGAACGTGGAATCAAAATTCCCAGCCAGTCGGTCATCGTAGTCCCATGCGGTGAAATACTCGGGAGTCCCCGAGGCAGCAAGAAGCATTGCCAGTTCCCGTTCCAAGCACTGGGCGCTGTAAACTGCCAATCCGAACCGTGCGCACACTTCTCGGATTTGTTCACTTTCCGGGTCTAGCATTTCAGCGGTCCTCCGATCCTTCCAATTTGCCATCGAATTCCTACTCACAGCTTCTTAAGCCAGCTAGGCCACTCCCCGATCTGGTGGCTCGGCACGGAATTGAACCGTATCCACTGGTTTTTCAGACCAGCACTCTGCCGTCGAGTTCCCGAGCCAAAACGTTGGTGGACGGTGCGAGACTTGAACTCGCATTTCACGGTTGCAGGCCGTGGGTAATCCCCTTATACGAACCGCCCATTTGGGGCGAGATGAGAGAATCGAACTCTCGTGACTGGAGCCACAATCCAGTGCGTTAGCCATTCGGCCAATCCCGCCATCGAATTTGGAGCTGCTGGCTGGATTCCCACCAGCATCGACCTGCTTACAAGGCAGGTGCCTTTGTATGTCGGCCACAGCAGCAAAACCTTGGAGCTGGCACGCAGCCTCGAACTGCGGTCGGGCGCTTACCGTGCGCCTGCTCTTCCCGTTGAGCTATACCAGCGGAGCTGGCGCGGCGATTCGAACGCCGATCACGGACTCACGAGGCCCGCGCTCTTCCTACTGAGCTACACCAGCAAACCTTCTTCACAAAATCTGGAGGCGGTGGGGAGAATTGCACTCCCGCTTGTCTGCTTTGCAGGCAGATGCCTTGCTGTCTTGGCTACACCGCCTCAAACTTTGGAGCGGAAGGCGGGACTCGAACCCGCGCTCTCGACGTTGGCAACGTCGCGTCTTGGCCACTAGACGACTTCCGCCTGGAGCGAGCAGCGAGAGTTGAACTCGCGTCATCGGGTTGGAGGTCCGAGGCACCAGCCGCTATACCATGCTCGCTCTTCAAACTGGCAGGGGTGACAGGATTCGAACCTGCTTGAACTCGTTTTGGAGACGAGCGCCCTTCCCATCGGGTCATCACCCCTGTGGCGGTCGCAACGGGAGTTGAACCCGTCCCTCCTGATAGACGGTCAGGCATCCTGCCGCTAGACTCTGCGACCACTTTCTAAACTTGGCTGCGTGGGCGCGATTCGAACGTGCATGAACCGGGTCAGAGCCGGTTATCCTGGCCAATTGGATGACCTCGCAACTCCTCGAAACTCTCTTCAGTGAACTTCCTCCTTTTGGTGACTTTTCAAACTGGCTGCCGGGGGGCGATTCGAACGCCCGTATCCGGATTCAAAGTCCAGAGTCCTACCACTAGACGACCCGGCATCACGCCTTCAGCGGGATTGCTTTCATGCACCGTGCGCACATCACCGCCGATTCGTCGACGTTGTGGCCAAGTCTCCTGCGATCTGTACGCGCACGATCCACCAACTCGCTGTGATCTCCGCCGCGATCGCAGTAGAGTTCCGACGCAAGCTCTATCTCAAAGCCTTCGAGTTCAATCACTTGTGCGCTCATAACTTGGTAGCAGCGAGGAGAATCGAACTCCCATCTCAGCCTTGAAAGGGCCGCATCCTGACCGTTAGACGCCGCCGCCTCCTATCTGCGCATTCGCGAAATGCGCCCCAAAAACCAAAAGCCCCCGATTTGTATCGGAGGCTCAGAAAAACTACGCGCTATGGATCGCCCCCGTTACATGAACGTACCTTCCCCCGCTCCTTGCCACGTAAACGTGGCCGGTGTCGGGAAGCAATCGGTATGGGGTTTGCGCATCATTGCTAGAACTCA